>Shorty_p1__coassemble_15447_pt1 | contig 1504 bp, 1 predicted proteins | sample Shorty_p1__metabat2_high_PE_009 | metagenome-assembled genome bin Shorty_p1 | reverse complement strand
CACAATAACCTTATTATGTTCAAGCCAAACATTGAATAATATCTCGCTAACTCTTCCAAACAACCTCGCTTCAAAACTTGTCATATTTGTCAAATCTATTTCTTCATACAACTTATTCAGTATTAGAAAAAGCCAATTAAGATAACTATCAATGTAATTTTTTTTCATAATGAACATATTAAACATATATCCACTTCTCTTTTTCATTACTTTATCGTAATCCCCTAAATAAGTTGGAAATATTTCTTCAATAATATCTCTAGTCTTATCTAAATGAGCACCATCTAAAGTATGCGCATAGTGTGAGTACAGGGTCTCGATATAGTACTTTCTCTTTTTAGGAACTATAACATCAGACTTTTCCAAAAGTGTATCTAGTTGTTCACTATTCAAAACAACGTCACTAATTAATTGATTTTCATTATAAGTATTATTTTTAATTGCAAAATGTCTTCGATAATGTGCCAATCCTAAATAATCATAATCCAAGTTTTTCCACGCCCAATATAATCCTGTCAATTCACAAAAATATGGATTTAATTCAGAAATGTTGTCTCCTGAATTGTCTTTTTCATACCCTAAGTCAACTTTACTTTGTGAAGCCCCAACATGTACAGGAATATATATTTCCTGAGTAGGCATCTCTGATTGTTTATGTGTTGCCACAATTATTTTTACTTTCTTATCCATCTATATCTCCTATTGTACAATTTAATAAGCTCCATTAGGATGGAAAACTACCGAAATTGTCTTAAATAAGATTTTCATATCCATCTTAAAGCTTAATTGTTTAATATATTTCAAATCTAATCGTACCATTACATCGAAATCAGAATCATTTCGTACAGTCGCTTGCCATAATCCGGTGATTCCAGGTTTAACTAACAACCTAGCTTTATCTTTTTCAGAATATTGAACCACTTCACGCATTAATGGAGGGCGTGGGCCAACAAGACTCATATCACCAATTAGCACATTGAAAAATTGAGGTAATTCATCAATACTCGTTTTACGGATAAACTTACCTACTCTAGTCACACGAGGGTCATTTTTCATTTTAAACATAGCGCCTTTGATTTCATTTTTGTCTAGTAAATTTTTTAACTGTTCTTCTGCATCTTCTCGCATTGAACGGAATTTTATCATTTTAAATGTTTTTCCATCTTTGCCTACACGCTCTTGAACAAAGAATACTTTTGCTCTTAAACTTTTTGACTCTAGTTTTATCGCTATGCATACAACAAAAATAAAGGGTATCGTTAGGACAACACCTACAATTGATCCAACAATGTCAATCAGGCGTTTCACTACTAAATATCCTTTTTTACGTGCTAAATGTTCTTTTAGTGGTTGAACCTCTGGACTATCAATTGTAATAGAGTCAACAGATTCAGTATATTCCATTTCTTTACCCCCCATGTTTTTACTCACTATTCATTCTCTCCAATTAATATATCGATTCATTTACAAACTATTCCATTTGTAAATCAGACCATAAATATAT
>Shorty_p1__coassemble_7648_pt1 | contig 2660 bp, 1 predicted proteins | sample Shorty_p1__metabat2_high_PE_009 | metagenome-assembled genome bin Shorty_p1 | reverse complement strand
ACAGTATAACTGGAGGACTGGAGGGATGCTATACACCTTGTTATTGGACGCTTACCCTAGTAAAATGGGGAAGGTGATTTTTTTATACAAAAAAAGGATGCGGCCAGTAAATTAGCCACATCCATATTCTTAAGCCCCATAAAAGGCAATATCTTCATTTTTCCATCCAAGTTTGACAAGATTGTCGCGCTCTGCTTGGTTCACTGTGTAGTGATGAGAGCCAGCACCATCAGCATTTGGATTGAATAAACGATAAATTGGGGTTTTCTTGTTTAAATCAGAATGGAAGACAATTCCTTCTTTATTCCAACCAGCTTTAGCGACATTTTCATATTCAGCTTGGTTGGCCGTATAGAAATGCTCGCCGCTATTTGGATTATATAAACGATAAATCGGCGTACCAGATTCAGGTAAATTCCACGCGACTCCTTCATCTTTCCAACCAAGATTAACTAAATGTTTGGCTTCACTTAGGCTGGCCGTATACAAGTGTTCTCCTGAGTTCTTATTATAAACACGGTATAATTTATCTGTCTTACCATTTGATTGATCCGGATCTAATGGTGTAGTTTGGGCTACATCCACAGATTTTTTAAAGCTTTGTTCAGATAAAATGTTATTTCCTTGCTCATCTTCAGTAATGATGGACTTCACGAGATAGGTCTTTCCTTGTTCGTTTGCTGCCAAGTCGATTGTTACATCAAAACCGGAATTTTTCGCAGTATCACCATGTAGACGAGTAACATCAGAACGATTTATGCCTTGATAGTTTACTTTCTTAACGACTTGATGAGTGGCTTTATCAGTTAGGACTAAGAAACGGTATCCTTGATTGTTTCTTTCATTATAGTGCCAACCGCTTAATTTTAATTTTCCATCTTTATAGGTTGCTTGATCTAATGAAGAAGCTTGAACAAAATCTTGAACTTGGTAAGTGCCATTCAAAGGAATTTCGAAAATGACATTATTCTGATCGTTTGTAAGATTTTTCGCAACAAAATGTAACTGATGGCCTCGATACTGATCTTCCACCGTGAATTTTGCGTTGAAGCCAGATTTTAGGCTCGTTGACCAAGTGCGGTAGGCTGCCTGTACATCCACGCGATTTGTTAAGGTTAAGGCGATACGTTTAATTTCTTGATTATTTTCGTCATAAACAAATAAGTATGGCACACCTTGATTGCTTAAGCGACTATCAAAGAACCAACCGCGTATTTCTACATTATTTTTCGTATTCTTATATTCATCAATATTTCCAGTTTTAACTACCGAATCAAGTTTGAAACCTTTTGTAAAGTACACTTCATAATTTAAATGATCGCCGCGACTATCGCTTGATTTCCCAGCTTTGAAGTAGATTTGCTTGCCACGAAGGTTATCTGGAATATTCACAGTTAAACTAAAACCATGTTTGCCAGCCTCTGGAAGGTCAGGGTACGCATTTGCGACATCAGGGCGATTCGTTAAGGTGATTGGGTAACGCGCTAACTCATTTCCTTCACGATCAATGATATAAAGATAAGGGGTACCTGTAGTCGTAGCTTTACTACTTTCAAACCAACCCGAAATCTTCATTTGATTATCTATTGCGGCAAAATAGTCAATACTGCTAGCTTGAATATCAGGGGTAATACGTTCCCCGGTAATGCGTTCAACCATCTCTTTGGCAAAGGCCTCTAAATTACTGCGAAGTTTAGCCACATCATTCGGATTAGAAATAAAGGCCATTTCCACCAAACGATAACTAATTCCACGATAGCGTAAAACACTTAAGTTTAATAAATCACTTCGTAAACTTAAACCACCATTTCCAGCATAAGCAGGATTTAAACCTACATATTTATTCACGACTTGTGCTAAATCACGATTTTTATCTGTTACCTGAGTAGGATGGACAATGACGTGACCTCCGTGAGCTGAAGTGGATCTAGAAGAATCAAGATGAAACTCGGTTACTGATTCATAGTTATCAATCGTATAAGCTCCTTTATCATGAACGCTGTCTTGATACATATCTCTGCTTGGATCATAAAAATATATCTTACTATATTTTAGCTGTGAGGCATATTTTTGTAATAATGGTAGTAACTCAGTACGATTAAAAGTTGCTTCATTTGTGCCGCTTCCTTGTGCACCTGGATCACCTGCACCATGACCCATGACAATCATATGCTTTTTAAATAAAGAGGGGACACCAAAATCATCATCAGGTGTGAAATTATGAATTAAGTCAAAGTTAATGCCTGATGAAGGAACGCCACCGTCTTTATTTACTACTATAATATCCGCATGAATGTTACTACTAACGAAAAATGCAATAATCGTAGCTAAAAGATAAAAAGACAGGCGAATAAATTTTTTCATTAAAATTCCTCCCAAAAAATTTTAATTTAGTATTGTAAAAACACAAGATTCATTTTAAAATTGTTAAGAAAATAAATCAATAAGTGAATGAAATTCAACAGTTTTTTCTTAGAATTTTCGAATTTAAATGCAATTTACGAATAATTGTGTTTATTTAGTGAATAATTCTGGTAAAAACGTTGACATACTCAGCTTACTGATTTAAAATCATAAGTGTGCTATTTCGTTGGTACATTTTCAAAAGGCTATGTCACAACAAACAGTTGATAAATAGCCATTTTTATAGGGGAGTATCA
>Shorty_p1__coassemble_6169_pt1 | contig 3237 bp, 5 predicted proteins | sample Shorty_p1__metabat2_high_PE_009 | metagenome-assembled genome bin Shorty_p1 | reverse complement strand
ATTCATAATATAATCGTTAGCAACGATATTCAAAGACTGATAAAGGCCGCCCATAATTCCTAATTGTTCATCTGTTATCTCATCTAGTTTGCGATAATTTTCATAGTACATCTTACAGTTATTGTAGATACGTTCATTTAAATTATAATACCATTTACTCATTTTCTATCTCTCCTTTTGAGTATCTTATCAATATTTCCTTGGAATGCTTTTATTTCAGTTTTCCAATGATTTATATATTGAGTATCTCTACCTGTTTTCTCTGCCATCTTTATTTTATCATAATGTTTATCAATTTGCTTTTGATAACTTGCAATTGCTTTGCGTTTATTTTTTGGAATTCCAGACAAATTCATCTTCGCGCCACGTCCACCCATAAAAATCACCACTATCTAGAAGCATTTCTATACTTCGATTTAATTTTTCCAGGAGTAACGTAATTGCTGCCTCTGTTAGTAGTTCTCATGAATTTAGCTAAACGCATATCGTGGCTTTGTTTATGAGTCATGTTTTTAGTCCCAACAGTCAATCTTTTTCCGTCATTTCCAACTCTTGCTCCTTGTCTGCGCCATACTTGATTGTTTTCTAGTCTTTTTTTAAGTTTATTTACTCGTTTAGATTTAGCTCTCTGCTGTAATTTTTCCTTGCTTGATAGCTTTTTAACACTACTTTTTCCTTTACTTCCAGAAAGTACGCTTGCACCACGTCCGCCCATTTTCTCACCTACTTCATTTTCCCTCTATAATTTTTGTATTTCAAACTAGCAAATTCTCCTTTTGTAAATGTTCCAGGTCTAATTCCTTTATTGTATAGACTTCTAGCTCTCGCATAGGTCTTTACACCAGAATTAAAGTAACTATCGTGTAACTTCCCAGGAACTCCTTTACCACTTCTTCCTTTAATTCCAGGTGTACCTTTAATCCTTTGTTTTTGTCTATATCCTTTCATTCCTAAATTAGATCCAACAACATGCATATTTCTTTCCCATCTACTGCTATTGTTTTTATAGCTTAAAAAGATTCTCTTACTTCCAAAATTTGATAAAGAACCTTTATATTTACTTGGTGAAGTCGCTTTTCCGCCCTTACCTTTTCCAACGCCTCGAGCTCCCCTACCGCCCATTCTGATTCATCCTTTCCGTAACACTATTTTCTATGTAAACAACTTCTAATTCTTTGGGATAGTCGTATTCAATTTTTCCACCATAGATAATTAATCTCTTGGGACTCAACATATCAATCATGGCATCTACACCATTCTTCCAGATAAAATACAATTCCTTATCACGCTTAACACCGATTGTGCTAATGGATAAAGTCGCATTTTTAGGCAAACCGTCAAAACAAAATTCATAAGTTGCTTGTTCCGCCCAACTCACTGTAGGTATCACAGTCAAGCCGAAATCTTGCATGATTTGACCAATTAGCCTAGAACGATAAGTATTCCATATTTTCATGGCAATAGGCATATCCATATAAAGCGAAAAATCAGGCGTTAATACACAATCAAATTCAGCTAACTTTTCAATATATTCAACAGGATTTCGCCATATTCTTTCAAACTGATAATCATCCAAATAAAAATGAACACCTGCATCATAATCCGGCTTATTTAGAACATAATTAAAGCCGATTAACTTGCTCGGCTTGTGGTCAACCGGCTGTAAAATTGGCATTTGATAAAATCCATCTGTTCTATCTGGATCATAATCATATAAGTTGTATTGCTTAAAAGTTGATACACGGTGTGATTCTTCGTTAGGCTCATCATCATTAACTTCATCATCTTCTTCATCCGTAACAACATTCAAATCATTTAGTTTCAAATCAAAACCAAAGTCAGTCATATCTATAGTTTCTATTTCAATAATTTCGGTATTTAATAAATCCATATCCCATTGAGAGAACTCAGCCACACGATTATCTGCTAAACGATAAGCTTTTACTTGTTCTTCAGATAAATTTACAGCTTTAGCAACAGGAACCACTTCAATTCCTAGTTGTTTCGCTGCTTTGTATCGCGTATGCCCAGTAATAATGACAAAATTATCATCTACCAAAATTGGTTGTTGAAATCCGAATTCTTTTATAGATGCAGCAACTTTATTTGTAGCTTCTCCATCATTTAATCTTGCATTCTTCTCATAAGGAAAAATGCTATCAATCGGTAAATACTCAATCTTTAATCCTTCCATAAAAACTCTCTTTTCTGTTTGTTAACACTTGCAGCAAGATTCGAACTTGCGGCCGACAGCTTAGAAGGCTGTTGCTCTATCCAACTGAGCTATGCAAGTATAAAAACACCTCGGCACCGTCCATTATGCCGAGGAGCTAATAAGGAAATCTTTAAATGACACTACTACCCGTGCATAGTAGGCAATATTTACACGATACACGGTCGTTTGCCTAGGATGTTTCCGCAACCAAGGACTTTAGCGTATTTCAAAAACTAGACTAGATAAGGAACCTTCCTCCAATCTGTTTTTAAAATTATTCGTCTTAGATCAGAAGCGTGCTCGCGTGAAAGATTAACGAAGGAAGATGACACCTCCCTTCATTTTTAATTTTGTGTGAGTAGCAAGCCTACCTCTCATTCTTCGACAATATCATAATAACACCTTATGTGGTGGTATTAACTAGAATAAATACTGTTATAACACCGATAAAAAACCGATATTTTACCGATTTTTGAAAACTAGCAACTCAAGCGCTGAAGCGAATTGTATAACAACAATATTAGTTTCAGCAGTAACTAAATCTTCGCTAACATTATTTCTTTGAGCAGTCACATATACAGAATATCCTCGTACAAATCTATCCATGAATATCTTTTTGCGTCTCATGGCTATATCAGGTTTGAAAGGGTGCTGAATTTTTTCATATCCAGTCAGAAATAAGCTATGCAAATATATAAACTCTTCTTGCGCTTCTTCCTGATCAATTAATATACTTTCAGCTTCAAAGGTTTGATTAGCTGTAGATGGAGGAACAAGCGAGTAAGAAGCTGTTACTTTTGGCTCTCTCGGTTGTCCAACTCTACCTCTAGCTGACATATAAGCACTCATGAATATGCCAATATTCTTCTTTGTCTCAACCATATCTACTTCATCTTGAGTTGGTAAGCTATATTTTTTGATGTCGAATAAACTCATGCTAAATTCCTCCAACTATGTTAAAATTAATTTTGAAAGATATTAACCTAGCCGGAGGAATCTGGCTTTTTATTTTGACTTTTTAT
>Shorty_p1__coassemble_5649_pt1 | contig 3508 bp, 1 predicted proteins | sample Shorty_p1__metabat2_high_PE_009 | metagenome-assembled genome bin Shorty_p1 | reverse complement strand
CCGAATAGCATTCATCACCCACCTATAGAGGATGGGCGACTTCTGCCTGAATTACATTAAAATGAGCAAAATCTGGCGTAAAATCCCCTAATTGCTTTCTACCTGCATCTTGAGTTATTTTTTGATTCATGTTCATCACTTTCCATTCTTTCTATTATTTTCAACCATTGTACAGCCTTGAAAAAATATTTTTCTTTTTCTCCACTTACACCCCAAGTCTACACCTTAAACTTCACTTTAAGTCAATAGATAATTAGTAGAAAAAGTCAAAAAAAGAAGAATTTCATCCGTACACAAAATACGCAGAAATTCTTCAAAATTCTTATTCTATCCCTACTTGGAAAATTTGGCGGATATCTTCTTCGGTTAATTGAGAAAGGGAAGACTCATCCCCTTGCATGACTTGATCAAAGAGTTCACGCTTGTTTTGTTGGAGCTCATAGATTTTTTCTTCAATCGTACCTTCTGTAATCAAACGCCATACTTCGACCACTTCTTTTTGTCCCATTCGATGGGCACGGCTTGTTGCTTGGTCTTCTACAGCTGGATTCCACCATAAATCATACAGAATCACCGTATTCGCCCCAGTTAAGTTCAATCCCGTACCACCAGCTTTAAGCGAAATTAAAAAGACGGGTTTATCTCCTTGATTAAAGGCTTCTACCATTTCCATACGCTGTTTGCTCGGCGTGCTACCATCTAATTTGAAGCATGGAATATCTAACTTCGCTAACTCAGCTTCAATTAAGTTCAACATACTAGCAAACTGTGAGAAAATTAAGATGCGGCGATTGTTTTCCAAAGCCTGAGTCAGTAATTCCTTTAACTGTTCTAATTTTCCAGACTCCCCATGAAAATCATCTAAATAAAGCTGTGGCGAACAACAAATCTGTCTTAAGCGAGTTAGACCAGCTAAAATGCTAATGCGATTCTTTTTAAACTCGTCACTATTCATTTGGGCTAACGTTTTTTGAATTTGTTCTAACTGTGCTAGATAGATTTCTTTTTGCTCTTTGCTTAATTCATTGAAATAATTTGTCTCAATTCGTTCTGGCAAATCAAGCAAGACTTCTTCTTTCGTCCGTCTTAACACAAATGGCTGAATCATCTGAGCAATTAATTCGGTTGGGAATTTCTTAAACTTCGCCTTACTTGGGAAAAATCCCGGAATAATCACTTGAAAAATTGACCATAATTCTTCAAGTTTATTTTCCACTGGCGTACCACTAAGGGCAAACCGTTTTGGAATCGTTAATTTACGCAAGGCTTGGGCCGTTTTCGTTTGACTATTTTTCACCATCTGCGCTTCATCTAAAATCAACACTTGATAGGCTATTTTGGCATGTAATTTTTCATCTTGACGGAAACTTTGATAGCTTGTCACATATACATCCGCTTCAGTCGCGAGTTGTTCGGCCCGTTTATCTTTCCCACCATTTACGACTTGCACTTTTAACTCAGGTGCAAACTGCTTACACTCTTGATACCAATTATAAACAAGGCTGGCTGGTACGATAATTAAAGCCTTCATTGATGGATCATTTTGCTTTTCAGATAACAGATAAGTAATCGTCTGAATCGTTTTTCCTAGACCCATTTCATCCGCCAAAATCCCCCCAAGCTGATAATCACTTAACATCTTCAACCAGCGAAATCCCTTTAATTGGTAAGGACGTAAACTAGCATTTAATCCACTTGGTAAATCCACCGGATAGTCTTGTGGATGGGTTAAATGTTGAACAAAAGTCGTAAAGTCTTGGTTGACCTCGATTTGCTCATTTTCTAATCGGGCTAACTGTCCACCGCGATATAAGGGCATCTGGAATTGGTTGGCTTTTTGTTCACTGACTTGTCGAATCAAGGACAATGACTCACTTGCTTTTTGGAACTCCTCTTGAGACAAATCAAGCAAGCGGCCATCATTTAATCGCACAAAATCCGCATTCTTACTTAAAGCAACTAAAGCACGCTCGACATCTTCTAATTCAATACCGTCGACTTCAAAAGATACATCTAAAAAACCACCATTTTTAATAATCGACAATTTTGGCTTATACTGTTCCTGATTGACAAACATTTCTTGAAGTTTTTCATCTAAAATCACTTCACCGAATTGGGCAAATTGCGTCAGTGTATATTTTAAGAAATGATAGAAGTCTTCATCACGAGAAATCGATAATTGATAACCAGCCTCTTTTTCGACAAATTGATTAGCCAAAATAAACTGTTCGATACGATTTTCCTGATCGATATCACGAATTAACTGATTGGCTTGGTCAGCATTTTGGCGATAAGCTGATTTTTTCGCAAGCACGATATCACCATATTGCAACGTCAAGTCTAACTGGACCCCAAATCTTCCCTCAGAAAAATAAAACTTCGGAACTAATGGCGCAACAATCATATTTTCTGTCAAAGTCGGATCAATATCCACAACCGCAAATTTTTGAATTACTGGTAAATATTTAGATAAGAAAGCATTTGCCTCTTGTAAGGAGAAACGAAAGATTGAATCAAAACCGTAAATCAACCTATCAAACTGCCACGTCACATAACGATATAATTTTTGTTGAAAGTCAGAATAAGTGTCATATAGTAAAACAGACTGATAATCCAAACGATACAATTGTCCCTTAATCACCGCACACAAATACGTAAAGTCGGTCATTTCAAGATTATCTTCAAAAAACAGCGTTACTAGATTCTCATCGACCTTTTGAATATGACAAGTAATAAATGAATCCAAATCCGCTGGCATGGTGTGAAATTGCGTAAATTCTTGATTGTCTACAGTAATTTTTAATAAATGATTCGGAAAGTTTTCTAATAACGCATCCATTGTCGTGCTATCTAACACAACTTCTTTCTCTTGACTATGTTCGCGATAATCTACATAGTTTAAATGTCCTAAATGAGTAGTCATCAACCATTGAATCAACGCAAAGTCCTCTTTTGAAAAACACTCTGGGGCTACTGCTATCGATACTTTAGGCGTCAACTTATAGTGATCTGTATAATAGCACTTATTTAAAAATTCATGAATATTTTTTATCAAATAATTACGCTTTCCATTATTGACATACAGTCTTAAATAAAAGGCAGTTTGCCCTGATTTTTGAGCATAATCGAGCTGATAATAAAGTTTAAGTGGCTGTAATTGTTCTGGACTTACGGAAACTAAAAAATGATTTTGCAGACTATCCATGAATTGTGTTAAAGCATCAACCTTGTATGTTTCGATTTTCTTTTCATTTTCCTCATCGTGCAATTCTACATAAGCATCCTCCCACGAAATCGACAATCCTACTTCTGCCCTTAAAGCCATAGTATGCTCGCAAGCACCGTATTTTCCATATGTCTGGCATTGACAACTATCACTTCTAACAGACCCCATACTAACCTTTGTCTTGAGGATAACAAAATCATGATAAAATTCTCCATAATAAAAACCACTTTTACGATAATCACGTAAATTAATGAGACTATTTTGATTTATTAATACTCTAGC
>Shorty_p1__coassemble_4780_pt1 | contig 4102 bp, 2 predicted proteins | sample Shorty_p1__metabat2_high_PE_009 | metagenome-assembled genome bin Shorty_p1 | reverse complement strand
ACAATCTTACCGTCACGATATTTCACAGATGGGCCAATAATCACTCCGGCATAATTCAAGTCAAAACCTTGAATCGTAAATGTTGAACCCACTTCATCAATCGTTTGTTCTTGCTCCGCCCAGGCTAATGATTTATTACGACGCTTTTGTTCCTTTGTAGTTGGTAATTGTAGATTCCATGGCATGTGAAATTCACCAACTGACACATTCCAATACTCACTATCAACAGGTTTCTTTTTATCAATGTAATCCCAATCAAAAGTAGCTAGCATACGAGACAAACCGTGCTCTTGATTTTCTGCTTTTTGTTTTATTGCCGCAAACATTTCAGCTGGATTTTCAAAAACTTTCAAATCATAGTTGGCATCGTCAGGGATTGGTAAAATTTCCCTATAATCAGTAAAATGACGTATCCAATTAACTGTTTCTTTACTTGCATTAATTCGCATTTGATTTTGTAACTCAATATATCTTCCATGTTGAATGGCATCATGTTTCATGTAGGCAATTTCATTTTCTTCCCAATGTTGCTCACGGGACAATATCTGGTTTTCATCAAAAACAACGACCACTGTACGCGCGCGATTCAAAATATCTACCAATTGATTTTTCCCTCGATATGCCTGTTTACCTTGTGTCCAAAGTAAATGTGCTTCGTCAATCACCACCACATCTACCGGATCATCAGGTGAAGTCCGAGTAATAAAACTTGTTGGTTTAGAAACGATTGGAATATCTTCTTTTAACGAATATCCAAGCTTTTTGACAATTTGTTCATAGACCTTTAATTGTTGATCGTGATTCACTAACAAATATATACTGCGATTTGTAAACAATGGGTACTCCTCTAAATTGGAAAGTTCTAGCAAATCACAGAATAAGCTACTCATCAATACTGTTTTCCCTGTACCGGCTTGTCCATTGACTAAAATTAATTGACCAACTTGGTTTTGTGTAAGTGTGGATTCAATCTTTTGAATAATCAAATCTTTAGCCGCTAACTGTTCTTGTGTTAATTTATGATAGGGTGATGCTTTAAAAATCGCAGAATCTTTAATCACCCGCTCTAATGGAAATAATTCTTTATTTTTTTGTCGAAGTTTACGCCAAATTTTAGAAAAGATGACTTCAAGCTCATCAGACGTATAGTATTCACTTTGTGGATTAGTCCGACGATTATTGACATGTTTAATTCCCTCAACACTTAATAAGTAATGCATCAATCTGTTTTCAATATCTAGTGTTAATGATTTATTGAAATGTTTATGACCAATCACATACATTTGAGACGTGCGTGATTGTTTTAATTCTTTCCAATCATCGCGCACCTGGTCATCCGCATTTAAATGTTCCAAAGTACGTCGGATGATATCATTTGTTTCACCTACATAAACCGTATAGCTTTGGTTGTCATCTTTATCATTAACAATATAAACGGTTGGATAGTTCAGCAAAAATTTACTATCTTGTGCTTCTATAAAATTTTCTTTAAATTCTTTTAATGCTTTTTCGTTATATGCTAAATCATAAATAATGGGTGATTCCACATCTACCAAATTTTTTCACCTCAATTAATCCCTATTATTCTTTGTGACACCTAGCAAGTCAAACTGATCTTGTAAGTCACGATAATCTAAATTGTCATACATATTGTTATCATTATTATAATAATCGTACTGCATTGTTTCAACATTTAAATTATCCGAAACTTCAAAGTGACTAAATATAGTATAAGCAATCCAACAAAAATCGCTAAAAAGTATAGACTAATACGACTAATTAAAATCAGAGTAATCGCCAAATAAGCTAGCCTCTTTGTGAATGAATTAATTAATAATCACACCTTCTGCATAAGGTGTTAAAATTTCAAAACTTCCCATACACAAAAATAAAAATACTTGTAACCCAACAACCTTTTTATCAATTAATTTCATTTTACCCCTCCTAATAATTGTTATCTTATCTTTAAATTAGCATCTCAACCTAAACCAGTCAATAAAAAAATGCCTAGCGCAGGGAAAGGCTAGGCATAAGGTGAAATATATATTATTTTTTGGCTAAACGTAAATTAGTCGACTTTCTTTTTCAATGCACCGAATAATAAACCTGAAACGATTGCACCGATTAAGATAAAGGCTAAGTATAATAATGGTTTAGATACTAACAAGATTACGAAGATACCACCGTGTGGGGCCATTAGTTTAATACCAGTCAAACCAACTAAAGCACCAGCAACTGCAGAACCAACCATGAAACTTGGAATCGCGCGAATTGGGTCAGCAGCCGCAAATGGAATGGCACCTTCTGTAATGAATGAAAGACCCATAACGATATTTGATAACCCAGCTTCTTGTTCTTGTTTTGTAAATTTGTCTTTAAATAATAATGTTGCGATAAATACGGCAATTGGAGGAACCATACCCCCAGCCATAACAGCCGCCATAATTACTGAACCACCAGTAGACACAGATGCAGCTAGGGTACCAGTACCAAAGACATAAGCTGCTTTGTTGAAAGGACCACCCATATCGATAGCCATCATACCACCTAAGACAAGTCCCATCAAGACAGCTGAACTACCAGATAAACCTTCAAGGAAGTTGTTTAAGCCTGTGTTGATAGCGGCCATTGGAATGTTCACGAATAACATCAAGAATCCAGTGATACATACACCAAATAATGGATATAAAAGAATTGATTTGATACCATCAAGTGAACGAGGTAGACCTGCTAATAGTTTTCTCAAGACTAAGATTACACCACCAGCTAAGAAACCACCGACTAATGCACCTAAGAATCCAGAAGGCACACCTGCTAGAGCTAAAGTTTTTTCACCACCAGCAGCAAATGGTACTTTACCCCAAGCTAAACCACTTGAAGCGATTGAACCAGCAACGAAACCTGCGACTAAACCTGGTTTTTCAGCAATAGAAAATGCGATATATCCAGCTAAGATTGGTAGCATGAAACCAAATGCCACGCCCCCAATATTTTTAAATAGAGAGGAAATTTCATGATAAGTACCTAAATTACTTAATTGATCTTTTGGCACACCCATGATGTTATCAAGTAAGAAGGCAATCGCAATCATGATACCGCCACCGATAACGAACGGAAGCATTTGTGATACACCGGCCATTAAGTGTTTATAAAACGCAGCACCTAAGCCTTGTTTTGAATCACTTGCAGTTTCAACGGCACCTTCACCGTTTGATTGATAAACTTCAGCTTTTTCATCTAAAATAATTTGAATCAATTCTTCTGATTTTTTGATTCCATCAGCTACTGGACGGCTTAAAACACGTTTACCAGCAAAACGAGGCATTTCTACTGATTTATCAGCTGCAATAATTACCCCTTTCGCACGAGCAATTTCATCAGCAGTCAAACGGTTCGCAACCCCTGAAGCACCATTTGTTTCAACTTTGATATCAACACCCATTTTTTCAGCAGTTTGTTTTAATTTATCTTCTGCCATGTATGTATGAGCGATACCTGTAGGACAAGCTGTTACCGCAACGATAAATGGACGATCTTCGCTTGCTTTTGCTTCATGTTTTTCTTCTGATTCTTCAGCAAATAAAGCACGTACTTCATCTGGTGTAGAGGCTTGTTTTAAACTTGCAACAAAATCAGCATCGACTAACTTACGTGAAAGTGCGGCTAATGCTTGTAAGTGGGTGTCATTTGCTCCATCTGGTGCAGCAATCATAAAGAATAGATAGGTTGGTTGACCATCTAATGCTTCATAATCCACACCCGCTTGGCTTTTCGCAAACAATACAGTTGCTTCTTTAACCGCTGCATTTTTGGCATGAGGCATTGCAATTCCATCGCCTAGGCCTGTAGATGTTTGGGCTTCACGAGCTAAGATACCATCTTTAAAAGTCTTGACATCAGAGATACGGCCAACTTGGTACAATTTTTCGACCATTTCATCAATCGCAGCTTGTTTTGTCGTTGCTTTTAAATCCATGATCATTGCGTCTTTAATCAATAAATCCGTAATTTTCATTTGAATCCTCCTAGATTTTTGTAGATTATAGTTTTGTAATATTTACTTCTGGCAATAATTCTTGAATAAATTCACCGGTTGCTAAAT
>Shorty_p1__coassemble_4210_pt1 | contig 4624 bp, 4 predicted proteins | sample Shorty_p1__metabat2_high_PE_009 | metagenome-assembled genome bin Shorty_p1 | reverse complement strand
GTTGGATTATTTAACTACACATGATTACCTTGAAACCGAATTTTTAGCAAAATATAATTTAGCATTTATTGAGAAACTATATACTTATTTATTTGAACAAAATTTCCGTTTCAAATCATTTATGGCAGCTTATAAGTTTTATTCTCAGTACGCCCTTAAAACCAATGATGGGACCACTTATCTAGAAACTTATGAAGATCGCGTCGCCTTTAATGCCCTTTATTTTGCAGATGGTAATGAAGAATTAGCCTTAGCTTTAGCCGATGAAATGATTCATCAACGTTATCAACCAGCAACACCTTCCTTTTTAAATGCCGGTCGTAAACGTCGTGGCGAATTAGTGAGTTGCTTTTTAATCCAAATTACCGATGATATGAACTCTATTGGACGTGGGATTAACTCTGCCTTGCAATTATCACGTATCGGTGGTGGTGTCGGAATTACACTGTCAAACCTACGTGAAGCCGGTGCCCCAATTAAGGGTTATGAAAATGCAGCTAGCGGTGTGATGCCAGTAATGAAATTATTTGAAGATAGTTTTAGTTACTCCAACCAGCTTGGTCAACGTCAAGGCGCTGGGGTGGTTTATCTGAATGTCTTTCATCCAGATATTATCCAATTTTTATCTGCTAAAAAAGAAAATGCTGATGAAAAAATTCGCGTAAAGACCCTTTCACTAGGTGTATTAGTACCTGATAAATTCTATGAGCTTACACGCAAAAATGAAGATATGTATCTATTTAGTCCGTATAGCATCGAACGAGAATACGGCGTCCCATTCTCTTATATCGATATTACAAAAGAATATGATAATCTAGTGGCTAATCCAAATATTCGTAAAACTAAGATTAAAGCCCGTGATTTAGAAAATGAAATCTCTAAATTACAGCAAGAATCAGGTTATCCTTATGTTGTAAACTTAGATACAGCCAATCGTGCCAATCCAATTGACGGAAAAATTATCATGAGCAATCTATGTTCAGAAATTTTACAAGTCCAACAACCTTCTATTTTAAATGGTAAACAAGAATTTGAGGTTTTAGGTACAGATATTAGCTGTAACTTAGGCTCAACCAATATCGTCAATTTAATGGAAAGTCCTGACTTTGGTAAATCTGTTCGTGTGATGACGCGTGCCTTAACCTATGTCACAGATGCTTCAGATATCGATGTAGTTCCTTCTATTCAAAATGGGAATGCTTTAAGTCATACAATCGGTTTAGGTGCCATGGGCTTACACACCTATTTTGCGAAACATCACATGGCATATGGTTCAAAAGAGTCCATTGAATTTACCGATATTTACTTTATGCTTTTAAATTACTGGACAATTTATGAAAGCATGCAAATTGCCAAGGAACGCAAACAAACTTTCCATCACTTCGAAAAATCAAAATATGCTGATGGTAGCTATTTTGAAAAATATGTAACTGGGCAATTCCAACCAAAATCTGAAAAAGTAAAGGCCTTATTTGAAGGTATCTTTATTCCAGATGGACAAGCCTGGACTGAATTAGCACAACTCGTACAAAAATATGGAATGTATCATCAAAATCGCCTAGCAGTTGCGCCAAATGGTTCAATTTCTTATATTAACGATACCAGTGCCAGCTTACATCCAATCACCCGTTTAATTGAAGAACGTCAAGAAAAGAAAATTGGAAAGATTTATTATCCTGCCCCATTACTTTCTAATGACACAATTAAATATTACACTTCTGCTTATGATATGGATATGCGTAAAGTAATTGATGTGTATGCCACTGCGCAGCAACATATCGACCAAGGCATGAGTTTAACATTATTTATGCGCTCAGAAATCCCAGCGGGTCTATATGAATGGAAAACAACAACCAAACAAACAACGCGTGATTTAAACATTTTACGTCACTACGCTTTCCACAAAGGAATTAAATCGATTTATTATATTCGTACTTTCACAGATGACGCAGAAGAAATCGGTAGCAACCAATGTGAAAGTTGTGTCATCTAAAAAGGAGTGAAGAAAATGGCAGAAACTTATTATGCAGCGATTAACTGGAATGAAATTGAAGATATTATCGATAAATCTACTTGGGAAAAATTAACAGAACAATTTTGGTTGGATACACGTATTCCCTTATCCAATGACTTAGATGACTGGCGTGGACTTTCTGAATTAGAAAAGACCACAGTGGGACATGTATTTGGTGGCCTAACCCTTTTAGATACAGTCCAATCAGAAAGTGGGATGGAGCATTTACGCAAAGATGCCCGCACGCCACATGAAGAAGCCGTGTTGAACAATATTCAGTTTATGGAATCTGTGCACGCAAAAAGTTACTCTTCTATTTTCAGTACTTTGAATACCAAGTCTGAAATTGAAGAAATATTCGAATGGACGAATACGAATCCCTATTTACAGAAAAAAGCCGAACGAATTAATGAAATCTATAAAAACGGCACGGCGCTAGAAAAGAAAGTAGCCAGCGTCTTTTTGGAAACTTTCCTTTTCTATTCAGGTTTTTATACGCCACTTTACTACTTAGGAAACAATAAATTAGCAAACGTAGCGGAAATTATTAAATTAATTATCCGTGATGAGTCCGTACATGGCACTTATATCGGCTATAAATTCCAATTAGGTTTTAATGAATTATCTGCTGAAGAGCAAGAAAACCTACGTGATTGGATGTATGATTTACTTTATGAATTATACGAAAACGAAGAACGCTACACGGAAGAACTTTATGATGAATTAGGCTGGACAGATGAGGTCAAAACTTTCCTACGTTATAACGCCAATAAAGCATTGATGAACTTAGGACAAGATCCACTCTTCCCAGATACTGCTAATGATGTCAATCCAATCGTAATGAATGGGATTTCAACAGGTACAAGTAATCATGATTTCTTCTCTCAAGTCGGCAATGGTTATCTTTTAGGTACCGTCGAAGCAATGAAAGACGAAGATTATCTCATCGGTATGTAAAAAATAGACAGCTTGAAGGAATACTTCTGGCTGTCTATTTTTTCATCTAAAATCAGTCTTTTGTACAATTGTCTAAGAAACTAATTCTTGATATAATCGAATTAAGAAAATTATTACGAGGTGATGATATGGGATTATTTAACGGTTTATTAGGGAATGCAAGTAAAATGAATATCGATGTAGCTCAAAAGGAGTTACAAGATGTCTTAATGCCTGAGGAAAAAGTTGATTTAGCCTTTAAACTTGTCCGCGATTTATTGGTTTTTACTGAAAAAAGACTAATTATTGTCGACAAACAAGGCATGACTGGCAAAAAAGCAGAATATAAATCCATTCCTTATCGCTCTATTTCACGCTTTTCAGTGGAAACAAGTGGTCATTTTGACTTAGATGCTGAGTTAAAAATTTGGATTTCTAGTGCCGAACTACCTGCTGAAAGCTTACAATTCAGAAGTGATGATAGCATTGTGGCCATTCAAAAAGCATTGGCCCAAGCAGTCTTAAACTAAACCTAAAAGAGAACTAGTCCTTTAATTGTTGCGACTAGTTCTCTTTTTTAATTCGCTTAAAAATGCAATGGCTTGTCGATATTTTTCTGCTCTTTTGCGATCGATTTCTGTAACAGTAGTTAATCTTGAAAGATCAGAATTATGCTGCAAATCGGCCAACTTTACTTGTCTGGCTAAAGGATTTTGCTTTACATGCATTAAGTATTCTTCATAGGATTCATCACGATTTTTAGTTAGGATTCCAACGGCTTGAACAACCTCTTCAGGTAAGCCCTCCATGCGTAAATCCTCTAGTGTCCAAGCAGAATCTTCTACTACATCATGCAACAATGCTATCGTTTTAGCTAACTCCCCTTCGACCAAACTTGCAACATAAAGCGGATGCTGGATATACGCTACCCCTGCTTTATCAACTTGACCTTTATGCGCATTCTCTGCTATTGCTAAAGCTTGCTGATATAACAACATTTGACACCTCCCATTCTCTATTTTATATTACAATTCTCATTCTAAATCCATTTTTTTAAAATTCCAATTGCTTTTTTCTAGAAAATAATATAAGATACATTTGTTATAAAAAGGAGGCAGCATTATTATGAATGAATCTTATTTTGATGGTGGTTTAGCTACCTATATCGGCACTTATCTACTGGCGGCAATAATTACAATTTGTACACTTGGCATCTGCACACCGTGGGGAATTTGCCTGCTGTATAATTGGAAAATCAAGCATACTGTCATCAATGGACGCAGACTTTATTTCGATGGAACCGCTATGCAATTATTTGGTAGCTGGATCAAATGGTTTCTACTCACCATTATTACTTTAGGTATCTATAGTTTTTGGCTCAATATCAAGCTAGAACAATGGAAAGTCAAACATACACACTTTATCTAATACGTTTACGGAGGACTTATGAGGATGAAATACTTCTATATCATGATGCTCCTCTTTAGTTTAATTTGCTTGTTTTTAGCAGTATCCAATTCACTCCCTTCATGGCTTGCTGCAATATATGCCATTTGCTTTGTGGGAATGATTATCAAGAGAATGAAAAATAAGAAGTAGTATCCATATCCAAACATACCAGAGTGAACTACTCACCACTTAGCTAAACCTAACGGTTCTTAACGCTTGAAGTGG
>Shorty_p1__coassemble_4060_pt1 | contig 4804 bp, 3 predicted proteins | sample Shorty_p1__metabat2_high_PE_009 | metagenome-assembled genome bin Shorty_p1 | reverse complement strand
ATAAATATGAGAAAGTTAAATCTTTTTTATTAGCTAAATTCTTTGGAAAAAAATATGGTCAAAGTTTTTAACGTATTTAATTTTGAAAATAATATAATTAGGTGTTTTGATGCAAAAATATAAGTCAGTAAAATTCAATTTTGTAATGAATTTTATTTTAACAATTTCTAATTTTATTTTTCCTTTAATCACTTTTCCCTATGCATCTCGAATTTTAGGTGCTCAGGGGATTGGAACTGTAACCTTTGCTACATCTGTAATTACCTATTTTTCAATGTTTGGGATGCTTGGAATCCCAACTTATGGTATTAGAACATGTGCAAAAGTTAGAAATGACAAAGGAAAATTAACAAAAACCGTTCAAGAAATATTGCTGCTAAATATTACAGTAATGATAGTATCAATGATTTTATTATTTATTTCTGTCTTGATTATCGATAAATTAGCAGCCCAAAGATTTCTTTACTTAATTATGTCTATATCATTGATTTTTAATGTGTTAGGAGTAGATTGGCTGTATAAAGCATTAGAAAAATACTCTTATATAACTGTTAGATCAATTATATTTAAATTTATTTCATTAATCCTATTATTTTTATTTGTAAAGAATCCGGATGATTATGTCATTTATGGAGCTATTACAATGTTTGCGGCTGTGGGATCAAATGCCTTAAATTTTTATAATTTAAGAAAACTTATAGACATAAAATGCTCTTCTAATTTGGATGTTAAGCAACATATTAAACCAATCATGACATTTTTTATGTTGACGGTATCTACGACAATATATGTTAATGTAGATACAACAATGTTAGGTTTTATCAAAGGAGACACTGAGGTAGGGTATTATACAGCGGCAGTTAAGGTGAAGCAGATATTGGTGAGTGTTGTCACATCTCTTGGAACAGTGTTATTACCTAGATTGGCATTTTACTATTCACAAAATAAATTAAATGAATTTAAGGAATTGGTAAAGAAAGCAATGAGTTTTGTTTTATTAATTTCGATTCCCTTAGTAGTTTATTTTATTATCTATGCAAAAGAATCTATTCTTTTTCTTTCAGGACATAGATTTATCCCTGCAGTGTATCCAATGCAATTGATTCTCCCAAGTGTCATATTTATCGGTATGTCAAACTTAATGGGAATACAAATTTTAGTTCCAACAGGAAGAGAAAGGTTTGTAGTTCATTCCACAATACTCGGGGCTATTCTGGATGTAGCAATAAACATTTTCACAATTCCATTATTTGGTGCAAGTGGAGCAGCTATTGCAGGAAGTATTGCTGAATTTTCGGTAATGATGGTTCAAATATTTATCTTAAAAGATTTGATTTTGCCAATGATAAAAAATATCCAATTTTGGAAGATTATTTTTTCGATTGCCATTTCAAGTATTTTAACGATTTATTTAATAGGTTTTTTAAGTGTAAATTATTTCTTTATATTACTAACTAGTGGGATATTATTTTTTGGTCTTTATTTATTAGTGCTGTTAATACTTAAAGAAGAATTTGTTTATTCAGTGTTTAAATCAATAAAAGAAAGATAGGTGTTTGTATATGTATGATTATTTAGTTGTTGGAGCAGGATTATTTGGAGCAGTTTTTGCACATGAAGCTGCATTGAAGGGGAAGAAGGTAAAAGTGATTGAAAAGCGTGATCACATTGCCGGAAATATCTATACAAAAGAAATGGAAGGTATTCAAGTTCATATGTATGGAGCACACATTTTCCATACGTCAGATAAAGAAATTTGGGATTATGTAAATCAATTTGCAGAATTTAACCGATATACAAATAGCCCAATTGCAAATTATAAAGGTGAAATCTATAATTTACCATTTAATATGAATACTTTTAATAAATTATGGGGTGTGATTACGCCAGAAGAAGCTCAAGCGAAAATTGAAGAACAAAGAGCTGTACTTGGTGGTAAACGTCCTGAAAACTTGGAAGAACAAGCAATTTCTTTAGTTGGTACAGACATTTATGAAAAGTTAATTAAACATTATACTGAAAAACAATGGGAAAAACCATGTGTAGACTTACCAGCATTTATAATTCGTCGCTTACCAGTTCGTTTGACATACGACAATAATTACTTTAATGATACTTATCAAGGTATTCCAATTGGCGGATATACTCAAATCGTTGAAAAAATGTTGGATCATGAAAATATTGATGTGGAAGTCAATGTTGATTTCTTTGCTAATAAAGATAAATATCTAGAAGAATTTCCAAAAATTGTATTTACTGGTATGATTGATGAATTCTTTGATTATAAATTGGGAGAATTGGAATATCGTAGTTTACGTTTTGAAACAGAAACACTTGATACAGAAAACTATCAAGGAAATGCTGTTGTAAACTATACTGATTCAGAAACACCATATACTCGAGTTATTGAGCATAAACATTTCGAATTTGGTAAACAAGATAAAACAATTATTACTCGTGAATATTCTAAAACATGGAAAAAAGGTGACGAACCTTACTATCCAGTAAACAACAGTAAGAATAATGATTTATATGCACAATATAGAAAATTAGCTGAAGAGCAAGAAAAAGTTATCTTCGGTGGTCGCTTAGGTCAATATCGCTATTATGATATGCACCAAGTTATTGCTGCTGCGTTACAATGTGTTCGAAACGAAATAAAGTAGGTTTAGTATAATTAATATAGTTTACATGTTAAGAACTTATGATAAATTGTGTTTATACAGTTTCATCATAGTGATGATATTTGATGATATAGTTGAATTTTATTCGTTAATAGTGATTGAGTATTTGAAGAGTAAATAAAATATGAGGGTGGTTTAGATTAAAAGATGAAAAAAATCAATAATCTATTTGAATTGAGAGCTGCTGCAGCAATACTTATTGTGATAAGTCATATACCAATAACAGCAAAATTAATAGGACCTTCATTAGGAGGATTTGGTGTAGCAATATTTTTTATGCTTAGCGCTTTCTTATTATGTTATTCTACAGAAAAGAGTTGTATTTCTTTTATTAAAAAAAGAATAATTCGTATTCTTCCACTCTATTACTTTATGACTATATTTACGTTCATTTTAGTTTGTGTGAAACCTACATTTTTTTTAACTACTACACCAAGTTTCAGTAATTTTATTAAATCTTTACTCTTTATTCCTTATGTTAATCTGAATGGATTAGTTAGGCCCATCCTTGATGTAGGTTGGGCGTTATTTCCAGAAGTTTGGCTATATATACTTTATGCAATCTTAATTAAATATTTTTATAATTATAGAAATATTATAGCATCTTTTGTCTTGATAGTAATTTTCATTACCGGAGAATTATTTTTCATAAAGAGTCCGATATATCTTCAATTTAAAATGGCGTGCCCAGCATTTTTATTAGGGATAGTATTATATTATATTTGGTACATGCTTAATCTCAATAATAGGACCTACAATTTTGTATATAGTAGTTACCTATATTCTGCAATATGTTATGTAATATTTTTTATTTCATCTATTATCTATGATATAGCTATCACAAAAAATGTAGGGATTTACTCACTTTTTTTACCTTTTTTTGTTTTTTTGATATTTTTATTATTTGAAGGCAAAAATAAAAAAAGTCCTTTTATGATACAAATTAGTGCAGCAAGTTATTCTCTTTATTTAACCCATGAATTTGTTGTGAAGGGATTTAGTAGATTGATATATAACATGGAGGTAATATCTTTAATAAGTCTATTATTGACAGTAATTTTGGTTATTATTGCAATAACTTTAGCTTTTATGGTTGAAAAATATATTAATAAACCTTTAAGTAAAAAAATAGAAACACTTATTGATCAATCTGGGAGAAAGTAATATATGAATGATAGTTATATGAATCCACTTATATCTGTAATAGTTCCTGTTTACAATGTAGAACCATACATAGAAAGGTGCATAGAGTCCCTAATTAACCAAACATATGCAAATATTGAAATATTATTAGTTGATGATGGGTCAAGAGATAATTCTGGTGTAATTTGTGATAGATTTGCAAGATTAGACAAACGTATAAAAGTCTTCCATAAAGAGAATGGTGGGTTATCGGATGCAAGAAATTATGGGTTAGATAGAGCAAATGGTGAGTACATTTCTTTTATTGATTCTGATGATTATGTAGATATTGATTACATTGAATTTTTGTATAATTTAATAAACGAAGGATATAAATTAGCGCTATGCTCTTTACATGTTGTATTTACTAGTAATAATAGAATTGTTAATAAAGGGAATAACAAGAAGTACGTTTTAGATTCTGAAAAATGTATTGAAATGATGTGCTATCAAGATGAGGTTGATACTGCTGCATATGCTAAGATGGCGCATAAGAGTTTGTACAAAGATTTAAGGTTTCCAAAAGGAAAATTATTTGAAGATATCGGTACGACATATTTACTATTTGATAAGTGTGAAAAAATAATATGTGACTTCACGCCAAAATATTATTATATTATTAGAGAAAATAGTATTGTGACGTCGAAATTTAATAGTAAAAAGCTTGATTTAATTGAAATGACAGATAAAATGGCTACTTATGTCAACCAAAAATATATTAATTTAAAAAAAGCAACATTAAGAAGACAATGTTACGCAAGATTTAGTACATTAAATCAAATGCTTAATATTAAAGATGCTGAGTACCTTAATGAGAGAAAAAAGATAGTTAAATTTTTGAGAACTCATGGGTTAAGTGTGATTTGTGATAAAAAAACACCTAATAGAGATAGAATTGCGTTTTTATGTATTTATTTAGGTTATCCTGTATATAAAAT
>Shorty_p1__coassemble_3651_pt1 | contig 5441 bp, 6 predicted proteins | sample Shorty_p1__metabat2_high_PE_009 | metagenome-assembled genome bin Shorty_p1 | reverse complement strand
AATAACTTTCTCTCCCATCGACTTAATTGCCAACAACACTAGTTGACAAAGAGCCAGAGTCTTGAGATGTTCAGTTGAATGTTGATTACATGCGAACGGCAAAGCTTGGTGCAAAGTAGGCAACTGAGCCAACTTTAACTGATTCGCCTGGTTGTGGTGCATGGATGTATGAACCGCCACCTAAGGCAATCGCTACGTGGTAAGAACTTCCACGTGAACCCCAGAAGTAAAGGTCACCAGGTTGTGCTTGGCTAACTGGGATGACTGTACCGGCACCTTCTTGAGGAACTGTCCAACCACCGATATCACGGCCTGTTACTTGTAAGTAAACATAGCGAGTGAAACCTGAACAGTCAAACGTATTAGGTCCTTTAGCGCCCCATACGTAAGGTTTACCAATGTGTTTGTATGCTTCTGCGACGATAGCTGAACCATTTCCGCTTGGTGCAGGAGCTGGTGTGCTAGGAATCACTACATTTGATACGCCAGCATTGCTTGAGCTTGCGTTTGAACTTGTACTATTTGAGCTACTTGCTTGAGATGAACTTGAGCTTGAAGCATTGTTCGTTGAAGCAGCTGCGTTAGATGAAGTAGATACACTTGCTTGTGCTTGTTGTGCAGCTTGTTGAACTGCTGCGGCTTGTGCTTGTTGTTCACGCACACGTTTTTGTTCTGCTTCGAAGGCTGCTTTTTGTTCAGCCAAGGCTTGTTTTTCGCTTTCTTTAGTAGCTTGTTGTTCTGCTAATGAAGCTTTTAATACATTTAAGTCAGCTTGTTTTGCTTCTAATGTACCTTTTTGTTCTTCAAGAGTTGCTTGGTTTTTCGCAATTTCTTCTTGTTTTGCTTCGTTTTCAGCTTTTTTATCTTCTACTGCTTTTTTATCTGCTTTTTGTTGGTTCACTAAATCGTTGTTCGCATTCACGATTGTAGTCATTGCTTTTAAGCGACCTAAAGCATCAGTAAATGAAGTGGCATCTAATAAAGCTTTGACATAAACAGATGATTGATTGTTTACTTGAACGTCACGTGCTTGATTGCGAATCGCTTCTTCACGTTTAGCGATACGTTCAGTTAAAACTTCGATGTCCTTTTGTAATTGGACAGTTTCTTCACGTAAAGTTGATTGTTCCTTTAATAATTCATCTGCTTTTTTGTTAATTTTGTTAATACTTGATTCTAAACTATCAATTTGAGATTGAGCTTCTGATTGTTTAGATTTCAAGTCGTTAATTTCACTGTTTTTCTGTTCAATTTGAGAATCGTAATTGTCTGCAAAGGTAGCAACTGGTGCCACTAAAGTCCCTGCTAAGACTGTAGATACGATTACGACTGAAGATAAACGTTTCTTCACCATAAATTCCTCCAATTAAGTGTGTGTATTTAACACTTGTGACCTTTTCTAAGTCTAAGGTCCTATTTCTGACAATTGCTATTCTAACATAGTGAGATGTCATTCCTATAATAGTAATGTTACAAATATATTTCAAATACGATAAATAAAAAAAAGAGACTTCTTACTTAAAAAGCCTCTTTAGTGGAATTAGTGTAATTGCAAACAAGATAATATTGACTAACAAGGTCGGCGCAAGATAACGCGAAATAAAGAATACTGAGGTCGTCGTGCTTAATTTAAAAAGGATTTGAGTTACTAATAATATCACTTCATAACCCGTCACAAAAATAACCAGGGCAAAAAACATTGTGTATAAATTTTGATAGATAACACCATGAAAGACGTATAACAGCCATACCATAACTGTCAAGCAAACCGTATAAATACCAATAATACCAAGATAGTAACAATCATAAAATAAACCTAGGACAAAACTCAGCGCGATTGTTGGCATTTTTGGTAAGGAATAAGCAGCCCACAAAAAGACAATCAAGACTAAATGAACATTCCAAATATAGTGAAAGTTTGATAAGTTTGATAAAAAGGCGGTTAAATGCGTGTCCACCAACATCAATAAAAATAAGACCGGGGCTAAATAAAGCGGAAATTCTCTTTCTGTCATTATTCACCCACCCCTGCGGAACGTTTTACAATAGTTACCACACGTAAATCGGTACTTTCAGCCATTGGTTTGACATAAACTTTCTTGGCTAGCCCATAAGAATCAGTCACAGCTTTTTGCACTTTACCTACCATCAAATCAGCTGGTGAATTGCCACCAAGACCAGAAGTTTGCACGACATCGCCTGCTTTGATATTGGCATTCCCGGTCAAATCTTCTACAATCAGCAAGTTTTGCTTTTGATCATAATCTTTCAAAATACCAAAAACTTCGCCATCAGAAGAAGAGATACGGACTGGGAAATGATTGCTTGATTCATTTTCAGAAGTCAATAGTTCCACTTTAGAAGTATGCGCATTGACCTCTAGCACGCGTCCGATCAAGCCTTTTTTCGCCATCACTGCCATATTAACCTCAATACCAGCACTCGCGCCTTTATCAATCACCAAAACATCTTGCCAAGTATCTGGAGAACGGCTAATCACGTTGGCTACTTGGGTTTCATAGCTTGTCAATGTCTCACTTAAGCCAAGTTCTTCTTTCAACTGCGCAATTTCACGCTCTTGATTCTTATTTTTTTGAACCAAATTGTCATATTGGTCGATTTTTGACTTTAATTGTTGATTTTCTTCATACGTATTCATCAAATCGCTAATATTTTCAGTGGTTTGGTGTAAAAATCTAAAAGGTGCAGTCAGAACTTTATCGACTAAACCAATTGTATCATTGACCGTAGACTGTAAGATGTTGGTTTTAGTCTGCGTATTTCTTTTCGCAATCGTCATACTCAAGACTGCTACAACCACAATGACAATAATCAAAGCGATAATAATATTTTTATTCGAATTATATTTTTTCACAAAGGCACCTCTAGCTTATAAACTAACAAATACGATTGTACCACTATTTTTGTCTAAAAAAAAGCATCCTACACACTCTTAATAGTTTTTTTGCAAATAGTCTGCATTCAGCGAGTAGCTCCTTGTCATAAAGTTGCTTGGCTGAGAAGTCTTATCTGACTGGAGCTAAACGACTCGCTTCATGCTTGTATACAAAAAGGAAGACGCAACCATTCGCCTCTTCCATTTTTAGTCTTATTTATGATCTTTACTATAAATAACAGCCATCACGCCATCGCTAAAGCTAAATTCCGCCGTTTTGCCCACGAATTCATTACTTGCATAAGAAATCGGATAGGCAATCTTTTGTTTATTTAAGGTATACTTGCTTAAATTGAGCGTTAATTCCTGCATCGGCGTCATACAAACATAAGCTAAGTAACGCATATTGGCTTTATTTTCAATCGTATAGCTGCCGGGCAAGTAATATTCAATGATATTTTGCGCATCGACTAACTCAATTTGGCGTGCATATGGGGTAAAGCGTGGTTCAAGGACCATCCAAAAATTGGCCAAGAAGTGATCCAAGCGTCCTCCCGTTAAACCAGCCAAGCGATATTGCACATCCGGAAAGTGTTCAATCGCATATAATAAGCCTAACTGCGTGTCCGTATCATCTTTTTCGGCTGGAGATTGTTTCAAAAACTTTGCCTGTGCTTTGACTTTTTCATATTCTTCTTGACTCAGTGAATCAAAATCACCAATCGCCGCATCGAGTGACTTTCCTTGCTCTAATAGGTAAAGTGCGCCACGATCCACGCCGATATAAGCTACGTATTCTTCTTCAAATAAATTTGCCGGCCAACATTTAGGATTAGCCCCGCCAACGATTAGTACTTTCATCTATTCTAACGCCTCTTTTAATGCATCGATACTAGCTTTGACATCGGTCGCATTGTAGATATAACTGCCGGCCACAAATACATCGGCCCCAGCTTCTTTACATAATTTGGCCGTTTCAGGTACAATTCCACCGTCCACTTGAATATCAAAATCTAAGTTATTCGCTGCTCTTAAATGGGCAATTTGACGAATTTTGTCCAGTGTGGATTCGATAAAGCTTTGACCACCAAAACCAGGATTTACCGTCATCACAAGCACTTGATCGACCATATCCAATACAGGGACAATCGCTGAGACGCTGGTTCCAGGATTTAGCACGACTTCTGCTTTCACACCTTTTGCTTTAATCATTTGTAATGCGCGATGAATGTGGCTGGTCGCTTCTACATGCACGCCAATAATATCCGCACCCGCATTTGCAAATTCCTCGATATAACGCTCTGGATCAACAATCATTAAATGGACATCCAAAGTCAATTTCGTCACTGGTCGCAATGCCTTGACCACATTCGGACCAAACGTAATATTTGGCACAAACTGACCATCCATCACGTCAATATGGATATAATCCGCACCAAACTCCTCGACCATTTTGACGTCTTTTTCTAAATTTGCAAAATCAGCACTTAAAATTGATGGTGCAATCTTCATCTGAAATTCCCCCTATGTTTTGCGTGATTACTTATTTTTCTTCTTTTGATAAGTCGGACGTTGATTTTTCAATTCTTGTAAGAACAACAAATAATTATCATACCGAATCTGGGCAATTTTTCCCTCGGCTAAAGCTTCTTTCACTGCACAATCTGGCTCGTGGGTGTGGCTACATTCTCTAAAGCGACACGTATCTTGTAAAACCACAAATTCTGGAAACATCTTTGGCAAATCAGTTACTTCCAAGTCAAAAAAATCAATCGAACTAAAGCCTGGAGTATCAGCTACCAATCCTTTAGCAACATCAATTAATTCCACATGACGCGTCGTATGCTTCCCTCGATTTAACGCTTCTGAGATTTCCCCAGTTTCTAAAGCAAGACCAGGAACTAATTGATTTAATAAAGTCGACTTGCCGGCCCCTGATTGCCCAGCTAATACCGTCAAACGATTTTCCAACAAAGCCTTCACTTGATTCAAGCCATCTTCATCACCGATAATCACCCGATAACCCGCCAAATGATAAGTCGCTTTAATTTCTTCAAGCAAAGTCGTATCGCCAAGTAAATCTACCTTACTTAAATAAATCACCGGCTCAATTTGCTTTTGCTCTAAACTCACCAAAAAACGGTCAAGCAAATGATAGGAAAAATCCGGTTCGACTAGACTCGCCACCACGATAACTTGATCGACATTAGCCACAGGCGGACGAACAAGCTCATTTTTACGCGGAAAAATTTCGAGTAAGTAACCATCTGTTAGACTCGTACTTTCAAATTCAACAAAATCACCCACTAATGGTTTGACTTTGCGTTTTCTAAAATTACCTCGTGCGCGTGTTTGGTATAAGTTTCCTTCATGTTGAATGTAATAAAATCCACTTAATGCCTTCTTTAGTTGTCCTTGCAAAAAATGAAAACCCCCTCATTTCAATTATAAGTACATTTTACCAAAAATTAGACGAGTTTACTACTCTCATTTTTTGGGTCTATGATATTTAGTGTTGTTACTCAAATGGAGGATAACACTAAAC
>Shorty_p1__coassemble_3642_pt1 | contig 5460 bp, 4 predicted proteins | sample Shorty_p1__metabat2_high_PE_009 | metagenome-assembled genome bin Shorty_p1 | reverse complement strand
TACCGACCTCCAATTGTTAGATTTTATGGTCTAACTTTTGGGGGTCGGTACAAATCCCTTCATCGCGCCAGCCTTTTTTTATTAGATATTGACGTTCTCCACCGCTCATCGTATAGTGATGCGAAGAAACTTGAGGGGCATTTGGATTATACAACCGATAAATCGGCGCCGACTTTTCTTTGCTACCCGATTTACCAAAAATCCCCTTATCACGCCAACCCTGGGCAACTAACAAATTTTTCTCATTACCATTAACGGTGTATAGGTGTTCCCCAGACTGAGGATGATACACCCGATAGATGGGATTACCCTCACTACTCGTTTTCCACGAAACCCCTTCATACTTCCAACCAGCCACAGTTAAAAGCGACTTTTCCATCCGATTCACCGTAAAAAAAATGCTCACTCGTATGTGGATTATACAAACGATACATCATTTCAGCAGATACTGACTGACTTTTAACGCAAATCATCCCTAAACTAACTGCAACTGCCGCTAATATTCTTTTTAACTTCAAATTCTTCTCCCCACTTCCATTGTTTACCTCTTAAGCATAACTGAAGGAAGAAACATGTGCAACTAATCTTTTAATGAATATTGTAAAATAAATGACAATAATTATCTCTCAAAACAAAACTATTAAGATATATGTGAAACAGCGCTAAATGCTATTTCAATCGATTACAGGTTTGCTTTAAACTGAAGAAAAAACTGGCAAAATACAACCTTTCTCCAGTAGACAATTCTACAAAGCGTGTCTACAAAATGTACAAATCTAAAAAGAACTGGGTTGTTGCACCGGTTGTCCTATTAACTTTATTAGGTGCAGTTGCTCCAGCGCCAATCGCATTATCTAACGTGGTTAATGCAGTTGAGGATACAGCAACAACTACACCATCTGATTCTGGTAATACTAAAGAAGAAGATACTACAGTAACTGCTGATGCTGCTACTGTAGCTGCTAAGAAAGATGCTAAATTTGCTATCGAAAACTTAGAATTACCAAAAACATTAACTAGTGATTACAAAAATGCAACATTTACATTTGATGGTGCCTCAGTTAACTATCAAACTCAACAAGCATACTTAGACGCTGTTGCATCTGATTCTACAAATACTGCTGATGCTGTATTCACAGTATTGAAGAAAGCTTATTCTCAAGCAACTGATATGGCATTCAAAACTTTTGCTCCTAAAGTAGCTGCTTTAAAAGCAAAATTAGCTGATATCAATGGATTAGAAGACAAAGTTAATACAGATACAACTAGAACATATTTAGATATGTTTAACGAAAAAGTTGATACTGCTTCAGCTAAAGTTGCTTCAGCATTTTCAACTTTCAATAATGAATTATCTGTAAAAGCTGCTGTTATTGATCGTACTTTAGGTACTGAATCTAAACCAGCTGAAAACAACTATGGTGTAAAACGTGCTGCATTTGATAAAGCATTAGAAGAACAAGTTGCTCAATTAAGCGCAATTTATGATGAAGCAGTAAAACAAGGTAAAATTAACACTAACTATGCAGCTAAAAAACAAGATGCTATTGATCGTGTGAATGCTTTACCTAACTTAACTGCTGCTGAAAAGAACCAATATCTAGCACAAATTGAAAAAATTGCTGCTGATAATGATGACACTCGTACTGATGCTGCATTAACTACTGTACGTGACTGGAAAACTGAATTAGAAGATGTTGTTCAAGAAGCTACTCGTGTAAACAACAAACACGTATCTGATTTAGTTGAATCAGTAACTGATTATTTAACATTCCGTTCAGATAACAATGCTGACAACAGTTTCAACAGTGTTGCAAACAACTCATTAGGTCAACCAGTTAAGTTATATTTAACTTCTTCACAAATTAATACTTATAAAAATAAAGTAAATGCCTACAACAAATTAACAGATGTTAAAGGTATTGATACAAACTTAAATAAAGTTTCAGATTTGGAAAGCTTATTCAACCAAATCAAAGATGCAAATGATAAAGCTGCTATCCAATATAAGATTAATAGCTTAAAACAACTTTATACAAGATATATCAATGAAAACAAAGAATATAAAAACGGTACTCTTGTAGATGCTGAAGTCCTACAACCAGTAAAAGTTCAAGCTTATGTATCTCGTATCAATGCTTCTTCTGTTGACACTTCAGCAAAAGTTCGTGATATCTTTGCAGAATACCAAGATGAACGTGAAGTTACTTTATTATTGAAATCTAAACCATCATTAGATAGCTTAAAAGAAGCTGTTTATGACAAAGTTCGTGACTTAGCTAACTTAAATGATTTAGTAAAAGGTAACTATCAATTCGCTGTAAAAGCTGCTTCAAGCCAAGATGAAGTTGTAGACTTATTTAAACAAGCTCGCAAAGAAAATCGCGACGTATTACGTGCTGCTCAAGATGCTGCAATTAAAGAAATCAATGCTTTACCATACTTAAGCGATGCAGAAAAACAAGATTTTATTGCTGAAGTTACTCGCGAATTTAATGCAGATGGTACAATCCGTGACGTAACATTACAAACAGTGGCAACTGTTGTAAGTAATGCTAAAAACTTAAATGCTGCTAAACACTTAACTGAAGTAAAACATGAAGCTAAGAAAACAATTCAAGGATTGAAATACCTATCTAATACTCAAGTTGGTGACTATTTAAGCCAAGTTGATAGTGCTAATTCAATCGATGAAGTTAACAGAATTGTTGCTAGAGCTGTGAAAGCTAACTTACGTGCAGGTGTTGAAAAAGCTCTAACTGTTAAGGAAGCTCAAGAAATTGTTCGTGAAGAAATCAATGCATTGACTGCTTTGACTGCACAACAAAAAGCTGATGCATTAGCTGCTGTAGATGCTGCTAAGACTAAAGAAGAAGTATTAAGAGCTTACGATGCTGCAGACAAGACTAATGATGAAAACATCGCTGCTGCTGCACGTGCTGCTGCATTACAAGCAGAAAAAGATGCAACAATCGCTAAAATTAATGCATACAAATATTTAACTGCTGAACAAAAAGCTGATTACGTTGCAAAAGTAAAAGCTGCTTTAAACTCAGATGATGTTAAAGATATTGCTAAACAAGCTCAAAAAGATGATCAAATCGGCTTTAACGAATTTAAAGAATTAGAAGCTGCTAAAACTGCTGCTGTTAAACTAATTCGTGGTGATTTTGATAAAGGTGAAGCTGCTCCTTATGAAACAGCTGCTTACAACACTGACGAAAGCAACACATTTGGTCAATTAGATGCATTAACTACTGAACAAAAAGCTGACTACATCGGTAAGATTTTAGCTGCTAAATCAATTGCTGAAGTTGATAAATTAGTTGATGATGCATATTACACTAACTTAAATCAAATCACTAATCGTGATAAATTTAATCGTGTAGCTTCTGCGTTAATCAATGCTTCTAAATACTTAAACCCATCTCAAAAAGCTGGTTATGTAAGTAAATTAGTTGGTGCTTCATCAATTGAAAATGCTAAGAAAGTTCTTAAAGAAGCAGTTGATAAAGGTTATGAACAAAACGATAAACTTGTCATGAAAGAAATTGACAGCTTATTGAAATCTGGTTTATACAACACTGCTAAAACGAAATTAGCTGCTTTACGTTTAGACAATAACATTGCAACTTATACTGCTAAAGTTCAAGGTTTATTAGATTTACGTACTGCTAAAGAAAATGCGGTAAACGAGATTAATCATGCTAATTATGTAGCTGACAAAGATAAAGAAAACTTAATCAATGATGTTAATAAAGCTAAATCTATTGATGAAGTCAATAAGGTTCTAGATCATTTGAAAGACTTACAACCAGCAACTGTTGTACAATTATATCGTGCATACAACCCTAACTCAGGTGAACACTTCTACACTGTTAGCGAATCAGAATACAATGATGTTGCTAAAGCTGGTTGGAAGAAAGAAGGAATTGCATTCTACTCTGATGCTAAACGTGGCGTAGAAGTATACCGTCTATTCAATCCAAACGCTAAAGGTACTGGTTCTCACCACTATACTACTCTAGCTAGCGAACGTGATACATTAATCAAAGCTGGTTGGAAATATGAAAATGTTGCTTTCTACGGATTAAAATAATTCGTCAACGACATGATACACACTTAGGAGAGTGAATAATCACTCTCCTTTTTTTGCATGCACTTAGCCATTCAAAGTATGGATGGCTTTTTCTATTACTTCGGGTTCGGATATAATATACTTCTGAATATTTTTATTTGAGGTGAAAAGACATGAACATAACTAATAAGGAGAGAACGTTATTCCTTGAAATGGTAAATAACGATAATACAAACGGATCGTTGAATGTAAATAATTTTACTGTGAATCAACTCATAGACATCTGGCTAACGATATATCAAGAACAAGTGAAGAAGAGTACTTATACATGCACAAGCGGTATTATAAATCGTAATATTCGAAACCAACTTGGAGATTTTGAAGTTAACAACTTAACACCAATTATCATTCAACAAGCTATCAATCATTGGGCTTCTTTATACAGTTATTCAAGATATATGCTTATTATCAATTATCTGAACCGAATGATTGAATTAGGAATCAAACTAAACCTGATAGCAGCAAATCCAATAAATAATGTGATTATCCCTAAGAATAAAGAAGACATACAGGTAGGGAATCGAATCAAGTATTATTCAAAAAAAGAACTACAAATTTTTCTTGACACCATTGAACATTCAAAAGTAGAACATTATAAGAAAGCAAGAGACTATACGATTTTTCGTTTACTTTCTTTTAGTGGTTGCCGCATTGGAGAAATTTTAGCGTTAACTTGGCAAGACATTAACTTAATGACAGGCGAACTAGATATTCATAAGACATTGACAAAGGCTAGGTTTCATTATATTTCGCAAACACCCAAAACTAGAAACTCACAAAGGATTATTTATCTTGACGACACTACAATTAGTTATTTGAAAGAATGGCAGAAAATCCAGCTCGATTATCTTAATAAATATGGGTATCAGCAAGCAAATTTTATTTTCACAAATAGTAAGAACAATTTTACGATTAATCAAGCAATTACAGAACGATACAAAATCTACCAACAAGAGGCTAATTTAAAATACATCGGTTTACATGGATTTAGACATACTCATGCAAGTCTATTATTTGAGGCAGGAGTTGATTATAAAGATATTCAGGAAAGATCGGGACACGTTAATCTTAAGACAACCATGGATATATATACGCACATTTGTGGCAAAAGAAAACAAGAAACCATCAAAAAAATGGCTCTTTGTCAAGTAGTGTTGTTGGCAATTAAGTCGATTGGAGAGAAAGTTATTTTATGAATGCTTTCTCTCTTTTTTTATTTTCTTTTCTTTTTTCAATCGACGCTTATGTACGAACAGGTGGTTGGAGCTGTGCAAGGGTGGACTTGTCCACTTGCGTAGCCCTTGCACAGCTGATAAAGCCAT
>Shorty_p1__coassemble_3547_pt1 | contig 5625 bp, 6 predicted proteins | sample Shorty_p1__metabat2_high_PE_009 | metagenome-assembled genome bin Shorty_p1 | reverse complement strand
TTTATATTTGGGATATAAAATAATGACTCTGAAACTTTTTTCCAATCAGAACGCGGCATCTTAGTTCCAGACGTATCATTAGCTACTCTTTGATATTTTTCGGTTTGAATTAAATAATAAATAAATAGCGGATGATTATTATTGATAATTTTTAGTACCCAAAAATCTCCAATGGCTACTCCAGCAAATCTAGCATAATACCATTTTCTTAGATAAGGTCTTAGCTTCCCATAAAGAATATTATTTTCATCAAAAAATATTCCCTTTCTATCATCTTTTTTTGTATTTAAATCCTTATTTAATCTACCTTCTCCTGATACAATATCTTCAAATTCAATTCTAGGAAGTTTTACATTATCTTCTGTCTTATTCAATCTTTCTACTATATCAATAAACTTTCGCTGTTCCCAAACTATACAAAAATTTTAATAATTCCCCATTCCGAGTTGTTATTACAGTAATACTGAAACCTTCACAGCTCTTTTAAATTAAATAGAAGTCGAAAAAAATGTGACCGCATCTAATGCTCTAAGGCATATTGATTCTACAATCATCTCTTTAGTTCTCAAGCATACAAATGAGCAGAATTTCATAAAACGAAGAACAGCAGCAAGATTTACTTGAACTATTGTTACACAGATAATGATAGTATACATCCAGAGTCATTTAAGATTACCAAAATATAGTCCACCAGCGAGCATAGTGTAAAGAATCAAGTGTATCTCACCTTGATTGCGGTATTGTTGTTAGAACTTGTCAGAATTCGGACAAAGCCACCTAATGCAATAACAATAATCAAGAGTTATGTTGATATCTTGAAATTTGATTCAGCAGAAAAATTTTGTCAAAAAATAAAAGCTGATTGCGATTCACCGACACGAAGCTAACGTTTAACTGGATTTTTGATGAGCACTTCTAAAATTATTTGAATTGTATACACAACCAAAATAATTCTGGATAGGTAGCTTTTCCTACGTAATTCCTATTATAAAGCGTTAAATAGTTCAACACCCTCATGCTATTATCTTCTTTTGCTACTCAAGTGGTGATCCACTACGATACTTTATTATATCATCAGATAAATCCGTCTTCACTCAACTGTTCCAAAGTTTCTCTGAAATTGGTTTTTGTGATTTTAAGCCCATTACTTCCTTGCAACCTTATAACCGGTGGATAATATTTTCCTTGTTCAATCGCCGTAATAGTACTACTGCTATTTCCTTTTCCTCGACCGCTATGTGGTGAAGGACCGACTAATACCACTCTATAATTAGGATTATGTTGCAGCTTCTTGTAATCATATTTTTGAATTTTTTTATAATCCAAACAAAATTCAAACCTGCTCTTGTCTAGTCCTAATTTCTTCGCTATCCCCAACAGTATATTTTCCTTGACTTCAGTTCCACCAATAACGACAATCTTTCCTTCTTTAAACGACTCTACAGTGTTATTTCCTTTAAGAAGATCAGACATATCCATCATAGACAACCATTCTTCTAGTTTATCCGTTCGATTTAGCTTTGAAAGAATAGCGGTAACCTTATCTGGAAATTGATTCATAATATCTTCTTCTAAATCAGATAATTCTATGAGTGATAATGCCACAATTACTCCTCCTCAAACATATTTTTTAGTGTCATCGTTGCCTTTTGAAGTCTGTATTTCAATATTTTAATCTCATCCATTTTTATCAAGTATTTTTCAGCAAATTCATTTTGGATTTCTATTGAAGGATTTGGAATGAGCATATTTGTTAGATCTTCAAGAGAAATGTTTGGTATAACCGAACCAACATCAATTCTTGATAGCGCAGCCATCCCCTGTTCACTTTCTAAATAGGCTTTTACATAGTATGGATTTGCTTTTGTTTCATCAAGTTCAATAATATATAGATTACCACTTGCTAATATCTTTTGTCCGTCTTCGATAGATGCTACTGCAACTTTTAATGGTGAAATATTTTTAGAAATAACCAAAGAATGATTGTTTAAACAATATTTTTCCTGTTTCTTACCAATTTCTTTCAAAGATGCTAACTCTTCACTAATCATTCCGTCTTGAATATCAGCAAGTTTTAAATATCGATACGGAGTTGGCGTATCCGAAATCATTTCATCCATAACAGCCGCTCTAAGTTGAATCCCTCGCTTAACATTTTTAATGATATCAGCAAAAGGAACGCCATCTTTTACCTTAATTTCAGCCTGCAAGTATCTTAAAGGATTAATCACGTAGTCATTGCGAGCAATTTCTTCCATTTCTACTCGTTTAGATAACTCGCTGTCTGTATGCAACATATTTAAAATACTAGTGATTGTTTCGTCCGTAAAAACATTTTGCGTTTTATTCATTTTTATGGTTTCAAGCTCACTTGCGTCGATAAACCTAATTGAATCAACATTATTTTTACTAAGAACTAACATTGAAGTCGCAATAGAAGAAAAAGGGGCAAACATATTCGCTGGAAATGAAATAACAGCTTCTAAAAAACCAGACTTAATAAATCTTTCACGAACCTGTCTATCCATTCTGCTATTTCTTGTTGTTGCATTTGAAACCAATACAACCGCTTTTCCTTTATCGCTTAAATGTTTGATAACATTTACAATAAAATACCAATCTGCTATTGTACTTTTTTTCAATTCTGGAATCAAATCAGCACAGAAATTTGCTCGTTGCTCATCTTCCAACAAGTATCTCGTTTGAACTCCCCATGGATAATTACAAAAAATCTTATCAAACTTTTTATCCTCTGAAATTTCCAAAGCAGAATTTTGCTCTATATCTGTTTCGTTCGAGAAAAATGAAAGTCTAATATCAGAAATAATTTTTGCTTGTGTATTTGTTTCTACACCATATAAGGAACAGTCATTATTTTGTGATGCAGCAAACGTCAGAAATACACCCTCGCCACTACAAAAATCAGCTAAACGATCATTCTTTGGATTTAAAATTTCATACGCTAGTTTAACAATGCTATTTGGTGTCCCGTTCATTGCACCAAATTTTTCACCAGTATTGGAATTCCATAAAACAACTGAAAGCAATGCATCCAATGACAATAATTCGGCAATTTCAAAGGTTGTTTTCCAATATGCGTCCGAAGTTCCATCTTTTAAAAAGTATCTCTGTGTATCAGGTAAATTTTGGTCTATGAATTTTATTAATTCATTTTCATTCGGCAATTCCTCTTTTTTCACCAGATATGCCAAATATGCTGTAGCTATTATCTTTGCTTCATCTACTTGATCAATCTCTCTTAATTTAGAAGCAATAATCGAAGCATTTCTTTCTACATTTACAAATTCTCGTTCTTTCAACTTTTTAATATCCAAAGCAATCTCTCCTTTTAGGTTTTTAACAACCTTGATTACAAGTTCAATATATCACCTGCAAATAAGGTTGTCAATAACCTAATTATAAAATTTCACATTTACTGATAATATTTCGAGAAACTTAATACACTTATCTGGATTTAACTACAGTAATTCGTCTGATACATTAGTGACTTTATAAGAAAATCAAAAAAAGAATCTTACCACTAGATAACTTCCGATGGTAAGATTCTCTTAAATTTTCTTATGATTATTTATTTAACAACATCCATCATACGATCTTTATTGTTAATACATGTCGCCATGAGTTTTATACTACTCTTCATCTATTTCCTCTTGAGACGATGTAGTTAAATTCATCATCTCTTGGAAATATGTTTCCCCATCAATCTTTTCTTCTGAATACTGTCTCATTAATTCATCAACCTGCTCTTTTAGTTCTTCTCTGGTCATTATATTTACCTCCTTATACTATTTTGAGTTCAAAAATTTTGAAAAGTTGACCTAATAATGCGTATGATACACCAATGATTTTACAATTGATGCATAAAAAAATCATAACTTTTGAACGCTAGTTAATATTATTTTTCGAATGGGCGTGAGAAAACTTTTCCGCCTCCGAAACAAGTTCTGTCAAATTTTCAGATGCAAATTCTGCTACACTGTGCCATTCCTTCTTGAAATGAAAAAACATTTTTCCATCTATTAGCTTGGTCGGACATGTATATGTTCTGCCTCCTGATGTTATTGAACACCAATTTAATATTTTGTTAATACCTAATACAAGCATACTCTTCTCCTCTCTTAAGTTGTAATTCATATAGTATTTAAGCTGCATATTTTCTATATGATCCTACATATGTCTGATTTGGTAATAGCTGTATCCCTAACTTTGCTGCTTCAGCCGCTTTCTCCACGGAGTGTTGTCTACCCTCAGATAAATTTCTTACATGTGCTTTAACTTCGATAGGGTCCATTGAAGCCTTATAAACGCTATTTGTACTTAGTTCTTCAATAACAGATGCGCTCTCTGACTTTACAATCGATGATGTGGGTATTTTATCAGCATCTTTTTTTATTTTTCTAGCTAAATCATCCCATAATTCCACCATAGCTTCTCTATTTTTATATCCTATTATCAACCCTATAATTGCCGTAACACTGACACCGACAATAACTAATTTTGTTTTGTGATCTTTTACCCACTTAATAAATTTACGCTTTTCATTTTTCATCAAAACACCTCCCGTACTACAATAGACAATATTGTCCGCATTTGATATAATCATATTATGCTTTAAATTCCACATTGTCAATGACTGCTGTCTATAAACGGTGCGGTATTTTTAGCAAAAATGTCCACTCTAAGGAGAAACTATATGGCTAACAAATCTTCAAAAAAAGTTTCAATCAACAAACAACGATTTTTAGAAGTTCTAAAGCTGAGAAATTGTAGTATCCGAAAATTAGGAGAGGCCTATGAACAAATTGAAAGAACAGAAAAAACTATTCGTAGATGTTTAAATAATGGCGAAATGCCACCTGACCTTCTAGAAAGAATCGCAAAGTACCTTAATGTACATCCAGATTACCTATCTGGTGTATATGATAATGCTGCAGACCGCATAGAGGATAAATTTTTAAAAGCTTTATCGAAATCATTTATTAAACCAGAAAGTTATCCCTACCCTCTTAAAGCAAAAAAAGATATAGGCTATACCACATATTTTGAAAATATTTTAACTATGAATGACATTTCTATGGATCAATTCAATACACTTTCTCCAGAAGAACGAGTGCTGTTCCGTCAACAAATGACGGTAGCTATTTTGGAAGTAATTGCAAAGCACTTTAAGCAAGATGCTCTTGGAAATAATCTACAAGATGAACTTGAGTATTGTAAGGACTTCGTGAATGATATTGATCCGTTTTCTTACTTTGCACATCTCGAAGGTATTGGATTAGATGATCCTGAATTTGATGATGTCAACGATGCATCAGACCGCTTTGCAGAAGGTAACAAAATATAAGACAAAAAAAGACCGTTCTTGACCGACACCCCAAGTGCTATGCAATATTAAATTGTATCGAGTACCCCCCTTCTTCTCTATGTAAACTAGGTCTTTGATACAAATAGAAAAAGCCCAGAAACAGCTGTATTTCAAGCTATTTCTAGGCTTTTTTATTTTTGAGCAGTATTGGTTTATTGCCTTTTTATTCATTTTTTATCTCTAATGTAAGCGCCCAATAACGAGGTGTATCGCATCTATCTAGTTCTCCAGTTATACTG
>Shorty_p1__coassemble_3163_pt1 | contig 6450 bp, 6 predicted proteins | sample Shorty_p1__metabat2_high_PE_009 | metagenome-assembled genome bin Shorty_p1 | reverse complement strand
GGATAAGAAAATATGAACATAAAAAAAGTAGCGATAGTTTTAGTAACATTTAATAGATTGGATAAGTTGAAAATCTCAATGAAATGTTATGAAAAACAAACATATAAATTTTCTAGAATGATCATCGTTAATAATAATAGTAGTGATGGAACAAAGGAATTTTTAGATTATTGGAAAAATATTTCGGAAGACTATAACAAAGACGTAATACATTTGGATGAAAATATAGGAGGTGCTGGTGGATTTGGTACAGGAATGGATTATGCATTAAATCTAATTAAATCTAATCAGGATGATTTTGGGTGGATAATTGTTTCTGATGATGATGCATTTCCAAAAGAGGATGCTATTGAAAAAATGTTAAACTACTATAATAATAAAACTCAAGATGAAAAAGAGGAAATTGTTGCATTATCCAGTACTATTCTAAATCATGGAGAAATACATGAAAGTCACAGAAGTATTATTGAAAAAACATTATTGAGATTAAAATTTATTGGTGTAGATAAAAAATATTACGATCAAGAAGCTTTCAGAATAGATTTATTTTCCTATGTTGGTACAATGATTAAAATTTCTGCACTTTTTGACGCTGGAACAACCAATAAAGACTTGTTTATTTATGGAGATGATAATGAACATAGTATTAGATTAGGCAAAGTCGGAAAAATGTTTTGTGTAACTAATAGTATTTACATACATGATACTCCAGGTGTTGAATCTAGAAAAATAGGTTGGAGCAATTACTACAACCGGAGAAATCAATTATATATTTTGAAAAAATATTTTCCTAAAAGGTACTTTTTATTACGTTTAGTTAAAAGACATATCTTGGATGCTAGCTTTTTATCAAAAAATACCAGAAGTGAAAAAGAGATTTTTAAAGCGGCTCATCGTGATGCAGTATCTGGTAAATTAGGAAAACACGCAAAATATAAACCAGGTTTTATTATAGAGGAGAGCTAGAATGCTTATAATTATTTTAATTTTTATGCTGTTGGTTTTATTTTATGTGTCATATATTAGTTGTGATAAGGACATCATGGCTCCGCCAGTGATATTCATTGCACCATTTATTTTAGCAGTAATTTGTGCAGCTGTGTATTCGAATCAATGGTATCTGAATTTAAGTATTAAAACCTTTTTATCAATATTATTTGGCAGTATTACTTATGTTTATATTTCATTATTGACACATTTTCTTTTTAAAAAGAAAATAAAAGTTATTGACGATAGCTATAAATTCTCAAATAGCATAATAATGGTTAGTAATATTAAAGTTGTTATAACTATTATATTTCAAGTTTTATCACTTTTTTTTGTAATAAAATCAATGAGAAGTAGTCTCTCATTAATTGGTGTTACAGGGAATCTTTCTACAATTATGTACTCATTTAGATATTATAGTATGTTTTCTGATAACGGAATTTCTTTATCAAGTATCGCAACAAATATGAGAATAGTTTCTATAGGGTTGACATATATATGGATCTATATATTAATTAATAATAAATTACTCAAATATAAAAATCGATTTAATGAATTATTATTATTTATTTCCATCGTTTTAGGTATATTAAACTCAATTATACTTGGTGCACGAGGGGAAGCCCTGCAGTTGTTAACGGCAATCATTGTTATCTATTTTTGCTTGAGACGAAGAAATAACAGTTTTAAGGCAGATTTGAAATTTTCACAAATATTTAAATTATGTTTACTTATGATTGTAGTCTTGATGTCCTTTAAATCATTTGGGACCTTTCTTGGCAGAGATTCTGTAATAACGGTAAAAACTTCCCCCATTGATGAAGTAGCAAAATATTTAGGTGCCGAAATAAAAAATCTGGATATTGTGTTAAATCAAGCTATGAATAAACCAAGAATTTTCGGTGAACAAACCTTCTCGGTATTGTGGAATTGGCTAAATTCATCATTTAATATGAATATCAGCGTACCAAATATATTGATTTTTAGAAAAGTAAATGGAATAAGTTTAGGAAACGTATATACGTTATATTATCCATTGATTTATGACTTTGGATATTTAGGGATGATAATTGCTATCGCATTTGTTGCTTTTGTTATCCAATTGTTTTATGAAAATATGTACTTAGAAACAAAAATGCGGATAATTAATTATAAAATTATTGTATATAGTTATATTATGTTCTTACTATTTTTTTCATTTTTTGGAGAAAAGATTTTCTCATCTTTGTTAAATTTCACATTCTATAAATATCTTATAGTATGGTATTTGATGACAAAGTTTGTTAAAAATAATTTTTTTATTATTAATATAAGAAGGAAAAGAGGATAATTGTATGAATATAGGTGTTATTTTTGCTGGCGGAGTAGGTTCTAGAATGCATTCAAAGGATAAACCTAAACAATTCCTAAAAGTATATGACAAACCAATAATAATTCATACACTTGAATATTTTCAAGAAAATGAAAGTATTGATGCTGTTGTAGTTGTATGTGTAGAGTCATGGATTAGTTATTTGAATGAATTAGTTGAAAAATATGGGCTAAATAAGGTAAAAAAAATAGTACCTGGTGGTAATACTGGACAGCTATCAATTTATAATGGACTTTGTGCTGTAGATAAGTTAATTAGTTCGGATAATGATGATATAGTTTTAATACATGACGGAGTACGTCCATTAATTTCATCAGAATTATTAACAGAAAATATTAACAATGTAAAAGTCTATGGGAATTCTATAACAAGTGGCATTGTAAAAGAAACCATTGTTGAAATAGATGACGACGGAAATATAAAACTCGTTCCTGATCGTGCGCATTCTAGAGTAGCTAAAGCACCACAATGTTTTTATTTTAAAGATATATTCTCATGCCACAAAAAAGCATTAGATCAGGGAATTGATAATTTTATTGATAGTTGCACAATGATGAATTATTATGGCTATAAACTTCATATGACAGATGGACCATATGAAAATATTAAAATTACCACTCCAGATGATTTTTATACAATGAGAGCTATATTAATGGCTAAAGAAGATAGTCAAATATATGGAATGTAACATATGATTTAGAACGTGTTGTAGATTGATAATGAAAGGAGCACTTTGATTTTTTATGATTAAAGGTAAAATATTAATAACTGGAGCAACCGGATTAGTTGGTCAAAGTTTAGTAAATTATCTATTAAAAGAGTACAGAGATATTGAAATTCTTGCTGTAATTCGTGATGAAAAAAAAGCTACTAAATTATTTGGTAGACAAAATGAAAAATTAAAATATATTATTTCGGATGTTAGAGATATAGATACTACAAAAAATTATAATATAGATTATATTGTTCACGCTGCAAGTCAAACAGATAGCAAATCATTTGTAAAAGATCCTGTAGAAACAATAGAAATCGCTTATAAAGGAACTAAAAATCTACTTGATTTAGCAAGAAAGAATCAAGTCAAAAGTTTTGTTTATTTATCATCTATGGAAGTTTATGGTACTCCAAAAAATGATGATAAAATCTATGAAGATTCTGGAACGAATTTAAATACAATGGAAGTAAGAAGCTGCTATCCAGAAAGTAAAAGAATATGTGAAAGTTTATGTAAATCATATTCAGAGGAATATGGCGTTCCAGCAAAAGTGATAAGACTGACACAAACATTTGGACAAGGTGTACAGTATGATGATAATAGAGTTTTTGCTGAATTTGCAAGATGTGTTATTGAAAATAGAAATATTATATTAAAAACTAAAGGAGAAACAAAACGCAGTTATTTACACATTGATGACGCAATAAATGCAATATTATGTGTATTGGAGAATGGTAAAAGTGGTGAGGCATATAATGCCGCAAATGAAGAATCATATTGTTCAATATATGAAATGGCGCAAATGTTATGTGAATGGTACAAGCAGAAAAATTTACACGTTATGATTAATGAAACTAGCAATATTTTGAAATATGGATATGCTGAAACATTACATATTAATTTAGATACTAGCAAATTACAAAAGTTAGGATGGAAGCCTACTAAATCACTTAGGGAAATGTATAAAGATTTAATTTTGAGTATGAGAGATTCACAGCATAAATAATGTTGACAGATAGTATATTAGATATTTTATAAATAAGTAATAAAGAGGTTATTTATGAAGAAAAAAATTTATGAGTATGATGTTTTGCGTGTTGTGACAATGTTACTAGTAATAATTGGTCATACAACATACTATAAAATTATTACTGAGTATGGTGGTATTGATTATTTATCAGGCATGAAAAATTCAAATTTTAGTATGATATATTTGATAACTTCTTATATTACAAAGCTTATATATGAATTTCATATGCCGTTATTTATGTTTTTAAGTGGAGCGTTATTCTATTATACATTTAAAAAGACAAATTTCTATGATTTGATTAAAAGTAAATCAATAAGATTATTAGTTCCCTTCATTCTGGTAAGTATCTTTTACTCCATTCCATTAAAATATATATCTGGATATTTTGTTGATTCAAATTCATTACTAAAAGATATAGTCATAGGACAAATATTAATTCAAGGAAATACGTATCTGTGGTTTTTGCCAACATTATTTTCTATATTTATTATTTTCTATATTTTTGGAAAATTAAATTTTAAATTACTGAATAATAAATATGTTGTAATATTTATACTACTCTTAATGTATGAAATAAGTGGGAAAATATCTATAGTATTAATAAAAAATATTGCTATTTATTGTATTTGGTTTTATTTAGGATTTTGTTTTGAACCATTACGAGATAAAATAAATAAATTAATTACCGTAAAAACATTTCTTTTAGTTGTGTTCTTGTTCCTATGTCTAAATTATTTTGAAATAGTTTTAGTTGATTTTTCCAAGTCAGGCATACTAATAAAAATTACGGAAAGAATAATAAAAACATCTGAAGTTTTTGTTGGTATATCTATGACATATAGTGCTTCATATTTGATTTCGAAACATAATTTCACAAAAGGAAAAGTTTTTAGTTTACTTTCCAAAGACTCTTTCTCACTATACTTATATAGTGATCCCTGGAATTATGTTTTTATCGCAATACTATTTTCTTATTTTGGAAATAGTATTTTTACAGTAAATATTATTACTCTATCAGTGTATATTTTTAGAATAATATTTACCTTCTTATTTGCTGAATTAACAATTTTGATTATACAAAGATTTAACAAGGTTTTTAGTAGAATTTAATTCAAAAATAATTCGTTTTTATTTTTATTAAAGCTCGTAAAAAATAGTAGTGGAGGATAATTATAGTGTCTAATACTGTTACTACATTAGTGATTATGGTTGCAGGAATCGGCAGTCGTTTTGGTGGGGGTATCAAACAATTAGAAACCGTCGATGAAAACAAACATATTATTATGGATTACAGCATACATGATGCGATTAAGGCTGGCTTTACAAAAATCGTATTTATTATCCGTAAAGACATTGCCAAAGAATTTAAAGAAGTCATTGGCGATCGTATCGAGAAAGTCTGTGCCTTACATAACGTCAAAGTTGCCTATGCCTATCAAGAATTAGAAAATATTCCAGGTAAACTACCAGCTGAACGTACCAAACCATGGGGAACAGGACAAGCCGTTTTAGCTGCGAAAGAACACTTGACTGAGCCATTCGTGGTTATCAATGCCGATGATTACTATGGACAAGAAATTTATCAACAATTACACGATTACTTAGTTCAAGAAAATCCAACTTACTGTATGGCTGGTTTTATCTTGAAAAATACCTTATCAGACAATGGTGGCGTCACTCGTGGCATTTGTCATATGAAAGACGGCTATCTAAGCGATATCGTTGAAACGAAAAATATCGTCAAAACAGCAGACGGTGCCGAGTCAAATGGCCGCGCACTAGATGTAGAATCATTGGTATCGATGAATATGTGGGGATTAACGCCTGATTTCATCCCAGTATTAGAAAAAGGCTTTGAAGCATTCTTTGAAAAGGAAGTGCCTCAAGATCCAACAGGCAGTGAATACCTATTGCCAATCTTGGTGGGTGAATTATTAGCCAAAGATGAAATTCAAGTCAAAGTGATTAAAAGTGAAGATACCTGGTATGGCATGACTTACCGTGAAGATGTCGAACCAGTAAAAGCAAGCTTTGCCCAATTGGTTGCGGACGGTGTGTATCATCCAGACCTTTATGATAATTTAAATCAATAATCTTACTGAGCCTCTCAAATTTTTTGGCTCTTTGTCAAGTAGTGTTGTTGGCAATTAAGTCAATTGTAAGCGTAGGATAGCTTAGCGGTATTTCGCCTCCTTTGATTTTAGGTAGTATAAAGCTATCAAAATTAAAGGAGGTTTTTCCATGTCGCAATCACAAATCGTTCCAGTAAAACTTACTGACAACGAGAAAAATCGTAAGCGCCCAATAACGAGGTATATTGAAAATCTCCAAAGTCACTCGACTTTG
>Shorty_p1__coassemble_2989_pt1 | contig 6894 bp, 7 predicted proteins | sample Shorty_p1__metabat2_high_PE_009 | metagenome-assembled genome bin Shorty_p1 | reverse complement strand
TCATCAGCAAAATTATTTGTTGCTAAAAATAAAGATAATGTTGCTGCACATACACTAAAAGTAATCCATTTTTTTGATTTTTTCATTTTCCCACTCCTAAAATCAATAAAAATATATGTAGAATTTTATCGAAGTCATACCCTATATTTTTAGGTGTTTATATATAACTATGATTATTTATTAGCAAAAAAAATATACACGGTCTTGACTTAAAACAGACAAGACCATGTAAAATTATACTTCTAATAATTCTTTTTCTTTATCACCAGCAATCTTGTCTAACTCTTTGATACTCTTGTCAGTTAAATCTTGAATATATTTTTCAGCGGAACGTAAATCATCTTCGGTTATTTCACTATTCTTTTGTTGTTTCTTGTATTCATCGATTGCATCACGGCGAATGTTACGAATAGCAACTTTTGCTTGTTCAGCTTCTTTTTTCACTTCTTTTGCTAATTCTTTACGACGTTCTTCTGTAAGTTGTGGAATGACTAAGCGGATGACATTACCATCGCTTGTTGGTGTAATTCCCAAATCAGAAGCTAATAATGCTTTTTCTACTTCTTGAACCATTGATTTATCAAATGGTGTAATCATCAATACACGTGCTTCAGGAATAGTGATTGATGCCATTTGGTTTAATGGAGTAGGTACCCCATAATAAGTTACTTGAACTCGGTCTAATAATGAAGCATTTGCACGGCCAGCACGAATTTGACCTAAATTACGTTGTAAGTTTTCGGCTGCTTTATGCATTTTGTCTTTTGCTTCGTTAAAAATTGCGTCTGCCATAATAATCTCCTCTTATCTATATTATCTTGGTGATTATAATCCACCACTTAACTAAATTTTATCACAAAACATTTTTAAACGCTATGAAAAATTAAATTAATGTTATCAAAAAAAGCCTCTCCCACTAGCAAAAGCAGGAAGGCTTAATCTTAGTAAGCGAAACTTATTTTCCTTTAACTGTAGTACCAATATTTTCGCCCATGATTGCACGACGAATATTACCCGGTTCGTTTAAGTTAAAGACTACTAACGGAATATCATTATCCATACTTAGTGAACTTGCAGTTGAATCCATTACTTGAAGACCTTTTGCAATGACTTCAAGATGTGTTAAGTTCTCAAACTTAACTGCATTTTCATCTAATTTAGGATCAGCAGAATAAACACCGTCTACATTATTTTTCGCCATTAAAATAACGTCAGCATTGATTTCAGCTGCACGTAAAGCTGCGGTTGTATCTGTTGAGAAGTATGGATTACCCGTACCACCAGCAAAAATGACCACACGATTTTTTTCTAAATGACGTTCAGCACGACGTCGAATATATGGTTCTGCAATTTGACGCATTTCGATTGAAGTTTGTACACGAGTTGGTACACCTTCATTTTCAAGTGTGTCTTGTAAAGCCAATGCGTTCATCACAGTTGCTAACATGCCCATATAGTCAGCCTGTGCACGTTCCATTCCCATTTGCGCACCAATTTGTCCACGCCAAATATTTCCACCACCGACTACAATTGCTAATTCAACACCTAAATCATGAACTTCTTTTAATTCTTTCACGATTTCTTTAATCGTTGGAGGATTAATACCAAAGCCTGTTTCTCCAGCTAGGGCTTCTCCACTTAATTTCAAAATGACACGTTTATATTTTGGTTCAACCATTTCTTTTCCTCCTGACTAATCAAATTATCCGACTAAATTATAGCATAGAATCCACTAAAACTAGACTTTTAACTGAAAATTTCCAAAAAAAAGGAGCGCATAAAAATCTATGCGTTCCTATTTAAATGAATGAGCTTATTGTTTGATTTGGCTCATAACTTCTTCTACAAAGTTATCAGCGCGTTTTTCGATACCTTCACCAACTTCGAAACGAGTGAATGAAGCAACTTTAGCGCCTTTATCGCCAACAAACTTACCAACAGTCATATCAGGATCTTTAACGAATGGTTGGTCAACTAATGCAATTTCAGCTTTGAATTTCTTCAAGCGACCTTCAACCATTTTTTCAACGATATTTGCTGGCTTACCTTCGTTTAATGCTTGTTCAGTAAGAATAGCTTTTTCATGGTCTAATTCTGATTGAGGAATTTGACTTTCATCAACGTAACGAGGATTGATAGCTGCTACGTGCATCGCAACATCACGTGCTACAGATTCATCAGTTGTTCCTTCTAAAACAGTTAATACTGCGATACGTCCACCCATGTGTAGGTAGCCACCGAATGCATCGTTGTCACCTTTTTCAACAACATGGAAACGACGGAAGCTAATTTTTTCACCGATAACTTGAGTAGCTTCGATTAAAGTAGCTTCTAATGTACCTTTAGATGCTTCTAATTTTAAAGCTTCTTCCATATTTGCTGGACGGTGTTCTGCCATTAATTCAGCGATTTCTTTTACTAAGTTTTGGAACATTTCGTTTTTAGATACGAAGTCTGTTTCTGAGTTTACTTCAACGATTGCAGCCACATTTCCTTTGATTGCAACAGAAGCTAAACCTTCAGCAGCGATACGGTCGCTCTTCTTAGCAGCTTTAGCCATTCCTTTTTCACGTAATAAGTCGATTGCTTTTTCGATAACACCTTCAGTTTCTACTAAAGCTTTTTTAGCATCCATCATCCCTACGCCAGTCATATCGCGTAGTTCTTTAACTAATTTAGCAGTAATTTGACCCATTTTGATAAATTCCTCCTATATCATTTAATAAATTCTTTTTTACTTTTTAAAAAAAGCTGTTTCAAAGGAGAGTGAGGCTCCTCACTTGGCCCTTGAAAACAGCTCCATTTTGTTCATCAAATTATTCAGCTGATGCGTTGTCGCCTTCAACTACTTCAACGATTTCTTCGATTGAAGTTGCGTTTTCTTCAGTTGCTTCGAATAATACTTCTTCTACAACTTCTTGATCTTCACCTTGGTTACCTTCGATGAATGCATCTGCCATTTTAGCTGTAATTAATTTAACCGCACGAATTGCATCGTCGTTTGATGGAATAACTACGTCGATTTCATCTGGATCGCAGTTTGTATCAACCATTGCTACGATTGGGATATTTAATTTACGAGCTTCTTGAACAGCGATACGTTCTTTACGAGGGTCAACGATGTACATTACATCAGGAATACGTGGCATTTCTGCAATACCGCCTAAGAATTTTTCTAAGCGTTCACGTTCTTTGTTTAAGCCTGCAACTTCTTTTTTAGGAAGTACATCGAAAGTTCCGTTTTCTTCCATTTCATTGATAGCTTTTAAGCGACCGATACGTTTTTGGATAGTACCCCAGTTAGTTAAAGTACCACCTAACCAACGATGGTTTACATAGTATTGACCAGCGCGGATAGCTTCATCTTTGATTGCTTCTTGAGCTTGTTTTTTAGTACCAACGAATAATGCGATACCGCCATCTTCAGCGATTTCTTTCATGTATTCGTAAGCTGCATCTACTAACTTAACTGTTTTTTGTAAGTCGATGATGTAGATACCATTTCTTTCTGTGAAGATGTATTTCTTCATTTTTGGGTTCCAGCGACGTGTTTGGTGACCAAAGTGTACGCCGGCTTCTAGCAATTGTTTCATTGAGATAACTGCCATGTTAAAATTCCTCCAATTTGGTTTTTATTTCTTCTTCTTATCTTTAACCTTGCTGGCAAACTATTACTAGCACCTACCAACAATCCAATAAGAATGTATGTTGAGTGTGATTGCCACACCTTCGTTAGTATACACTATTCAGATAGGACTTGGCAAATACTTTTTCTTCATTCTGTACAAAAAAATGAAAAGAATATCCAAACCAAACAATGACGTAGGATTTGGATATTCTAAAAAATGCTTAATATGCCCCGTGAATTAACCAATGATCGCTATTAGCTTGAAGATTGAAGTGGTTGCCTGCTGTATTCTCTTTATTAGCAATATGCAGATTTACCGCACCTGCTGAAGTCACGTCTGTACCATATTTTTTCACTTGGATATTGGATAAAGCTAGCGTTGCAGGTTTTCCTCTCCAATCTTCAATTTGAGCATGTAAGATATATTGATTTGGCGTGGTTAATTTTGTCTTGTAAATACCGACAATTTGCTGATTTAATTTTGTAACGACAAATTCGCCGTTAGTCCCTTTGAAATATTGCACAGTAATATGAGCCGTATTGTTCATAGAAGCTTGCGTATTTACACTATAAAATTGTTCGCCATGATTTCCGGCACCAGCTGGGAAATTCACTGTTTTTACTGCTATTCGATTTTGTGCAAAGTCCGCTGAGGTTCCTTCTTGAAACCCAATATCTAATCCAATTTGTCCGGCAGCACTACCATTACCCGCAATGATGAATTGCATGCCATAGAAATCTCCCTTGCCACGAGAGCCATTCATATTCATATCTGCAGAAAATTCAAGTAAAGGTGTTTGGTTTAGGTCGACTCCTGTATCAAATCCTTTGTTCGAATAAAGATATCTGAATGAACCTGGATTCTTTCCTTCACCCCCACCTGCAGTCGTGATATTCTCATCAACTTTACGCGGAGGAACATTACTTTGGATTGGAACATAATCATTTGGCGCAAAGTTTCCTTGGGCATACCATCCAATTTTTTCATATCGCCAACCAGCACGCACTAATTGATCAGCTTCTGGTTTACTTAATGTATAGTGATGTGCCCCTGCTTTTTTCGCATTTGGGTTATACAAGCGATAAACTGGTAACGAACCACCCGACCGCCAACCTATATTTTCATACCGCCAACCCAACTTCACCAAGGCATCTTTTTCATCAGCATCCATTGTATAGTGATGGTCACCAGAATTTGGATTATACAAACGATAAACCGGATTCCCTGTACTAGGTGCCAGCCATGCGCCTTGCTCATATTTCCAACCTACTTGTACCAGATGATTCCGCTCAGCAACATTACTTGTATAAAAATGTTCGCTGCTATTTGGATTATATAGGCGATACATCCCTACTCCATCAGCTGCTTGAACTTCTTAAGTTAAAGCAACCATCGCAAACGCTACCAAAATAATTGAAACACTCTTTACCCATTTCTTCGTATCAAACACTTCCTTACATTTGATAAGCTTATTATAACACGAAATATAAAAAAAGAGAGCAGAAAAATTTCCACCCTCAAAAGTTTTTTTAATAGAAATTTTGCACGCCATAAACCCAGCCGTTCGCATAGGCATAGCTCGTCGCAAATTCGCGATAATCCGGTTTGACCATATTTAGAAAATGGCCCACTGAATGCAACCACATGTCAAAAAATTCATCCGCTAATTCCTCATTGGACTGATGATGAAGACCCGTTGCGGCAATATTTTCTCCATTATAATCTGGCAACTTCAAATGTAAATCATCGGCAACACTATCCCATTTTCTACCATCTGGACGAGTGTGGTCAAATAGTAACATGGTCTCCCAAACTCTGAAATCTGAGACTTTTTTTGCCTCCTTATTCCATACTAGTGGTTCAAGATGATTGTATTGACGTAACGCATTGACTAGTTCGAAGACGTGTTTCGCAATCTTCTCACCATCAAATTGAAATTTCAAAAGATGTGGATATTGAAGCGCAGGAATAGTTGAGGCGTAACCATTCTTGACGGCATACCAACCAATTCCTTCATCGCGCCAACCTTTTTTGAGAAGATTGGCTTGCTCATTTTGATTGGCTGTATAATGATGGGATCCCGCTTGTGCATTGGGATTATAGCTACGATACATAGGTACTTGTTTTGCAGTAGCTGAATACCAACCGATTCCCTCATCGCGCCAACCAAGATTTATCAAATATTTTCGTTCACCATTATTCATCGTATAATGATGGTCTCCTGACTCTGGGCTATATAAGCGATAAACTGGTGATTGACTATTGCTAGGAGCATACCAACCGATTCCTTCGTACTTCCAGCCGATTTCTGCCAATTGCGCACGTTCATATGGATTTTTCGTATAGAAGTGTTCGCCAGTATTCTGATTATACATTCGATACATCGCAACAATTGTTTCATCCGCAACGATCTTTTGCGTGAATGACATCCCTAAAATTATAAACAATGCACCTAAAAGATAAATTCGCCACTTTTTCATCGCATACACTTCCTTCATTCCGTAATAATAGAGTATTACTTACCACCAAAAAGATAATCAAAACTGCTACGACCTGATAAACGACTCAAATCAAGATTACCAAGATATCCCGCTAATTCTCCACGAGAGGTAAATTGATGCATATCAAAATTTTTCGTCGAAGTTGGATTACTTCCTTCATATAAGCCGTTATTTGCTCCATAGGTTGGAATCCAAATCGCATCAAACTTATCAACATCCAAATCAAATGACTGATACAAATGATTAGCAATATAGGCACCTACCTTTTTCGCCCCTAATGATTTTAACTGACTGCGAAAGACTTCTGCGCCCGTCCGCATATCCTTCATCGTCATTTTCTCAAAATCACCCCACCAAAAACTTGGGTGGTAATCTTTGGCAAGTTGATAAAAGGTCGTTTCTTCTGCCTTCATTTCTGCTAAATTTGCCGCTTCAACAAAAGCATACACCGCAATCGGCACCCCTCGCTTGCGTAACTCGGCAATATGTGTTTGATAATATTTATCCTCACCTGTATTGAATTGCGCCTCATTCTCAAAATTTTGCTTAATTGAACCATGTTGTACACGAATAATCGCCGCATCAATTGAGTTTGCTAAAGCATCATAATTAATCAATTTTGGATCTTGATACCCAGAAATATCAATAATCAATGGCTGCGGTAAGCCTTGATCAAACGACTGAGAAAAAGCCTCCTGATAAAAGGCAATTGAGGTGACCCCCAAAAGTTAGACTTTTTTACGAGACGACTCCGGTCGTCTCGT
>Shorty_p1__coassemble_2932_pt1 | contig 7067 bp, 9 predicted proteins | sample Shorty_p1__metabat2_high_PE_009 | metagenome-assembled genome bin Shorty_p1 | reverse complement strand
AATAGAAATAAAAAAGTGAGAGGCTACTTTTGCCTAGCCTCCCACTTAGTATTTCAAATCAATTATTTTGCGGCTAAATAATTTTCGTTGGCTTGTTCCCAGTTTACAACATTCCAAAAGGCATCGATATAGTTAGGACGAACATTATGATAATTTAAGTAATAAGCATGTTCCCAAACGTCAAGCCCAACAACTGGTGTTTTGCCTTCCATTAATGGTGAATCTTGGTTCGCAGTAGAAATAATAGCTAATTTACCATTGTCGACAACTAACCAAGCCCAACCTGAACCAAAACGACTAGCCGCAGCAGCTTTAAATTGTGCCTTGAATTCATCGAAGCTACCAAAAGTTTCGTCAATAGCAGCTTTTAATTCACCCACAGGCGCACCTTGACCGTTTGGCGTCATAATTTTCCAGAAGAATGAATGGTTTGCGTGTCCACCACCATTATTAATAACAGCTTGGCGAATATCAGCAGGCACTTCATTGATACCAGCTAATAAGTCTTCAATAGATTTTTCTGGCAACTCTGGATGTTTTTCTAAAGCCGCATTTAAATTTGTTAAATAAGTTTTATGATGTTTTTCATGATGTAGATGCATTGTTTCTTCATCGATTGTAGGTACTAATGCATCATAAGCGTAAGGTAATTTTGGTAATTGATAAGTCATATTCAAGACCTCCTAGAATTGTTTATATGTTAAGAGTATCAAAACTTGTGAAATAGCGCAAAACATATGCTCATAAAACTTAATTTTATATTGTATTTATTGATTTTAAGCAGCTAATGCTTGTTAATTTGGATAAACTTAGGTAAAATATTAACAATAAATTAATTGAGGAGTTTTTATACAGAATGATTCAAATATTGAAAGATTCAATGATTCATTTCAATCAAATAAAAGAGGTTAAAAAATTACCCTTTGGCAAGCTTATTAGCTATTTACTTCTATTAAGTCTAGTAATGGCCTTACCTTTAGCCGCTCAGGTAAAAGAAGTTTTCCATTCAATTAAACAAGATAGCCTAACAATTGTTTCACACTTGCCTGATTTCAGTATTAAAAATGGTGAGCTGCAACTACACAATGAAAATGAAAAAGGCTTTATCTATCAAACAGATACCGTCATCTTTACATTTGATCCTGAGGCTAAACGAACCAAAAAGGAAATCATCAATGATCGCCTGGGAAATTTTATTAGTGCTGGATTAACCAAAGATGAACTATTAATTGGATTTCCTAGTACAGAGCTAACAAGTAATTTATTAGGTGGTAACAAGTTAGCCATTTCCTACAACAATCCAATATTAGATGGCATCACCAGTCAAAAAATCAAACAAGAAGTAAAAAACAGTCAATTTCCAATCTGGATGTATGGATTGATTATCTTACTTGTTTTATATCCAGCTTTTGTCAATTTAGCAATTAATATCTTTACAGTTGCACTGATTGGCAATATTTACAGCCATATGATTCGTTGTAAAAATGGTTTTCTCGACAATTTAAAAATGATGATTGCCTGTGCTAGTCTGCCAGTCTTATTATCATTAATTATCAGTTTTATTTATCCTGCGTTCGATACGGGACTGTTTATCACTTTAGGGAGTTTCTTTATTTTTACGCAGGCTTTAAAAGATGAAACCAAAATGAAGTTGAAATAAAAATAGTTTCTATTCTTCTAAAAGAGGAATAGAAACTATTTTTTTAATTGATAAACTCGTAGGATGGCTCATCTAATTTTTCATCATAATTCACGACTAACTGATAGCCGTCAAAAAACCACTGATCATCTTCTTCAACAAAATAAGTGAAATCATCTACAGTAACTTGAACTAATGGTCGATTAGGTGTATCGACGCTCATCCCAACTGAAAAGCCTTCATGAACTGGGGTGCTGCCATAGACTTTTCCAAAAAAACGGATACCTTGTCCAGGATTTAGGATAATCTCCTTTTTAAACCATGCGTGTGCTTTTGGTGAAATCGTTAATTCCATTAAAAAAACCTCCTAATCATTAAGTTTTTCATCAAGATTATCAACGTTTACAGTACTACCGATGACTAACAAATTATCATTTTCGCAAACAATTTCGTTAGCAGGCGGTGAAACAACCACTTGACCATCCGCACGACGAATGGCAACAACTGTTAAGCCAAATCGTTGACGGAAATTCACTTCGATGAGGGATTTGTTAAAGAATTTAGGATTAGATACTTTAATCTCTGCCAATGAAAACTCATCAGATAGTTCAATAAAATCTAAAATATTTCTTGAGACTAAGTTATGTGCAATTCTTACCCCCATATCACGTTCAGGATGGACCACGCGATCAGCTCCAACACGCTCTAGTACTTTTGCGTGATATTCATTTTGTGCTTTAGCCAAAACATTGGGAACACCCATTTCTTTAACCATTAATGTCACTAAAATACTAGCTTGGATATCCTCACCAATAGCTACTATAACATGGTCAAAGTTACGAATCCCTAAAGAGCGTAACGTACCTTCATCTTGCGCATTTCCTACAACTGCATGCGTTGCAATATTCATATATTCATTCACGCGTTCTTCATTGGAATCGATGGCTAAAACTTCTTGACCTGATTCTACCAAAGTACGACAAATACTGCCACCAAAACGACCTAACCCAATGATTGCATAATTTTGTTTCACCTTTATGATACCTTCTTTCTTACTTTACCAATCCATGTTTAAACGCATAGATTGCAACTTGTGTGCGATCTTCCACACCCAATTTAGCTAAAATATTCGATACATGTGTTTTAACAGTTTTCAATGTAATAAATAGTATTTCTGCGATTTCTTGATTACTTTTACCTTGTGCAATCAAATCTAAGACTTCGCGCTCCCGATTGGTTAACTCTTCATATAAAAAATATTGATTGGCATAATCTTGGTTTTGAATTTTTTCACTTACTTCTTCTTCAATTACCCTTTCGCCAACAATCGTTTTACGAACCGCTTCAGCAATTTCCTGTGCTGAAGATGTTTTTAATAAATAACCACTCGCCCCGGCTTGAATGGCAGGAAATACTTTTTCATCATCAATGTAGCTCGTGACAATCAATATTTTTGCTTGCGGCCATTGTGCTAAAATTTCTTTCGTTGCTGTAATACCGTCCATATTATCCATGACTAAATCCATCAGAATAACATCAGGACGAAGAGACAAGGCTTTTTCTACCCCTTCTTGTCCATCGCTTGCTTCCCCAACAATTTCAATATCAGGTTGAATACTCAAATAAGTCGAAACACCTAGACGAACCATTTCATGATCATCAACTAGTAATACTTTAATCATTTCCTCACCTCATTATCAATTAAAGGTATTTTTATTTCAATGCTTGTACCTTGGTTTGGAATACTAACAATTTTAACTGTACCGCCGACACTCGAAATACGCTCCTTCACGTTTAACAAGCCATAACTCCCAGCTTTTTTCTTGGAAGTATCAAAGCCTACGCCATCATCTTGTATTCTTAAAACCAATTGATTTGCTGATTGATTTAAATAAAGTTCAAGTTCAGAAGCTTTAGCATGGCGCAAAGTATTAGATAATAGCTCTTGCACCACACGGAACAACTCGTTTTCAATAGAAGGTTGAATGGACACTTCCTCTACATCATAGATTATTTTCAATTCAACTTTTGATTGAATCTCTACTAATAATTGTTCAATCCCTTGTTTTAAGCTACGTCCTTCCAAATTAATCGGTCTTAAATGTAATAACAAAGCTCGCATCTCAGATTGAGCCATGGATAATATTTTAGCAACCATTTGAATCTGTTTAGAAAAGTTCGTGATATTTTCTCCTCGATCAATGGTTTCATTTAATGCAGACATAATCATCATCGCAGCAAATAATTGTTGTGAAACAGAATCATGAAGTTCTCTAGCCAAGCGATGACGTTCATTTTCAAGAATTTCCTCTTTACTTTCGCCATCGAGTAATTCTTGTTTTTGATGCTCTGTCTGCAAATCCAACGTCATTGTCTGAATTTGCTTTTGGATTTCGTTTAAGCCTTCAATAATCTCTTTTTGATGATAATTTTCAACTTTAGTTAATTTATTAAAAGCTAAAGGTTGAAATTCATCAACACGTGCTTCCTTTATTTTTTTGACTTGTTGTTCAATTGGGTCTAATAAACCTTTTTGCTTAAAAAAATAGATTAAACACATTGCGATTGCTAATAGAATGGCTAATAACGCAATATAAACAATAATAGGCACAAATAATATCTTTGCAGACAATATCCTTAACATCCATTGCTTATTCCCTTGAGAAAAAAAATAAGCAAATAGAACAAAAATGAAGCTCCAAAAGAAAGTTAATGAAAGGTAAGCAACCCAGCGAAGAATTTTAGATTTATTCATACGCGAATCACCTCTAAATCACCCATAATTACATTAGAAATAATTTTAATCTTTCGTTCACTTTCAGCATATTTCATATCATGGATTTTTACTTCCTCAGCATTTAGCGAATAATGATATTGTTGGAAATGAAATTCACCACGGAATGCCTCATGTAAAATATCAATTTGGATGCCATGCGGTACTAAAATCCGAGTACGACCAAAGCCTTTGCGCAATACGATGACATTTTTGCCCTTAGGTAAAATCGTATTTCCTAAATCAATAATTGAATCACCGACAAAAATCGTTAAATTAATGTCATCAAATTCAAAAACTTCATTACCAATCATTTGTGTCCCAATGTAGCTTTTTTTACTGATAAATTCCTTTTCTTCACTTGGTTCTTTTGTTTGGACCATAATGATATTTTTTTTTCGCCAAAACAATAGATTCCCATAATCCAGGTCAATAATTTCAAAGCCTTTAATCCCGATAAATAAGACAATAAAGACTAACATTAACCAAAAGGCATAACTATTAATCAGGCTAATAAAGATGAGAACAATTCCCAACCATAATAGCAAGTTTGTATTTTTTCCTTTTTTCCGACGTAGGTAGTGTAAAAATAAGCTTAAAGTTCCTAAAATTAAGATTACAGTCAAACCGGAATCTTCCACAATTTGCCAGATAGAAAGAATCAATAGTAAAATATTGACAATAAAGAAAAAACGCCAGGCACTAAGTTTCAACTGCATACCTCCTTATAATATAGAAAGGTACCATCGACTAGCGATAGTACCCTTTAATCATTACTATTTCACAGAAACAATTTTAACCAAGAAGTCGCCACCTGGTGTTGAAATATTTACTTCATCATTCACTTTTTTACCGATTAAAGCTTGTGCAATAGGTGAATCATTGGAAATTTTACCAGCGAAAGGATCAGATTCAGCACTTCCGACAATAGTGTATTCTTCTTCTTCTCCGTCAGGCAACTCTTTAAAGACAACCGTTTTACCAATTGAAACTTCATCTTGAGCAACATTATCATTATCAATAATTTGTGCAAAACGAATCATATTTTCTAAAGTAGTGATGCGGCCTTCCACAAAAGCTTGTTCGTCTTTTGCAGATTCATACTCAGAGTTTTCAGATAAATCGCCAAAACTACGCGCAATTTTAATACGTTCAATGATTTCGCCGCGTTTCACTGTTTTTAGTTCTTCTAATTCACGCTCTAATTTTTCTTTTCCTTCTTGTGTCATTGGATATACTTTTTCTACCATCTATAATTCTCCTTTATTATACATCATTGGATATTATTAATTCACATATTTTTCAACTAAAGCATTATGTTCTTCTAATGTTTTAGCAAAATATACTTGGCCTGTTTTCACATCAGCAACAAAGTATAGATAATCATTTTGAATCGGATTTAAGACTGCTTGAATCGCCTTTTCTCCTGGGTTATTAAATGGTCCAGGTCCATATCCTGTATTCAAATATAAATTATATGGTGAATCTGTTTGAGTGTCCTTAATTGTAACAGTTTCTTTCGTTTCGTTCAATGCATATAGCACAGAAATATCAGATTGTAATGGCATATTTTGTGCTAGACGATTATAAAATACTTGTGCAATATTTTTACGATCAACATCACTGACACCTTCTTTTTCGACTAAAGAAGCTAAGGTTAACACTTGTTGAACCGTCATATTTTTTGCCGCAATAGTATCATAATAATTTTGCATGACCGAATCTGTCTTGGCAATCATTTGTGCCACTAAATCTTTCAAAGTCATTTTATTGAGATAATCATAAGTTGCAGGGAATAAATAACCCTCTAAACGATAGCGAACATCCGTAGCACTAGCCGCAGATTCTAATAATTTAGGATATTTGGCTTGCATCTCTTGGAAGAATTGATCATCTTTCATCAAAGCGAGAAAGTCTTTTTTATCTAATTTCGTTTTATCCGCCAACTTATCTGCTATTTGTTCAATTGTAAAACCTTCAGGAATCGTCAACTTCACATCGGCCACACTTAAACCATTACCACCTTGTAACTTCTTACTAATCCCATCGAGCGTCATACTTGGACTTAATTTATAAGTTCCAGCTTGAAAACCAGTTAAATTATTAAACTTAGTATAGTAATTAAAAACTAAACCACTCTTAATAATGTGACCCTTTTCTAATATTTCACCAATTTGTTTATTAGATGAGCCTGTTGGAATCGTAATTTCTATCTTTTTATTACTTTGTGGATCTAGCGGATTTAGACTCGATTGGATATAGCGGAAGACTGTAAATCCTAAAATCGATATAATCAAGACTAATACAACAACAACGATCGTAACTATTTTATTTACAATGCAGTCTTCTGTATTGCGTCGATTCATTCGGCGTTCCTTCTTCTGTTTTGCACGAGCAGTCGCAGAAGTTCTACTCATCTGCGAGCGATTATCCTGATTCGTAGATGGATTGTTAGACGTCGGCTTCTCTGATTGATTTGTTGAATTCAAATCTACGCCTCCTTCATATACTTAACTTGTTTTATTATACACGATACATTTTGATTTTAAAACCTATTTTGATTTTTTAAAAATAATCAGTTTACTAAAGATATAATTTGATAAAATCACAATAAACTGAGAAACAAATTTTGCAATGAAATCACTTGTCTTTAAC
>Shorty_p1__coassemble_1988_pt1 | contig 12059 bp, 10 predicted proteins | sample Shorty_p1__metabat2_high_PE_009 | metagenome-assembled genome bin Shorty_p1 | reverse complement strand
GCAACAAATCGAAATGCAAGAAATATAATTATTGCATTTAAAGCGAATCAAGCTGATCCGAGTTATATTTTTCAATTTGTCAAAAATGCATTTAAAGATGACTTTACTGATGAAGAAATCCAACAAATGATAGATGACGTGGAAGATAACGAGTAAGTAGTTATCACCTACGTTCACCAGTGGATTATTACAAAAACAGCGCAATGAGTTTCAAATAGTGCGCTGTTTTCAGTAATGGCGGATTTTTTTACCGTCTCTTAATAATCTATCGTATAGAGAGGACTGTAAATTCTTTGACAGTTGCAAGTTTCAAAAACAGCTGTAAACCTTTTACGCCAACGGATAGATGGCTTTGATTCGTCTGAAAAAGTGTTGTATGTGAAAAGAAAAAAACTCCGACAAAGCACTAGACTTTATCGGAGTAGCGGTTATGAAAAGATGTTTTCTTTTGGACGCTTGGGAATTTTGTAAAAGATGAGCAATACCAAAGCTACACTCAAAGTTAAGGCTGCAAGTGAAAACATCACCTGATAATTACTATGTTCTAAAATCACGCCAAAAATCGTTTGGGCAAAAATAGAAGCCAGGTTGCGCACGGTTTGAATCAAAGCCAGTGCCGTCATCTGGTGTTTGGCCGGAATCAAGGTAGCGACCACTTTCAAATTCATCATCACCACGACCATACCCGCGGGATGTTTGGCAAGAAAAGTCCAAAAAATTTGAATTGGCAAGTAAAGATTTAGCCCGAAACTTAAAAATTGCGCCAAAACAATACAAGTGGGCACGATTAAGAGAACTTTATTGCTGAAACGGTCCATAAATAAATAAGAGAAAAAGACTACCGGCACTTCACACAGAACCGCCCAAAATAAAATATTAGACACTGTATGAATGGCTAGTCCCCGGGCTTGAAACATAGCTGGAATATAAGTGTTGGCCATATTCATCAAGCTATAAAATATTGCACTAATGAACAGATACTGTACAAATAAGCGGTTTTTAAATAACGATAAAAAGTGACTATCTTCATGATTTTCTTCCGTTTGCTTGGCCTTTTCCAGAGCAGCTTGCTTGCGGTCATCTGGATGAGTGAGGGCCAGTCCCCCGATGGAAATCAGCATGGTTATCACAAAAGTAAAGAAAATTGCGCGCGGACTAATCCAATCATAGACTAGACCTGCCGCCTGCGAGCCTAGTGCATAGCCAATTGTCCCCCAAACTCGAATTGAACCGTATTTGAAAGGACTGATGGTGGCGAATTTTTCCAAAACAGGATTACTGCCATTAATCAGTGCCAAGACCAAACTATAGCCCAATATCAATTCCCACAGCGTGTCGGCATAAGCAAAACACAATCCGCCAACTGCTGCCAAGAAAAAGGTGACGCTATTGACCGATTTTAAGGAAAAGCGATCACTTAACGAACCAATAATCGGCTGGGCAATCATCGAACTCAAAAAAGAACCCGAAACCACTAGCGAAGTCTCACTCGCCGAATACCCTTTATCCATTAAATACACAGCAATCAAGCAAGAAAAAATTGCAAACGAGAAATAATAAAATAAATAAGCAACAACAAAACTCAGATAATTCCGACTGGTTTTCACAAAATAAAGCCTCATTTCTAACATATTCTTTCTTCAAGATAGCACAGTTTGAAAAAAAGCAAAAGCCTAAGATGTAACTAAATATGATTGGATTTCTCTGTAAATAAAACAAACTCCGCCAGCAACATACTGACGGAGCTTAAAAAAAGGAGTTTGAAAATGAAAAAGTGTTTAATATTAGGGTTGTTTGTTTGGGATGCTTTTATAATAAGCGATGGATGTGAAGAAAGTTTGAAGTAAATAAGAGAAAGTTGTAAAAAAAGCAAGAATCAAAGGTGAAACGGCCATAAAAAATGTAAAAAAAGCTGGCAAACAATTTACCAGCTTAAAATATGTTAAATATTGCGTCCGAGCATTTCTTTGACTTGAGCTTGGACTGTTTCATTTTCTAAAAATTCATCAAAGGTTGTTTCCGCACGATCGACTACCCCTTTATCAGAGACGACGATGATACGGTTAGCCAAGGTTTGGATGAATTGATGGTCATGAGAAGCAAATAGCAGTGAACCAGTAAAACTCATCAAGCCATCGTTTAATGCTGTAATGGACTCTAAATCTAGGTGGTTGGTTGGGTCATCTAGCACGAGAACATTGGCTTTAGATAACATCAACTTCGAAAGCATACAGCGTACTTTTTCGCCTCCGGATAAGACATTGACTGGTTTTAAGACTTCATCTCCAGAGAATAACATCCGCCCTAGGAAACTACGTAAGAAAGTATTGTCATCTTCTTCCTTGCTAGCATATTGACGCAACCAATCGACAATGGTTAACTCGTTATCGAATTCTTTGGTGGTATCTTTTGGCAAATACGCTTGGCTAGTTGTCACACCCCAACGCACAGAACCCGTATCAGGCGTGATTTCACCCATAATTACCTTAAATAGTGTGGTGGTGGTGATATCATTATTGGCAATAAATGCGACTTTATCATCCTTATTAAGGGTAAAGCTAATGTTATCTAAAATCTTTTTACCATCGATAGTGACACTCACATTATCCACTTGCAATAAGTCATTCCCGATTTCGCGCTCTGGTTTAAAGCCAACGAATGGATAGCGGCGAGAAGAAGGTTGGATATCTTCTAGGGTGATTTTTTCCAACATTTTCTTTCTAGAAGTCGCTTGTTTTGATTTTGACGCATTAGCACTGAAACGCGCGATAAATTCTTGCAATTCCTTGATTTGTTCTTCTTTTTTGGCATTTTGTTGGGCTTGTAATTTGGCAGCTAATTGGCTAGATTCTAACCAGAAATCATAGTTCCCAACATATAGCTTAATCTTGCCAAAATCAAGGTCCGCCATGTGGGTGCAGACTTTATTTAAGAAATGACGGTCATGGGAAACGACGATCACGGTATTTTCGAAGTTAATTAAAAACTCCTCTAACCAACTAATCGACTGGATATCTAAGCCGTTGGTAGGTTCGTCTAATAGTAACACGTCAGGCTTTCCAAATAGCGCTTGAGCCAAGAGGACTTTCACTTTTTGTCCAGCCGCTAGTTCACTCATCGTTACATGGTGCAATTCATCTGGAATATTCAACCCTTGCAATAACACGGCTGCTTCCATTTCAGCTTCCCAACCATTTAGTTCGGCAAATTCGCCTTCCAACTCTGCCGCGCGAATCCCATCTTCATCAGAAAAATCAGGCTTCATATAAATGGCATCTTTTTCCTTCATAATGTCATAGAGACGTTTGTGCCCCATGATGACCGTTTCAATCACTGGATATTCTTCATAGTCGAAATGATTTTGCTTCAAGACGGCAAGACGTTCATCTGGCCCAAGCGTTACCACACCAGTTGAAGGTTGTAACTCACCTGCTAAAATTTTTAAAAAGGTAGATTTTCCCGCGCCATTCGCACCGATTAAACCGTAGCAATTCCCCGGGGTAAACTTAATATTCACTTCATCAAACAATTTGCGATCTGAAAAATGTAAACTAACATCACTTACTGTTAACAAGGCATTCCCTCACTTTTTTATTTAGTCAATTCATTATAGCGATGAATGCAAGAAGTTGCAATGAAAAGTAAGCGAAAAGCAAAGTAGATGTCGATATCAGGGGCAAAAAGAGAGTATGATGATGTTATAGAAGTATAGAAATGCCAGACAAAAGCAAATCAACAAAAGAAACACAGCATCGAAATTCAAGGGAGTTTTCGTTTTGGCAGTGCGAAACAAACCATTCGCAAAGTGTTCAAAAAAATCTTCAAGTTCTAAGTGGAGATTTAATAAGTAGGAAAATCAGCTAGCTATCAGGATAAAGGGCAGGTAGCTGATTTTTTTTGAAATCATGTGTGAATATTTTTATTTGTTCCTACTTGAAAAATTTGTACCAATATGTTATAACTATTGTGTAATCAGAAAACGTTTGCATCTAGATGAAAGATGTGCGTAGGAGGAATTATTATGGCAAAAGAAACAATTATGTTATGTTGTGCAGCAGGGATGTCTACAAGTTTATTAGTGACAAAAATGAAAGAAGCTGCCGAAAAACAAGGAAAAGACGCAGAAATTTTTGCCGTTTCAGCAAGTGAAGCGGATCATGAATTAGATTCAAAGAAAATTGACGTGGTATTATTAGGCCCACAAGTTCGTTACATGCAAAACGACTTCAAGAAAAAATTAGCTGGCCGTAACAATGGCGCAGATATTCCTTTAGCAGTCATCGATATGCGTGCATATGGTATGATGGACGGTGCTGCAGTCGTTACTCAAGCCTATGAATTAATGGGTAAATAATTAGGTAAAGAGGGATAAAATGGCAGAGGAAAAAACAAAAGAACAACGTGACCAAGAACAATTAATGGCTACCATGGGGCTAATTATCAATGGTGGGAATGCCAAGAGTTTAGCATTTGAAGCGATTTATGCAGCAAAAGAAGGCAAATTTGACGAAGCACAAGAAAAGCTAAAAGAAGCTGATGAAGCTTTAGTAGAAGCACATAATTCCCAAACAGAAATGCTAGCACAAGAAGCAGCTGGTCATCCAGTAGAAGTGCATTTATTAACAGTCCATTCACAAGATCACTTAATGAATGCAATTACTTTCAAGGATTTAGCTGGTGAAGTGGTGGCTATCCATCAAGAATTAGCTGAAATTAAAGCCAAATTAGCAGAATAAAATCATCAAAGGGGGCAAGTTTATAAGGCCCCTTTTTTGTTAGGAGGTATGATTTTGAAACGCGAATTAGGAGTTTCTATCTATCCAGATCATAGTGATGCCCAAAAAGACCGCCAATATCTCAAGCGCGCGGCTGAATTAGGTTTTACGCGGCTATTTATGAGCATGCTAGAAGTCAGCGAAGGTAAAGAAGCAGTCAAGGCGAAGTTCCAATCGATTATCCATTATGCCAAAGAGTTAGGCTTTGAAGTGAGTTTGGATGTTTCACCAATGATTTTTACGCAGCTTGGTATTTCTTATCAGGATTTAGGCTTTTTTGCGGAACTAGGCGCAGATATTGTTCGTTTAGATGAAAGTTTTGATAGCGCTACCGAGGCGATGTTGACGTATAATCCATACCAATTAAATATCGAATTAAATATGAGCAATAACGTCTTACAACTGGAAAATATGCTTTCTTATCAAGCCAATTGCCCATTTATTTACGGCTGCCATAACTTCTATCCGCAACGCAATACCGGCTTAGGTTATGATTTCTTTATCGATTGTTCGCGTCATTATAAAGCACAAGGCATTAAGACCGCAGCGTTTGTTTCCAGTCATGTTGGCAATCTAGGCCCTTGGAATGTCAATGATGGTCTGCCTACTTTAGAAATGCACCGTGATTTACCGATTGACGTCCAAGCCAAACATTTATTTGCGACTGATTTAATCGATGTGGTGATTATCGGTAATGCTTATGCGAGTGAAGAAGAATTAGTGGCCTTATCGCAAGTCAATCGTTATCAAATCGAATTGACAGTTGAAACAGTGCCGGACATCTCGCCAATTGAAGAAAAAATTATTGATTATCCGCAACATGTTCGACGCGGAGACATCAATGAATTTGCGGTCCGTTCTTCTCAACCACGCGTCATTTACAAAGATGTGGCTAATCCTGCACATGACCATCAAGCGCCTTTTGCTTATGGGGATGTCGTGATTGGCAATGATGGCTTTGATCGTTACAAGAATGAATTACAGATTGTCTTGACCGCGCACGAAGATTCTCGTAAAAATAAAGTAGGCCAAATCGCCAAAGAAGAGCAAATTTTACTACCATTTATTCAACCGTGGACAAAATTTAAACTCAAACGCAAATAAAACTATTCCGGAGGCTTCTTTCAATAGAGGCTTCTTTTTTGTACTGGGTGTTGTGAATTTTATTTTTAACCCTCTAAATAACGAAAACTGTTTTTTTAATATAATAAAACACATTATATAAAGCTTGATAATAGCCACTTGAATACTGATTATTTGATGAAATTTTATTTTTTAATTGATTAGCACTTGACTAATTTGTACCAATCAATTAAACTTATGGGTGTAATGAGAAAGCGTTTTACAAAAAGTGCTTAAGGAGCGAATTGTAATGACAAAATTACCAGAAAACTTTTTATGGGGCGGTGCGGTGGCTGCCCATCAATTAGAAGGTGCTTGGCAAGAAGGTGGAAAGGGAATGAGCGTTGCCGATGTGATGACTGCGGGTCGTCATGGGGTACCACGTGAAATTACTGACGGTGTCTTACCAGGTAAATATTATCCAAACCATGAAGCGATTGATTTTTATCATCACTACAAAGAAGATATCGCCTTATTTGCAGAAATGGGCTTCAAGTGTTTCCGTACTTCGATTGCTTGGACACGTATTTTTCCAAAAGGCGATGAGTTAGAACCAAATGAAGCGGGTCTACAATTTTATGATGATTTGTTTGATGAATGCTTAAAGCACGGCATCGAACCAGTTGTCACTTTATCTCACTTTGAGTTGCCATTCCATTTAGTTAAAGAATATGGTGGCTTTACGAACCGCAAGACCATTGATTTCTTTGTTCGTTTTGCAACGGTTTGTTTTGAACGTTATAAAGATAAAGTGAAATATTGGATGACTTTTAATGAAATTAATAACCAAGCAAATTATCAAGAAGACTTCGCCCCATTTACCAACTCAGGGATTGTCTATAAAGAAGGCGATGACCGTGAAGCGATTATGTATCAAGCCGCACACTATGAATTAGTGGCCTCCGCATTAGCAGTCAAAGCCGGTAAAGCAATCAACCCTAATTTTGAAATCGGTTGTATGATTGCGATGTGTCCGATTTATCCAGCTACATGTAAACCAGCTGATATCTTGATGGCGCAAAAAGCGATGGAAAAACGTTATTACTTCGCTGATGTTCATGTCCATGGTTTCTATCCAAATCATATTTTGAAATACTGGGAACGTAAAGGGATCAAGGTCGACTTCACTAAAGAAGATGAACAAATCTTACGTGAAGGCACGGTTGATTATATTGGATTTAGTTATTATATGTCCTTTGCGATTGATAGTCATCGAGAAAATAATCCACACTTTGACTACCTTGAAACAGAAGACTTAGTGAAAAATCCATATGTCAAAGCGAGTGAATGGGATTGGCAAATTGATCCACAAGGCTTACGTTACAGCTTGAATTGGTTTACTGATATGTATCATTTGCCATTATTCATTGTTGAAAATGGTTTTGGTGCTATTGATAAGGTCGAAGAAGATGGTATGGTGCATGATGATTATCGTATTGAATATTTAGGTGCCCATATTAAAGAAATGATCAAAGCCGTGGATGAAGATGGTGTTGATTTGATGGGCTACACTCCTTGGGGCTGTATCGATTTAGTGTCAGCCGGTACAGGAGAAATGCGTAAACGTTATGGATTTATTTATGTAGATAAAGACGATGAAGGTAACGGTACTTATGCGCGTTCACCTAAATTATCTTTCAACTGGTATAAAGAAGTCATTGCTTCAAATGGCGAAAATTTATTTTAGATTTTAAGTTGCTTCTATTTTTAGTGAAGTAAACAATGATAAATGCTACTGGAGGAGTATGAGAATGGTTAATCAAGAAAAGATTGCTTTAAAACAAAGAAGACAGGAAACGAGCTTGAACACCATGTATTTCAATCGTTATTTGCTCATTCGCTACATGACGGCTGCTTACTTCTTCAGTAACATGCATTGGGCGTTTTTACTAATTGGTTATCATCAAATGACAGCCATTATACCAATCACGCTATTTTTAGTAGGGATTTTGGTGGTAATTGAACAAGTGAAAAAATATTGGCACAAGGAAAGTCGACTACCCTTTGCAAAATATTATTATTACGCTCAAGGTTTGGTCAATCTTGTGGGGATTTTAAGCTATTTGACGCCTTTTTCTGACCAACTATTTCCATTTATGTCTGCAAAAGGTATGCTACCGATGATTTTATGGCTTGGTTTAGGATTAGTTGGGTGTGTCATTTTAGAAAAAAGAATTCATGCGATTGAACAAAATAAAGATCGTGCGTTAACTATCATCAAAGAATATGAAGCAACTTTAAAATAAAAATTACAAAGGGGATTTTTTTATGGAAAACAACAAGGCTTTTGCATTTTTAGAAAAGTACTTAATGGGTCCTATGGGTAAGATGAGTCAGTGGCGTATCGTACGCGGTGTGATGGCCGCTGGGATGGCGTCAATTCCATTTACAATTGTCGGATCGATGTTCTTAGTATTGAATATTTTACCTGATACAATGGAATTTTTACGTGGATTTTTTGAAGCAACATTCTTCAAAGTAAGTTCGCTATACATGGTTGCCAATACCGCAACTATGGGTATATTGGCATTATATTTTTGTATTGTTTTCGCCTATGAATACACTAAAATTCATCATGATGAAGAAAAAGTAGATGTGAACCCTCTAACAGGGGCTTTACTTGCAATGTTTGCTTTCTTCATGTGTATTCCAGAATTGATTTTCAAAGATGGTACGATGACTCTATTACAAATTGTCGATGAAAAGAATGGAGCCTTCACCATTAACGGGGTAACAATGGGAAATACAATCTCTCGCTTAGGTTCAACAGGTATCTTTACAGGAATTATCGTGGGTATTATTGCTGTTAAAATTTATGTATTCTGTGTCAAACGTAATATCATTGTAAAAATGCCTGATACCGTTCCAGCAGGGGTTTCTCGTTCATTTACCGCCTTGATTCCAACATTCTTTATTGCTTTTGCGATGATACTCATTGAAGGAATTTTAGTCTTCTTCCAAACAGATGTATTCAAATTAGTAGCCATTCCATTTGGATTTGTTGTTAATTTAACCAACACTTGGATTGGGATAATGCTTATTTACTTTATTATCCATGCTTTATGGATTGTAGGGATACATGGTGCAAATATCGTAACTGGACTATTAACTCCAATTGTTTTATCAAATATGGAAGCAAACCAAGCAGGTGCACACATTCCGTTTGCTGGTGAATTCCAAAACTCATTCGTTGTAATGGGTGGTTCTGGTTCTACTTTAGGATTATGTATTTTTATCGCATTCTTTGCAAAATCAGCTCAATTAGGTGCGTTAGGTAAAGCGGCATTAGTTCCTTCATTCTTTAATATTAACGAACCAATTATTTTTGGGTTACCAGTAGTGTATAACCCATTTGTTGCTATTCCATTCTTCTTGGCACCAATGACAGCTGCTACAATTGGTTATTTTGCAATTAAATTACAAATGATTGCTCCTCCAATTGCGCAAGTGCCATGGCCAACTCCAATTGGTATCGGTGCATTTATTGGATCAGGTGGTGACTGGAAAGCGCTAGTTGTATCATTAATTTGTGGTATCGCAGCCTTCTTAGTATACTTCCCATTCATTAAATTCTATGACAATAAATTATACAAAGAAGAACAAGCTGCAGCATAATGCTGAATTTGTTCAATAATAAAAGAGATAGCTCAATATCTGGGCTATCTCTTTTTTTACATAAAAAAACTTCTCATTATAAAATGAGAAGTTAAGATATCAGTGTAAATAGTTACTAACGTGGAAGTATATAGATAGTTCTTTTTGGAAGTAATAAGATATCGAATAGTTAAAAGCTTGTTCATTTTTTAAGTAATTTATTTCCTCTACCTGAATCGTAGCCTGCCCTGATTTGCTACCAGTTAATGCAGCTTCTTCATCAGTAATATAATGAATCGAAATGTATTCATCGCCACGTTGAATAGATACATTATAGTGTTTAAAAATAAATTGAAAGATAGACTTTTCACATATCTCAACTGATAAGTATGGAATGACTGATTTTAGATAATAGGCGTTTTCTAAAGAGACTAATCCTTTATCTGTATATCTTAGGCGTTGAATAAAATATACAAGTTCACCCATTGGACAATTTAGATATTTGGCAATTTCTTCATTTGCAGGAATAATTTCTAAACGTAATACTTTAGAGTGGACGATAAGTGGATTACCAATTTGGTTAAGACCTGCTTTATTTGCCATATTCATAATTGTTGTATTATTGTGAAGTGGCTGTGTGATAAAGTAACCACTTCCTTGTATACGTTTAATGAGCCCTTGATTATAAAGAATCCCTAATGCATTGCGAATAGTGTTACGGCTGACTTGATATTCTTCTAATAACGCTCCTTCGCTTGGGAGTTTATCTATATATACTTTGCTAAATATTTTATTGACTAAATCTTTAGCGACTTCCTGATATTTGAGAGCCATATTTTGACACCTGCCTTTTTTCTTTTGTTATACATTAATTATAACACAATCTCGCTAAAACGCTACCAAAAAGTTATATTTGTCCCAACAAATTTAATTGAACCCCTTGACCTACTAAACTAAGAAAAGGTAAAATAGTATAGTAGAAAACGATTACAGATATGGAGTGATTCACTAATGAGTTTACGAGAAGATTTCTTATGGGGTGGGGCCACGGCAGCCAACCAATATGAAGGCGGCTATGACCAAGATGGCAAAGGATTAAATGCCATTGATGTAATGACTAACGGTTCGCATACCACACCTAGACAAGTTACCTGGAAAAAAGCAGATGGCCAAACCGGTACGACACCACTTGTTTGGGGCAAGCCATTTGCATTTCCAAAAGATGCCATCCCAACGATTTTAGATGACTATTATTATCCAAGCCACACAGGAACCGACTTTTATCATCATTTAGAAGAAGATTTAGGATTGCTAGCAGAGATGGGCTTTAAATGCTATCGTTTCTCTATTAACTGGTCACGAATTTTTCCAAATGGCGATGACGAACAAGTCAACCAAGCCGGACTAGCCTTTTATGATCGCGTGGTGGACATTTGCTTACGTTTGGGAATGGAGCCGCTGGTGACATTATCACACTACGAAACCCCACTAAGTTTGGTGATTCGTTATAATGGTTGGTCAGATAGAAAGATGATTCCAATTTTTGAAAAATATGCTAAAACACTTTTTAATCACTTCAAAGGACGCGTGAAATACTGGTTAACCTTTAATGAAATCAACGCAATGGATCATGCGCCTTATATGGGTGGTGGCCTGTTAGATACTTCCGCTCAAAATCGTGCGCAAGGAGCTCATAACCAATTTGTGGCCTCCGCATTAGCCGTTAAAGCAGCCCATGAAATCGATCCAAATATGCAAGTCGGCCAGATGTTGGCTTGTAGCGCGATTTATACCTATACTTGTGATCCAAAAGACGCGCTTAAAGTGATGGAAGCCCAACAAAATGAACTTTTCTATGCCGATGTGCAAACGGGCGGACGTTATCCAGAATACCGTTTGAAAAAATATGCGCGCGAAGGCATTGTGTTAGAGGATTGCCCAGAAGATTATGAACTTATTGCCAAATATCCCGCAGACTTCTTGAGTTTTTCTTGCTATGGCTCGCATGTAGTGACCACGCATGAAAATACCGCCCAAGCAGAAGGAAACCTAGGCATGAATGGGGTGAAAAATCCTTATTTAGAAACCAATGCTTGGGGCTGGACAATTGATCCTTATTGTCTGCGCCTGACCTTAAATACACTTTGGGACAGATATCATAAACCACTATGGATTGTGGAAAATGGCTTGGGTTGGAGCGATGAATTAACACCAGATGGCAAAGTGCATGATGATTATCGCATTAATTATCTCAAAGCGAATCTAAAATCAATGAAAGATGCTGTGGAAATTGATGGGGTTGATTTGCTTGGATATACGATGTGGAGTGCAATTGACATAGTTTCTAATGGCACAGGTGAAATGAAAAAACGTTATGGCTTTATTTATGTAGACCGTGATGACCGCGGTAATGGTAGTTTGAAACGCTATAAGAAAGATTCTTTTGACTGGTATAAACAAGTCATTGCCACAAACGGAGAAAGTTTAGATTAAAACATAAAAGAGGATTGTCAATTTGTACCGACCCCCAAAAGTTAGACCATAAAATCTAACAATTGGAGGTCGGTA
>Shorty_p1__coassemble_1977_pt1 | contig 12174 bp, 7 predicted proteins | sample Shorty_p1__metabat2_high_PE_009 | metagenome-assembled genome bin Shorty_p1 | reverse complement strand
AAATATAAATGAACAGAAAAAAATAAGTACAATTTTTAATATTATAGATAATTTAATTACCCTTCATCAGCGTAAGTAAATAATCATAAATAAAATTACAGACTAATCATTTCATGATATAATTATTTGCATAAAAGGCAGTAATAATGATAATTAAACTTTGAGAATGTAAGGAGAAACATAATGAATAAGCAACAATTAGCTGCAAAAATTTGGGAATCTGCTAACAAAATGCGATCGAAAATTGAAGCAAATGAATATAAAGACTATATCTTAGGCTTCATTTTTTATAAATTTCTTTCTGAAAAAGAAGAACAATATTTAAAACAAGAAGATTGGGACGAGGAAGATTTATTATCTCTAGATGAAGAAGATGAGGAAGTAGTAGAAAGCATCAAAAGAAATATTGGGTACTTTATTCCTTATAAGTATCTATATTCTACTTGGATTAAAAAAGGTAGAGATTTTAGTATTCAAGATGTAACTGAGGCGCTTTTCTCATTTAATAGACAAATTAATCCAATTCACAAAAAAGTATTTGAAGGAATATTTGAAACATTAGAAACGGGATTAACCAAATTAGGAGATACTGATGCCTCTCGTTCTAAAGCAATTAGTGAGTTAATATATTTAATTAAAGATATACCTATGGATGGCAAACAAGGATATGATGTTTTAGGTTTCATTTACGAATACCTAATTGAAAAATTTGCAGCTAACGCAGGGAAAAAGGCTGGAGAATTTTATACACCACATGAAGTTTCTTTATTGATGTCAGAAATAGTTGCTCATCATTTGAAGGACAGAGAAACAATTGAAATATACGACCCAACAAGTGGTTCAGGATCATTGCTTATAAACATAGGTAAGAGTGCATCTAAGTATATAGGAAGTCAAGATAAGATTAAGTATTATGCACAAGAATTAAAGAGAAATACCTACAATTTAACTCGTATGAATTTAGTGATGCGGGGAGTTAAGCCGAATAATATCAATACGAGAAATGGGGATACTTTAGAGGAGGACTGGCCTTACTTTGAAGAAAGTGACCCAATTTCTACATATGAGGCATTATACGTAGATGCGGTTGTTTCCAATCCCCCTTATTCGCAAAACTGGTCACCTGAAGATAAGGAAAATGATCCTAGATATTCTGGGTATGGATTAGCACCTAAAGGAAAAGCTGATTATGCGTTTCTTCTTCATGATTTATATCATATTAAACCTGATGGAATTATGTCTATTGTTTTGCCACATGGTGTTTTATTCCGTGGAGAAGAGGCAGAAATTAGAAAAAACTTAGTAGAAAAAAATAATATAGATGCAATTATTGGTTTACCGGCTAACATTTTCTATGGAACAAGTATTCCTACAATCATTATGGTTTTAAAACAAAAAAGAACTAATACAGATATTTTAATGATTGATGCTTCTAAGGGATTTATTAAAGAAGGAAAAAACAATAAATTAAGAGCATGTGATATTAAAAAAATTGTAGATACTGTAATTCAAAGAAGAGATGCTGAAAAGTATGCAAGAGTAGTTAGTCGAGATGAAATTAGATTGAATGACTACAATTTAAATTTAACCCGATATGTAGATTCTTTCGAGGTAAATGATGTTAATGACATTTATGCTTCTATGTTCGGTGGGCTACCGATTGCTGAATTGGACCAACTTCAAACTTACTGGGATGTTTTTCCTTCGCTTCGAGATAAATTGTTTGTGAATACTTCAGCTGAGTATTGTCAATTAAAGGAAGAAAATATCAAACAAGTAATCTATTCAAATGAAGATGTAAATAATTTTATTTCGAAATTAACAAATAATGTAGAAAATTACGGTCTTTTTTTAGAATCAAAATTGCTGAAAAATATCAAACAAGTAAATGTTCCAAAAACTGAAGAGATTTTAGCTAATCAATTGTTTAAAGAATTAGAAGGTTATTCAATAATCGATAAGTATGTAGCGTACCAATTACTCGATGATAACTGGATAGGAATTTCAAATGATTTAGAGATGATAAATACTGAAGGTTTTGCTACAACTAAGGTAGTAGAACCAAATATGGTTATTAAAAAGAAAAATAATAAAGAGCAAGAAGTTCAAGAAGGATGGAAAGGACGCATCTTGCCTTTCGAATTAGTGCAGCAACATTTATTGCATTCAGATTTACAAGAGTTAATTTCTAAGAAAAATAGATTGAATGAAATTAATGATAAAATTGAAGAGCTCATTGCTAGTTTGTCAGAGGATAATCAATCAGTGTTAAATGATGATAACTCAGGGTTTGACTCTAAGGAACTAAAAAATGCTTATAAAGATGTAACTGAAAATATTTCTTCACCTGAAATAGAAATATTATCGCATTATTCAAAATTATCGACAAATGAAAAGAAAGAATTAATGGCTGCTCATCCAGAAATAAAATGGGAAAACATGAAAATAAAAAAAGATGGGACAGTAGCTGCTTCAAGCGTAAATACTGAAATTGCTAAATTAAAAGCTATGTTCAAATTTGCCGAAGATTCCTTTGAGGGTATTGTATCTTTGGCTGTTGAACTGTCCAATGAGGAAAAGAATATTAAAAAAGAAATTAAAGAAAAAGAAGAGTTGCTACAACAAAGAACTAAAGAAACAATTGAAAGTTTATCCGATGAGCAAGTTGTAGATTTATTAAGTGTAAAATGGATAGCTCCAATCACTGAAGACCTAATGAAGATACCTGAAAGAATTATTATTGGCTTAGAAAGTAAAATTAATCATGTAGTTAAAAAGTACGAAACTACTCTTTCGGAAATTGAGTACCAAATAAAACAAACCGAAAATGAATTAGTAAGTATGATTGATGAACTTGAAGCAAATGAGTACGATATGCTTGGATTGATGGAATTCAAAAAATTGCTTGGGGGAATATGATGATGGGTGATAGAATACATGCGCCTCAAATTAGGTTTAGTGGCTTTAGTGATGATTGGGAACAGCGGAAGTTAGGAGAAATAGCCAACATGCATGCTAGAATAGGTTGGCAAAATTTAAGAACATCTGAATTTTTGGATAGTGGTGAATACATGTTAATTACTGGAACGGATTTTCAAGATGGAAAAATTGATTATTCAAAAGTTCATTATGTTGAAAAAGAGAGATATGAGCAAGACAAAAAGATTCAGATTTTAAATGGTAGTATTTTAATAACGAAGGATGGAACTATTGGAAAAGTAGCATATGTAGAAAATCTACCTATGAAAGCAACTCTAAATGCTGGCGTATTCAATCTGACTGTAGTAGATGATATAAATACAAGCAGCTTATATCTATACCATTATTTAAAAGGACCATTTTTATTAAGATTTGTTAATAAAGAATCTACAGGAGGCACGATTAAGCATTTGAATCAAAATGTATTAGTTAAGTTTCCAATTCCTTTACCTAGTTATAGAGAGCAGCTAAAGATATCATCTTTTTTGACAAATATTGACAAACTCATAACCCTTCATCAGTGTAAGTTAGATAAATTAATAAATATTAAAAAATCTATGTTAGAGAAAATGTTTGTTGAAAAAAATACAGATGTGCCAGAAATTCGTTTTAAAGGTTTTACTGATACTTGGGAACATCGGAAGTTAGGGGATATTTCTGAAATAATTACAGGTGGCACTCCAAAGACTACCGAAGAAAAATATTGGAATCCAAAAGAAATTCCCTGGATGTCATCTGGTGAAATTAATAATATGCGAATAGTGAAGACGGAAGATTCAATTTCAAAAAATGGCTTTGATAACTCTAGCGCAAAGTGGGTTAATAAAAATTCGGTATTAATCGCATTAGCTGGTCAGGGAAAAACCAGGGGGATGGTGGCGGTTAATGAAATTAAATTAACAACAAATCAATCTATTGCAGCAATCCAACCAAATTGTTCTTTATACTATGAATTTTTGTTTCATAATTTAGGAAAAAGATATGAGGAACTTCGACTAATTTCGTCTGGGGATGGGACTCGCGGAGGATTAAATAAAAAGATAATTTCAGAACTAAATATTTTTGCCCCAAGCTATACTGAACAAAAAAACATCGGAATATTATTTAAACAAATTGATCTATTAATAACCCTTCATCAGCGTAAGTTAGAGAAGTTGAAGAATATAAAAACATCTTGCTTAGAAAAAATGTTTGTATGATATAGCACGATGTATCTAAATATTTGATTTGTTGGGAAACAAAATAGTAGTATTAAGCATTTTCCTGTAGGGAGTTGATAAAATGGTATTTACAAAAGAAGCTGATTTTGAAGAAGCTTTGATAGATATTTTAACCCGAAAAGGTTGGGAAAAAGAAGTTCTAAAAAATTGCTCAGAAAAGGATTTGCTCATTAACTGGGCAAAAATACTATTTGAAAATAATAGAGACAGAGATAGATTGAACGATTATCCATTGACTGATGGAGAAATGCAACAAATATTGGAACAGATTAATGAATTAAGCACCCCGGTCAAATTGAATAGTTTTATTAATGGAAAAAGTGTCTCAATAATTAGAGATAATCCAGACGATAAGGAGCATTTTGGCAAAACAGTAAGTCTGAAGATATATGATAGACATGAAATTGCTGCCGGACAGAGTCGTTACCAAATCGTTCAGCAACCTAGATTTTCTACAAAATCAAAAATATTAAATGACCGACGTGGTGATTTAATGTTGTTAATTAATGGAATGCCTGTGATTCATATTGAGTTGAAACGAAGTGGTGTACCCGTAAGTCAAGCGTATAATCAAATAGAAAAATATGCTCGAGAAGGAGTATTCACTGGTTTATTTTCTTTGATTCAAATTTTTGTGGCGATGGAACCAAATGAAACAGTCTATTTTGCAAATCCAGGGCCAGACGGAAAGTTCAATCCTGCATATTATTTCCATTGGGCAGATTTTAATAATGAACCGATTAATGAGTGGTATAATATTGCTTCAACGTTACTTTCAATCCCAATGGCTCATCAGTTAATTGGTTTTTATACGGTTGCTGATAATTCAGATGGTATACTAAAAGTTATGCGTAGTTATCAGTATTATGCCGCTAGTAAAATTTCGGATAAAGTGGCAGAAATAAAGTGGGGAGCAAACAATCAGTTAGGTGGATATATATGGCATACGACCGGTTCTGGTAAAACGATGACTAGCTTTAAGTCTGCACAATTAATAGCTAGTTCAAAAAAAGCAGATAAAGTTATCTTTTTAATGGATAGAATAGAACTGGGTACGCAATCATTAAAAGAATACCGTGGTTTTGCAGACGAAAATGAAGATGTTCAAGAAACAGAGAATACATATGAGCTCATCCATAAATTAAAAAGCAATGCACCTGCAGATACTTTGATTGTTACTTCTATTCAAAAAATGAGTAGAATTAAGGAAGATAATGAGTGGAATGCTAATGATATAAAGGTCATAAGTGGTAAAAGAATCGTTTTTATCGTTGATGAGGCACACCGTTCTACCTTTGGGGATATGCTTGCTAATATTAAGCGAACATTTCCTGACGCTGTATTTTTTGGCTTTACAGGGACACCAATTCAAGAAGAGAATCAGAAGAAAATGAGCACCACATCTACTGTCTTTGGTGATGAATTGCATAGATATAGTATTGCAGATGGCATCCGAGATAAAAATGTATTGGGATTTGATCCATACATGGTTGCTACATTTAAAGATATGGATGTCAGAGAGCAAGTTGCCTTAAGAAAAGCTGATGCACAGAGTGAATTTGAAGCGATGTCAGATAAACAAAAGCAAAAAATTTATTTGCAGTATACAGATTCAAGTCAAAAAAAGATGGCAGGATATTTAGATTCATCAGGCAGATATATCAAAGGCATTGAAGACTATATCCCAGCTGCGCAATATCAGACAGAAGAGCATACTCGGAAAGTAGTTGAAGACATTAAAGAGAGTTGGTATCGATTAAGTAGAGCGGGTAAGTTTCATGCAATCTTTGCTACTAGCAGTATATCAGAAGCCATCAATTATTATAGACTTATCAAGAAAATGATACCCGATTTGAAAATCACAGCCTTGTTTGATCCTAATATAGATAATAATGAACAATCAGTATATAAAGAAGATGGACTTGTAGAGATCATTGAGGACTATAATAAGAGATATGAACAACAATTTACGCTTGCAACATTTCCAAAGATGAAAAAAGATATTGCTAATCGATTGGCACATAAAAAGCCATATCAAAGGATAGAAACTACTCCCGAAAAGCAATTAGATTTGTTGATTGTTGTAGATCAAATGCTAACAGGTTTTGATTCAAAGTGGATAAATACATTGTATCTGGATAAAGTGTTGGAATATGAAAATATCATTCAAGCTTTTTCTCGGACCAATCGCTTATTTGATGAATCGAAACCTTTTGGGACTATCAAATATTATCGTAAACCGCATACGATGAATAGACTTATTGAAGAAGCAGTTAAATTATATTCAGGTGATAAACCATTCGGATTATTTGTTCAACGTTTACCGGAAAATTTAAGAAAAATGAACGAAATCTATCAAGATATTTCTAAATTATTTCTTGAGGCTGGGATTCAACATTTTGAAAAATTACCTGATGAAAAGATTAAGGTAAGAAAGTTTGTTAGATATTTTAATGAATTCAATCGTTATTTAGAAGCAGCGACGGTTCAAGGGTTTCATTGGGGCTCTAGTCTTTATTATGGCGAAACAAAAAATGAAGATGTAGAAGTTTTAATAAATGAGACAACGTATGATATTTTGGTATTAAGGTATCAAGAATTAAGCAAAGATAACCCTCCAGGATCCGGTGGAAAAGGTGAAAACTCAACATATGATTTGAAAGGATATATTGTTGAAATGGATATGGGGCAAATTGACGCCGACCATATGAATGAGCTGTTCAAAAAGTATTGTAAGCAACTATTAATTGAGGGAGCAAGTCAAGAAGAAACTCAGGAGTTAGTGACTCAACTTCAATCATCCTTCGCTACATTATCTCAAAAAGAACAAGAGGCTGCTAACATAATTTTACATAGAATACAAAGTGGTGATATCCTTCTTGAGGATGGTTTTACTTTGAGGGACTATGTAAATGAATATATTTATGGTGAAAATGCTAAACAAAGACAAAATTTAGTTGCAGTTTTAGGTCTAAATGCAGAGCTACTTGACGAACTTATGAATGATAACTTAACAGAAAAGAACTTGAATGATTTTGGAAAATTTGATGAGTTGAAAAAAACTGTGGATAAGAAAAAGGCAAAAGAATATTTTGAAAAAATCGGAAATACTACATTAAAAAATAGTAAAGTTGGTATTAAAGTCGATAATTTGCTTCGAGATTTTATCTTAAGCGGTGGCAAGAATATTCAAATGCCAAATGACTGATATCTATTCATTGTAGTATAATAACGGATTTGGCTTAGTTTGTATAAGCATCTTCTAAGTCTATAAATCAGTTTTTAGAGAATAGCCCCCGTGCTGTTCTCTTTTTTGCAATTAAACTTTAAATTTGAATTTTTGGCGTGAATTCGGTATTATCTTTAGGTATCGAGGAAAAAGTGAAAAGAGCCAAAGGAGGAGAAAGATGGCTGATTATTTAGTAAAAGCGCTGGCCTATGATGGTGTGGTACGTGCCTATGCGGTGAATGCCACAGATACCGTAGCAGAGGCGCAAAAAAGACATGAAACTTGGCATACGGCATCGGCTGCTTTAGGTCGTGCCTTAGTGGGAACCTTGCTTTTAGGATCGACTTTAAAAGGGGAAGATAAATTAACCGTAAAAATCTTAGGTGACGGTCCAGCAGGGGCAATCATTGTCGATGGAAATGCCAAAGGAGAAGTGAAAGGATATATCCAAAACCCTAAAGTTGCCCTACCATTAAATGCGCAAGGTAAGATTGACGTGAGAGGCGCTGTGGGTACGCAAGGGTCATTTGTCGTGATTAAAGATTTAGGCTTGAAAGAACCATTTACCGGTCAAACACCTATTGTATCTGGTGAGCTAGGAGAAGATTTCACCTATTATCTAGCCTCTTCTGAACAAATCCCTTCAGCAGTTGGACTAAGTGTCTTGGTAAATCCGGATGACACCATTCAAACAGCTGGTGGATTCATGCTACAAATTATGCCTGGTGCAAGTGAAGAGCTGATTTCACGCTTAGAGCAAAAATTAGCCAGCCTGCCACGTGTATCTAGTCTTTTAGATAGTGGGATGACGCCAGAACAAATTTTAGAAACCATTTTGGATGATACGACCATTTTTTATCTTGAAACCCAACCAGTTTGCTTTAAGTGTGATTGTAACAAAGACAAATTCGCCACAGCACTGATTACTTTAGGGACCAAAGAATTACAAGAAATGATAGATGAAGATCATGGCGCAGAAACAGTTTGCTCATTTTGTGGGAATAAATATCACTTCTCTGAGCAAGACTTACAAGGATTAATCACAGAAATTGAGGAAAACAAATGACAAATACTTGGAAAATAGGCGATATTGAAATTAAAAACCGAGTCGTAGTGGCACCGATGGCAGGAATTTCTAATGCGGCATTTCGGGTGACAGTCAAAGAAGCAGGAGCCGGTTTGGTTGTATGTGAAATGATTAGTGACCAAGGCATTCATTTCCGCAATAAAAAGACTTTAGACATGCTTTACATCGATGATCGTGAATATCCATTAAGTGTCCAAATTTTCGGTGGCAATAAAGATAGCTTGGTGGAAGCGGCTCAGTTTGTTGAAGCGAATACCAAAGCAGCCATTATCGACATTAACATGGGTTGTCCGGTAAATAAAGTGATCAAAGCTGAAGCCGGTGCCAAATGGTTATTAGATCCAGATAAAGTCTATGAAATGGTCGATGCGGTATCTTCTGCGGTGAAATTACCGGTAACTGTGAAAATGCGTACGGGCTGGGACGAAGCACATTTATTCGCTGTGGAAAATGCCAAAGCGGCTCAAGCAGGAGGTGCGGCGGCTTTAGCAATGCATGGTCGAACACGCGTGCAAATGTATGAAGGTCATGCAAACTGGGAAATCTTGCGTCAAGTCAAAGAAAACATCGACATTCCATTTATGGGTAATGGCGATGTACGTACGCCTGAAGATGCTAAGAAAATGTTAGAGGAAGTCGGTTGCGATGCGGTGATGATTGGTCGTGCTGCTCTAGGGAATCCATGGATGATTAAACGCACGGTCCATTATTTAGAAACGGGCGAATTATTACCTGAACCAACCCCACGAGAAAAGATTGATACTGCGAAAATTCACTTCGACCGTTTAATTGATTTAAAAGGGGAAAAAGTTGCTTCTCGTGAATTCCGTCAACATGCGGCTTATTATCTAAAAGGGATTCCACGGGCGGCTAAAGTCAAAGCAGCGATTAACCAAACGGAAGATAAAGCGACAATGATTCAATTATTGGATGACTTCTTGAAAAAAACGGAGGAAAATCCTGTTGTGCGATAATAGATAGACGAAAAAAATCAAGCAATTCCTAAATTTCGCTTGATTTTTTTGCCTTTCATTGGCAATATTATGAATGAGTGCAAATTTTGAAACGGAGGAAAATATCTTGACTGAAATTGAAAGACAAGAAGAGCTAAATGACCAAATGTTGGTTCGTCGTGAAAAAATGGAACGACTAATCGAACAAGGCATTGATCCATTCGGTAAACGTTTTGAGCGTACCCATAACTCAAAAGAATTACACGAAGCTTATGATGACAAAACAAAAGAAGAATTACACGACTTAAACTTAAAAGCTAGCGTTGCCGGTCGTATGATGACCAAACGTGGCAAAGGGAAAGCTGGTTTTGCGCATTTACTAGATCGCGAAGGCCAAATCCAAATCTATGTGAGAAAAGATGAAGTCGGCGAAGAAGCATATGAATTATTCAAACAAGCAGACTTAGGGGACTTTTATGGTGTGACTGGTCAAATTATGAAGACCAATACCGGTGAAGTGTCCATCAAGGCAGAAACTTTTGAAATTCTATCTAAAGCATTGCGTCCATTACCTGATAAATATCACGGACTAACCAATGTCGAACAAAGATATCGTCAACGTTACTTAGATTTGATTAGTAACCGCGAAAGTTTCGACCGCTTTATGAAACGTAGCCAAATCATCAGTGAAATTCGTCGTTACTTAGATTCTCAAGGCTATATCGAAGTCGAAACACCAGTCTTACACAATCAAGCAGGGGGTGCGGCGGCTCGTCCATTTATCACGCACCATAACGCTTTAGATACGGACCTTTACCTACGTATCGCTTTAGAGTTACACTTAAAACGTTTGATTGTCGGCGGTATGGAAAAAGTATACGAGATTTCTCGCGTGTTCCGTAATGAAGGGATTGATACCACTCATAACCCTGAATTTACCATGTTAGAAGCTTATACTGCTTACACTGATTATAAAGATGTGATGGACCTAACAGAAGGCATTATCCGCAATGCTGCTCAAAAAGTGTTAGGTACGACTGAAATTAGTTACGATGGAGAAGCGATTGATTTGACTTCACCATTTAGACGTTTACACATGGTAGATGCCGTGAAAGAAAAAACAGGTGTTGACTTCTGGCAAGATATGACACTTGAACAAGCTCGTCAATTAGCTAAAGAACATAATGTAGAAATTACCGATGCGATGGAAATCGGTCATATTATCAATGAATTCTTTGAAACATTTGTAGAAGATACTTTACGTCAACCTACTTTTGTTTATGGTCATCCAGTGGCAGTTTCTCCACTTGCGAAGAAAAATCCTGAAGATCCTCGCTTTACTGATCGTTTTGAATTGTTCATCGTGGGTAAAGAGTTTGCTAATGCCTTTACTGAGTTAAATGACCCAATCGATCAAAGAGAACGTTTTGAAGCGCAAGAACGTGAACGCGCAGCTGGTAATGATGAAGCGCATGGTGTGGATGAAGATTTCCTAGAAGCACTAGAACATGGTCTTCCACCAACCGGAGGCCTAGGAATCGGTATCGACCGTCTAGTGATGTTACTAACTGATTCTCAATCAATCCGTGACGTCTTACTATTCCCGACCCTTAAGAACGTCGAAAAATAAACATATCATACACAACGCCTAGAAGTACAGGAGACTTCTAGGCGTTTTTGAATAAGAATGTGAGGCGAGTTGATTAGCTACGAACGGATAAGTTTTTCCAAGGCATGAAGATTTTACTAGTCGAGTATGTCTATACGCCGAAGTGGCTAGCTAAGTAAATATATGAAGTTTCATCTAATGGGAATGAAAGGTCAGAAATTTATGAATCAGTTGGAAGCTTTAACGACCTACGATGAAGTTGCTAATACTAATCTAGAAGGTGTCTTTGATTTGATTTTACAGGTAGTACTTGAGTACGAACTATCACAAGAAGCCTTGCCAGTGAAATCATTAATTATTTCCGATATGGAGTTTGATGTATGTAAGGTGCCAAAATTCGAACAAGTCAAACGGAGATTTACTTCATTTGGTTATATCTTATCTAAAATTTCACTTTGAAATTTAGCTAGTCGTAATATTCAGCAACCAGTTATCCAAAACGAAGAAGGCACCTACTTGGTTTCGAGTGTTATCTCAGAAATTTATGAATTGGTCGCTTCTTGCTTTAAATTCTTGTCAATTTATGTTGGAAGTGATTGAAATTCCGATGCAATCAAGTGATCGCAATATAATATAAACAAATAGAAGGGATGAACGAAAAAGGGATAATTTTAGAAGAAACAGTATTATTATTATGAAAAAAGCGAATAATAAAACAAATATAGTTGTGAATGTACCAGTTTTTGTAAAAGTTTTAAAAATGACAAAAAAAGTTTAAATTTCTTGTTGACCGAAAGCTGAAATCTTGGTATAGTATTACTTGTCTTTGAGAACAAGCCTTGATTTGATAAAGGTTTTCTCAAGTTAATAAAGAATTTTCAAATCACTCAAAAAAATATAAAAAAACTTGTTGACAAAAAAGTTCCAAGATGATATATTGATTGAGTCGCTGAATTGAAAAACAATTCAGAAAATTATTTGAAAAAAGTTGTTGACAAACGAAATATAAAGTGTTATACTTTAGAAGTTGTCAATGCAACGCAGTAGACCTTTGAAAACTGAACAAATAAATGCAAACAACCAATGTGTAGGGTCTT
>Shorty_p1__coassemble_1949_pt1 | contig 12444 bp, 8 predicted proteins | sample Shorty_p1__metabat2_high_PE_009 | metagenome-assembled genome bin Shorty_p1 | reverse complement strand
GATGTAAGGATAATGAACAAAAAATCAATCCTGTTAAAGCAACTACCAGTCAAATGAAAAAGCAAGAAGATATCGTAAATGATTTTATGATTATGCAAGTGGATAATCAAGGCTTTCCACAAAGTCAAGGTGTGTTTGACTATAAAAAGGGTGTTTTGCATATCGTCAAACAATATATCCCTGAAATTCAAAGTTCAGAAGAAGATACGATGTTACAAGAAAAACGGAATTATCGCCAAAAAATAGCAGCGGATTTTCAAAAGACATTTCCTAATCAGCAGTTTGAACAGGAGCCTTACTCAGTTTATCAGCGTTCTATAAAAAATTGTAAAATCACTGATGACGGGAACCATCTTTATATCCATTCGAGTGATTATAGTATCCGCTTTGATTATGTGACCGAAAATAAGTTAATTGATGAAAATTATGTAGAATATCAAATATACCGATAAATGAGCAGACCGTCTAGCGTGTTTGTTCATTTTTTGTTAGACTGAGATTGAAAGTAGGGGTAGGATGCAAAGTAAAAAAGTTTCAGTAAGAGAATTAGTTGCTTTTGTCCATAATGAAGAAAGCATTGATAACCGCAAACAAAGTAATCATACTGCACTTGAAGGAAGTAAAATTCATCGAAAACTACAGCAATCAATGGATGAGAATTACCAATCGGAAGTATCCTTAAAAACGGTTTATCAAGGGAAACAATTTGATATTCAGTTAGAAGGTCGGTGCGATGGAATATGGCAAAAGGAAAATCAAATTATTATCGATGAAATCAAGACGGGTGAACACACTTTTGAGCAATTAGAAGATGCGACACTGCAGTTATTTATGGCACAGGCAAAAATTTATGCTTACATTTATGCCTTGCAAGAAAAGTTAGAAGAAGTTGTCGTGATGGTACGTTATTTTTGTACACAAGATGAAAAAATCGATGAATATCAAAATCAATATAGTTTCGATGAATTAAATAATTATTATCAAGAGACAATGAAAGAATATGAAAAGTGGCTCATATTCTTAGATAAATATCGGCAAAATCGGCAAAAAAAATTACAAGCATTACAATTTCCCTATAACAATTATCGAAAAGGACAACGTGAATTATCCATTGCAGTCTATCGTACATTGTCCCAAGAAAAATGTTTGTTTATGGAAGCACCTACGGGAACGGGAAAAACATTATCAACCCTTTTTCCTGCACTGAAAGCTATGGGAGAATACAATCAAGGACGTATTTTTTATCTAACAGCCAAAACGATTACAAGACAAGTTGCTTTAGATACGATGAAGTTATTTGAGGAGCAACAAAGTGAAATTAAAACGATTGAAATCTCAGCTAAAGAAAAAATTTGCTTCATGAATGAGTGCAAATGTAATCCGGATTATTGTCCTTTTGCAAAAAATTATTATCAAAAACAAAAATTAGCGATTTGGGATTTATTAAATAATGGGTATTTCTATTCCCGTGAACAAATTAGTGAAGTTGCAAAGAAATATGAATGTTGTCCTTTTGAACTTAGTCTTGATTTAAGTCTGTATTCAGATGTCATTGTGTGTGATTATAATTATCTATTTGATCCACAAGTCTATCTGAAACGCTTTTTTGAATTAGAAGAAACGGATAGCTATTTTCTTGTTGATGAAGGGCATAATCTTATTTCAAGAGCAAGAGAGATGTATTCTAAAGCGTTAAGTCTGCAATTGATTAAAGATTTTAAAAAGCTTTTACCCAAACATCACCGCAAACATCATAAAATTCTTCAACAATTTATAGAATATAGCGATGATACAAAAAGACTTTTAAAAAACAAAAACTATATATTTCAAAAAGAACTGCCGGATAAATTAATCGACCTGGGTTATCGATGGAGTGAATATTTTCGTGATTTTTTATTTGAGTTAAAAGAAGATATCCCTACTTGGGTGCAAAATCTTTACTTTGATCTGATGAGTTTTTTAAAAATCTCGGAATATTATGATGACCATTTTTCGTTTTTAGTAGAACTGGTTAACCATGAGTTGCAATTTAAAATTTTCTGCTTGGATCCCGCTCACTTCATTAAGCAGAAGTTGGATTTCGGAAAGGGTAGTGTTTTATTTTCAGCTACTTTATCACCTGTACAATATTATCAAAATTTATTAGTAGGACATACAGACGATTTAACGTTTAGACAATCTAGTCCCTTTAATCAGAATCAATTTCAAGTATTAGTAGCTGATTATCTACCAATGACTTATAAATATCGTAGCCAAGTTGTAGATTCTTTATGTGAATTGATTAAAAAAGCGACGGATATCAAAGCAGGTAATTATTTTTGCTTTTTCCCTTCTTTTTCATATATGGAAGAAGTCTATCAGCGCTATATCCAATTGTATCCAGAAGCTGAGGTACTCATACAAAGTCGTGAATTGAAAGATGTGGAGAAGGAAGCATTCTTGGCCAATTTTCAGGCACAAAATGAGCAAGTCGTCCTTGGTTTTTGTGTGTTAGGTGGTGTCTTTTCAGAAGGAATAGATCTAAAAAAGAACCGATTAATTGGCTCAATCATTGTTTCTGTAGGCTTACCACAAATTTCTAAAGAGCAAGAAGAATTAAAGAAATATTTCGATGAAAAAAATCAGCAGGGCTTTTATTATATCTATCAATTGCCAGGGTTCAATAAGATTATGCAGGCAGCAGGGAGAGTTATACGCACCGAAGAGGACCGAGGAGTGATTATGTTAATTGATCAACGTTTTAGTCGTAAAGATTATATGCAATTGTATCCTACTCATTGGTCAAAAGGTGTTGTCGTGCATGATTTAAATAGTATGTTAAATCAGTTAAAACAATTTTGGCATTAAAAGACGCGCAACAGTACAGATGATAGTTAGACTGTTGCGCGAATTTTTATGATTTGATTTGAATACCTAACACTTTTAAATGATTGCTACCGACTAGTTTAATGATTAATTGTGCCATTTGCTTTGGAGAAAAACTAATTTCTTGATTAATCCACCAGTGTAAACTTGCCATGAAGGTTGCGCTCATATATTCAATAATAAAATCAATTGGGACGATAAAGTCTTTTTCTCTGATTTCTACTTGGTCAAAAATATTGGCATAAGTGGAGCGAAGGATTTGACTGATTTGTTTGCGTAATTGTTCATTGCCATGCGCATTCAAGACTGTTTTAAAAAAGACGCGATTTGCTTGAATTTTCTCAAAAATATGCGTGATGATTTGTTCAATGGTATGTAATTGTAATTGATTGGTCTTGCCAAGTTGGACAGGAGCTAAAACCATCATAAATTGCTCGACCGCTTCTTTAAAAATATAATCATAGACATCTTGTTTGTCTTTAAAGTGAGCGTAAAAGGTTGCACGATTAATCATGGCTTGGTTGGCAATATCTGAAACTGTAACGTGTTCATAGCCTTTTTCCTCAACGAGATTAATAAAAGCTTCTAAAATCATTTTTCTTGTTCTTTTCGTACGTAAATCTTCTTTTTTCAATTTATTCTCACCAAATTTCAATTTTTTTCAACAAATAATATTTGTCTGTTGTTTATCTCACAAATACTTTTTTATTGTCGATTGCTTTTTTAATCACGAATTTTTAAAATATATTATGTATTATATCAAACACTTTGCTCAATATTCAACAGGTGTTGGAAATCTAATTTGAGATTTATTTATGTTAGTTTAAAAGAAAAAGGGTGGAAACATGAGAATAGGAATTGATGTTGGCTCAACAACAGTCAAAGTGGTCATTTTAAATGAGGATAAGCAACTCTTATTTAAAAAATATCAAAGACACTTTGCTGATGTGACAAATTGTGTATTAGATGTCTTAAAGCAAGCACAAAAGGTATATGATGGTCCGGCAAAATTAACAATCACTGGTTCAGCTGGAATGGGATTAGCTGAAATATTGGACTTAGCTTTTGTGCAAGAAGTGATTGCCTGTACGGAAGCGATTGAACAAAAAATTCCACAAACCGATGTCGCTATTGAATTAGGAGGCGAAGATGCAAAGATTACTTTTTTTGAAGGCAGTTTAGAACAAAGAATGAATGGAAGTTGTGCTGGCGGAACAGGAGCATTTATCGATCAAATGGCTGCACTATTACAAACCGATGCCGTTGGTTTAAATGAGTTAGCAAAATATTATGAACAAATTTATCCGATTGCTTCTCGTTGTGGCGTATTTGCCAAAACCGATGTACAACCCTTAATCAATGAGGGAGCTTCCAGAAATGATATTGCGGCCAGTATTTTCCAAGCAGTTGTGAATCAAACAATCGCTGGTTTAGCGAGTGGCCGAAAAATTAAAGGAAATGTTGCTTTTTTAGGCGGCCCTTTAACTTTCTTATCCGAGTTACGCCATCGTTTTATCGAGACCTTACAATTGCTGCCTGAACAGGTCATTTTCCCGGATGATTCACAGTATTATGTCGCGATTGGTGCGGCTATTTTAGCAAATAATGGACAAACCAGAACGATTGATTCATTGATTCAACAATTAGAATCACAGAAAAATGCCAGGGTGAGTGTAAGTCAGACGCTGCCACCTTTGTTTAAAAATCAAGCAGAATTGGATGAATTTCAAAAAAGGCATCAGGAAAGTACTGTCTCTTACCAATTACTTTCTCAACAAAAAGGACCGCTGTTTTTAGGGATTGATGCAGGTTCAACCACGAGTAAAGTTATCTTGATTAATGAAAACTCCCAAATTTGCTATCAATCGTATGGCAATAATAAAGGTAAACCATTGGAAAGTGTCATCGAAGTTATCCAAGACATTTATCAAAAATTACCTGAAGATTGTTATATTGCCAAGTCCTGTGTTACCGGTTATGGTGAACATCTGATTAAGCATGCATTAAAGCTTGATTTAGGTCAAGTTGAAACCATTGCTCACTATAAAGCTGCGAATCATTTCCAACCAGGAGTAGATTTTATTTTAGATATTGGTGGTCAAGATATGAAGGCGATGACCATAAAAGACGGGGCTTTAAGTGCCATTCAATTAAATGAAGCCTGCTCGTCTGGTTGTGGTTCGTTCATTGAAACTTTTGCAAAGAGTTTAAATTATGATATTGAAGATTTTGCTAAAATTGCTCTTACCTCTGCTCATCCGGTTGATTTGGGCTCTAGATGTACGGTCTTTATGAATTCAAAAGTAAAGCAAGTCCAAAAAGAGGGCGCAAGTGTAGCAGATATTTCAGCTGGGCTATCTTATTCAGTCATTAAAAACGCCCTATTTAAAGTGATCAAAGTCAGAAAGCCCGAAGATTTAGGTGAAAAAATCGTTTGTCAAGGTGGCACTTTTTATAATGATGCCGTTTTACGTGCTTTTGAATTATTATCTGGTCGTCAAGTCATCCGTCCGAGTATTGCTGGGTTAATGGGGGCGTTTGGTTGTGCGCTAATTGCTTTAGAAAATGCACAAATTGATGAAAAATCTCAAATGGCTACACAAGAAGAATTAAATCAATTTACTTGTGAAAAAGAATTTACTCATTGTGGTCTATGTGAAAATAATTGTATGCTAACTGTCACACTTTTTAACGATGGTCGTCAATTTATCACTGGTAATCGTTGTGAACGTGGGGCTAAAATCAAAATCCCTAAAGAAAATCGTCGTACCAATTTAGTAGATTATAAGTATCGTCGAATATTTAGATATCGCTCATTAAAAGATAAAGATGCAGTATATGGTACATTAGGTATTCCTCGGGTGTTAAATATGTATGAAAACTACCCATTATGGCATACAATCTTTACTAAAGTTGGGTTTAAAGTCGTTTTATCGCCGCGGTCGAATAAAGAATTGTTTGAAAAAGGGATTGAAACGATTCCAAGTGATACAGTTTGTTATCCTGCTAAGTTAGTTCATGGGCATATTCAAGCGCTTATTGAACAAAATGTCGATCGGATTTTTTATCCAAGTGTTGTATTTGAGCAGAATCAATTTGTCGATGCCCAAAATCATTTTAACTGCCCGATTGTCCAAAGTTATCCAGAAGTGATTGCAAATAATTTTGATGAAATTAGAGCAGGAAAGGTAGATTATCGTCATCCTTATTTCGATTTATCTAAACCTGAAGTGGTTGCCCAAAATCTAGCTGAATGTTTTAATGATTTTCCTATTTCCATAGAAGAATGGCAAACAGCGGTTACTGAAGGGTTTGCGGAATTAACGAAGTGTCGTGAAGATATTCAACAAAAAGGGGAAGACTTGCTTGAAAAAATGTTGTCGAAAAATCAACGAGGAATTGTTTTGGCAGGCCGGCCCTACCATTTGGATCCAGAAATTCATCATGGGATTGCAGAAATGATGATTCAAGAAGGTTTCCACGTGTTTACTGAAGATAGTATTGCACATTTAGGGGATGTTGAAAAATTACGTGTAGTTAATCAATGGATGTATCATTCGCGTTTATATGCTGCGGCCAAGGTAGTCAGTCTTACACCAAGCTTGGAACTTGTACAATTAAATTCTTTTGGATGTGGGATTGATGCGGTGACCTGTGATCAAGTGCAAGAAATATTAAATCGTCATCATCGACTATATACTGTTTTGAAAATTGATGAAGGAACTAATTTAGGTGCTGTTCGGATTCGCCTACGTTCTTTAAAAGCCGCTATTGATGAAAGAGAACAAAAATCTATGCTTGATTATAGCGAAGTTGTCGTGCCAGATTCGATTGTGTTTACAAAAGAAATGAAGAAAAAACATACTATACTTTTACCAATGCTTAGTCCAATTCATCAAGAAGGTTTATTAGACCAAGCCTTTCAAGCGTGTGGTTATAATGTCGTATCTTTACCGACTGAAAATTCTCAGGCTATTGATGTGGGGTTACGTTTCGTGAATAATGATGCATGCTATCCCGCAATTATTTCCATTGGCCAATTATTAGAAGCGCTCCAAAGTGGGGAATATGATTTAAACAATACTTCAGTCATGTTGACCCAAACTGGTGGTGGTTGTCGCGCTACGAATTATATCCCGTTGTTGCGAAAAGCATTAAGTGATGCAGGGTTTGCCCAAATTCCTGTTATCTCACTATCAATGGGAAATAAAGGTGTTGAATCCTCACCAGGCTTTAAATTAACGATTCCGCTCGTCAAACGAATTGCGCTTGCTGCGATGTATGGTGATTTATTTGAACGTGTGGTATATCGCACAAGACCTTATGAAAAAAATCAAGGGGAAGTCAATCGCTGGTATGAACATTATTTGGAAATAGCTAAAGAGGATGTTCGTAAGGGTTCGTTTTCACGTTTTAATCGTCATATGAAACAAATTATTCGCACTTTTGATCAAATTGAACTTCTAGATATTGTAAAACCACGTGTTGGTGTCGTGGGAGAAATCTTAGTGAAGTATTCGCCAATTGCGAATAATAATATTGTCGAATTGTTAGAATCAGAAGGGGCTGAAGCGGTTGTTCCTGATTTGATTGGCTTTATGAACTATTCTTTATACAACCAGGTTTGGCGCAGTAAGCATCTTGGTCAAAGTAAACAAGCACAATATTTGTCTAGTTTAGCCCTTAAAATTATTGAAGAATTAGAAAAACCAATGCATAAGGAGCTAGAGAAGTCTCAACGTTTTGACGGTATTGCATCGATTAAACATTTGGCACAATCGACGCAGGAATACATTTCGATCGGTAGTCATACAGGAGAAGGTTGGTTCTTAACAGGTGAAATGATACATCTATTAGAATCAGGGGTTGATAATATCATTTGTATGCAACCATTTGGCTGTTTACCAAATCATGTCGTAGGTAAGGGGATGCTTAAAACCTTGCGTGAATCTTTTCCAAATGCCAATATTACAGCAATAGACTATGATCCGGGAATATCGATTGTGAATCAGTTAAATCGTATTCGTCTAATGTTATCAACTGCCAATAAAAATTTACAAAAAACATAATAGTTATCATGCAGTCTAGTACGAATCATTAGGCTGCATGATTTCTTTAACGTGCGTGCATTTTTTTACTATTGCCAAACAGCTAGAATCATTGGTATAATAAAAAGACTGAAAAAAGATGTGAGGAAGAAAAACATGCATACGATTGAAGAAATGAAAAAACGCCAAGAGATGATTCGTAATTTTTCAATTATCGCCCATATCGACCATGGGAAATCTACCTTGGCAGACCGTATTTTAGAAAAAACAAATACTGTATCTTCTCGTGAAATGCAAGATCAGTTGCTTGATTCAATGGATCTTGAACGCGAACGAGGCATTACGATTAAGTTAAATGCTGTTGAATTGAATTATACTGCTAAAGATGGCAAAACATATATTTTTCATTTAATTGACACACCGGGGCATGTCGATTTTACCTATGAAGTATCACGTAGTTTAGCAGCCTGTGAAGGGGCAGTTTTAGTGGTTGATGCAGCACAGGGGATTGAAGCCCAAACTTTAGCAAATGTTTATCTAGCTATTGATAATGATTTAGAAATATTGCCAGTGATTAATAAGATTGATTTGCCAGCTGCTGATCCAGAGCGTGTTCGTACTGAAATAGAAGATGTAATTGGCATTGATGCTTCTGAAGCGGTATTAGCAAGCGCCAAAGCAGGGATTGGTATTGAAGAAATTTTAGAGCAAATTGTAGAATATGTACCTGCTCCAACTGGGGATATCGAAGCACCATTGAAGGCCTTAATTTTTGACTCAGTTTATGATTCTTATCGCGGGGTTGTATTGAATGTGCGAATTATGGAGGGGATGGTTAAGCCAGGCGATAAAATCCAATTAATGAGTAACGGTAAAACATTTGAAGTTACTGAAGTAGGTGTTTTTTCTCCAAAGGCCATCCAACGTGATTATTTAATGGTGGGCGATGTAGGTTATATTACTGCTTCAATTAAGACCGTTCAAGATACGCGTGTAGGGGATACGATTACCTTAGCCAATAATCCAGCAAGTGAACCTCTAGAAGGATATCGCCAAATGAATCCTATGGTTTATTGTGGGTTATATCCAATCGATACTTCGCGTTATAATGATTTGCGAGAAGCTTTAGAAAAACTCCAATTAAATGATGCGGCCTTACAATTTGAACCAGAAACCTCTCAAGCTTTAGGTTTTGGTTTTCGTTGTGGCTTCTTAGGCTTATTGCATATGGATGTGGTGCAAGAACGTTTAGAACGAGAATTCAACTTGGAATTAATCACCACAGCACCGTCAGTTATTTATAATGTTTATTTAACAGATGGTACGATGATTACAGTAGATAACCCAGCAGATTTTCCAGAACAAGTGAAAATTGATCGTGTAGAAGAGCCTTATGTTAAAGCGCAAATTATGGTACCAAACGATTATGTTGGCGCAGTGATGGAGCTCTCTCAACGAAAACGGGGTGATTTTGTGACGATGGATTATTTAGATGATTATCGGGTAAATGTTGTTTATGAAATTCCATTATCTGAGATTGTTTTTGATTTCTTTGATAAATTGAAATCAAGTACAAAAGGTTATGCTTCACTTGATTATGAAATGGCTGGTTATCGTGCAAGTCGTTTGGTTAAGATGGATATCTTATTGAATGGTGAAAAAGTGGATGCGCTAAGCTTTATTGTGCATCGTGAATTTGCTTATGAACGTGGTAAATTAATTGTTGAAAAATTGAAGAAATTAATTCCTCGTCAACAATTTGAGGTGCCAATTCAAGCAGCGATTGGTCAAAAAATTGTCGCTCGTACAGATATCAAGGCTTTACGTAAGAATGTCTTAGCTAAATGTTATGGCGGGGATGTTTCACGTAAACGTAAACTGCTTGAAAAACAAAAAGAAGGTAAAAAACGTATGAAACAAATCGGTTCTGTGGAAGTACCTCAAGAAGCATTTATGGCAGTTCTTAAAACAGATGATGAAGATAATAAAAAATAGTAAAGAACATAGGCGATTGGTTATTTCGCCTGTGTTTTTTGCTATAATTTGATAAAAAGTGGTGAAAGAAATGAATCAAGAAGAGAAATGGCTGAAGTGGGCGATGGAAATTCAAGCAATTGCCCAAAATGGTTTATGGTATGGTAAAGACGAGTTTGATAAAGAACGCTATACTAGATTAAGAGAATTATCTGTAGAAATCTTATCTGAGTATACCGAAGTTTCAAAAGAAAAAGTTTATGACTTATTTTGCACGGAGTTTGGCTATCAAACCCCGAAATTAGACACCCGAGCAGCTATCTTTAAAGATGAAAAAATATTATTAGTTCAGGAAAAGGACGGTCGCTGGTCACTTCCGGGTGGTTGGGTGGATTTTGATTTGTCCATTCGCGAAAATACGATCAAAGAAGTCAAAGAAGAAGCGGGGCTAGAGGTCGAATGTCAAAAAATAATCGCACTTCATGACCGTAAAAGACATAACTTGCCAATATATCCATACAATATTTGTAAGGTGTTCGTATTATGTAAACTAATTGGCGGTCAATTCCAGGAAAATAGCGAAACCCTGGGCTTTCAATATTTTGCGTTAAATGAACTTCCCGAATTATCAGGTGCTAAAAATACGGCAGAACAGATTGCTCTTTGTTTTCAAGCTAAAAATGATCCAAATTGGCAAGTTGTGTTTGATTAATGAATAAGCAAATATCCTTAAGAACTTTGCAGCCTAATGATGAAGAGGCATTATATTTGCTTGTAAAAGAGAATCAAGCGCAATTCATTCAATGGTTAGATTGGGCAGCAATGATTCAAAATCATGCCGACTTTACTCAATTTTTTCACTATTATCAATCTCAGATGAAAGAACACTTAATGGAAGTTCAAGTGATTTGCTACCAAAAGCAAGTTATTGGTATTGTTGAGGCGCATGAAATCAATTATTCGTTGAAATCAGCCTATTTAAGTTATTGGCTAGATCGAAATTTTCAACAAAAAGGGATTATGTCTAAGGCTATTAGTGATTTTTTAACTTATTTGTATTCAAGTAGATCCCTGAAACATACGCGTAGCATCCGTTTAGCACAGAAATTAGGTTTCCATTTAGAAGGATATGCGAGTGAGTTTCAGTTTGAGGCGCAATTTTTACCCGATTCTTATTTTTTTCATTTGAATTATCAACTATAAACAAAAGCGAAGGCGCAAATTCGCAGCCTTCGCTTTTTAGCTTATTTGTTAAAATATCGCAAAATATCTTTAATATCTTTTGTACTAGATGCATCTTTCAGTTTTTTGAATTTCATATGTGGGAAGGAATGGAATAGACGTTTTTCTTGGAAATTAAGTTTTGGCATTTCACGTTTCGTTTCATCAAATAATAGATGAGATAATTTTTCAGTATCTTGTCTAAATAAGCTGAATTCTTTACCAAGCTCTTGTTTTTTGTTTTCCATTCTTTCGTTAATTTCCTTAACTGCTTTTGTAAAGCTAGCAAGATTAGCTAAAGTATAACCAAAATCCCAGGATGTAATCGCAATTAAGAGAATAGGAAGAAAGACTGAATATTTTTGATAGGCTAATAATGCATGATCAAGCATCCAAGGTTGGACAACTTTGACAATAAATACACAACAAATTCCCCAAAATATCGAAACAGGGACAGCAACTCTACCATTAATATTTAAAGGAACATCATTGTAATCCCACAATGATAATGAAAATAATTTTTCTAGCAAGAAACTTGTCACATATTCTAATAAACTAACTAAGATTGCTGAAACGAAAAATAAGACGAAAATATTTTTCTGATAAGGGTCGACAAAATAGAGCACCCCTAGAATACCAAATCCGTAAATTGGTGTTATGGGACCTAATAAAAATCCACGATAAACAAAATGACGGGCATTAAAAGAGCAGTAAATTGTTTCCCAAAGCCAGCCGATAAAAGAATACGCAAAGAATAGTAAAACAACAATAGAAAATATTTTAATCATTCACTAGTACCTCCACTCATTTTTATTTATATTTAACTCTATGATAATACAAAAAATATGAATTGTGTAGATAATATACAATATTATAACAAGATATAAAAAAACAAAAATAATAAACATAAGCTAATAAGTAAAGGTTCAGGTTTCCATAGTGATTGAGTCATTTAACAAATAACAAATTTTGTGGTAAAATAATCTTGAGAGGGCAGAGATGATTAAAAGGAAGGTGATTCATATGCAATATCCAGTTAACCAATTTTCAGAGTATTCGATTACTAGTGCGAATGAACCAGCTTCTCCTGATGCAGTACGATATTATGAATTGAATGATTTTTCGTTCAATAAAGAAAATAAAGCAAGATGGAATAACGTAGAGCTTATTGATTGTTTTGAGTTTGTGAATCAAGTAGATAATCCAGTACAGCAATCTCCAGATGATTATTTTATACAAATCTTACGTGCGTTACAGCAGAAGAATAAACGGAAAAATTTTGGCTCTTTGTCAAGTAGTGTTGTTGGCAATTAAGTCAATTGGAGAGAAAGTTATT
>Shorty_p1__coassemble_1894_pt1 | contig 13127 bp, 10 predicted proteins | sample Shorty_p1__metabat2_high_PE_009 | metagenome-assembled genome bin Shorty_p1 | reverse complement strand
GTATCATATAACTTTTTAGATGTCAATTACTTTTTTTATTATTTTTTAAGTCCTCATTTATCTCAAGGACAAGTAATAATATACCAAGTCTTTCTACAAAATGCAAGCATAAATTTTATATTTTTTTGATTATTTTTTGTCTCGAACATAAAGAGCATTTATTGTAATATAATTCGGAATTCATTTTAAAAGCACAAATATCATCGGCGATTTTTAGATTAATTATTCGTAAAAATGAAGCAGCCGCAAATAGCAACTGCTTCATTATAAAATCTTAATATGAATTTTGTTCACTTTTAATAATTGGAACATATATTCTGAAAATTGTACCTTGCCCTAGACTACTTTCAACGGTGATTCGTCCTTTATAGCTTTCTAACAACTGATAGGCAATTGAAAGACCTAAGCCATTCCCACCTTTTGTCCTTGCCCGCGCCTTATCCACACGATAGAAACGATTAAATACTTTTTGTAAATCTTCTACTGGAATCCCTTCACCAAAGTCTTGGATTGCAATTTCAAGTTCTTTCATGTTACTTGAAATACTTACGTGGATTTCTTTACGATCTAAAGAGTATTTTACCGCATTGTCTAGAATGATAATTAAGATTTGTTCGAAATGATTACGATAAATTTGTAGTGTTCGTTCTCTTGGTAAGTCATCATCCATCACGAACATAAAATCAGGGTATAACAATTTAAAGTTGTTAAATACTTGATTAACCACCTCTTTAGCCTGACAAGTTTCATTACCATAGTAGATGTCTACTTGTTTCGCGCGTGATAAATCAAGCATTTCTTGAACCAAATCTTTCATACGCTTAATTTCCTGCATACTTGCAGATAATGATTCTTCCAAAATTTCTGGATCATCTTTTCCCCAACGATTCAGCATGCTCAAATGACCTTCAATAATGGCTACCGGTGTTCTTAGTTCATGTGAAACATCTTCCACAAATTGTTCTTGTTGCTCAATATAAGTACGCATACGATCAATCATTTCATTAAAGATTTCCGACAAATCAGATAATTCATCTCGTGTTTCAATGACCGGTGCATGAATATCCGATTGCGGGTCTTTGCGGATTGTTTCCATTGTATCCCGCAACATCTTTAACGGTTTCAAATAATATGAAGATAGCAAAAAGGCTAAAATCAGACTAAGTAAAAGTGAAATCAATTCAACTGCGATTAAAATCATTAATAGACTGCGCTTCATCTCATACATTGAACTCAATTCATAGAAAGTTTGCACATAGCCAATTTTTTCTCTCGTTTGCTTCGATATCACAGGTTGCACGCTCAACAAACCAGCTTGTTGATTAATCGTTGTGAGCTTATTTTCAATGGTCTCCACCGACTGTAGAGAAAGGCTTTCTTCTTTTGTTTTAAAAACCAGATGATAATCCGGATTATATACATAAAGGCGGAAATTATTTTGACCTAACTCAGCAATAAATGGATCGATACTCATCATATTGCCTTTTAATGTCGAAGTACGGTCATATAATCTAGCTTGACTTTCTGAACTATCTGTTAATTTGCGATACACATTAATCAAAGTCAGCGATTGATCGTTATCGGCCAATTTCGATACGATTTGATAAGTGGTTTCTTCACTTTGTTTGCGCTCTTTTTCTACCAAAAGACTAACAGCTGATTTATACGTTGTTACTGCAAAAACCGTAAAAATGACAAAGATGAAGAAAGAGCTTGCTAAGGCCCACTTAATGGTTAAAGAAGGCCCCTTTAGCTCCTTGTTTTTCTTCTTAATCATTTTCATCATGAACGCATCACATATCCAGTACCACGAACAGTTTGAATGTAACTATCTTCACCAGGTACATCAATTTTATTGCGTAGATAACGGATATATACATCCACTACATTAGTTTCGACTTCAGTTTCATATCCCCAAACTTTATTAAGCAATACATCACGTGCTAATACCGCATTCACACTTTCCATTAGTGTGAGCAATAATTCATATTCGCGTTTAGTCAATTCAATAATTTCATTACCACGACGAACGACACGATTTTCTTTTTCAATGGTTAAGTCACGATAAGTTAATGTCGTTTGTTTAGCCGCATTTTTATCCCCTTCAATGTCAATGCGACGTAATAAAGCACGGAGACGAGCAAGTAGTTCTTCAATCGCAAAAGGTTTAACAATATAATCATCTGCACCGTGATCAAGTCCGGATACACGATCAATCACTGAATCTCTAGCAGTCATCATAATAATTGGCGTATTTTTACTTTGACGAATGCGACGACAAACTTCTAAGCCATTTAATTCAGGTAACATTAAATCAAGTAAAATAGCATCCCAATCCTTATTTAAGGCAGCATCTAAACCAGTTCTACCATTATAATGAACTTCTGTACTATAACCTTCATGTTTTAATTCTAATTCAACAAAGCGAGCAAGATTTTTTTCATCTTCAATAATTAATACGTTACTCATCTATACATATATCTCCTTTAATCTTTTTAATCATGCTAGCCCAATTCTATCACGGATACGAAAGAAAAAAAAGGGGCAGACTCAAAAGAATTCTATGAGCCTGCCTAATCTAATTATTCATACCAATTGTAATGGAAGATACCTTCGCGATCTGTACGTTTGTAAGTATGTGCACCAAAATAATCACGTTGGGCTTGGATAATATTTGCTGGTAATTTTTCTGCACGATAAGAGTCAAAGTAGGCAATCGCTGATGAGAAGGTTGGTACTGGAACACCTGCTTGAACAGCTAATGCCACTACATCACGAACAGCTTGTTGATATTTAACTGTAATATCAAAGAAGTAATCATCTAATAATAAGTTTTCAAGATCATCATTCTTTTCATACGCATCAGTAATCTTTTGTAAGAACTGTGCACGAATGATACAACCTGCACGCCAGATTTTTGCGATTTTGCCAAATGGTAATTGCCAATCATATTCTTTAGAAGCTTGGCGCAATTGAGCAAATCCTTGTGCATAACTCATGATTTTGCTAAAGTATAACGCTTGACGAATTTTTTCAACGAATTCAGCTTTATCCCCTTGGAACTCAAATTGTGTTTTAGGGAATTTTTGACTCGCATTGACGCGTTCTTCTTTATAAGTAGAAATAAAACGAGCAAATACAGATTCCGTAATTAATGGAAGTGGCACACCTAAGTCTAATGCACTTTGACTTGTCCATTTACCAGTACCTTTATTACCAGCTGCATCTAAAATGACATCAACAATGGGTTTACCTGTACCTAAATCATCTTTACGTGTTAAAATGTCAGCTGTAATTTCCATTAAGAAGCTATCTAGCTCACCTTTATTCCATGTAGCAAATGTTTCAGCTAATTCATCATTGGATAAACCTAAAACATTTTTCAATAGGTCATAACTTTCAGCGATTAATTGCATATCACCGTATTCAATCCCGTTATGCACCATTTTAACATAATGACCAGCACCGTTTGGCCCAATGTATGTCACACAAGGTGCACCATCTTCAGCTTTAGCAGAAATTTGTTCTAAGACTGGTGCGATTAAATCATAGGCTTCTTTTTGACCACCAGGCATGATAGATGGACCTTTCAGCGCGCCTTCTTCACCACCAGAAACCCCTGTACCGATAAAATTAATACCAGAGTTAGCTAATTCTTCATTACGACGCATTGTATCTTTGAAGAAGGTATTCCCACCATCTACTAAAATATCCCCTTTATCTAAGTGAGGCAACAATGCTTGAATGGTAGCATCTGTTCCTTTTCCTGCTTGAACCATCATAATGATTCGACGAGGTTTTTCCAGTGATTGTACAAATTCTTCAATGGTATATGTTGCTTTAAAGTTTTTTTCAGGATGTTCATTTACAACGGCCTCTGTTTTTGATCCTGTACGATTGTATAGCGCAACGGAGTAACCGCGACTTTCAATATTTAAGGCTAAGTTTTTACCCATTACAGCCATACCAACAACACCAATTTGCTGTTTCGTCATGTTCATTCCTCCTAATTTTACCTGGATATTTTCACAGGCTTTTCAATAGACTCTTTCATTATAGCCTAAAACGCTTATGATTAAAAGTAAAATCCTTTTGAGTAAAAAAATAAACCCTAGGCCCCATGGTTAGCCTAAGGGTTTAACTGCTTACTTGATTTTAAGCATTATTTAGCTGCCACATCTTTACCATCGTAGTAGCCACAGTTTGCACATACATGATGGCTTTTCTTTAATTCACCACAGTTTGGGCATTCGTTTAAGCCGTTGATTGATAATTTGTAGTGAGTACGGCGTTTTGCTTTTTTAGCTTTAGAAGTTCTTCTAGCTGGTACTGCCATTTGCTACACCTCCTTATTTCTAGTTGCAGAAAATCTGCATTTATTCCAATCTTACTTATCTTCACCCTCTGAGTCGAGTAATGCCGATAATTTTGCAAGACGAGGATCAATTTGACTTTCACTCTCTGCTTGTTTCTGACTAAGATATTCATCTTCTGAAATCACTTGCCAACCATTGCCAGATGGTAAGTCATCATTTTGTCTTTCCTCTTCAGACAATACTTGAAGCGGAATTGCAAGCAAAAGATTATCGATGATTGATGCTTCTAAATCCAAAGTTTGAGTATCTAAAATCAAAACTTCTTCATCAGGGATACTATCATCTCTCATTTTAAATTGCTCAGGTGTCATAAATAGTTCATCCACATCAACTGATAATGGAACAGCCACAGGTTCAAGAGACCGACTTGAAGGTAAAGTCATTACAGTAGTTAAATGATAGTGGGTAAAATACTCATTTGCCTTTACTTCTAAAAAGCCACTTACTTGAACAGGTGCTAGATCAATAACTTGTGAGTCACGTGCTAAGACAGCCTCTTTTAAATCAAGTGTTTCATTTAATTCAATGGTTTGTTCTTGATACTTTCTTAATTCTAATAAAGAATATTTCATCTTATCTCACCCCTAAGCAACAAAAGCTATTATACAGTTGGTTTTTAGCTTTGTCAATGAATTTTTCTTGACACCTTAAATTTATCTGTAATTTCTAATAAAAAGATTATTTAAAAAAGGTGGATAAACCATCTTTCGACAATCTACCCACCCATGTTTATCTAAAGAATCGTTTCAATTAGATAGTAGTTGTTTCTCCACGGTATACAATACCACGACGAGAATCTACAGTTACAACTTCGCCATCTTTCACAGCAGAAGTTGCTCCTTTAGCACCAACGATTACTGGTAGATCTTTAGCAATACCTACAACAGCAGCGTGTGAAGTCAAACCACCATCTTCAACCACTAAGGCACTTGCTTTTTCGATAGCTGGCATAAATTCTTTATCAGTAGTAGGCACTACTAATACCATGCCATCTTTTGCGTTGGCAATTGCTTCTTCAGCAGTTTTAGCAACTACTGCATTGGCAACTACAGAACGGCTACCAACACCTTGGCCTTCAACTAATTTAGAACCAATTAATTGAATTTTCATTACGTTAGTTGTTCCGCGTTCACCAACTGGTACACCAGCAGTAATTAAGATTAAGTCTCCTTCTTTAGCAAAACCTAATTCTACAGCCTTCTTAGTAGCTAATTCAAACATTTCATCAGTTGTAGTTGGTTTTTCAGTAACTGTTGGATAGACACCCCAGTTTAACATTAAACCACGTTTTGTACGTTCGTCAAAAGTAACTGCTAAGATATCTGCATCTGGACGATATTTAGAAATCATTTTAGCAGTATGTCCTGATTCAGTAGCTGCAACGATTGTTTTCACACCTAAGTTTTTAGCTGCAGTTGCTACTGCCATACCGATTGTTTCAGTAACATCTGTCTTATCAAAGTTGTCAATTTTGTATGTGCCAATTTTAGCTAATTGTTTTTCAGCTTCCATGTCGATACGAGCCATAGTTGAAACAGCTTCAACTGGATATTGACCATTAGCAGATTCACCAGATAACATTGTAGCATCTGTACCATCAAATACAGCGTTAGCAACGTCAGAAGCTTCCGCACGAGTTGGACGTGGGTTGTGTTGCATTGATTCTAACATTTGAGTTGCTGTAATTACGGCTTTACCAGCAGCATTACATTTCTTAATGATTGTTTTTTGAACCATTGGTACCATTTCAGCTGGAATTTCCACACCCATGTCACCACGAGCAACCATGATACCGTCAGATACTTTCAAGATTTCATCGATATTGTCGATACCTTCTTGAGATTCAATTTTTGAGAAGATTTGAACGTGAGTCATGTTCTTTTCTTCTAAGATTTCACGAATTTCTAAAACGTCTTGTGCTTTACGAACAAAACTTGCAGCAATAAAGTTAATATCATTATCAAGACCAAAACGGATATCAGCTGCGTCTTTTTCAGTAATACCAGGTAAGCTGATAGATACACCAGGAGCGTTAACACCTTTACGAGAACCTAAAATACCTGCGTTTTGTACTTCAGTAACTAATTCACGATTTGCTTCATCTTTTTCTAAAATCTTCATGTCGATTAAGCCATCATCAAATAATACATGACCACCTACATGAACATCGTCATATAATCCAGGATAAGTAACAGCAATCTTTTCTTTTAATCCTACATGTTCGCTATCCATTGAAATACGTACGATATCACCGATATTGAATTCGATTTTACCTGATTCAGTCCCTTGAACTGTTGTACGGATTTCAGCACCTTTAGTATCTAATAAAATAGCTACATCTTTGCCAGTTAATTTAATCGCTTCACGCACCATGTTCATACGAGATAATTGTTCTTCGTGGTCACCATGTGAGAAGTTAAAGCGGAATGCGTTAGCCCCTGCTTCGATTAATTTTGCGATTGTTTCGACACTATTGCTTGCTGGTCCTAATGTACTAACAATTTTTGTTTTTTTCATTACTACTTTGCTCCTATTCGTTTATTTTAAAAATAAGTAAAATACTTATTATTTACTAGATTGACTTTTCAATTAAACTGATAGTTCACGGTTTAATTGATATAATGATAAATCTGGTTTATGTTTATGATTTTCTAACATATCAATGATGTCACGAGCAACGATTTGTTCGTTTTCGATACCGATACATAAACCACCTTTGTTTTCTTTTAGTAAATCTACGGCATAGCCACCAAATTTACTTGCCAAAACACGGTCACGAGCACTTGGAGAACCCCCACGTACAATATGTCCTAAGATAGATACGCGTGTATGGAAATCGCCATATTCAGCTAATTTGGCAGCGAATTCGTTACCACCCATCACACCTTCAGCTAATACGATTAAGCAGTGTTTTTTACCACGGTCACGACCTTGTTGAATACGTTCAGCAACTTCTTTCATATCAAAATCATGTTCAGGAATGATAATATCGTCAGCACCACCAGCAACACCAGCCCATAAAGCGATGTCACCCGCACCACGACCCATTACTTCGATAACGAAAGTACGCACGTGTGAAGTCGCTGTATCACGAATACGGTCTAAAGCATCTAATACAGTATTGATTGCTGTATCAAAACCAATTGTGTAATCAGTACCTGGAATATCATTATCAATTGTTCCTGGAATACCAACAGCTGGATAACCATGTTTTGTTAAAGCCATCGCACCATGATAAGATCCATCTCCACCGATGACAACTAAACCTTCAATACCGAATTTTTTCAATTGTTCGATACCTTTTAGTTGTCCTTCTAGAGTAGCAAATTCAGGATAACGAGCAGAATATAAGAAAGTACCACCACGTTGGATTTTATCACCAACATCAGCTAAATCTAAACGACGGATATCCCCTGCAACTAATCCTGCGAAACCATAGTTGATTCCATATACTTCCATTCCTTCATAGATGGCCTTACGAGTGACAGCACGAATCGCTGCGTTCATACCTGGCGCATCTCCACCACTGGTTAAAATTCCAATGCGTTTCATATAATTTCACCTCATTAAAATATTTTGACACATTAAAATAAATGTTCCCTGCTAATCTTAGCCACGAACAGTATTTTACCATTAATTTATGAAAATGTCTTGTAGTATCTTGAAAAAATTAGAAAAATGTAAAGATAAATTGAAAATATGTGCATTTTATTTCATAACAACGTTTTCTTCACCTAATAATTGTCTAAGTTCAGCATACAAGTCAGCAGATTCTTTAATCCAAAATTTTTCATCTATCATTCGCTTCTGATGATTAAGCGCATCAAAAATAACAACCGGAACAGTTCCGTGATGTTTTTCTAACACGCTTTGTAACTGATACATCAAACTTTCATTTTCAAAACCATTTTCAAAACGAAGGTAGCAAGTCTTTTGTTGTAACTGATTTTGGATTTGTTCATTAAAATACATTTGTTCAGCTAAAAATTGAATTTGTCCACTATAATTACTGATTTGGCTTTTTCCTTTAATCAGTACACACTGATTAACTTGCAGATTTTGGCGAATTTGTCGGAAAAGTGTCGGAAAAATGGTCACTTCTATTTCTTGTGTCCCGTCATTTCCTGTAATAAAGGCCATTTTTTCCTGCTTTTTCGTAGTTATCTCTTTAATATTTGTCAGATAAAGCAAGATATTGGCACGTTGATTGGCTACCAAGTGCGCAACTTCTCGTACTTTTTCTTGTTGGAAGTAAGGCTGATAGCGATCTAGCGGATGTCCAGATAGATACATCCCTAGATATTGATTTTCTAATGCTAATTTTTCTTCAAGGGCATATTCAGCAACTTGCTCATCTAAGCTTAAAGTCATTGTTTCTAATAAGTCTAGACTCCCTGCACTGATGACAAAATTTTGAATCTTACTGGACAATTGTTGCATCAGAAGTTTGCGATTTCCACCTAATTGATCAAAACAACCAACTGCAATCAAAGGTACTAAAAATTCTTCTTTGAGCCAATGACTATTCTGATGATAAACACGCATTAAAAAGTCATCAAAGTCTTTAAACGCTCCATTTTCGTAGCGTTCTTTAACCATCTGGCGCAAGAAATCTTTACGAGTACCCTTGATATTCGCTAAACCAATTCTGATGGTATGTAACTGAACCATCGATGTTTCTAATTGACTTTGATTAATATCTGGTCCAAGCAATTGTACCTGATATTTTTTTAGTTGATGGGCGTATTCTTTTAATTTTGTTACATCATTTTGAGCAGATTTCATTAATGCCGTAAAGAAGGCTGCTGGATAATGAACCTTTAAATAAGCCATTTGATAAGCTACTTTTGAATAAGCAAAGGCATGGGACCTATTAAACCCATAATCTCCAAAGCTTTCAATATAATCGTAAATCTGATTGGCACTTGCTTGTTGTACTCCATTACTAACAGCACCTTGAACGAAAATTTGGCGATATTTATCCATTTCTTGTTTATCCTTCTTACTTATCGCTCGACGTAAAATATCGGCTTGAGCAAGAGTAAAGCCAGCTATTTCTGAAGCAATTTGCATGACTTGCTCTTGATAGACAATGATGCCATAAGTGTTGGATAGAATTTTTTTCATCCGCGGATCGACATAGGTAACCTTTTGTTTCTTAAATCGTCTAGCCACAAATTCATCAATATGTTGCATTGGGCCTGGTCGAAACAGTGCATTTACCGCTGCTAAATCTTCTAAATTCTGCGGTACCACTCTTTTTAATACTTGGCGGATACCAGAAGATTCAAATTGAAATACCCCTGTAGTATCCGCTTTTTGAAAGATTTTCATCGTTTCTGCTTCATCAATAGGGATTTCAGCTTGACTACGTATCGTATTTGGAAAATGACGCATCGCTTTTAACGCATCATCAATAATCGATAAATTTTTTAAACCCAAAAAGTCAAATTTCAACAATCCAGTAGCTTGCACATCATTCATCGTATATTGACTTAAAAGTAATTCATCTGAACCTAGTTGCAGCGGAATGAAACTTCTCAAATCTATATCACTGATGATGACCCCTGCTGCATGGGTTGAAACATGGCGTGGCAATCCTTCTAAAATAGAAGCCACTTGATAGATTAGTTGATTTTTCTTAGAGCGCTCAATTAGCTGGCGAAGGTCTTTGGATTGCTGATAGGCCTGTGCTAAAGTAATTTTTAAAGCATTAGGAACAGCTTTAGACCAATGACTGCTTTCACTTTGCGACAATCCAAATACTCTTGAGACATCTCTTAAGACCATTTTTGCTGCCATCGTACCAAATGTCGCAATCTGTACCACCTGATAATGACCGTATTTTTGGTGTACATAACGCAAGACTTCTTGACGGCGATTATCTGGAATATCTAAATCTATATCGGGCATGGTTTGACGGTCAGGATTCAAGAAACGTTCAAAAAGTAGCTGATACTTGATTGGGTCGACATCCGTAATGCGAAGTAAATAGGCAACTAAACTTCCCGCCGCCGAGCCACGCCCAGCTCCTGTAACGATTTTTTGATCATGGGCATATTTCATTACATCATAGACAATTAAAAAGTAATCATCAAATCCCATATTATGAATGACAGATAATTCATAGGCTAACCTTTCTTGGTAAGTAGGATTAGTCTCTAAATGAAATGCTTGTAATTGCTGCTCACAGAGTTCTTTTAATACTTCATCAGCTTTTTGACCAACCGCCAATGGAAACTGTGGTAAAAGGGACTGATGCAAAGGGATCTCCAATTGTACTTGCTCACATAAATGACTTAAATGTTCAAGCGCACTAGGTACACTTTCTTGATAATAGCGTTGATAAGATTCTTCAGATAAGAGCGAGTAAGCTTGTGAATGTTGAGCTGATTGGATTTCTTCTGATGTCAATACTTCACCACGCTGTACTTTTTGTAAGACCTTCAAGGCAAATGCTTCCTCGCTATGCAAGATATTTACTTTAGAGAGTGCTAATGGCATTAAATCAAATGTTTCTAAAAAGTCTTGATCCACTTTTTCATAAATCTGTATGCCATAATAGACTTTAGGAAGAGATGCTTTGATTTCATTTATCAAATCCAGTCGATAAGTATTTTCCATCTCAGGATTAGCCAATGGATGTTCAAAATTAACAACCCAGGCTAACTGCTGTACATGTTCGATTTCAGCTAAATGAACGACTTCTTCACATTTTCTTTTTGTAGAAATTTCCATTAAAGACTGAAATCCCTGATAATTTAAAGCAATGGCAATTAAAGGCAGATTTCGTTTCATACGTTGTGAGTAGTATGAAAATTTTAAGCCAATAATTGGTTGGATGTTTGCTTTTAAACAAGACTGATAAAATGTCAAAGCCCCACTTAACGTATCTTCATCAATCAACCCTAGTCTTTGATAACCCATCTTTTGGGCTAAATCAATATATTCGTTAACCTTAACAGTGCTATTCATCAAGGTATAGGCACTATTGGTATAGATTGGCACATAACTCATACGCTTGCTCCTTTCATTGATTCTTCATTTTTATTGTACTGAAGATTATCGCAACTGACAACAATCAAAGACTTTACAATCGCTGAAAATATGTTAAACTAAGAGACGATTAAACAGGAAAGAAGGAATTTCTGTGAAATATATTGTTACCATGTTTTGGGCAATGATTTTAGGTCAAGTTGTTGGCTATTTAGGTAGTGCATTAACTGGCGGTCAATATGATTTTACTGTTACCGCACAACTATCCTTTTTAGTAGGCATCATTGTAATCGTTGTTGCAAATGTCTGCGTTCCGAAAAAAGCGAAACATAATTAAAAAAACGTGATTGCTTACATTTAGCAATCACGTTTTTTACTTTATTCTGGTATATAATAGACAATCGGCTTACGAAAATTAAAGAGTGATAAGCACAAATTACAAAAGATGCAAATCGAAGTCACAATAAACACGCTACGATACCCAAATCCATGCGCAACAGTCGAACCAATCATCGGTCCAACAACTTGTCCAAAGTTAGAAAACATTTGATTATAGCTGTAAATCCGACTGACTCCTTCAGGTGGCGTAATCTTACTAATCAAGGTATTTACAGATGGCATTAGAGCTCCAGTAGAAAAGCCGAGTAAAAACCGTAACCCCCCTAACTGTAAAGTGCTGTGAACAAATGTCATCGGTAAAATACACGCTAAGGAGAATATTAAGCCACCTAATAGAATCTTATGGTTACCAATCTTATCGCCAAGTTTTCCTAAAGCTGGCGAAGAAATCATCGCAGACACCCCTGAAATAGAGACAATCAAACCACTTACAAATAATACATTGCCTTGATTGCCATTTAATTGACGAATAAATAAAGTTAATATCGGACTAATTGAAGTGATTCCTACCTGAATAATTAGTGAGGTAACGAATAGACCAAATAACAATTGTACATTATGCATTTTCGCTAACAGCTCTTTTAACGAAAGCATTTCTTGTTTGTGAACAGGTTTGAAATCTTCTTTGACCATCGTAACCGTCAAAATTAACGTAATTAAGAGCACGGTTCCGGTAATTAGAAATACATTGCGAATCCCAAATATTTCCGCTAAAATCCCTCCTAATGAAGGACCAATCATCGTTCCGGCAATCGCACCAGTCGCCAATGTGCCAAGCGCCCAACCACTTTTCTCACGAGGAGCTTGTGAGGCGATTAAAGCCGTAGCATTAGGAATATATCCTGAAAGTACGCCTGTTAAAAAACGCATAAATAATAGCCAATAAACATCAGGTACGAAAGCCAGTGCCCCCATCGAAAAAGTCATGCCTGCCGCTGCTCGAATCATCATTAATCGTCGGCCTTTACGATCAGCTAAATTTCCCCAAATTGGTGCAACAAGTGCTGCTGCCAAGGCGGTCACTGAAATCGCTAATCCCGCATATAGTTCAACTTGGCTTTTAGGTGTATGTAATTGCTCAATATAGATTGGAATAAAAGGCATCACTAAACTAAAACTAGCCCCAGTAAAGAAGCATCCAATCCATGATATGTATAAATTTCGTTTCCAATCAATTTTCAAACTAATACCTTCCTTCTTTTTTCACCAAATAATACTATAGCGCAATCTTGTTCAGATTGACAACAGATTTACTGAAAATATTTATTCTCATAACAAAGTAAAAAAGGGCGACTACAAAGAATGTACCGACCCCCAAAAGTTAGACCATAAAATCTAACAATTGGAGGTCGGTAT
>Shorty_p1__coassemble_1881_pt1 | contig 13266 bp, 13 predicted proteins | sample Shorty_p1__metabat2_high_PE_009 | metagenome-assembled genome bin Shorty_p1 | reverse complement strand
TATTATGATATTGAAATGCAGGTGGAAAATACCGGCGACTTAGGAAAACGTGCACACTATTATCAATCGCAAATTGATAATGAAACCCTAATGAAAGGACAGACCTTCCATAAGTTAAAAGGAAGTTTTGTTATTTTCTTATCTACATTTGATCCGTTTAACTATGGATTACGCCGCTACCAATTCCACCACTATGAAGACAGTATTCGAGATTTACGCTTAGATACGCATTCGCATGAGCTATTTATCAATTCGAAGGGGACGAAAGGCGAAATATCAAATGATTTAGCAGGAATTATCGATGTGATGAATCAAAAGCCAAATCAAGCCAACCCACTAGCAAGCAAATTAATGAAGGAAATTGCTTATTATAACCAAGATTCAGAAAAGAGACGAAAATTGATGGACTATGAAGCAAGACTACTAGACGAACGCTCAATTGGTGAAGAAAAAGGAAGGCAAGAAGAAGGAAACCGAAATGTAAGAAATATAATTATTGCATTTAAAGCGAATAAAGCTGAGACAAGTTATATTTTTCAATTTCTCAAACTTCGCACTTAAATAAGTGCTTAAATATCTTGATAAATCAATAAAACTTGATATAAATCAATTTTTATATTTCTATGCTCGGTTATACTGGATATAGTAAAGGAGGTAGAAATCATGCAAAAATGGTTATCACATTATCGGAATTGGTTGACAGCAATAACTGGTGTTCTTATTATACTTGCTTTTTCATCCAAATGGGTTTTTAGTAGTGAGCAGGGCGCAGCTTATCTACTGTTTGTAGCTTCATTAGTTGGCGGTTTACCAATTTTTGTTCAAGCCTATCAAGCTCTTAGAGTTAAGGTAATTAGCATAGATCTCTTAGTAACTCTTGCTATTTTAGGGGCATTCGTTATTAAAGAGTTTGAAGAATCAGCTATTGTAGCTTTTCTCTTCTTATTTGGTGCATACTTAGAACAAAGAACATTAGCCAAGACACGTTCTGCGATTAAGAATCTCGTGGAGATGGTACCAGAGACTACTTTTCGTAAACTACACAATGGTGACTTTGAAGAGGTGTCAGTTGAAGAAGTTAATGAAGAAGATATTCTTTTAGTAAAAACTGGTGGAAAGATCCCAGTTGACGGTGAAGTGATATTTGGCTCTGGTACTGTAAATGAAGCAAGTATTACGGGCGAATCTATTCCAGTCTCTAAAGGTTTAAGAGATAAAGTTTTTGCTGGCACCATTCTCGAAAATGGCACTATACAAATACGTACTGAGAAGATTGGAGAAGATACAACTTTTGGGAAAATTATTGAATTAGTAGAAGAAGCACAGGATAGCAAATCAAAAGCTGAGAGATTTATTGACAAATTTTCAAAATACTATACTCCTTCAGTTTTAGTGTTAGCGATTATTGTTTGGCTTATTAGCCGCAATATTGAGTTAGCCGTTACTATTTTGGTTCTTGGATGTCCTGGTGCACTGGTTATTGGCGTACCAGTTTCAAATGTGTCAGGGATTGGAAATGGCGCACGACATGGTATTCTATTTAAGGGTAGTGATGTCATTACAAACTTTAGTAAAGTTGATACAATGTTATTTGATAAAACAGGAACATTAACTTATGGTAGCCCTCAGGTTGCACAGACAATCTATTATAGCAGTGATAGGAGTCTTGCTGAGAGCTTACTGGCTAGTGTTGAGAGAGAATCAGATCATCCGCTCGCGAAAGCAATTGTGAACCATTACTCAGGTTCTGTAGTAGAAGCGATTGACTCAACAGAGGTCGTTCAAGGTGGGGGAATTGTTGCTCGTATTCAAAATCACCAAGTTCTCGTTGGGAATTCTTATTTGATGAATCAATATAATATTCCTTTCACTAACCAGATGAAGACCGACATAGCAGGGATGGAAGCAGAAGGGAATTCAATTGTCCTAACTGCTATTGATGGGCAAATAGCTCTTGTTGTAGGGATTCGCGACCAGATTAGACAAGGAGTCAAGGAGGATTTAGAGACGCTTAAGAATATGGGAGTAAAAAATCTCATTCTATTATCTGGAGATAATCAAGGCACAGTTGATTTAGTTACTAATCAGTTAGGCTTAACCGAGGCTTATGGTCATCTACTACCAGAAGACAAGGCAGAATTTGTGAGAAAACGTCAGGCAAGTGGAGAAATAGTAGCATTTGTCGGAGATGGTATTAATGATAGCCCATCGTTGGCCTTAGCAGATATTGGAATTGCCATGGGAAACGGTACAGATGTTGCTATTGAAACTTCAAATGTTGTTTTGATAAATTCGGATTTTCACAGAATCCCTCATGCGATTGGATTAGCTAAGACCACACGACGTAATATGATTGAAAATATCTTCATTGCATTGCTAGTCGTAGTAGTTCTTCTTATCAGCGTTCTCTCAAGTTCGTGGATGAATATGGCAATTGGCATGTTTGTTCATGAAGGTAGCATTCTCGTAGTTATTTTGAATGCTATGAGGCTTTTAAAATATAAAAGAAAATAGAAATTCTTGATAGAAATCAATTTTTTATTCTAAATGTCGTACTATACTAAAGATATAATAAAGAAAGGAAGTAAAGATGATGAAAAAAGCTATACTACAGCTTGAAACACTGGCTTGTCCAACATGTATGCAAAAAATTGAGGGAGCCATTAAAAGTGTAACAGGTGTCGATAATGAAAGTGTCAAAGTTCTATTCAATGCCAGTAAGGCAAAAGTAAATTTTGACGATAGTATGACAAACATTAATGAAATTGTGAAGGCAGTGCAAGCAATTGGCTATGATGTCCTAAAAGCATCAGAAAAATAATAGGAGGAAGTTGCAATGTTAAGACAATTTTTTGAAGCAAACGATGAGATGCTTGATCTATATACAAATGCTATTACAAAAGCTCATGGGAAAAATCATCCAGAAGTCTTTGATGTTCGCAAAGTTTATGAAACAATTCAACATAAAATTAGGGATAATAATTTGGACCTATCAAATGAATTTTCAGAACTAAGAGCTCTTACAAAAGATTATACAATTCCAGATGATGTTTGTGGGACATTTACTAAAACTTATCAGCTATTAAAACAATTTGATGAATTATCTCAAGAATAGATTTTATCAATTAGAAAGAGGCTATCCATGATTCAACATATTTGTGTGACACTTGTACCATTATTTAATTATCTGTCAGAAGATGAACAGATTAAAATTAATAGATTGGCACAACACAAAAAATTTAAAAAAATGAAATTGTTTTTAGACCAGGAGATGAAAATCTGGACATCGTGGCTCTCGGAAGTATGAAAGTATTCCAAATGTCTACAAATGGTGATGAACAGCTTTTACGGGTCGTTGAACCAGGTGGCTATGAGGGTGAGAATCAGTTGTTCGGTATTAAAAATGAATCTCTTTTTGGTGAAACTCTTGAAACAACTGAAATTTGTAGATTAAGTAAACAAGCTTTTGATCAAGTAATGCTTAGGAATCCAAAAATAGCTCTTAAATTATTTGAATTAAGTGCGCAAAAGATGATTCAAGTAGAGAAGCAGGCCCATATTTTATCTATGGAGCGTGTTGAGGAACGTTTAGCGAACTACCTCTTGGATCTGTCAAAAGTAGCGAACGATTATCAGTTTAGTTTACCTATGAAGATGATTGATATCGCGCGATATATAGGGACTACCCCTGAAACTCTTTCTAGAAAATTTAGATTTCTTGAGGATAATAGATTGATAAAACGTTCAGGTAGAAGAATAATTATTCTTAACAGAGATGGCCTGATTGATTTATGAGGTGAAAAATGTCGTTTGACAAATTAAAGGAATATCTACCCTATCGAGGAGAAAAATATATTAAGCCGGAAAAGGCTGGTAATTATCGCCAGTATATGATGGATTTAAGGAACCTAGCTCGACAGTCCCGGGATGAATTCAGTTTAATCAGTAAATCTTTTGAAGACAGGGTAAAGCCATTTAAAGCAGAGCGTGTTAGTCAATGGATGAATCAATCTCAGCTATGTCGTCCACATTTTTGGTGTTATTTCCGATTGCCTTCCGATGATTTGGATGATTCAGCATTGGCTATTCGTCTTTATGGGGAATCTGATAATTTTGGAATTTCCGTTGAGGTTAGTTTTGTAGAAAGAAGGAGTTCTGAAAACAGTTTAGAGAAACAAAATAAAGTTTTGAATCTTCTTCCTTTTGGAGCTATGTATTATTTTGTACAAAAAAATGGTATAAGTTTCAAAATGGATGCAACAGAAGAAAATCGAAAGAATTTACTAAAACAGGTCAAATCAGGTGAGGTTCGTAAGGTCTTGGTTAAACAGGATATTCCAATTGAGACTGACCATTCATTAGAACGGTTAATTGATGATCTATTAAAAAGTTTTGATGAATTACTGCCATTTTATAAGGAAACAAAGAAATAAACTAAAGGATAGGTAGAAGTAACACCCATCCTTTAGTTTATAAAAATTATAGAAAGTCAAATTTATCCCAAAAAGAACGAAATAGTATAATTTTCTTTCCATTTCTATTTATTAATCCTTCTTCTTGAAAAGCTCTTAATTTACGGGATATAGTTTCAGGACTGGTAGCTAGATAGCTAGCTAGTTCTTTCAGTGAGACCGGTATCGTAAGGGTCTCTTCAGTCATTACCTCTGAAGGGAGAGAGAGCTGACTGAAGTAGGTAGCTAAACGATCCTCTATTGAATCAATTGCCAGTAGTTGCAGTTGCTTCTCAATCTCTAAAGATTTGTAGGCATTTAATTGAAGTAGTTTGCAGCTTAATTGTGGGTAAAGATTGATTAACTTATTGAAATCTGACTTATATAGGATACATACTTTTGTTTCTTTAATGGCCTCTCCATAAAGAGAATCATTTGAGAGACCAAAGAGATAATTCTCTCCGTCATATTCGCCCTCATTAACAATACGAATAAGCTGTTCCTTACCAGTTTTACTCAGTTTATAGATTCTCATAGCACCAGCTGAAATAATCGATAGCTGCTCTGGATCATCGGGAGAAAAAATAATTTCTCCCTTTTTAAAGGTTTTATGATATAGCAATTCTTGAACCTTACTCTGTTCATCGCAAGTAAGATTATTAAAAAGAGGAACCCGATGAACGCAGCCAATTTTTGTCATATTTTTATTCTCCCTTGCATTCTTTTATATTTCCTAAAAAATTGACCATGGTCAATTTTTTTAATTAGGGAAGATATATAATTGAATCACTATATGTAGTGTCTGTTTTTATCATCAAATACAATATATAGGAATTATACATATTAGGAGGGAAAAATGCAAGTGATTAGAATATACTATATCAGTCTTAGCGGGAATACGACTAATTTTCTTGAAAGATTAGATCATTATCTCCAGAGGGAACTTCAAGAGAAATTGGATTATGTTAATGTCAAGGATTTAGTAACTCAAACTTCGCACATAAATTGTAGCTATGAACCTTGAAAAATCAGTATCTAGAACCTATTTAGTTGTCAATGATTCTACTTTATGCAGCTCGCGGTTTCGTTTTCAACATAACTGGTAATGTATCCATAAATGCATCTACTAATTGCGTTATTTTTTCATCTGAAAGTTCAGTATAATCTGTAAGTATCGTTCTAAACATCTGTAGCAGCATTTGAAACGCTTGTATCCATGTGATATCCGCTATCTCATCAGAAAAATGTAGAAAAATCTCTCCTAGAGACCAAGTATCACTGGATTCCCTACTCTCTAGCGAAAGCATCATGTATCGTGTAAAAACAACCGCAGTATGCGCAGTCATTGCATCGTAGGATAGGGAGTTACATTCTCTACTTAGGTTAAGATAGCTTTTGCATACCTTGAAGAAAACTTCTATATCCCAGCGTTTTCCATAAATTCGAATGATCTCATTTTCGTCCAAATTTACGTTTGTAGAAATCAAGCAGAGGTATTCTTATGGAAATAAGTACATTGGAATACTTGTGATGCTAGTGCTGTTAGAAATAAACGGGATAATGCTAGAATATAGCGATGAAGCGTTGGTCTGCCTTGGGATCAATGTCATAGCCTAATATTATCAACCACTAATCTATAGGCAAGTGACGCCCAAATTACTTGCATTTTTGTGCTACCTAAAGTTTTATATCTTGTGCCCTACCTTCAAATTTTCTATTTCCTTACAAACTCGAAGAAAAAAGTAGCCCATTTTATCCCAAGTGGCATGATTTAGCAATTTGTTCGCAATCGTTGACTTTCATTTTGCGAGTCATAAGCACAACATTTTTAAAGCGCTTTCTAAAGTGGTATAATGACAGTGTTAGATTTGTTGTAACAAAAAGGAGGAGTTTTTTATGACTTATCAAACAATTTATCCATATACCAATGAAGTGCTAGCAACTTTTAATAACGCTACCGAGCAAGATTTGGAGGCAGCTTTAGCCAAGGGTCATGCTTTATACAAAAAATGGCGTCAAAAGGATTTGCTCACACAACGCAAAGAACAGTTACATCGAGTAGCCGCATTGTTACGACGCGACCTTGATAAGTATGCCGAAATTTTAACCAAAGATATGGGAAAATTATTCACGGAAGCTCAGGGCGAAGTGGCTTTGTGTGCCGATATTGCTGACTACTATGCGGATAAGGCCGAAACTTTCCTACAACCTAGGCCATTAGAAGCAGTGCATGGACAAGCTTATTATGTCAAACAAGCAACCGGTGTGTTAATCGCTGTTGAACCATGGAATTTTCCTTTTTATCAAATTATGCGCGTTTTTGCACCGAATTTTATGGTCGGCAACCCAATTATTTTAAAACACGCTTCAATTTGTCCGCAATCTGCACAAGCCTTTGAAGCGTTAGTCAATGAAGCCAATGTCGAACCGGGTGCCTTTAAAAACTTATTCTTATCTTATGACTTAGTGTCTAAAGCCATTGCCGATCCGCGGGTGGCTGGGGTTTGCTTGACAGGCTCTGAACGTGGTGGCGCAAGCATTGCTCAAGAAGCCGGGGCCAATTTGAAGAAAACCTCGATGGAATTAGGTGGTAATGATGCGTTTATTATTTTAGAAGATGCGGATTTTGAGTTATTAGCCGATACGATTCCTTTTGCGCGGTTATATAATGCTGGTCAAGTATGTACCTCTTCGAAACGTTTTATTGTGGTCGGACAAAAAAATTATCAACGCTTTGTCGATCTTGTTGTCGAAAAATTCAAAGCAGCAAAATGGGGCGATCCGATGAATCCTGAAACGACCTTGGCACCATTGTCCTCAGCCACGGCGAAAAAACAAGTCTTAGCACAAATCAAGCTAGCCAAAGATCATGGCGCAACCGTTGTTTATGGTGATGAAGCGATTGATCATCCAGGTAATTTCGTGATGCCGACTGTTTTGACGGATATCACGAAAGACAATCCAATTTATAACCAAGAAATCTTTGGTCCCGTAGCCTCTATTTATCAAGTGGACTCAGAAGAAGCAGCTATTGAACTAGCCAATGATTCAAGCTATGGTTTAGGTAGCACAGTCTTTTCTAAAGATTTAACCCATGCCAAAGAAGTCGCTGAAAAAATTGAAACAGGGATGACCTTCATTAATTCCGGTTGGGCTTCTCATCCAGAATTACCATTTGGCGGTATCAAAAATTCGGGTTATGGCCGTGAGTTAAGTGAATTAGGCTTTGACACCTTTGTGAATGAACATCTCGTATTCGTACCAGATGCTGCACTTTAAATAAGTAAAGATAGCGTACGGATCTTTCTCGTGCGCTGTTTTCCGTTTTAATACGGTAAAAGCTTTCATAAAAAAAATAATTGGAGATGGTATAATAAAATAAGTGAATGCTCGAGAATGTAGAAAGGATGACAGTGGTGGATCACAAGCTATATGATATTTTGATGCTACTATCGGTGGATGAATATCAAACCGCCCAAAAACTAGCAGATAAGTTAAGTTTGAGTTAAAAAACAGTGCGTACACGTATCAAATCATTGAATGAAGAACTGGCAAATTATGGGGCGCAAGTGATTTCAAAACAGCGGTATGGATATATCTTAGAAGTATCAGATGCGCAAAAATTTGTTCAAGTGTCTTATGATCGTACCCAACATGAAATTCCTGAAAATACCGAAGAACGCCAGCAATATTTACTTTTTCATCTCCTTCAGTCGAAAAAGTTTATGAAGTTGGATGATTTAAGTGAAAAGTTATATATTTCCCGCAAGACTTTATCTGCGAACTTAAAAAGAGTAGAAGAAATTGCGTAACTCTATCATATTAAACTTCAACGTCGCCCAAACTATGGGATTGCCTTAAAAGGTAGTGAATTTGATTTTAGAAATTGTTTAGTGGATCATTCGTTTGAGATGTTCCAAGATGAAGTGTCGCATGAATGGTTGATTCAAATGGTTTTTGCAGGTAATCAACAAAACAATGTAAAAATGACGGAAATTGCTTTGGATAGTTTTGTGAAATATATTTTAGTTTCCATGAATCGCATGCAACATCATTTTCGGATACAAGATAAAAAGACGCCTTCAGCAGAAATCAGTAGTGCGACTCAGACCATTATTGATGAATATGCAGACAAAATTGAAAAACAATTTAAGATCAAGTTTGATGCAATGGAGCGCACTTATTTAGCGATACAATTTAGTTCTCGCCTGTCTTCTGATTCGTATAGTCAATATGGACCTAATTTTATTATTATGGGTCAGATAGATGAGTTGGTTTTTCGTATGTTGAATACCATTTATGAGACGTTCTCGCTGGATTTTCGTAACAATCTTGAGTTGCGCATGTCGTTAAATCAACATTTGGTGCCAATGGATATTCGTATTCGTTATAATATCCGTGCTGAAAATCCGCTGTTGGAGCGACATTACAAAGGTATACAGGCATATGGTGGTGCAAGTGTACTTGATTATATGACTGCATCTATTGTTGGTACAGCATTTGCGGTTATCAGTGGTAAAGGTGTAGAATTTGGAATTGGTTTAGCAGTTCCAGTGGCGTTATTGATGATTCAATTAGATATACTAGCAAGATTCTTTAACGTATTTTTCCAGAAACGAATTGACTCTGCAGTCGAAGAAATGAATATTTCTAAGATTAAATTTTATCACTTTATGGGTATTTTTAGTTGGGGTTTATCAAGAGGGTTACCAATATTTATCGTATTTTGTTTTGGTGAGAATATAGTTAAATTAATTTCTGATATTATTCCGTCTTGGTTGACCGGAGGATTATCAATTGCTGGAGGTATGCTGCCTGCAGTAGGGATTGCAATATTACTAAGATATCTACCAATAAAAAATTATGTTGGATATTTAATTATTGGTTTTGTTGCAGTAGCGTATTTATCGGTACCGATGTTTGGTGTTACTCTTTTAGGATTCGCGATGGCAATTATTCAATATAAAAAAATGACGACAATGCCAGTTACTTTATCTTCTGAAAATAATGTTTCTGCAGGAGGAATAGATGATGATGAATACGAAGATTGATAAAAAAGAATTAAGAAAAATCAGCCGCAATTGGATATTAGGTAGCCAACTTTCTTGGAATTATGAAAGAATGATGGGTAGTGGATATTTGTATGCAATGCTACCTGTTTTAAAAAAATTGTACGGAAGAGTCTGAAGGATATAAATCCAAAGAAACTATTTCAAGCTTGAAGACTGGTTTGATGGGATCGTTTGCTGGAATAGGGGATACAATTTTTGGAGTACTTTTTCCTACTGTATTTGGATCAATTGCATCGTATTTAGCATTAAAAGGAAATGCAACTGGAGTATTAATTTGGCTATTAGTAAATATTGCAATATTTATTTTTAGATTCTATACAGTTGAAATTGGCTATAAACAAGGCGCGAAATTAGTAGGAAACATGTCAACTAATTTAAATGCCCTTACAAGCTCTGCAACATTATTAGGGGTTACGGTAATTGGAGCAATGATTCCTTCAGTGATTAAAGCATCAATTTCATTAAAGTTTAAGATGGGTGATGTCAAACTAAACATCCAAGATACTCTTAATCAAATTATGCCGATGATGATTCCGGCGATTTTGGTTGGAATAGTATATTGGCTATTAGGTAAAAAATATTTTAATTCAACTAGAGCTATTATCGCGATTATTATATTGTCGATTGTCTTGAAGTTGTTTAATATTATGTAGAAGTTATTGCTCTTGATAAATTCAAAAATACTTTTAATTTACTGAACGTTCAGTTGAAACAGGTTTTACAAATAATTCGAATAAGTATTGAAATTATTACAGTCAATATCTGCTTTGATATATTGTTTAGATATTGACTGTTTTTATATCTATATTAAAATATGTTGAATATAAAGCATTATAAAAGAAAAAATATTTGTAGATTTATGAATGATTTTCTTTTATTTAATCCGAAATGAATAGCACAGTCATCTTATTATTTATCATAGAATTACTATAGAGAGAATTACCTTAATAAACGGTATGTTCTCTCTTTTTTTGTTATGTTATCAATGCGTTACAAAAATAGAAAAATAGCATGACAAAATCTAGTTTGACTTAAGGTTTTTAATAGCTAAGGATAAGCATATAATGAAATATGTAGGAGGGATAAAATAAAATGAATGAACGGATCCGAGAAATAATTTCTATTTTACTAAAAAATCCTACTATTAAATCTAGTGAGTTGGCTGATAAACTTTCTTTAACCAAGAGACAAGTGAACTATGCCATTACTCAATTTAATCAGGAAATGGCTTTAAATAAGTTATCTGGAATTGTAAGGAAAAATGATGGTACTTTTTTTGTTCCATTAGAAGTTGTTCAAACAATAACAGAAAATTTAATTTCAAATGAACTATATTCTGACCAAGAAAGAGTTGTCATTATTCTTTATATTTTGACATTAAATAATGAATATACAAGTGTTCAACATTTTCTGGATTATTTAGAAGTAAGTCGTAGTACATTTACAGAAGATATAAAACGTGCTCAATGGTTAGTAGAAAAATATCGCTTGGAGATTATATATGACCGTACCAATGGATATCATATAGAAGGCTCTGAACATTATTTATTACATTTAATTAGCGACTTGGTAAAACAATATCATCTGATGAATCAAGAAATCTATGAATCAATTTTTGGCAAGGAAGTTACTTTTGAAAATATTATGCATATTATTCATAGTATGGAACAAATGCTGCATCTTAGCTATTCGGATGAGTCAATAGAGTACTTAAAGATTTTCTTAATGATATTGATGATTAGAGCAAATAAGAGTGGTAAACAGGAAAATTTTTTTAAAGGTGATTTAAAAACTACGCCAGAGTATCGAATGCTATCAATATTATTGATGGAAGACAATCTTGAAATATCCAATGGCTATAAAGAGTGGATGGCTTTAGCATTTTTAACTTCAAATATTTTCGAAAAAAAGACTACTCAAGAATATGATTCAGATGCTGAGTTAAAAGGGTATATACATGAAATGGTAAATAGCTTTGAAGAGCAGACCTTAATAATTGTAGATGATCGGAAAAGTTTCGAACAAAGACTATTGAACCATTTACGCCCAGCTTGTTTCCGGATCAAATATGATTTAAGTTTGGGAACATACTCATTTGAAAACTTAGTAAAAGATTCAAATCATGGAATATTAGTTGAATTAATGAAGGATTTGATTATTCCGATAGAAGATTGGTTAGGCAAAGCTTTTCCAAATGATGAATTAGATTTGTTATCTTACTATTTTGGATATCAATTAATTTCTAATAACCAAATGAGTAACAATCAGCAACCTAGAGCAGTAATAGTCTGTCAGAATGGTGTAGTTGTTTCAAAATTAATGATGGAAAATTTGAAGAAATTATTTCCAGAATTACATTTTATTGCATCTTTATCTAAGAGAGATTTCTACAAATATGAAGAAGATTATGATTTAGTTTTTTCAACGACTCCTTTAAATACAGATATGAACCAGTATATTGTTGATCCGATAATGACCTATAATCAACAAATACAACTACGCTATAATGTATTGAATAAATTAGGGTTGAATAAAGTAGATAGTGATGTAGATAAATTAATCAATACAATTAGGAAATATGCTAACATTGATGATTTATCCCAGTTGAAAGATGAAATAAAAATGTTTTTAATCCAACAAGATGACCAACATTCTATTAATGAAATCGATTCTTTACCATCCTTAACCTATTATTTGAAGCCAAGTTATATTCAAGTGAAAGATAAATGTTCAACGTGGGAAGATGCATTTAGGATTGCTTGTATTCCACTATTAGAAAATCGTGTAGTGACCGAGGAGTTCGTAAAGGATTGCATTAAACAAGCTTCCAATCCAAATTACTCTAGTTATCTTGGGAATGATTCTTGTATCCCGCATACTTCAAAAGAGAATGGCATATTGAAAGATGGCATAAGTTTATTGGTGTTGAAGCAACCGATTATTCTTCCTGATGGTAAGAGAATAAAGTATATTTTTCCACTTTCATTTAGTGATTTAACAAAACATTTAAAAGCAATTAATCAATTAGCCGATTTGTGTAGAGACAGTAAGTTATTACAGGATATATCTGAAAGCTTAAGCGAAAAAGAAATTTATCAACTAATCAGAAAAAATACTTGAGGTGTGTAGAATGAATAACTATCCAAAATATACCATTATTATGAGAGGGTACACATTAGAACAATCTGATGCAATCATTCAAGCTATGGAAGGCTTAGAAGATAAATTTGCTGTGGAAATGACAATGAATACACCAAATTGTGTAGAAAATATTAAACAATTAAGTAAAAAGTACGGTAATAGAAGAATAATTGGCGCAGGAACAGTTCGCACTTTAAAAGATGCAAAAGAAGCAGTTGAGGCAGGTGCTAAGTTCTTGTTAGGTCCACATCAATTTACTCAAGATATTTTTGATTATGCTAAGAAATGCAAAGTTATGACCGTTCCTTCAGCGATGACACCAACAGAAATAAATCAGATGCTTGCAAGCGGTGCAGACATTGTAAAAATATTTCCTGCAGCAGTTGTGACACCAAGATTTTTTAAAGATGTGCAAGCACCTTTAGGAAAACTACCTTTAATGGCTGTTGGAGGGATTTCGGTAAAAAACGCGAAACAATTTTTAGATTATGGAGCCAGTTATTTAGGAATGGGATCGGGGTTATTTGACAAATCAGATATTGAAAATTGTGATATTAATCAATTATCTAACTCATTGAAAACATTTTTAAATACGGTAGAGG
>Shorty_p1__coassemble_1620_pt1 | contig 17327 bp, 20 predicted proteins | sample Shorty_p1__metabat2_high_PE_009 | metagenome-assembled genome bin Shorty_p1 | reverse complement strand
ACTTTATGTACTATCTCCTTTATTCGATTATTAATAAAATTTTCAATTTTCATAAAAATAATCATCTAACCTTTCTTTCACTTTTTTACAATTGCTTAATTTCTTTATTGCTTTATTTTCTATTTGTCTAATTCTTTCTCGCGTTACTCCAAATTCTGAACCTATTTCCTCTAATGTATGTTGTTTCGAGTCATCTAATCCAAAACGTAAAATTATTATCTCTTTTTGTCTAAATGTTAAATACTCCTCTAATATTTTTCTAATTTGGAGTTTCAAATCATCGCATTCTACTTCTTGATCTGGCATTAATGTAGTCTTATCTTCAATAAAATATCCAAATTTTGAATCATCTTCATCATTTATCGTCTGGTCAAGACTAATTAAAGTTGATAAATTCTTATATACTTTTAAATCATAAATATCATTTATAGGAATTTCCATAATAGTAGATAATTCGTTTTCGGTAGGATTCCGATCGTATTCTAGATAAAATTCATTTTCGACTTTTATTAGCTTGACTAACTTTTCTCTCATATGTACCGGAATCCTTATTAAGGTACTATAATCAGCTATGCCTCTTGAAATTGCTTGCCTAATCCAGTGAGTTGCGTATGTTGAGAATGTATTTCCTTTACTAATATCAAATCTTTCAGCAGCTTTTAATAATCCAGTTACGCCTGCTTGGTACATGTCTTCTTCATCAAATGCTACTGTACTCAATTTTGAATAGTGTCTGACAAATTTCCAAACCAAACCATAGTTAGCCTTAATGAGATTATTTAGTGAGCGTTCTTTTATATCGGCATCAGAAAAATCACTCTGAAATTGTTTGATGTAATCTATATTATTTTCAATAGAAACAACATCTTCTAATTCATCTAACTCATTTTGAAAATTATCATCTTCAAATAGACCGTCTAAATCATCGAAATTGTCGATATCTATATCTTGGTAAAATTTTCCACTAGAAACATTATCTTCAAAAATATACGAATCAGAAATCAATGTCTCCTTTATTATATTTCTCAAATCTTTACTAATATTTTCTTTTTTGCACCAGGAATCAAAATAATCATTTTCTATCACTTTTTGTTCGCCAAGTGGTTCTAGCAGTGATCTAAATTTGGTGATTAATTGTTTCTTTGAGTATTTGACATCAATTGATAATTCTTTAAGTAATTTTTTTAAATCTTCTCTTTGTTCATCAGTAACTCCATATCGCGCAATCAAATCATTTAATTCAAGCAAGTTAACTACACTACCATATCTATAATGTTCAATTATATATTCTTCTAATTCTTTATATCCCAAATCATTCACCCTCTCAATAATCTCTACTTCATTTATTCTTACATTATTCTTTATTTATTATTAGAAATTATTTATATAGAACTCTTCCCCCAGTAACTTCATCTCATCGTTATTCATATACTGCTGGTACAACTCAGTAATTTCCTCAAGACTCAATTCTGGTCGTTCTAGCTTGATGATCGCTTGAATCAAATCCGCATAATTGGTTTCACTATATTCATTTATTTTATTCATTATCTCTGCATTCATTCAGATCATCCTTTCATTGCTTCACTCAGCATCCCCATAAACACTACTCTATCTTGATGGTCACTCAATCCAGATACTTGACCATCGCCAGCTTCAATGACTATCCACGAGCCATCAGCCAACTCGGCATAGTCAACAGTATAGAATGGACTTGGTAAATGTTGGTATTTTTCGACTAATTCTCTCGGTGGCTGTGTGGTAAACTCATCATTTGCTACTGATTCAGTAATACTAATGATATTCCCATTCGCATAAAATACTCGATATTCATTATGTCGGCCATTGAATGTTTTTAACTCAACATATTCTTTGATACAGATTCCGCCTGTTAGTAAATCCCCGCGATAACGATAAAAAATTTCAAGATACTCATCTAATTGTTGCTGAGAAATCACACTAGAGATACGGCTTGGTAATTCAGTTCCTTTTGCTGATTTTACATAGTCCTTAATCATGAACGCCGACATCTGAGAACGAATTTTTTCTATATCTACCTTAGTCCCTAATGGAAAGTTCAACATTTTGGGTGTATCTTCTATCAATTCTGGATAAACGTTTGGAAATAAATGATATTGTTCGTACTGCTTAGGTGAAGTGAATAATTCTATCTGATATTTATCTCTTAATTGCGAATAAAAAGATTGCTATTGTTTTGGTGTCATCATCCAACCACGATAAATAGCACTACCAGGCGTAAAATTTACTTGATTCAAGATTAGTCGGTCGGTTTTCTTCAAAAAATTTTCATAATTAAAAATGAAAGCTTGAATTTCTGTCTGACAAGCCTGATATTCGCTAAGGTATTCTGCTTCAACTTGCTTTCCATCAAAATAATCAGATGGGAAAATGATATAGTCCATTATTCTTCCACCAATCCATATTGTTTATATAGTCCTATTATTCGCGTGTACATTAAGCGGTTGGCCATCAGTTGTCGATAAGTCGCACTTTTTTCTTTGCCGGCTAACTTGAGTGCATCCATTTGTTGTTTTTCTTTTGCAGCTGTGGTCATGATTTCATTCAACATCGTTTCAAATTTTGTGAGTCGGTCCATTTTATTTTTCTCTTTTTGCTTGCCATTCTTCTTTGGTTAATCGGGTGAAATGCTCGGTACGTACTTCCTTGAGCAGTGCTACATCAACATTTTCAAGCGTATGATGATAGGTGAAGCCACATTTTTCTTGTGCGCGTTTGGATTGGTCATTTCCTTCATAGTAGCCACACCAGATCGCATTTAGTAGTAATTCTTCAAATCCAAAAGCCAACATCGCCTCGATTGCTTCTGGCATGAGTCCTTGTCCCCAAAACGGTACGCCTAACCAGTATCCTAACTCTTTTTCATGATTTTCAGGATGAATGTGTGGCGAATGCGAGTCATGAAATCCAATGGCACCAATCATTTCTCCGTTTTCCTTTAGACATACTGCAAAAGAATACGGATCACGCAGCACAGTCTGAATGATTGCTAAACTTTGGGCTTGGCTTTCATGTGGGGGCCAACCTGCTCGCGGGCCAACTTGTGGGTCTTTGGCATATTGATATAAATTTACCGCATCACTATCTTCCCATGGTCTGAGTAGTAATCTTTCAGTCGTTATTTTCATGCAGTTACACCTCATTTAGTTCATTCATAATTGTTACTTTTAATTTATTTTATCAAGTTTATAGCGGTTACACAATGTAAAATATCCTTGTTTTTTAGGTGGAGATGCTTTATATATATTTCTTTGCATATTCACGTAAATATTTGAATGGAAACGGCAGCACGGTTAATGAACCTAAACGTACAAAGTCCACATCCATTAAAGGTAAGAGTTCATCAAAAAATACTGGAGCATCACCTATTGCTTGAACTTCACGAATGATCACACCTTTGTCCATCTTCGGCTTAGGATTCTTACTCTTATCCCCGACACAGTATTGGGCCCGCTTCTCATCTATCTGCCAATAATGAATATCTAAGCTGCCTCTGTATATTTCTGATTTGTTTTGCTGATTTCTAAAATAAGGAAATAGATGCCTTTGATAATTCATCACAAAATAATCATTCACTTTCTGTTTCAATGTTTTGTGGTGTAATTTTTGGACAAAATATTGTTGACTAATTTCCGGTTCGTTCACACTATCCAAATATTCTTTTATATCAGAAACTTCTGAAATGATACTTTGACTCTTTGTTTGGGTTGAAATATGATCTAGTAAATCAGCCAATTCATCTTTGAAATATTTCTGATTTTCCTTTGTTTGCTTGAATATTCGCCGGATTTGATGCATTTCTTGTAGCGAATACAATTTAGTTTGCACAATCACATTTATATTTTTATGATGGTCAATAATCAATCCCTCTGCTTTACTTGACGCTAAAATATCTGCATATTGATTATATTCGTGATTACTAAATAGTGTATTTTCAAATTCCGTAAAAACAAAATGCCCATTTGGATAAATTTTCATCCCTAAATATCTGTTCTCTTCACCTGAAATTTTATTAATAAAAATCCATTCGTGCTCAAATTGAAAGTCGGACCAATCCAAAAGAGAGATCTGCTGCTTTTCTAAATCCTTTTTAATCAGCAACTCTTTAAGAATTACTTCAATCGTTAACTCTTCATTTTCTAGAAAACCTTCTACTGTCAAATGATGTGTTAAAAATGCCTTGTCATTGATATAAGGGTCTACTAATTGCTGCTTTTCATAGTATTCTTTTTCATGTACATACACAATATTCATCGCATCTTTTTGTGGATGTTTGACAATTCTACTTTTTAATCCATATTTATCTAGCAAGATATGCTGAATACGTTTTAATTCTACTTTCGAATGTTCATCACAAATCTTGTCAATGAGATAAAGTTCAGTACCTAAATCATGATTGACCAGTTCAAACCTCTCTGATTGAATCAAAGCTTGTCGTACATCTGTATATTCTACAAATTCTAAATGGACATATTCACCAAAATATATTTCAAATCGTTCTAACAAATCCGACATCATCCCCATTTTAGACGCATTAAACTTTTCAAAACTTGAAATATCCAAAAATGGAATTGAAGCTTTTTCATTATCAATGGCTCTTTGAACAAATAATTGCTTTGCTTCTCCTTTATGATGTCGTTTAAGCGTACCATTGGAAAGCAATTCATATTTAGGTAAAGATCTAAATTTTTTGTCATCTATTTTCATCTTATTTCTATATTTCACAGAATTAAATCTATTGGCTGAAAAATTTAATGTCTCTTCTTTATCTACTTTTACTTGCAATGCGTCCAACTGCATAGGTTGATCTTTTACTTTTTTGACAATCAACGCTGGATGTGTGATAAAAAGATTACCTGTTAAATTATTATACTTTAAATCATCTGAACTATAATTACTTAACGCATTCAAAAATAGTTGTAGCAACACATTATTTTCAACTAGATCTTTACAGGAGACATCCATTGCACGATAGGAATCCATGTAAAGACTATTTCTAAAATACTCATTAAATATATAGCTAGAATGCTTATTTTTTCGGTACATCAACACGAGTGAATGTCCATTTTCAAATACAATAGCGTCAACTTTGACAAAATCCAAGTCGAGAATGTGCGCACCATATATTGTTTTGTCTTCCCTAATAATTTTAATAAAATCATAGTCTCGCTGAATTTTTTCCAAATCATACTTTATTTTTAATTTATTAGTTAGAATTGTCGTCACTAGCTATCGTCTCCTTTATAAAATCTTCTAATTGTTTTAGCTTTATAGCATCTAATTGCTTCTTATGATATAGATAAGGAATCTCAATAATTTGGTTTTGATACGATGTACTATAGTTATACGCTCGATTGGCAAAAATATTAATAATAATTGCCCGCTTGCCGCCAACACGCATTAATTTTTCATGAATTCGCTCTAAATATTCTGTTGCACGCTGTTTATTTGATTCTTTCCAATACTTAAAATCGATATAAACTTTATTTTGAATATGATAGTCAAATAGTTCATAGTATTCTGCAGGCATTTCCTCTAGCTGTATATCTAAGTGCGTCTCTAATATTTTCTTACCTATTGTTTCTCCTAATGCACCTTTATAAATGTTTTGATAGGCAACCGGGGACAACATGTAATCTTGTCTTTCAAAACTTAAAGCATATCCTTGCTGTTCAAAATAATTACTTAATTCAGTGATTTGCTGAATTTTATTTAACTTAACATCCTCAGCTGAAACATTGCTTTTACCTTGTATACCAAAATATATTTGTAAATAGCTAAAATCCTTTTCTTGGGTATAAGTATAACTTTTGCTTGGTGTTGGCATTTGAATATAAAAAGATTGGTAGTTATCCTCCAATTCAAGAAATGCTTCAGTTGATAACGTTGGATACTTTAACAAGTGTTGACGCATTGCCTGCCAATAAGCTATTTGTTCACTTGTCCATTGTTTGTTGTTATAAACAAAATGATATAGTTTATTTTTAAATCGCAAAGTATGGTTGACTGCTTGATTTTGTAAAGATTCGACTTCACCTTTTTCGAATGAATGATTCTTATAGCTTGCTTCAATGATTTTTTGAAACTCGGGATTATTGATTTTGTTCTTAAAATCAGAAAAATCACAGGTTTGGAATACTTTATCGTCTATATAAAGCTTTATTACTTGATTCTTATTACTTGTTCGGCAAATTCTACCTACTGCTTGCTGTATAATCGCAATCGCTTTATTATTCATCGATCTTGTTTTATCGGTATCTAAATGGATATTTCCATCGGTAAAATACTGAGAGATAAAATATTTACATTGTGCAGGCGATATTTCTCCTCTTGCAGATAAATATTCCATCTGAAAAATTCCACGATAAATTGTCTCCATCGAGTGAGTATCTTTGTATTTTCGTGCAATCAAGTGTGTTGGAAGATCTATATAAATACAATCAATGTCCTTCGATTTGCTTTTACGATTATTCACTTGGATGACTGGGGTATTTTCTGGAATATCATACTGAAGATTTTGCCCCACACCTACAGTTTTATACGATGTAAAAATAACTATTTTTTCACCTTTGCTTAGTTTTTCAAGTAATTGTGTTTTTTGCTTTTCAAAATTTTGACTATTTAATGTGACAAAAAGGCTATCCACGTCATAGGAGTGCTCAAAATATTGTTGATTTAAAAGCTGAACCGCACGTTTAAACAAATGAATATTAGGGTTAGAATTATTATTAATCAATTGGTTTGAAAAAATGAGCATAGATTGTACGCTACTATCAGTTAAAAAATCAAACATTGCACTCAACATTTTTGTTAACCGTTCTAAGTAAAACGCATCTATAGCTCCCACAAAATCGGCAATATAACTTGTTATGGCTTTGTCATCGAAAAAATCACCTAATACATACTCTAAAGGTTGATTTTCTACTTTTTTTAACTCCATTTTGACTTGAGGATACCCTTGAATGAGTTGATTAGATTTTTCCTTTAAATGCTCATGGTGATAATCTTTAAGTTGATAAAATTTGTCTTTAAGCACCATTTGTAAATAATTCAAATCGTAATTATTTAATACAGACGGCACAGTTGCAGTAGCTGAAATACCGATGACTAAACTTTTTGAACATAATTCATAGAGAAAATACTCAGGAAAAAAAGGAACTTGATAAAACATAATATCAGTATTTAACGCATTATCATCGCCATCGAATAATGAATAGAGTTTGAAGCCAGTACTATATAAATTTCTAACTGCTAGACTTTGACTCTTTAACCTATTTTTCACCCTACCTTCTGTTTGCAATGACAAAATCCTATTGAACAAATATTCATTGCTTTGATTATCCAGATGCATCACTTTTAAAATCGAATGAAGACAATTACTGTAAGTTAAATTTCGACTATTAGCTTCAGATTTATTATAAACACTGGTGATATATGCCATCCCTCTTACAAAGTACTCAATTGCACCATTTAATTTTCCGAATACTTCTGTTAATGGTTTATTTTGCCCGTTATCATTATTTGTTGTAATCCAATTTACTTTTGATTGTTCATCGACATAATAATATAATTTGTTTTCTTTGACTTGCAAATATTGTCCATCATTGAATAAAAAATTCCGATATTGACGAGCATCTAGCGTATCCTCTGTCTTAAAACTATACTTACAATATTGTTCATATCTTTCACTAAACATGACCTTCATATTTGCAATAATATTTTCAGCCTTTTCATCTAAAATCGACTTTTGCCATTCTCCATATTGCAAAAAATGATGAACACTACAAAATAATTGAATTAAATTGACAGCATTTTCCTCGCTATTTTTTATCAATTGATTAATAATGCTTTCTTTTGTCGCGTCAAACTCATCGATAAAGATAATTGCCTTCTCCCATTCTTTTTTATTAATAAATTGATAGTTTGGCTCGACTAAGGTTGGATTAGCTAAAAAGAATTTATCCATTGAAAGAAAGAAGATTTTTCGTTTACTTGTAAATACACTTGGATATAGTTTGTCTACCCATTGCCATTTTGAATCATTTTCCAATGTTTCAAGCTTAATTTTCACATCTCCTAGTTCATCTAGTTTTGTCATTAATAATTTTCGAAAATTATATTCTAAATTACCAATTTGATCATTGAAAACAGATGTATCGATACTACTTTCTTCATTATTTTTTAGGAATTTTAAATGACTAAGTAAATCTTGATAGGCTTTATCCTGGGTAATTTCTTCAGGGATTTGGTCTTCTAAATCCAATAATCGCTTCCTAACCATAGTAGTCATCGCTTCTAGTACAAGTACATATTTGTCAAATTCTTCAGACAGCCCTCTTTCGGCAGCCTTTTCACAAAACTCTTTAATAGGTAAATTTTTGGTAAGATTTGTAATAAAAAATATGGGACGACTATTTTCATTAATATCCGCTAATTTGTCTACCATCACTTCTAGCACATCATTTGTTTTTCCCATACCAGTAGGAATATCAATCAATAATAAGCCATTCTCATTTCCAATATATTCGTTAATGATTCCTTGCATTAAACCACACCTTTTTTGTTATATTATTTTTCATATATTATAAACAATCTCATTGAATTATTCACTTCATTTTAACAAGAAACCCCTTCCAATTCAATACAATCATTTCACTTGGTATGTTATAATTATGATGAAATTTGCTAAAGAAGGTGATTGAATGTCAGATGCACTCCCCGTCATTAGAGACACCATTGATCAATACATACATAAACAAGAATTTACTCGTGCTTTACATATGTTAAAAAGGCAAACCGTGCTGCATCCTGATGATTTTTCGTTAAAATATCGATACTTACAAATCAGCACCATTTATCTGAAAAATTTTCTCAATCATCCTGAAGTTGTGCTCCAAATCATGACGAGCTTACCCTATTATGCTGCATTAAAACGAGAAGATTTTGACCATCCAGAACTTAAGGATACCATCAATAAAATTTGTCACTTGCTCCTACTGGTTGAAGCTGAGGATAAGCGTGAATTTTTTAAGCAATTATTTAAACCTTTTTCAAAGTGGATGAATAACGAGTTTTTTTTTACAAGTGAAAGATGTAGAGGAAGTAAGAAAATTTGCAGCTATTTGGCGTTTATTGAAAAATTTACTTTTGCGCACAACGATTGATGAGTCAGGAAAGTGGATGTATACACTAGGTTTGGACTGGTTGACAGAAAGTGATATCAAACGTAACGGAGCGCAGAAACTCCCTCTTGCGCATCATTGCCTAAAAAAATATATTGGCTATATAAATCATGAGTATTATCGTTTAACCGAACTTGAGGATACCCAATCATTAAAAGAAATTGGCGCAAAATGTATCTCATTAACTGAACGAATGCAGTCATTTTATGATATCAATCCTATCCCCCAATACGCGGCTCAACTTACAAATGTACGATATAATCTTATTCGAATGATTCCGGATTACTTTTCAAAAGAAGACTTTGAACAATTGAATTGGGAGGTCATTGTGCAAACCAAAGAAGAGTTGCGGCCCGTGATAGAAAAACGAGGAAATTTGAACGCCTATGCCTCTAGTCGTCGATTGTTACGTTGTCTTGAAAATGTTGAAAAATATGATTTAGTGCTTGGTGAGCTTTGTTATGGTGTGATGGAAAGTATGGATACCTTCCGTCCACTTGGATTTAAACCCTTACTGCGATTTGTCAGATGTTGTTTGGCAAGCCAACAGGAATCTTTGGCAAAAAGTGAAATGGCATATACGCTTGAAAATAAAGACTTGACGAGTGAACCTGAAGAAATCCAACAACAAATTCACAAGATTTTAAATGCTGAATGGTATCAAAACACCGCAATCATCGATACGAATCAAATGAAGCTAGATAAAGTGAACGCTTTTCTTGCTTTTATCAATCAAAAATAATAATAAGGGAAAGCACAGTGCAGAGATGCTTTCCCTTATGTTTTATCTTATAAGCGTAATTTATCAAAAGTTATTTATTTTCTACCTGCCATTTGCCATCGATTTTTTGATGGAAATTTTCGGATAGATTTGGATTTTCAAAGATTGGAATCATCGTATCAAAACCATGTGCCAATGTTTGCTTTTCTAATTCATCGCGATTTAGCCAGTAAACCTCGCCTTCATTTGAAGATTGGAGCTCACCAGAAAAATCATCACTACGATACAAAAAGACCAAATATCGCGTCTGTTTATCGGCCATATAGAATTGCTTAACACCACAAAGCGTGACACTATGCAAGGTCAATCCGGTTTCTTCTTTGATTTCGCGGATAACTGAATCGACCAAACTTTCCGCTTCCTCAACATGACCACCAGGAAACACGATGCCTGGCCAATTTGGATTCAAACGATTTTGCACCAAGACTTGATTGCCTTTTTGAATCATACACATATTCGTTAATGTACATTTTTCAACTCTACTCATGAATCGGTTCACCTGCCATTTCTCTTTCAATTAATTCATTCGCTATAGTAAAAGCTTGAATGCGGCGTTTGGCCAAAGTGATTTGCGATTGATAGCGTTTGGGATTTTCCTTTTGTTCAAAGGTTTTGACTACTTCTCTTAATTTATGTAAGGTCGAATCAATTTGACGTTTTGCTTCTTTTAATTCATCCATTGAATAATTCATGTTACTCCTCCTCAATCCAGAAACTATGAAAACCATAGTTAAAAATTTTCGCATCTTTAGGTACTTGTCGGATGGCATGATACACATTGACAAAATCACCAACGGCACTAGCAGTCATCGTAAAGCTCATTAACGCCCAACATACCGATACTTCGACGCTGAGAAATGGAGCGACGACATACCAAATCAGAAATGGAAGGATGCCTAAAACAAGTGCTGGTACCAGTGACATCAAGATAAAACGTAACTTACTGACCTTTTCCTCACAATAAACAAACATCGCCCCTTGCTCCAGATAATTCCAAATTTCTTTTCTCGCCTGAATTGGAAAACATAATGCATGAATGACTTCATGAATGATCATCAACGGGTACATCAGAAAAAAATACATAATTCCTGCCGTCAGCCAATGAAAATTCAAAATCCAATGGTAATCTATAGAAAAAATACGGTAAATTCCCGCAGCAAACATAACAATAAATAACGGAAGTCCAATGAGTAAACCTTGCAGAAAGATTTTATTCAGATTGTCACTTTCCTTAAATTGCGTGGCTTGATAAGGATAGGGCTGATTTTTAATTAATTGCGATTCGTCTTTATACTTTCCCATATAATGTATTTGAAACATGACCTCACCTCGTAATCTAATCATACTATGAAGTCCGTCATTTTACTAGCCATAGAAAAACATAAAAGCCGCCTTAAAGACAACTTTTTGCATCAATTATGAAACCTTTAGATAAGGCTGAATCGTTTGGACTATTTTTTCATCAGATTGACGATTAATTTGTTCGGCTATTAATTGCTCGGCAAGTGAGGGGCATTCTTCAGGCATTCCACAAATATCGGCCCCAATTAAACGTTGATGACTTAGAACCTGACGAAGACTTTGCTGCAAGGTAGATAAATCAAGCTGGCCTTGATTCCAATTCGTCACTGCATCCTTTTTTGTTAAAATATCCTTATCCACGGACAAATACAGTGGCAAATCTGACTGATAATAAGCAAGTTTAGCCATCGCTTTGTGACTCATAAAATCTTCTTCGGTAATGGCTTTTAGTTTTTGGCTATGAAAGTCTACTTGTTGAAAAGCTTTTTGACTTGGACCAGCAACAATGACTTGATGGAGCCGCGAATTTTCCTCAATACAATTTCTGACCCAATCGCCACAAGTTAGCATCTCGCCAAAAACCGCATCTTTCATATCGGTATGATGATCAAATAAAACCAAATCAAACGGCTCATGTATCTGATCGCACATCAATTTCGTGATATAGTGATAATCGCCAGAATCCAAGAAATGTACGCCAGAAATGCCATGATGTGTAATCAATTGGTTTAATTTTTCCTGCGCTTCATCCGAACAAATTAAACGACTCCCTAAAACTTGACTACAATTGAAATGAGTAAAATTTGGATAATCCTCGTAGTCACCATTAAAATCCAATATATAATTTTCACTCATTGTATCGCCTTCTTATATAAGATTACATCTATTATATCATTTTGAAAAAATCCGACAAGCTTACTCATTTTGTTTGCGAACTGCTTGGGCGAGTGCGGCAATCTCTGCAGGTCTTGTACGACAACAGCCCCCAATAATTTGTGCGCCTAAATGAATCCAATGTAATGATTGCTCAACTAAAGAACCTTCCCCTTCATGGCTGTGGTGCCAAGTTTGAGTCGCACCATCATAGATTTCACCAGAGTTTGGATAAGTAACCAGTGGCTTAGATGATAAAATGCGGGTTTCTTGTAATAAGTCATCATATAGTTGTGGTTGCGTACAATTAAAGCCGACTGCCAGAATTTGCGAACAAGCTTCAACCAAAGCAATCACGTCTTTTAATGCTGTGCCATCTGATATCTTACCCACTTCTTGCGCGGTGAAACTCATATATGCTTCAACTTGTGGGAATTCCTCGCTTAATAGTTCCGTCAATGCTTGGACTTCTAACCTATTCGGAATAGTTTCTAAAGCCAACATGTCCACACCTTGTTCTAAAAAGAGTTGGATGCGCGGACGATGGAAATCCTTCAACTCTTGTAAGGACACTTTTCCATATTGACCGTTATACTCTGAACCGTCGGCTAAGTAAGCGGCATAAGGTCCCACATCTCCTGAAATTAATGGATAAATGGTTTGGGTCTTTTGTTCATCTGACAAATTTTGCCAATAATTATCACGAGCTTGATGCGCTAATTGAACTGTTAAGCGAATAATATCAGCCGCTTGTTCTGGATTTAGTCCTGCTGCTTCGAGTCCAGGAATCGTCGCTTGATAAGTCGAAGTAGTTAAGATATTACTGCCATTATTGAGGTAAATTTCGTGTAATTCTTGAATCACTTCTGGCTTTTCTAACAGATATTTAGCCGACCAGAGTTTCCCTGAAACATCATAACCCATCGCTTCTAACTCAGTGCCAAGCGGTCCGTGTAAAACCAATATTTGCTTTTGTGCTAATAATTCCTTTAATCGTCCCATCTACGTCCACTGCAACTAACTTTATCTCGTGCTGACTCATATGAAAGCTCTCATTTAGATTAACCCTTTTTCTAAACAATAATGATAAATACCATCTTCTGCCACATGACCACAAACATCATCGGCAATGGCTTTGACATGGTCTAGTGCATTACCCATCGCTACACCCGTTCCTACTGTCTGTAACATCTCAATATCATTACCACCATCACCAAAGGCCAATGCTTCTTCTTTGCTAAAGCCATAAAAATCCAAAATGGACGCAACACCTACACCTTTGCCGCCAGTTTTTGGAATTAAATCAAAAGCCTTATCCCACCAAGCTGCAATCTTTGAATCATGAACACCGTCTAAAACAATTGGATAATCATCCTTAGTCCCGCTCATCATTATTTGGTAAACGACATTATCTCGCACCAATTCATCAAAATTATCAGCAACATTCACTTTAAAACCACCCACATTAAAGTAGGCCACCAATTCTTCATCTGCATCATTAGCCGCGATAAAATCCTTCGTCGCAATCGATAAGGCGCGATTGACTTTGGTACTATTTTTGATAACAGTATGTACGTCTTCTTTACTCAATGGATTGCTGTGAATATCGCAATCTTTAGTATAACAATATGAACCATTAAAAGTTAAAAAAGCATCAAAGTCTACACCCTCAAAATGTGGGATTTGAATTGGTGCACGACCACTTGCTAGACAGAGTTTAATCCCTTTTTCTTGCAAGCGAATTAAGGTTTCTAACATTTTTTCTGAAATTTTCTTTCTATTCATATCGATAACGATAAGCGTACCATCAATATCGAAAAAAATAATTTTTGTCTGAGTCATATACAACATCCTAACTTTGAAATTCATACACATCAAGTATAACATAACTAGCATATGAAAACAGTATCATTTTGCAAATTCAAAAAAGCCAGGAATGCATGCTACACTCCTGGCTTTGATTTGCTATTTTTGTTGGATGACTAGTTTGCGGTCTTGGATATTATCTTCTAACATACCTTTAAAAATGACCGCTGTTTGTTGATCTGCACGTTTTAACTTATTTATTCTATTTGATATGTTCAGACAATATTGTTCATATGTGCTATACTAAAAAATGAAAACTTGGATTGCCTGCAAAACTCAAAATAATTTTACAGCCCCAAACACCATCAAATGTAACCAATAATTTATTTTCTCGAAGGACGATTTTTTCAATATAAGCATCATGTAGGTGACGTGAAATAGTCAAAAAGTTTTGAATTTCTTGTTCATTTGAGATATGTCGATAATTTGTCTGCTTTAATTTACAATCCAAATCCACACATTTTAGAACAAGCGAATGCGGCACGCGATTATCTCTTAAATTTTCCAGTATCTCAGACGAAATCAATGGTTGAATGCCGCCTTCCCCGATTTCATTTACTTGCCAATCACTTTGATCTGCATCTAAAAACAATAGCATCGGTTCATAAGATTTATTATTAGGTAAAAATTCATGTTGTAGAATTAATTTTGTTTTCGTTTTGTCCAGTATGAGGTAAGCATAATCATACCAAACATCATTGGCTAGTTGATGTTTTTTCGTACAAATACAGCCAAAAACCATTGAATAATAAAAACTTCCATCTATACATCGCACAATGGCCTGCACCTGGTTCACCTCAAATCTTTTTTCTTTATATTATAGCAAAATTTATCTTAAAAAGGCAGACAAGTCACCTTTTTAAGACTAGCTTTTCGAGAAAATCAATGCTAGAATACTTTAAGTAAATTTTAGTGAAAGGAATGGATGATTTGGCAAAGACAAAATTTTACGCGGTAAAAAAAGGACGTCAAACAGGGATTTTTCTTACTTGGGCGCAATGTCAAGAACAAGTCAAAGGTTACCCAGGAGCCATTTTTAAAAGTTTTCCAACCAAAGAAGAAGCACTTGCCTATTTAGGTGGCCAAGAAGTAAAGGTAGCAACGCCCCAATCAGCCACTTCAAATTTAAAAACACCTTATGCTTTTGTTGATGGTTCGTATAATATTACCACTAAAGATTACGGATATGGTGGTTTTTTACAAATAGATGAAGAAACGAGAATCACCTTGCAAGGAAAAGGGAATGATACTGAAAAAGCGAGCATGCGTAATGTGGCCGGTGAAATTGATGGGGCGATGGCTGCAGTAAAAGCCGCAATTGACCACGATTTAACGCAATTGACCATTCTTTACGATTATCAAGGTATCGAAAGCTGGGCAACTGGTGATTGGCAAGCCAAAAATATTTTTACTCAGCAATATCGTGATACCATGCAGGCTTTAATGAGACATATTCAAATCGACTTCGTAAAAGTCAAAGGCCACAGTGGTATTCCCGGAAATGAATTGGCCGATCAGTTAGCCAAAGAAGCCGTTGGAATCAAATAAAATACATGAAAAAGCTGCGAGTCTGAAATTAGATTCGCAGCTTTTTTTGCTTTATTCCGTAATGATTTTACTTTCAAAAACTGGTGAATTAGTAATTGTATCATGTACAGGACATGTAGCTTCAACAAATTCGATAAAGTCTTTAATTTCTTGCTCCGTATTATCCGCTTTTACATGGAAAGTAATAGATATTTTTGAAAACCCTTTTTTCGCATTAGGATTGATATAGCGGAAACCATCTGGATCAAGTTCACCTTCCAAGTTTACCTTGAATGATTTCAAATTGATTTTCTTCACTCTAGCATAGGACTGCGCCACAATGACTAGACAAGCACCTAGTGAATTTAATAATGCTTCTACAGGATTCATGCCAGTATTCGTACCACCTAGATTTTTCGGTTCATCTAAAGTAAATTCGAATTCTCGAGATTTACAATTCACCTTCAATCCACCTAATGCTGTTGTTTCTGCCTTAAATACTTCAATTGCCATCAAAATCTCCTCCTCATTGATTCTACTTCAAATCATTGTAAGTGGAGCAACAACAAAACTTGCAGCGCTTACATCACTAGTGTAACAGTTTTTATATAAACATGTTCAATTATGAGCAAAATATTACGCATGTTTTACTAAGCTCTCATACAAAGTTAGATTCAAATAGTTCTTTTGTCAACTTATCAGAATCATTGGCAAGGTTTTATTTAAATATGTTATCAAACTTTTATTTTGTTACACTTTCATTTATGATTGAAAATGGATTATGACTGCTCGCTATCTTCCGCGATAAAAGGACAAACTAAATATAAGGAGATTGTAATTTTATTTAAAACTATTTGCATTAGTAAAATTCATTATAGTACCTCCAAGTAAGCTTGAACTTTTTTAGTAACTCTAAACAATTTAGCATAATATAATAATTTAGAGTAATCTATTTTTCCCATCTCAATATATGCTCTAAATGATGGGCCAACAATTTGTGTATCAATACTATATATACCACGCAAACTTTCTGTTAAAGCACGTTCCACATCGTATACACGAACAAGTTGACCTGCAGGGGTGCGAGTTTCGACTACTCCTATATCATAATTCTTACGTAATACGACAGGTTTGATTCCTGCTTCCTTTAATATTTTCGTATTCGTTCCATATGGAAAACTCATAACTGGATTAAAAGGTACAGTTAATGATAACCCATGTAACCAAAGTGCTGTTTCTAGTGAATAGATACCTTTAGGAAACTTATATTGTAGGACGAACAAATCATCTATATACACATCAGGTTTACGATAAATTCCAGAAACATCTTTTTCTAACTCCCCTGTTTCAAGTTTATTACGTACTATAGAATATGGTACGCCCGCTTCTTTTACTTGGTTAAAAGTAATAAAACCTTTATTAGATTCCAATAACTGATTCAAATCTTTCACTTTTATCACCTCACAACAATACAAATATAATGCAAAAATAATCATGCAGAATAAAAAAAGACTATCCATTAACAGATAGACCAAAATATCATACTCGTTGGAAATAATTATAAAATATCTTAACAATTATTGTCTTTATCTATCCGGATTTCTAAATTATCCGGTAAATGATGTATTTCCCTCTTAATAAATTCAGGATAAAAATAAGTCTCTTTTAAATCTTCAAAATTTAACCAAGAAAAATGATGGGTATGGCCCCCTTCAATATGCGTGAATTCATTACCACGAGTGAATAAATCTGTCTGTGTA
>Shorty_p1__coassemble_1600_pt1 | contig 17867 bp, 19 predicted proteins | sample Shorty_p1__metabat2_high_PE_009 | metagenome-assembled genome bin Shorty_p1 | reverse complement strand
GCACTACCACATGCCACACCCCATTTAAAACTTTCAACAGGATTTTTGGTTTTTGAATATTCTCCAATAAATCCAGCAATCATTGAATCTCCTGCACCTACAGAGTTTTTCAATTCACGTTTTAAGACATTTGTTTGATATACCCCATCTTGTGTAAATAATAATGCTCCATCGCCAGCCATTGAGATAATCACGTTTTGGGCACCATCAGCTAACATTTTCTTACCATAAGTAATGATGTCATCCAATCCGCTGAATGTTGTATTGTATAATTCAGCTAATTCATGATTGTTTGGCTTCACTAATAATGGTTTTTTAGGAAGTGCGGCTAAAAGGTCTGCACCTGTCGTATCAATGACGAAATCAGCTTCTTTATCTTTAATAATTTCAATAAGTTCTTGATAAAATCCTTGTGATAATCCTGCAGGTAAACTACCAGCTAAAACAACAATATCCCCTTTGCCCACCTTAGATAAAGAGGCTTTTAACTCGCTAATTTCTTCATCAGTTAAAACAGGACCTTGACCATTAATTTCAGTTTCTTCACCTGCCTTCAATTTAATGTTGATTCGAGTGTCTGATTGAATAGTTGTGAAATTTGTCGAAATCTCTTCTTCATTCAAGCAATCCTCGATAAATTTACCAGTAAATCCACCCAAGAAACCTAGAGCTGTACTTTTAGCATCGATACGTTTTAAGATTCGTGATACATTAATCCCTTTACCACCGGGAAATTTATCATCGCTTGTCATACGGTTCACACTACCAATTTCAAGTGAATCAACTCGTACAATATAGTCGATGGATGGATTTAAAGTCATTGTGTAAATCATGATGAAACCTCCGTAATTCTTGTTTGCAACTGCATTTTTTTGATGATTTCTTTTGGTGCTTTACTTGTAATAATTTCTGCTTGTGTTAAATCTGCAACATGCGTAAAAGCTGTTTGCTGAAATTTTGAACCATCAAGTAAAACAAAAGACATCTGACTTTGCGCAATTGCGAGTTTCTTAATTATCGCTTCTTCAGGATCGGGTGTGGTAAAGCCATTTTCCAGATGCGCCCCATTCATTCCCATGAAAGCTTTGTTAAAACGAAACTGTTGTAGCTGGCTTGCTGTAGAAAATCCGGTAATTGCATTAGTTGATAATTTAATCGTGCCACCTAAAATAACTGTTTCAATATTTTTTTCAACTAACAAGGCTGCATGCATAACTGAATTCGTAACGACTTTAATCCCTAAATCTGGCTCAATAAATGGGATCATCGCCATTGTAGAAGTGCCAGCATCCAAGTAAATGACATCTTTTGGTTTGATTAAATTCGCAGCATAACGTCCAATCGCTAACTTCTCATCATGGAATTTTGCTTCTTTTTCCATCATGTTGGCTTCGAAGTTTAATTGTTGCTTCTTCTTAGCCCCACCATGTACACGAATTAATAGTCCTTGATTCTCCAAATGTTGTAAATCACGACGAATCGTTGACTCAGAGGCTTCTAAAGGTTCAATTAGTTCAGCAATGGTGATGATGTCATTTTCTTCCAAAGCAGATAGAATCCTTTGTTGGCGTTCATCCGTAAGCATTTACACTCACCTCCCACGAATGTATAGTAACATATTCATATAAATAAATCAATCATAAACGAGCGAAAAACTTCAAAAATAATCGCTTTGGAAACGATTTTAAGGTAGGCTTCTTTCAAAATCAAGCATTTTTACTTCAATTTCCGTCAAATAATAAAAATTTTTATGATTAGTTGTCAAAGTAGCTTTCTCGTGCTAAATTAATGTAGGAATTTTTTAAACGCGAGGTGACAATCATGATTGAAACAATAGAATTTGGCAAAAATTATCATTGGATTATCTTGCACACTGATTTTTTAACCAATGATACTACCGATTATCAAACGCTAGGCTTAGATGAGGAAACAATCACCTATGCTCTTGACCGCTATGAACGTGCACATACCGAATATCAAACGGATACAAATACTTTCACGATTATTTATAATGTTTTGAAACGCACCAAAGAAGAAAATCACTATGAAACTATTCCTATTACATTTATCGCGAAGAAACAGCAATTATTTACCATTTATAATGATGATAATGCGTATATTATTGATTTGATGAAAAAATACTTAGCCTATAATAATCAAATAAGCGTGGTAAAATTTTTATTTGTCGGATTATTTTTAATTTCTGAATCATACTTTCCATATATTGAAGCTTTAGATAAAAAACAAGAAGAGGTCAGTCGTAAATTACGCGAAAAGATTACCAAATCTGATTTATTAACACTTTCTGATATTGCGACTGGTATGATTTATCTTGTCGCCGCAACGAATCAAAATACGATTTTACTAGAGCAAATCAAAGGACAAATCATCTATAAACAATTTGATGAGATTGAACGCGAACAATATGTTGATTCCTTAATCGAGGCCAAACAGCTATCCAGTATGACACAATTAAATTCCGAAATCATCCAACAATTATATAGTACGTATGATAATATTTTGAATAATAATTTAAATGATCATATGGCCGTTTTAACTGTGCTCTCCATCTTTTTAGCGATTAGTGCTACCGTTACTGGATTTTTTGGAATGAATGTGACTTTACCGATTAAGAATTCACCGTATGCTTGGTTAGTGATTATCGGCATCTGTCTTGTTCTTTGTCTAATTTATGCCTTGATTTTACATATTATTTTATGGAAAAAATGATGCACTTTATAAAATGGTTTGGTACAATAAAGGAAATGAGTCGAGGTGAGAAAAATGGGCTTAAAATTTCAAAAAGATGATTTTTTAGAAAAGAAGTTAGAAGAATTTATCGTTTTTCCAAATGATTTAAAAGAAAAGAAGGAAGAAGTCGATATCGAACGCTTCTTAAATCCTAAACCAAAAGTTGAAAAAAAGGAAAAAGCAGACAAATAAACGAAACGAGGAAGCCTAAATTGGATTGGCTTCCTCGTTTTAAATATTTGATACGGTAGGCGACTTAAATGTGTTTTTTCGGTAATTGCACCAACTTCTTGCTCACAAGGAAATTCAAACATTGCTTAAATCAGCTCTTGACGTATCTCATCCCCAATAGCCGCAAGTAAATCCGCTAAATCTTGCTGTATTCTATATAGCTCTGTTTTTTTATCCATATGCTCAGCTCCTTTTTGTTTGGTTGAATAAATTAAACCATTAAACCATTTGAAATGCAATGAATAAATCCATTGGGAAAGAAAATCGAGACGAATAAAAAAAGAGCATGGATTTCCCACACTCTAAAATGCTTATTCACTTAAACCGCTCAAAGCTTCGATTGCCTGCCAAGCTTCTTCTTTCCCTTGTTTCGTCACTGATGAAAAAACGATAAAGGTATCCTCTTTTTCAAATCCCAGCGCCTTTTTAATCATGCTTTCGTGTTTATTCCATTTACCACGGGGGATTTTATCGGCCTTTGTCGCAACCACGATAACTGGAATTTCATAATACTTCAAAAATTGATACATTTGAATATCATCTTGTGTCGGTTCATGGCGCATATCGATTAATGATACCACCGCTCTTAACTGTTCTCGTTGTGTTAAGTAGGTTTCAATCATTTTTCCCCATTTTGCACGTTCAGTTTTTGAAACTTTTGCATAACCATATCCTGGCACATCGACAAAATGCAAGCAATTTTCAATCAAATAAAAATTAAGTGTCTGGGTTTTCCCTGGTTTAGAGGAAGTTCTTGCTAAGTTTTTGCGGTCAATTAGCGTATTAATAAATGAACTCTTTCCCACATTGGAACGTCCTGCCAAAGCGATTTCTGGTAGGTTGGTATCCGGATATTGTTTGGGCGCCACTGCACTAATAACAATTTCAGCTGAATGAACTTTCATCACTTCATCCCTTTCTAAATTACATCTCTAAAAAATAGAGGCTGACAGTCTTGCCAACCTCATATTGCACATTTATCCAGCTTTTTGTTTGGAATAAATGATCTTTGGTTTTCCTTCTTCTAGAGCAGCTTCTTTGGTGATAATCACTTTTTCAATCGTATCATCAGAAGGAATCTCAAACATGACATCAAGCATAATGCCTTCAATAATCGAACGTAAGCCACGTGCTCCAGTATTACGTTCAATCGCTTTTTTGGCAATGGCTTCTAGCGCTTCGTGTTCGAATTCTAATTCTGTATGATCTAGTGCAAGTAATTTTTGATATTGCTTCACTAAGGCATTTTTTGGCTCAGTTAAGATACGAACCAAATCATCCACCGTAAGTTTTTCCAATGCTGTCATGACTGGTAAACGTCCGATAAATTCAGGAATCAAACCGAATTTTAGCAAATCTTCTGGAATAATATGTTGCATGATACTTTCATTTTCATTGAATTTCTTGTTTGAAGTACCAAATCCAATCGTCTTTTCACCCATTCGATTTTTGACTATTGTTTCAATGCCATCAAAAGCACCACCAACGATGAACAAAATATTTGTCGTATCAATTTGAATCATTTCTTGATGGGGATGTTTACGACCACCTTGAGGAGGAACAGAAGCAACCGTCCCTTCTAAAATTTTAAGTAAAGCTTGTTGTACCCCTTCACCAGAAACATCACGGGTAATTGAGACATTTTCACTCTTTCTGGCAATTTTATCAATTTCATCAATATAGATAATCCCACGTTGGGCACGTTCAACATTAAAGTCAGCTGCTTGTAATAATTTTAGCAAGATATTTTCTACATCTTCACCAACGTATCCAGCTTCTGTTAGACTTGTCGCATCAGCAATCGCAAATGGCACATCGATGGTACGTGCTAAAGTTTGCGCTAAGAAAGTCTTACCTGATCCAGTTGGGCCGATTAAACATATATTGCTCTTTTGTAATTCCACTTCATCATCATAGCTTTCCATCGCATTGATTCGTTTATAATGATTGTATACAGCAACTGATAAAGCACGTTTGGCAAAATCTTGACCAATCACATACTCATTTAATACTTCCAAGATTTCCTTTGGTTTAGGTACATCCGTAAATTCACGTACCACTTCTTCATAAAAATCTTCGTCAATAATATCTTTACATAACTCGACACACTCGTTACATATATATACTCCTGGTCCGGCTACAATCTTGCGTACTTCTGCTTGTGATTTTCCGCAAAATGAACAACGAACCGTATCGTGACTATGTTGGTTATCGCTCATGGATTTACAACACCCCTTTTAAAAACTATGTAGCATTAAATGGCTATATAAAAATATTATCATAAATGCTTTGAAATAAAAAGTAAGAGTACTTATATTTCAAAGCATTTAACCATTCAATGAATTTTAAAACTAGAATCCAAACACTCCTGGCAATAGATAAGTTAGACTAAGCATAATACAGCAAGCCGTTAAAATTCCTAGGCCAATAGGTAGTATACATTTTTTAGGAGGTAAACCTAAAAGAGCAGCAATTAATGCTCCTGTCCATGCACCCGTACCTGGCAGTGGAATCGCAACAAATAAGTAAATCCCTAACAACACACTATTTGGATATTTTTCGGTTAACTCTTTTCCTTTACGTCGTCCCTTTTCAGTAATCGCTTTGGCAAACTTTTTAATCGGACCTTTTACTGAAAGATAATCTAAAATCTTTTCAATAAATAAAATGATAAAAGGAATAGGAATAAAATTGGCGATTATACAAATTATACTTGCTTTTAACCAAGGAATTCCAAGCAGTGAAGCAGCAATTAAGCCCCCACGTAATTCTAAAATCGGTAAAAGCGAGATAATAAAGATAATGATTTCCGGACTTAAGACATGTTTTAACGTATCGATAACTGATTGTACCATTTGATCCCCCAAATAATAAAGATAATCCTATTATGCTTGATATACTTAAAAAAGCGAATGAAAGAAACCTGTTTTAAATAAATCTTAAAATTTACATGAAGAAGGCGGAAAAATACTGATAAACCCTCTTACCGTATTTTCCGCCTAACGAGTCTTATGATTAAGCTTCAACAGCTGTAGAAGTTACTAAATCAATAGCTTTCTTCATAGTAATATCGTGTGAAAGCATATCAGTAGTTAATAAACGTTTTACTTGATCTACAGGCATATTGTAAGTTTCTGCTAATTCAGCAATTTCTTTTTCAATTTCTTCTTCTGTAGCTTCTAAGTTTTCAGCTTTCACGATTGCTTCGATTACAAGATTTGTTTTCACACGTAATTCAGCATCTTGTTCGAATTGTTTGTGAAGGTCAGCTTCAGTAGAGTTAGTTAATTGATAGTACATTTCTGGAGAGATTCCTTGACGTTGCATATTGTTTAAGAATTCATCCATTGCACGATGTACTTCATCATGAACCATAACGTGTGGTAACTCAACCACTTCTGCATTTTCTACAGCTTTACGTAATGCTTCATCATGAACAGCTTCTTCAGCTTGGCTTGCTTTTGTTGCAGTTAATTCTTCACGGATTTTAGCTTTTAATTCGTCTAAAGTTTCAACTTCTTCGTCGACATCTTTAGCAAATTCGTCATCTAATGCTGGTAATTCTTTTTCTTTAACTTCGTGTACTTTTACTTTAAAGATAGCTTCTTTGCCAGCTAAATCTTCAGCTTGGTAATCTTCAGGGAATGTTACTTTCACTTCCACATCATCACCAGCTTTAGCACCAACTAATTGATCTTCAAAACCAGGAATGAATGAACCTGAACCTAATTCAAGTGAGTAGTTTTCACCTTTTCCGCCTTCAAAAGCAACACCGTCTTTGAATCCTTCAAAGTCGATAACTACTGTGTCACCTTCTTTAGCTGGTTCTTCAACAACTACTAATTCAGCTTGTTGATTACGTTTTTGATTTAAACGTTCTTCAACGTCAGCATCAGTTACTTCACGTTCTTGTTTAGCAACTGTTAAGTTTTTGTATTCACCTAATTTTACTTCAGGTTTTACTGTTACTTCAGCAGTGATTACCCAATCTTGACCTTTTTCCATGTTTTTTACATCGATTTTTGGTTGCGCAACAACGTCTAAACCAGCTTCAGCCACAGCAGCATCGTAAGCTTTTGGTAAAACAGCATTTAAAGCATCTTCATAAAGCGCTTCTTCACCAAACATACGGTTAAATACTTGACGAGTCACTTTCCCTTTACGGAATCCAGGTACATTTAGATTCCCTTTTACTTTGTTAAATGCGATTGTTAATCCTTGTTGAATTTCTTCTTGAGGAATTGAAAACGTTAGCACACCTTCGTTAGTGGCTGTTTTTTCAAATGTTGCAGTCATATATTTCCCTCCGATTTTATCTTTACATTTTTGATGAATATGATTCATGCATACCTTTAAATATTACACTAACCACGCAAAATTGTAAACTATTTTCATCTTAGTTCCGTGTTTTTTTCAATATTTTTAGAGATTAAAGCAAGTTTTGAATGATTTTTTGGTATTTTTCCTGAATGAGTTGGAATTGCTTGATAGTTGCGATATCTTCTTTTTCAGATATCTGCCCTGTTTGATAAAGCTGAATGGTCAAGCGTATATAGTCCTTTGCAGAAATAGGTGGTGTAAACGGATAAGTCAACGTCAATTGTTGCATCATATGCTCGTGTAACATCTCATACAGTGCAGCATCTTCATTGGCCAAGCTTTGTGCTAAGATTTGCTCACATGTTTTCATAAAAGGCTGTTCATTCGGTGTTGTTAACGCAGAGCTTGCTATCTTTATATTTTCCTCAGTAAATACATCTTTTAAATAGATATCCATCGACAGCTCAAGTTGATTCATAAGCTCACATGTTTTAGCAATCAGAAATGGATTCTGCGCGTTGGGCAATAACTCTTGGATAATTGTTTCAAAAGTAGCAAGTGGCAATTGACTAATCAAAAGTTGAAACTCATCATTAAAAATAGGTCGAACATTTGTAAAAGCTGCTTGCCATTGCTCATATTTTTCTTGCAATTTATGGTCATAGATACTTGCATAAAATTCTTCCGCACTTGTTAATTGTTTGTTCAGACTATCTAACGCATCATCCGGAAAATTGTTGCGTAACAATAATCGCCGAGCATATAAGAATGCATAATTCATAATAGTCAGTTGCGTAAATTGAGGTAAATACTTTGCTGAACGTTCATAATTGTCTTGTTCTTCCAACGCTACTTCATAGGCTTTTTGTTGAAAATCTTGCATGAGATATAAATCAACTAGCCGATAATGATTATCTAATGAAGGATATTTTTGATAGATCTTTTGTGCCAACTGTTCTGCAAGTAAGAAGTTGCGCGCTTGTTTGGCTTCTTCAAAGGCTGCAAATAAAGCTTCATCTTGATTAAATATTTGTTTGTTCATACTTCACCTGTTTGGCTAAATGATATTTTTTAGGTCGCCGAATCATTTTTAAAGTAACGACACCGGTTTGAGCAAAAAAGTCGCCGATATGCGTTTTATCCGGTGTAAAGGCGCAGACAAGATACCCTAACAAGAAAAGGGGATTCACACTAAAAATAAAACGCATTGCCCCTTCACGAATTAAGATTGTACTCCAAGTTAGCTCTTTTTCAGTAAAACTAACTACCTTAATGCCAAAGATCATTTTTCCAATCGTCTGACCATCATTGTATCTAGTTAACAAAATGAAGTAAGCAAGATAGATACACGAACCACCAATAAAATTGACATAAGGATTCTCCATTGGTAAATTGAAACGCGCCAACCAAGTAAAGATTAACCCTTTCATACAAGCAATCAAAAAAATATCTACTAAGAAAGCCCAAAAACGAATCCAAAATCCGGCATAGTAGTCAGCTGGATACTGATTTGGATGTTTTGGTTTCTTGTTAGTAGCTACGTTTTTCAAGGTTTTGGTTTGACTAAAAAACATCGTATCACCTACCCTCCATAATAATACATCGCTTTAGGAGCTTGCGGTGTACCAATCGCTTGAACAATCGCCTTCACTGCGTCTTCCGTACTAGCTTGTGGCTTAAGTAAATTCGTTTTAGCTTGATTTAACCAACTAGCAAGGAAATTGGGCGTATTGGTTGTATATTCAATGACTTGCGCGTCTTTTAAATCATATTTATTTTGTAAATCAGCTAGGCAATCTTCTTCAAAACCAATTTCATCGACCAAGCCATTTTCCTTTGCTTGTAAACCATCATAAATACGACCATCTGCTAGTTTTTTCACCGTTTCGATATCCATTTTACGACCTTTACTTACTACATCAACAAAGCGACTATAGGCACGATCGACATGTTCTTGCATGACTTTTGCTTCTTCAGGTGTGGTGGCACGTGTTGACGAACCCATATCTTTTAAGGCACCACTCTTATAAGTTTGATCTTTTACCCCTAATTTGTCTAAAAGTGAGGCATAATTCATTCCGGACATGATTACCCCGATGGAACCGGTCACTGTCTCTTCACTGGCATAAATCTTATCTGCCGCAGCTGAGATATAATAACCGCCACTTGCTGCCATATTTTTCATATTGACATAGACTGGTTTATGGTGCGCTTGTAATTTTTGTAAGGCTTTTGCTAATTCGTTGCTTTCATACACACCACCGCCTGGAGAGTTCACTTCTAATAGTACAGCTTTTACAGTATCATCATTATCAATCTTTTTAATCATTTCTAAGGTTTGTTGATGATTATAGCCACTACTAGAGAACAGATTATTATCTTGTGTATCAGCAATTACCCCGTCAATGGTAATTTTAGCAATTTTTTGACTACTATCACCTGGTGTAATAATACTTTCCTTTAAACTTTCCTGACTAGATAATAAACTTGATAATGCTTCCTCTTGACTGTCATTGACACTATTGATTGCAATGCCAGTTAAACTAATCAATGCTACACCTATCGCAATTAATACTGCAATCCATCTTCTTGTATTCATAAGTCACCTCTATAATTCTTGTTTAATGATTACTGCTTTTTGATCAGTATCTACAGCTTGCTTAAAACCTGAAAATTTTTCACCACTGATTATATCCTCGATTTCAAATGGTTCTATACTTTCAACTTGAATCAACTCCGCTTCAATTTCTTGCAAACTATCCCACCCAGTATCTAGAAATATCGGTGTATCCTCTGTCAGTTGATATTTGATAGATAATTGATTGATTCGTTCTTTTAAATCTCTTAATCGTATCGTTTTCATCAATTTTCCCCTTTCTCGCTATTTATCTAAAGCGTTTTTTCTTATTGTATCACAGATTGATTATAAGACAAAATAAAGCTCACATACATCTATACCAATTTAAATATTTAAAAAAGTGTTGACAAATTTTTTCGATTGAATTATGATTTCATTAGCTTTTGTTAATAGCTAAACAAAACAAAAATCATCTATACCAATTTATAATAAATAAAAAAATCAAAGGTAGGTTTCTAAACTATGTGTGGTATTGTAGGAATTGTAGGAAAAAATCAAGCAGAACGCGTGATCTTAAATGGTTTAGATCGCTTAGAATATCGTGGTTATGATTCAGCCGGCTTATTTGTTTGCGATGAAACTCATGATTATCTTGTAAAATCACCAGGACGTATTAAAAACTTAGAAGAGAAACTAACACCTGAAGTAACAGGAAATATCGGAATTGGTCATACACGTTGGGCAACACATGGTGAGCCAACTGAAGCCAACGCCCACCCTCACACTTCTCAATCTGGTCAATTAGTTCTTGTACACAATGGCGTTATCGAAAACTTTGAAGAAATTCATCAAACTTACTTAAGTGAGCATACTTTCTTAGGTCAAACCGATACAGAAATTGCTGTACATCTAGTGGAAGAATTAAAGAACCGCGACAACTTAACGACTAAAGAAGCGTTCCGTAAAGCTTTAGGGATTATTAAAGGATCTTATGCTTTTGGTTTAATCGATAAAAATGACCGCGAAACCATTTACGTTGCCAAAAACAAAAGTCCCTTATTAATTGGTTTAGGCGATGGCTTTAATGTAATCTGTTCAGATGCTTTAGCTGTTTTAGACCAAACAGACACTTTTGTAGAAATTGAAGACGGCGAAATGGTTACTGTTACTGCTGATTCAGTAGCAATTGAAAAACAAGATGGACAAAAAGTAGTACGTGATAGTTTTAAGACCCAAGTCGATATTACAGATATTGAAAAAGGAACTTATCCTTTCTATATGTTAAAAGAAATCGACGAACAACCAACTGTTATGCGTCGTCTTGTACAAGAATACCAAGGTGAAAATCATCAAGTAAACATCGACGAAAACCTAGTGAAAGAATTTGCGCAAAGTGACCGAATTTATATCGTTGCTTGCGGTACAAGTAATAACGCTGGTTGGAGCGCCAAAACATTAATTGAAAAACTAACCAATATCCCAGTTGAAGTTCATTTATCTAGTGAGTTTGCTTATGATATGCCGTTATTATCTGAAAAACCATTCTTTATTTACCTAAGTCAAAGTGGTGAAACAGCGGATAGTCGTCAAGTCTTAGTGACCACAAATAAACTAGGTCACCCAGCTTTAACGATTACCAACGTGGCAGGGTCAACTTTATCTCGTGAAGCGAAATATACTTTATTATTATATGCTGGACCTGAAATTGCCGTGGCTTCAACAAAAGCTTATACTGGGCAAATCGCTGTCATGGCTATCTTAGCAAAAGCTGTCGGCGAATATAAACACCTTCAAGCAGCCAAAGATTTTGATGTATTCCACGAATTATCAATTGTTGCTAGTGCGATGGATAGTTTAATCAATGATAAACAACATATCAAAGATTTAGCAGATGAGTTTTTAGCAACAACTCGTAACGCCTTTTATATCGGACGTTCTAATGACTACTATGTTGCAATGGAAGCAGCCTTAAAGTTAAAAGAAATCTCCTATGTGCAAGCTGAAGGTTTTGCAGCTGGTGAATTAAAACATGGTACAATTGCTTTAATCGAAGAAGGTACACCAGTAATAGCGATTATTACCGAAGAAGTAACAGGTTCACATACACGAGGTAACATTAAAGAAGTTGAAAGTCGCGGGGCTAAGAGTTTAGTGATTGTAACTGAAAAATTAGCTAAACCAACGGATCAAATCATCTTACCTACTGTGCATCCGTTCTTAACTAGCTTAGTTTCAGTGGTACCTACACAGTTATTAGCTTATAACGCAACTATCCAACGCGGATATGATGTAGATAAACCTCGTAACTTAGCAAAATCTGTCACTGTTGAATAAGACAATTGACAAAAAGGCGCAAGAATAAAAACAACTTGCGCCTTTTTGCTATTCAAATATACAAGCTAATATTTCTTCAATGGTTATTTGATAAAAGAGTTGATCCGCTTTTTGTTCAATCAAAATTTGTTTGACAGTTTCGTAGGTAAAAGTTTGATTTGCTAAAGCTTGCTCTAAATTATTCAAATCACCATAACTAAAGAAATCACCATGAAATGCACAATTTTGGATAATACCATGCTGAATATTTAATGAAACTTCCAGGAAACCCGCTGGAAATTTTTTCGCTTTAACCATCGTAAAAGCAGGATTCTTTCCAAAGGTCCAATTCCAACTTCTAATACAGTTGGACGGGTTTGCCACAACATAAAAACACCGTCATCAAATTGCTTTTGTGTACATAAAAATTCTTCTAAGGCAAAATATTGGGCAGCTTCTTGATAATTGGCATCAATAAAAATCATTTGCTCGCTCCACCAGCGGCTAATGCTTCGTGCGCTTTATAAGAACTTCTAACTTGTAGCGAGCTGGCAACGAATTTGAACCCTTTTTCCATTCCCATGTAACGGTAGACACCAAACTGATGCATTGAAACATATTCATGTAGCTTGAAATGCTTAGGAGAAGGTTGTAAATATTGCCCAATTGTAAAGAAGTCTACATTCGCATTTAAACAATCATCCATCGCTTGAGCTACTTCTTCTTGTGTCTCACCTAAACCGAGCATAATTCCTGTTTTTGTAAAAATTTCAGGATCTTGCTCTTTAATATAGGCTAAAACTTCTAATGAGCGTTCATAAGTTGCGCGGTGTCTAATTTTTTGTGAAATTCGTTCAACAGTTTCGATATTATGATTAATAATTTCAGGTTTTGCCGCAATCACCATATCTAAACTTGCATGGTCCCCTTGAAAATCAGGAATCAAGACTTCAACGGTAGTGTCTGGATTATATTTACGAACAACTTCAATACATTTAACGAATTGACTTGCCCCACCATCTGGTAAATCATCACGTGCCACACTGATAATCACTACATGTTTCAATCCCATTTGTTTGGTTGCTTGTGCTAAATGTTCTGGTTCTAATTCATCCATTTCTTCCATATGGCCAAAGCTCACATCACAAAAACGACAATTACGTGAACAATGCTTACCCAAAATCATAAAAGTCGCTGTACCACTACTAAAGCACTCGCCTAAATTAGGACAAGTCGCCTCTGCACAAACGGTATTTAATTTCAAATCATGAAGCATACCATTCATTTGACCAACTGCTTCTTGATTAAAAAAACCCTGAAGCGAACTACACTTCAGAGTTATTCAAAATTATTCTTCTAATAAACCAATTCTTTGTTTAACCACTTGGGCAATTTTATCGACATAGGTTTCTACTAGTTCATCGGTTGGCGCTTCTGCCATGATGCGTAATAAAGGTTCTGTTCCTGATGGGCGAACCAAGACGCGACCACTATCTCCCATTTCATTTTCAACTTCTTCAATGACAGCTAATACTTCAAGATCAGTTAATGCTTTATTCTTATCAGTCACACGTAAATTCACTAACTTTTGAGGATAAATGGCTACTTCACTTGCTAATTCAGAGAGTTTTTTACCAGTTTCCTTCATAATATTTAGCAGTTGAATACCTGATAGCATGCCATCACCTGTTGTATTGAAATCTAAAAAGACCATATGACCAGATTGTTCACCGCCGAAATTATAACCATTTTTGCGCATTTCTTCGACTACATAACGGTCACCCACTTGTGTAATTACATCTTTCAAACCAATATTTTCAATGGCTTTTCTAAAACCTAAATTACTCATGACTGTAGTAACAACTGTATCATTTTTTAGACGACGTTTTTCAGATAGATATTTTGCACAGATGTACATAATCTTGTCGCCATCCACAATATTACCTAATTCATCTACAGCGATAATACGGTCACCATCACCATCAAAAGCTAATCCTGCATCTGCTTGTTTTTCTACGACAAATTTAGCCAAACTTTCAGGATGAGTGGAGCCAACACCGTCATTAATATTTAATCCATCTGGTGAAGTTCCCATTGTATAAAAATCAGCTTCTAAATCAGCAAATAAACGATTCACAATCGGCGAAGTAGCCCCATTAGCCCCATCTAAACAAATCGTTAAACCGGATAAATCTCCAGGAATTGTATCTGCCAAAAAGCCAGCATAGCGAATCAAACCTTCAGGAAATTCTTCAACCGTTCCTAAACCTTGAGCTGAAGGACGAGGTAAAGTATCTTCTGGTGCATCTAATAAAGCTTCAATTTCAAGTTCTTGCGCATCATCCAATTTAAAACCGTCATTTCCGAAAAATTTGATGCCATTATCTTGAGCTGGATTATGTGAAGCAGAAATCATTACCCCAGCACTGGCTTCTTGCACTCGTGTTAGATAAGCAACACCCGGAGTAGTAATCACCCCTAATTGAAATACTTCAATTCCAACAGATAATAATCCTGCCACTAATGCACTTTCTAATAACTGACCAGAAATACGTGTATCACGGCCCACTAAAACTCTTGGTCGTCTTTTGCCTTGCTCATGTTGGCTAAGCACATAACCCCCACAGCGTCCTAATTTAAATGCTAATTCAGGTGTTAATTCAACATTGGCTTCTCCTCGTACACCATCTGTTCCAAAATATTTACCCATAAAAATTCTCCTTAAAACTTTAAAAATTAATCATTATTCTTCTTTTCGTTTTCATTTTTTGTATCATCGGTAGTCTGTGTAGTTTCTTGCTTGTCAGAATCTTTTTGTGTACTACTTTCAGACTTTTCCGGTAAATTTTGCGTTGCGTTTTCTGCACCATCTGTTTGCGTGTTTTGCTCAGTAAGATTTTGGTTACGATTGACCTGTGTATATATTGGTTCAATCCGTATCGTTACATTGCTTTGCGGACTATAAAACGCACTATCAACTGGTATATTATAAACCTTTGTTGTAGTCTGAGCAATACCTGAAATATCCACTGGAATGGTAATCTCATCTATTTTATCTAAATCACCACCATTGGATGATAACATGATTGTTTCGGGATTTAAATGGAATTGATAGCCGCTGACACCACTTGGCAAATTACCAAATTGTTTAGGTGTTAATTTCACTTGTTTATTCACACGATTAACTGCTAAATGGACCTCTACTTCTTCCTTATCAAAAGTGACATCAAGTTTCTCACCTTTGGCATTTAATGCTTCAAGTTTCACGGTTTTGGTGATATTTTGCGTGATAGGATTACTTGAAGTAAATAAAGCCTGCACAATTGCAATTTCTTTCATCGTTTGTGCACCGGTAGTCACGACGACAGATTTCGGTGTACTAGAGATACTACTCAAAGTCACACCATCCAATTGATGTTCATCAGCCAGAATCGGTTTAACCGCAAATTCTTTAGTAATTTTCTTTTCAATCGTTACAGTAGACTTATTCGTACTTAACTTAGCCTTCACACCAGATTTTAAATTTTCGACTTTTAATTTCACTTCATGCGTTCCTGGAGATAGCTCATTCAAGTCAGCAACCACTTTAAATGTTCTAGTATCTGCATTGCTCTCGGCTAATAGTTGCACACGATTGGCACTACTCAATTTAACATCAACATTTGGCTCATATCCTTGAATATAATATTTCTTTTCATTGTATTCAAAAACAATCGGGACTTGCTTTACCGTCTCTTCATAATTATAGGCTGGTTTTTGCTGGTTTTTCTGATCAGTCGTATTCGCATTGGTAAATAGAATTAAAGTTAGCAACAATGCAAACAATGCCGTTATCATTTTACTCTTTCCATTCAATTCCATCTACTTACCTCCTTTCTTTCTAGCTGATTTTTTTGAGCTAGTTAAGAAATTCAGTACATTCCGGCGTTTCTTTTCCTGTTCTTTTGCAGATAATTCCTTCGTTAAGATAGCTAAATAATCTTCTTTCGTTAAATCAGGGATTAACTGATTATTGATGGTAATACTCACACCTCCTGTTTCTTCTGAGACAACTAGTGTCACTGCATCACTTACCTCAGAAATACCAACAGCAGCACGGTGTCTTGTACCATATTCTTTAGGGATTAAGATACTGTCTGACAAAGGTAAATACGCACAGGCAACAGCTACTTTACCATCGCGTATAATTACCGCACCATCATGTAAAGGTGTGTTTGGAATAAAAATATTCGTCAGTAGTTCTCCTGAGATATCCGCATCTAAAGGTATCCCAGTTTCAATATATTCTTCTAGACCTGTGTTGCGTTCGATTGTAATTAATGCACCAATTTTCCGTTTGGACATATATTGAACGGCTTTATCCAAGGCTTTAATAATCTGTTCTTCCTCGCGTTCTTTCACACTATTTGTGGCAAAAAACTTAGTACGCCCAAGATGCTCAAGTCCTCGACGTATTTCTGGTTGAAAAATGACGACAGCTGCAATCACCCCATAGGTAATTACCTGGTCCATCAACCAAGAAAGTGTATGTAATCCTAAAAATTCAGCAACAAAACGAATAATTAGAAAAACTAGTACCCCTTTCAAGAGCTGAATAGCCTTTGTTCCACGGACTAATTGAAGCAACTTGTATAACAGATACCAAACAACAATGATATCAACAATGTTAATCAAAAAGGAATAAGACAAGATGTTTTCTGAAAACAATTGCTTCCAATAATCCAATTGGAAAATATCTCCATTTTGAAAAGACATAAACAGACTTCCTTTCATTTATTTCTTGATTCAAGTATATCATAAGTTTGAATGCGCATGAAAAAAAATAAAGATTTTTACTATTTTTTAAAATAATGAAAAAGCCGCACTAGTAATCGTATAAAATTACTAGTACGCCTGTTTCAAAAAAGTTTATTCGCTTTTTTCCTCATTTTTGGCTTCACGTCTTGCTTTACGTTCAGCTCTTTTTTGTAAGCGACGTGCTTCTCTTTCTGGATCAACAGTACGCTCTTTCTTTTCCCGTCGAACAGTTGCTTTATTATCTTCAACTGGAGATTCCTTTTTGCCTTCTAAACGCTGACGAATTTTTTCTTCTTGACCAGCTAGACGAGCATAATTATAAAAGCGTATTTTAGCATCATTAACGGTCTTATCAAATAACGCTTTAGCATGTTCTGGGTGCACTGTTTCTAACGCTCTAAATCTCACTTGAGTACGCATGAAATCAGGCATCTTAGAAAAATCAGGTTTCTTAAAGTCAAGACTCATTGGCTCTTTACCTTGCGCTTTAAGGCTTGGGTTATATCGATAAAGGGACCAATAACCTGAACTTACTGCATCTTTTGCTTCTTGGATCGATTGACGCATGCCACCTGACAAGCCATGAACGATACATGGTGTATAGGCGATAATCACGGATGGTCCAGGGAATTTTTCCGCTTCTTCAAACGCTCGCATGGTTTGGATGGCATTAGCTCCAGAAGCGATTTGGGCAACATAGACATTACCATATGTCATGGCCATCATACCTAAATCTTTCTTCGCAGCATTTTTTCCACTAGCAGCAAATTTAACAATCGCAGCCGCTGGCGTAGCTTTAGAAATTTGACCACCGGTATTTGAGTACACTTCATTATCCAAGACTAAAATATTGACATCGGCGCCAGTAGAAATAACA
>Shorty_p1__coassemble_1476_pt1 | contig 20905 bp, 19 predicted proteins | sample Shorty_p1__metabat2_high_PE_009 | metagenome-assembled genome bin Shorty_p1 | reverse complement strand
CAAAGTCGAGTGACTTTGGAGATTTTCAATATACCTCGTTATTGGGCGCTTACGAAGGAAACTCGATACGAAGCGTGTTATACTTTAGCTAAGAGAAAATGAAAGAAGTGAGTGTTATGCGTATTTTTGCATATATCTTATTGTCCCTTGGAATCTATGAAGCTTATTTCGTGTCAAAAGCAATTTGTCTGGAAAAGAATGGCCAAAAACAAGAAGTAGCTATAGCCTTACCATTGGGGATTCCTCAGGGTTTGATGTTTGTGGTTTTGATGTTCTTGCTAGGGATTAGTTTTCTATTACCTAGCTGTTGGTAATGAAATAGAAATGGGGCAATGAAATGTCTGAAATGAAATTGGGGATTCGTTATCTTGAAGAATTGCAAAAAGCTTTTAGTCATCGTTTATTTCAGACAAGTGATGAAATCAAGTTTACTGAAAGTTTAAAGGATTGTTTAAAACAAGTGAAGCAACAAGAAAAAGTAGATAATCGCTACTATATTTCCTTTGAACGTTTTTATCAACAAGCAAGCCTATTGATTGGGTTATCGACCTTACAATTATCAGATGAGGAAAAGCAAGATTGGTTAGCCTTTAGAAAATGGCATGAAGAAATGGTTAAACCTAATCTACACTTATATGGACCAGTAATTATCTAACAAAGAGCACGTTAGTCTGAATCTAGCGTGCTCTTTTAAGTTTCTAGTTTGTTGAGAAAAGTGGGAATTTGACTTTCTTGCAAGTGATAGCGTTGATGAGGTCGTCCCACTTTGAGATAGATAGTTTCGCTGGTCAGGATTTGATGTTGCTCAAGAAATTGGATATATTTACGAATCGAGACATGGGAAAGTGACAATTCAGTAGCTAGTTCCTGAATGGTAAAGCTTACTTGGCGATTGGTTAAATGATTGAGTATCTGGATTAAGGTATCTTTGCTCAAGCCTTTCTCAATTTCAATGGTGGGATTATTTGTCACTGTAGGCTGAAAAAGCGCATCTAGACTAGCTTGGTCGATGAATTCTTGTTGGAGCATGCTTCGTTTTTGTTGCCACTTCTGGATTGCTTGCTGGAATCGTTCGAAGGTAAAGGGTTTAATTAGATAATCAATCACGCCAGCTTGCAAGGCTTGTTGGGCGAATTGGCTCTGAGTTGCTGCACTAATAATAATCACATCTGGAACCTTTGTAAGCCTGTCAATTTCACTAAGCAAATCTAAACCATGCGCCCCTTTTAAATGAATATCTAGTAAAATTAGGTCGATATCATCGTTCTTTAAATATTGCCGTGCTTCATCTAAGTCTTTGCTGCCCACGATTTGATAGGTCGCATCAATTTTGTGTAAATAGCCTTGATGAATGCGTTGAATCAAGGGCTCATCTTCAATCATCAGTATCTTCATATAATCCTCTTTTCTGTTATAAATTGAATCTTCAAATGAGTATCTTCATAGTGTAAGTGCATTTGGGTATGTTCTTCATTTAGGATTTGTTGGAAAAATGTCTCACTTAATCTATTTTGATATTCTGAGAGTTTTTGCGCACTAGCTTGAATCATTAAGGTAAGTATGAGATTTTGTGCGTCCTCTTGTAATTGTACCACTAATTTCTCTGGGTAAGTTTGACTGAAGATTTGTTGTGGATAGCGATAAATTTTTAAGAGATTCATCATGGTTTGACTGTCGGTAAATGCTATAATCTCCCCCAAGATATCAAACTCACTCGCAACTTTAGCTTCAAGAAGTTGTTGCTGCCAATCTACTAAAAAGCTTGCTAATATCGGATTTTTAATGAGTAGACTGACTTTTTTGCTAAAAGCCTGTGTCATGTCTAATTGTTGTGCTAGAAAATCTTTCAATTGCTCATATTCGCCCAATTCTGTTAAGCTGTATAAAATATGCATTTGGTTGAGATAATCATGGGTATGAGTTTGCAAGGTTTTTGCAAATTGCTGCGTCGATTGCAGTTGGTGTGCCAAAAATAGGGTTTCAGTCGCATTTTTTAGTACAACCAAATGTCCGACCAACTTACTTTTTACTTCAATTGGTGCAATCGAAACAAAGTAAGCTTGTCCGTTTTGCTGATAATATTGTTCTTGACGTTTATGAAAATCAAGTTGTGTGGACTCTTGAATCAAGTCCGTCCAGGGATGTCCGACTAAACTTTGCTCGAATAATCCGAGTTGTTGCGCTAAATGTTCAGCCTGATGATTGGCTAGTAAAATATTTTGATTCAAATCAAGAACTAAGACTATATCTTTGGTTTCATTAATCATGGCGTTGCGTTCTTCTAAAAGGCGGGCAATTTCTTTAGGCTCAAGATTATGTAGCTGTCCCTTGAGATGATAGGCCAGTCCAAATGCCACCCCTAGACCAATCAATAGACTCAGTAAAAGACTCCATTGATAATCATATAGTGTTTGGCGAACCATTTGCTTTAAACTAACCAACTTGATGCCCAGTGCGACAACGCCAATTTGCTTACCTTGATGCTTCACAGGCACAAAGACCCGTAACGAACGCCCCAGAGAACCCTTGCTGATAGAATGCGTAACTTTTCCTTGCAAGGCTTGCTTTTCGTCGCCTCCTTCAAAACTTTGCCCAATTTTATCTGGATTAGGGTGCGTGAGGCGAATACTATGATTATCCATCAAAACAATGAAATCCAGATGGTGATTTTTCGTGATTTGTAACAATTTTTGCTGCAAAGGGGGTGGGGCTTGTTTTTGTTCTAAGGCAGAAATGATATCCTCTTGTTTAGCGAGTTCGTGACCAAGCGTAGTGAGATTGTCGATTTGTTGCGCTTGAGTTTGCTTGGTGACATCGCGCATTAAAAATAAATAAAAACTCGTAGCTAAAACTAGAATCACCCCGATAAAAGTCAGTGATAAAAGCGTAAATAAGCGAATTCCTTCCTTCATGTTTACCTCCCATTTCCTCATTAGTATAACATAAGCAGCAACGTACTTAAATTAATTAAAAAAACTTTCCGAATATACTTGTAACCGTTAAACTAAGGATAGTTGTGCTGTCGAGATATTTGTGAAAGATAGCGCAAAAAGATGAAGGGGGAAATCTCAATGAAAAAGTGGCTTTCAATTAGCTTATTAGCATGTTCAGCCTTACTTTTAACAGCATGTAACTCAGGAAAAAGCACGCAAACAAAGAGCACTACAACACAAAGTTCACAAGTAACATCGAGTGCTTCTAAAAACGGCTATACCGATCCAAAGGAATTAAAGGATAGCTATGATGTGATTATTGTCGGAGCTGGTGGTGCAGGAATGACCGCAGCGATTGAAGCCAAAGATGCTGGTTTAAATCCAGTTATCTTTGAAAAAATGCCGGTTGCAGGCGGAAACACATCCAAATCATCAAGTGGAATGAATGCGGCTGGTTCAAAATTCCAAAAAGCCCAAGGAATTAACGATACAACAGATGCCTTTTATGAAGAAACGCTAAAAGGTGGGAAAGGTACAAACGATAAAGAATTATTGCGTTATTTTGTTGATCATTCAGCTGAAGCCATTGATTGGTTAGACCAAAATGGCATCAAATTAGATAACTTAACCATTACCGGTGGGATGAGTGTGAAACGTACACATCGTCCAACAGATGGTTCAGCAATCGGCGGGTATCTAGTGAAAGGTTTGGAACGCAATGTCGCTGAACGTAAAATTCCAATCTTTGTGAATGCGGATGTAAAAGACATTCATACGGACAATGGTGTGGTTGATGGTGTGAAAGTTCAAATTCAAGGCGAAAAAGCAAAAAATATCAAAGCTAAAGCCGTTATCGTGACAACCGGTGGATATGGTGCAAGTAAAGAAATTTTAGCTAAATATCGTCCTGATTTGAAAGATTATGTGACAACCAACTCTAAAGGTACAACGGGTGATGGGATTGCTTTAGTCGAAAAACTTGGCGGTCAAATCATTGATATGGATAAAGTGCAAATCCACCCAACTGTTAACCAAGAAAAAGGAATTTTAATTGGAGAAGCAGTACGTGGTGAAGGTGCGATTTTAGTTGATGATGAAGGAAATCGTTTCGTTAATGAAATGGATACGCGTGATAAAGTTTCGGCTGCAATCAATGCCTTACCGAAAAAACGTGCTTATCTTATCTTTGACCAAGGTGTAAGAAGCCGAGCAACTGCGATTGAATTCTATGCCAAACAAGGTTATGTCAAAGAAGGCAAGACGGTGGCTGATTTAGCGAAAACAATCAAAGTACCAAAAGCCAACTTAGAAAAAGCTGTTGCAAATTGGAATAAGGCGGTTGAAAGCAAACAAGATAGTGAATTTAACCGTACAACAGCGATGGAGCATACTTTATCTACACCTAATTACTATGCCATTCAAATTGCCCCAGGTGTCCACTACTCAATGGGTGGGGTGAAGATTAACACCAATACTGAAGTGTTAAACAAAGATAACCAACCAATTAAAGGATTATATGTGGCTGGTGAATTGGTAGGTGGTTTACATGGTGATAACCGAATCGGCGGTAACTCAGTAGCAGATATCGTGATTTTCGGTCGTCAAGCTGGACAACAAGCCGCAGCATTCGTCAAAGCGCAATAATCATAAACTTCATTTTCATTGCAAAAAAGACCAAGCAGATAATTAGGTTTGCTTGGTCTTTTCCTGTTATCAGTGATTATTTCCATCTATCACAGTTTGATTACAATTTGAAAAAAGTGCTTTCCTTTTAGGGTAAATCTGCTATAATACTATTCGTTGCAAGTTCCCGAAAGGATTCGCCTCTTTGCGAAGATGCCTTGTAACCGAATAATTTTAGGGGGAATACTTCATGGTAGAAAAACATTTATTTACTTCAGAGTCTGTTTCTGAAGGACATCCGGATAAAGTCGCGGACCAAATTAGTGATGCGATTTTAGATGCAATTTTAGAAAAGGATCCAATGGCGCGTGTTGCTTGTGAAACTTCTGTAACCACTGGGCTAGTCTTAGTTTTTGGTGAAATTTCAACAACGGCATATGTGGATATTCAAAAAGTCGTGCGCAAAACGATTAATGAAATTGGCTATACGCGTGCAAAATTTGGATTTGATGGAGATACAGTAGCCGTTTTAGTAGCGATTGATGAACAGTCACCAGATATCGCTCAAGGTGTGAATACGGCGTTAGAAGCAAGAGAAGAGAAAAAAGATGACAAAGACGAAACAGGTGCTGGCGACCAAGGCTTGATGTTTGGTTTTGCGGTAGATGAAACACCTGAATTGATGCCTTTACCAATTGCTTTAAGTCACCGCTTAGTTCGTCGTTTGGCTGTTTTGCGTAAATCAGGGGAATTAAGCTATTTACGTCCTGATGCGAAATCACAAGTCACTGTTGAATATGATGAAAATGAACAACCATTACGTGTCGACACAGTGGTTATTAGTACGCAACATGATGAAGCCGTGGATAATGCAACGATTCATCAAGACGTGATTGAAAAAGTCATCAAAGCAGAAATTCCAAGTGAACTTTTAGATGAGCAAACGAAATTTTATATTAACCCAACTGGCCGCTTCGTTATCGGAGGTCCTCAAGGCGATGCTGGTTTAACTGGCCGTAAGATTATTGTGGATACTTATGGTGGTTATGCCCGTCATGGTGGGGGTGCCTTTTCCGGTAAGGATGCGACGAAAGTAGATCGTTCCGCAAGTTATGCCGCGCGTTACATTGCCAAAAACATTGTCGCAGCGAAATTAGCGAAGAAATGTGAAGTGCAACTTGCCTATGCGATTGGGGTAGCCCAACCCGTTTCTATTTCAATCAATACATTTGGAACTGGTGTGGTACCAAATGATCAATTAATTGCGGCTGTGCGTGAAAACTTTGATTTACGTCCAGCAGGTATTATCGAAATGCTAGATTTACGCCGTCCAATTTATCGTCAAACCGCAGCTTATGGTCATTTCGGTCGTACAGATGTCGATCTTCCATGGGAACACACGGATAAAGTAGATGCCTTATTAGCTAGCGTCAAAGCTTAATCAAACATTTAAACAGACATCCTTTCCTTTTTTGGTTTAGGCCAAGAGAGGAGCGGGTGTCTTTTTTAGTAAATGAATTTTTACTGAATGATAAGTTAGTGAATGATACTTCGGTAAATTTGATTTAATGTAAATGGCGCAATACCCCTAGTAAATGCCGCTGTGTTAAGTGTCTTAATCCAAAGAGAAGAAGATCTATTCTCACATAAGAATCGCACTTATTTTGTATTTTCGAAATCAGGGTATACCCAGGAGGCCCAAAAATTTGCTCAGGAACAACAGCTACATCTGATTACTTATCAACAGATGGTGCAAGATTTGAAAAAAAGAATAAACTCTAAAAAGGGAAAGTAAGCAGTTCGCCTACTTTCCTTTTTTTGCACGTATATCACTAGCTGTCATTGCATATCTACTTTCAAGTGCTCGATTCATTGAACGTAACCCGCTAAAACCATTCGCGAAGGCTATGTTTGTTAAGGTTTCAGATGAGTTCACAATCGCAGTATAGGCAGATTGGATACGGATATTTCGCAAATATTCTCCGATTGTTAATTGCATATGTTGTTTGAAAAATCGTGATAAATATTCCTTTGAAAGATGCATATACATGGCCAATTCATCTAAAGAAATCGATTGTTGATAGTTTTCTTCGAGATAATCAGTAATTTTTTGCAAACGATTAAGAATAAAAATCGATTGTTGTGACAGGGCTTGTTTGGGAACTCTAAAATACTGAACAAGCTTTTTTAATATTTGTAAAACTAAAATATATAAATCAAATTGATAGTATTCTTTTTTTTCGTTTGCAAGTGTAAAAAATTCCTGACACAATACTTGAATTTGCTGGTACTGATTGTGTTGGATATCTGTAAATAATTCAGGTTTGTTCAATTGAAGTTCAAAAGAGTCAATATTAGGGTATAGATTTTTTACATAATTATAAGGAAAGATAATAGATAATGCACTTCCATTAGCAGTCGTTTTTATACTATGGATTTCTCTTGAGTTAATGACTAGTATCGTTTTAGGTTGTGTGGAAAATACTTCTTTGTTGATCACAAATTCATCTATTGTTCCTGAATACGTATAACTTAATTCAATACCACGATGCCAATGGGAAGGTATAATTGCCGGGAGTTGGTTGCGTGGTTGTTCGTTGAATAATTCATACCAAATCGGCAAAAACTTAACCGGTTGAACTAATTCATGTTCGGAGTCCATATTCATTTCTCTGTATTCACCAACCCGTATAAAGCCCCATACAAGTTCGCGTCATTTCCTAGTGTTGCGGCGATGATTTGCGGACGTTGCAAGGATAATTTTACGATTTTAATCCCCCGGTCTGTGATACTATCAGCCAATAAATCATATTGACGATTAATTTCCTCGATTAAAATGGGTTGCGCGCTAATACCACCGCCAATGGCATAGTGGGTTAAATCGAGCATCGCATGCATATCCAAAATTAATATAGCAATATCGCGACAGTAATTTTCAAAGATTTTCACAGCTTGTTCCTCTTTTTGAATAATCGCTTGAAAGGCAGCCTTGCCATCACCGAGATTTTCAAAATGTAAAGCTTTGCCAATATCATGAATCATTTTCACTGCCGAACCCCGTAAGCCATATAAAATCGGTTTATCTTCCAATTTTCCACCATATAGAAAACTTAATTCACCTGCTTGGAAATGACTACCACGGAAAATTTGCCCGTTTAAAATTAAGCCGCCACCGACACCTGTGCCCAAAGTGATAATTGCGCTATTCGGATGACCTTGCAGACTGCCTTGCCAATATTCCCCTAAGGCCCCAGCTTTACCATCGTTTTCAGCGCTTACTGCTACATCTGGTGCCTTGGTGTGAACGAGTTGCTTTAAGTCAAGACCATCGATGAAAGGAAGTGCGCCACCGTGATAGACGACTGCGCTATGAGGATCGACTTTTCCTGGAATACTGAAGGCGACTCCATGAATTTTTTCAGCTACTTCTGCCACTAATGAAAGAATTTGTTCTTTAAAGTCGTCTAAGTTCTTGGCTGTAGAAAGTTGTTTTTTACTTTTGATTGTACCGTCTTTTTGCATCAGTGCACTTTTGATATTGGTACCACCGACGTCGATAATGAGATATTGTTCCATTTGTTTCACCTAGTTTGCTAAATATTTTTTGAAAAAGTTAATTTCGTCTAAATTACATTGTTGAGCGATGGAATCCTTGATATTACAGTGAAAGACATGACCGCGTGGGTGCTTTTCATCGCCATAAATATGCAATTCATGTTTAATTTCTTTGGCCATCAAGTAACCATCTAAACGAATGGCTTGTTCATAAAGAAAATCTTTGTTGCTGCTCATAATAAATAGTGGCGGCAAATTTTTAGTGAGATATTTTTCGACATTGAGCACTTCTCGGTATTTTTCTTGAGCTTCTTTGGTAAAGTAGCCAGTGACTGCGCCTTGCAAATTGCCTGGAAGGTGAATAAAGTAAGCCCCACAGTTTAAGGCGGCGGCACGAATCGTTAAATCAGGAAGTTCGAAGTTAAAGTGTTGACGATAATTTTCATTGGTTAAAATAGCTAAGTATTGTTCGACCATTTGCCCACCCGCACTATCTCCAGCTAAGAAGACATTGTTTAAATCCAAATGATACTGGTTAGCATGTTCACAAAGCCAGTGCATGACCAAATCGACATCCTCTAAAATACCCGGGAAAGCAACATCTGGCCCTAAATGATAGGTAAAATTCACAAAAGCAAATCCTTCTTTGGCTAAAGACATGCCGTAAAATTGGTAAGTTTCTTTGGTGCCGTAAACCCAGCCGCCACCATGAATATGTACAATGACGGGAATATTTTTTTGCACATTTTTTGGTAAATATAAATCCAGCAAATGCCACTTTGGATCAGGTCCATAACTAAGGTCATCGATACGGGTGACTTCAGGGATTTCTAGTGGTAGATTCGCATCCCGTTTGTCATCATTTTGCTTACAAGCAACGCGCATTTGTTCAATTTCTTTTATGATATTTATTGACATTTAAAATCCTCCTTTAATTCTAGAAAGCGTTTTATATATTAAATTATAAACAATATCCAAAATATTTCTAGTCAATTATTGATAGCTAATAGGAAAATAATTGACATTATGACGATAGTTAGATTTTCCAAAATGTCAATATTCGCCACTTGTTGGATAATAAAATGCATTGTATCCGCTTTCTTTCGATGTATACTTAATTTGAAAACAAAAATATTGGAGGAAAATACAATGAAGTTTTTTGATCGTTTTCAAGCAACCTTAGAAAAAATAGTTGGGCCGATTGCTGCAAGGGTATCGAGTAGTAGATATATTAAGGCGTTAACAGAGGGCTTTATGTATACCATGCCGATTACATTAGGTGTAGCAGTGATTGCGGTATTGTCAAATTTGCCAATAACGGCTTGGTTGAACTTTTTGAAACAAGTTGGTATATATCAAGTCAGTCAAGATATTGTTAGTTTGACTTTATCCTTACTTGCTATTTATGTAGTAGGGGCGATTGGCTATTGTTTTACAAAAAATGAAGGAGAAAATGGTGTAATTGGTGCACTTATTTCGACTGCAGCATTTCTTGTATTAATACCAATTCAACATGCAAAAGTCAATGGAGCTGAAATTACGGCACTAGAAACAAAATACATGGGTAGCGATGGCATTTTTATTGCAATTATTCTAGGACTTTTAATCCCACAACTATATTGTTTCTTAATGAGTAAAAATTTGAAATTAAAGTTGCCTGATTCTGTTCCTCCTATGGTCAGTAAATCATTAACGCCAACTTTCGTATCAATGATTATTTTCTCAATTCTATTTGTTATTAAATATGTTTGCACGCTTACTTCGTATGGTAATTTGTATACATTGATAGCTACGTTTATTGGTGAGCCAATTACTCACTTAGGGGCATCACCAATTTCATTGATTATCGTTTTTACGCTAATTAATTTAATTTGGTTCTTTGGTATTCATCCTAACACGATTTTAATGCCTTACATGCCTATTTTAATGGCTGCAGGTGTTGCTAATACTGAAGCATTTGTATCAGGAAAAGCTTTACCATTCTTTACTTTTGTAGTCATATCTTCATGTATTCAAGTTGGTGGAGCAGGCAGTACGTTAGGTTTATGCGTTGCGACTATATTTTCAAAATCTGAAAAATATAAATCTATGCGTAAATTGGTTGTCCCTGCTAATCTTTTTAACATTAATGAACCAGTCATTTTTGGTTTTCCAATTATGCTAAATCCTATCTATTTTGTTCCGATGATTTTAACACCAATATTAAATGGTACAATTGGTATTATTTTATCAAAAATCATTCCAATAACAATAAATCCAACAATCTCAATGCCATGGGTTACACCTGCATTTGTATCAGCCTTCTTTATCGGTGGCGTAGGTTTACTTATTGTTTGGTTGGTTTGTTTACTTGTAGATTTTTTGATTTACTTACCATTTTTTATGATTGATGATAAGAATGCTTTGTTAGAAGAAAAAGCAAATATTTAGCGAAAGAGAGTGTATAACTATGGGATTTCCAAAAGACTTTTTATGGGGTGGTGCAACAGCCGCAAATCAGTATGAAGGAGGCTATTTGTCTGGCGGTAAAGGTTTGGCAGTTGCTGATGTAATCAGTGGTGGTACTAAGACACAAGTACGAAAAATATTAATTGAACTCGCTGATGGAACGAAAAAATGGATTCCTAGATGGGAAGAAATACCTACAGACGCAAAACCTGTTATTGATGAAAATACTTATTATCCTAGTCATCAAGCAGTAGATTTTTACCATCATTACAAAGAAGATATTCGTTTGATGGGCGAAATGGGCTTTAAAGTGTTCAGAATGTCGATAAATTGGTCGCGTATTTTTCCTAATGGTGATGATGTTTGTCCAAACGAGGAAGGATTACAATTTTACGAAGCGGTTTTTGCGGAGTGTAAGAAGTATCAGATTGAACCTTTAGTTACCATTAATCACTTTGATTTACCGCTAAATATTGCATTGAAGTATGGCGGATGGTATAGTCGCAAAACCATAAATATGTTTTTAGATTATTGTAAAACCATATTTGAAAGATATCAGCATCAAGTGAAATATTGGTTGACATTTAATGAAATCAATTTTTTGAGAGACTATTCGACATTAGGTATTACAGAAGCTTCTGATTATAACAAGCAACAACAATCAATCTTCCATGTTTTGTTAGCCAGTGCAAAAGCTGTGCAACTTGGACATCAAATCAATCCAGAATTTAAAATTGGTGCGATGATTGCTAATATTTTGTTTTATCCACAATCTTGCAATCCTGAAGATGTTTTAGAAGAAATGAAGGTTTCAAGAGAATTTAAAGATTTTTACTATGATGTACAATGTCGCGGTAGTTATCCAAATTATAAATTAAAAGAATTCAAACGTAATCACTTTAAATTAGAAAAATTACCTGGTGATGAAGAGGAGTTACAAAACGGTACGGTAGATTTTATTTCCATTAGTTACTATAATTCTGCCGTTATCGCTAAACAAAAAGGTGATGCAGAGAAAAGTTCTGGTAATCAATTAGGAGGCATCAAAAATCCTTATCTTGAAGAATCGGAATGGGGTTGGCCGATTGATCCGATTGGGTTAAGAATTGTCTTAAATCGCTTATATGATAAATATCGCTTACCGTTAATGATTGTAGAAAATGGTTTAGGTGCTATAGATAAAATCAAAAATGGTACAATCGATGATGATTATCGTATCGACTATCTGCGTCGACATATCTTACAAATGAAGGAAGCAATTGAATATGATGGCGTTGAATTATGGGGATATACTCCTTGGGGTTGTATTGATTTAGTATCTGCAGGAACAGGTGAAATGGACAAACGTTATGGATTTGTTTATGTAGATAAAGACAATTCAGGTAAAGGCACATTATCACGTACAAAGAAAAAATCATTTGACTGGTACAAACAAGTGATTGCTTCAAATGGTGAAAGTCTATAGTACGAGCGGGCGAGGTAAGAAATATGAATATTATTTTTAGAGCAGATGATTTTGGTATTTGTAAAGGTGTGAATTATGGAATTGCTGAAACGATTAATGAAGGCGTAGTTAAAAATGTTGGATTGATGGTTAATATGGATTCGGCAAAGCATGCGTTACAACTAGCTGAAGTCAAAGATTTGTGCATCGGTTTACATGTAAATATTAGCTTAGGTAAGCCGGTTTTAAGTCCTGATAAGGTTCCATCTTTGGTAGATTCTGCAGGGAATTTCTATTTAAAGGGTAAGAACTTTGAAAATTATGTCGAGCGTGTAAATTTTGACGAGATGCGCAATGAGATTGTAGCTCAAATAGATAATTTTCAAAAGCTTGTTGGGCGTCAACCTGATTATATCGATGGGCATGCAATTTTTTGTTCGGATTTTATTTCTACTATTAAGCAGGTTTCATTTGAAAAAGATTTATATTTCCTAGATCCAATGAATGAACAGTGGAAAGTAAAAAATAAAATTGCAATGTTGCCTTTTATTTCCTTGAATCAGGAAGGCCTTTATAATCCAAGAGATATATTCACTTCGCTAAAGGTAGAGGATTCTCTTGAAAATTATTTAGGAGTCTTTCATCCAGGATTTTTAGATAATTTTATTCTTGAAAATTCTAGCTATACAAGAATTCGTCCAATGGAATGTGAATTTTTAACGAGTCCTTGGTTGAAGTCATGGTTGACGGAGCACAATGTATCATCTGTGTCTATTAGAGAACTAAAATAAATGATAATGGACAGCTATCTTTTGGTGAGGATAGCTGTCCATTTATTATTCATATATCCCATACGTTTCCAGAACTTCTTGTACGAGGATAATGCCATTGCCGGGTTTGTCGATTTCAAGTTCGGTGCGAATGGCTTGGATGATGTCTTTTGCTTGATTGACTTTGGCTAAAATTAAGACCACTTCTTTTTCCGGTTCGATATCCATCGCAAATAATTTACTTGTTTCATGAATGCCAGCACCTCGTCCATGGACAATGGTGCCACCTTTTGCCCCTGCATGATTGGCTGCTGTAATCACATCTTCGGCTTTTCCACGATTTACAATAGTCAAAATAGATTGGTACATAGCACTTTGCTCACTTTCTTTAGGATATTCTTGGTCAGGATAACAACTCACACCGCAAACTTTGAACAAGGGTAGTGAGAAGGCAATTCCATGATTCGGCTTTTCAAAATGAAAGATTTGGGCCAATTTTTGCATGACTTCACGGCAAAGGGTGCTCGGACCAGCCATCATCACAATTTCTTTTCGTTGATCATCAAGGGCAAATAAATGTAAGAGAGAATTTTCAATCGTACCATGTGCACGCAATATAGTGCCCCCACGCATGCCTAGTTTTTTCGCCTTTTTGAGTAATTTGCTACCTAGACCACAGTTGACAATAAAATAAATCTCTTGCATCAGATTCCCTCCCGTTTATTTTTCAATTTAAATAAGACACCTAATAACTCTAACATAATAATTGGCATTAATGCAACTAGGGCTATCATACCAAACCCATCAATAATCAGATTGGCACTTTCGATTTTATCAGCAGCTCCTTGGATAAAGGAGAGGATAAACGTAGAAGTCATTGGTCCAGTAGCTACTCCACCCGCGTCAAAGGCCATCCCGATAAACATTTTAGGGGTGAAAAACATTAATCCCAAAGCCAAAAGATACCCTGGTAATAGATAATGCCATAGCTGGATTTGTGGCACGAGTACCCGCAAGACAGAAAGAAAGACGGCCAGCCCCACACCGACTGCAAGGGAGGCTAGTATTGCTTTTTTCTGGATATAACCACTTGTGACGTCTTCAATTTGATCGGTTAGTACATAGACGGCTGGTTCTGAAAGAATAGTTGCGACCCCTAGAATGAGACCAACCCCTAGAATCCAAGTTTTACCCTCAAAACTTGCAAGTTGATGGCCGATGAGTCCGCCGATATCCATCAGTCCGCCACTAACACCAAGTAAAAAGATGATTAAACCAATATGCACATAGCCAAATCCTATGAACATCCGATAAACTTCTCTTTTTTTCAATTTAAAACTCAAGAGCTGCAAGACGACAAAAATCAGAAATAATGGGAATACAGAAATGGTTCCTTCTTTGACGGTATGGAAAAGCAAATGAGCAAAATGTGACCAGATGGCTTGGTTATCATTGGTAAGTTCAAACGCTGGTGTAGCGAGCGCATTTTTAGGACTGAGTAAGTGTAAAAGTAAAACGGCCAAAATTGCGCCACTAGAAGCAATCGCCACCAGTCCAAAGCTATCTTTCTCGGAGGCTTTACTATCTTTCTTCAGTTTAGAAATCCCAACAGATAGCGCCAAGATAAAAGGAACCGCCAAAACCCCCGTAGTTGAGCCTGAAGCATCAAAGGCCATGGCTAAAAAGGCTGGATTAGTTGGTATGCTTAATAGGAAAATAAGTCCATAGATACCAAGTAATAACTTATAAAGTGGAAAATTATAGAAAACCCGCAAGAAACCAATGGCTAACATCACCGCAACTCCCAATGAAACGCTCATGAGTAAGGTGGTACTAGCCATCATTTTTTGCGTGACTTGTTCAATTTGGTTGGCTAAAACAATTAAGTCTGGTTCCGCCGCACAGATGAAAAATCCAACGACAATGCCGCCGAGTAGTACGGTCCATAATTTGTTGGTCTTAGCGAGAAAAGTCCCAGTTAAATCGCCCAATGGATGAATTGCTAAGTCTACCCCGATTAAAAATAGAGTTAAGCCAATCACCACAAACATTTCACCGATTAAAAAGCGCCATAAAACTGCACCTGGTACCGGACTAATCGTCAAATGTAGCAATATGACAATAAGGGTAATCGGTAAAACGGAGAAAAAGACTTCCTTAAATTTTGCTTGTAAAACCTGCAAACACATCACCTCTAAAATGAAATTTGGTCAACTAAATATTATTTTATCCGTTGGAATGAAAGAAAAATCTACATAAAATAAAACGATAAAATAATAAATTTGTTATCTGAATTGTAACATGGTTGCCAGAACGAATCAAAGATAACGCTTTAAATTTAGAGTTAGACTTAATTTAAAATGAAAAAATACAAGTAATCAAATAAAAGTTAGTGCTATTTTTCAAAAAATCTAGTACAATGTAAACGAAAATCAAAATAAAGGAAGCGACAAGTGAGATGGCTTTTTTACAAGCAAATATTTATTCCAATACTTTAGGAATGGAAGTAATGATAGATATTATTTTACCACAACAAACATATAAAAAATTCGGATCAAATAGTATAGGTGCGACAGAAGATGTTCCAGTTTTATATTTATTACATGGAATGGGCGGCAATCATAGTGTTTGGCACCGACGTACTTCAATTGAGCGTTATGTAAAAGACTTAGAGATTGCGGTGATTATGCCGTCAACGGACCTAGCGTGGTATACAGATACGCAATATGATATGAAATATTGGACTTTTATCTCGGAGGAATTACCACAGCTTTGTCATGAGTTATTCCCACAATTAACGACTAAACGAGAAAAGACTTTTGCAGCTGGGCTTTCCATGGGTGGTTTTGGCGCATTAAAACTGGGCTTGCTTTGTCCAGAAAAATTTGCGGGAATTGCGGCGATGTCAGGAATGCTTACCTTGGTTGAAGCTAAAGAACAATTATTCCAAGTGCGCGATGCAAGTTATTGGCGCGGCATTTTTGGCCCAGAAGAAACTTGGCGAACTTCAGAAAACGACTTTACCTATCAAATTACCCACTATCAAAAGGAACAAAAGAGCAAGTTTTTCATCTGTTGTGGGACGGAAGATGAGCTCTTGTTATCGAGTCAAATCGTTGTGGATCTCATGCAAAAAAATGACTTTGACGTGACTTTTAAAACCGGTCCAGGAGCACACGAATGGCAATTTTGGGATACTTGGATTCAAACGGTATTAAGCTGGATGCAAGAAATCATGCAACAAGCAAACTAAGGAAAAAGCGTATCTACTTCATTGGTTACGAGGTAGGTACGCTTTTATTTATTTTTGCAAAAATTGTTGTAGTTTTACTTTGCATGTTTGGCTCTTAGGCAATCCTTCTTGATAGTGGAGCGTGACTTTAGCGGTTAGCGTATCTTTAGGCGTAATCTTAATCTTTTTAGGAATCGCTACATTAAGCTCTGCGTCTGTTAATCCTTTGACTTGTCCATTCTGCCATTCGATACTACGAGATACACTTGCTATTTCTTGATCTTTTGCGGTAATAACGACTGCAATATTTTTCACTTTTTCATCAATGAGATTGTCTATTTGCGGTAGTTTCGTGACTACGACTTGCTTTTGATTACTAACCAGTTCTAAGCCTTTTAAATCCAAATCTTCTAAATCCTGAAAATTGACCTGATATACTTCTAATTGACTGGGTTGGCTGAAACGTCCTACCAAAAAACTAAGCCCCGCAACAATCATCACTAAAAGAACAATGGATAAATTCTTTTTCATATTTGCTCGCTCCTTATCTAAATTTAAACGTTTACAATATGATTGTACCAAAAAAACGCTAAAGCACAAATCACTTTAGCGTCGTTTTTTTTCAATACAAAATAGAATCGGGGGTTGATTTTTTTGATTAATAAATTGATATTTCAGCACATTGATGCTTTCTTGGGGGAGCGCTTGGCAGTATTGCTCAACGGCCTGTAATTCTTCTGCTCCACCGGCATGACCATAGTAGCTGACCACAATAATGCGTCCTTTAGCCTTTAGTCGCGATAAGAGCCCGTCTAAAGCTTGCTTGGTTGTTTCAGGGAGTGTAATACAGTGCTTATCGCTATTCGGCAAATAACCTAGATTAAAAATAGCTGCTTGGATTTGATCTTCTGGGGCTAAATAGTCTAGAACATGCTCATGCCCTACTAGATGGCAAGCAACACACGAGGTTAGATTGGCCTCACTTAAACGTTTGGTGGTTTGCTCGAGCGCCTGTTGCTGAATATCAAAGGCGTGAACCTGACCTTTTTCTCCAACTAATTCGGCTAAAAACAAGGTATCATGGCCATTTCCCATCGTTGCATCAACTACGATATCTCCAGGCTGTACGCATTCCCTTAAGAGTTGATGGCTAAAATGTAAGGCAGTTTTTAGCATATGTTCACCTGCTTACGAATATCGAATTTGCCTTGATAAGAATCACGGCGCAACATTTCTTGATCAATGGCGTTTAGGACTTCCCATTTTTTCAAACTCCACATCGGACCGACAATCGACTCAAATGGTGCATCTCCGGTTAGACGATGGATGATAATGTCTTGTGGAATCAGTTCTAATTGGTCGCAAATGATATCGACATATTCTTTAAAGCCTAATAAGCGCAACCGTCCTTCGTGATAATCTCGGAGCATGCGGGTATTGCGCATCAAATGAAGTAGGTGCAATTTAATCCCTTGAATATCGGAATCTAGAATCGTTCGTTTGACATTTTCCATCATCATTTCATAAGTTTCGCCAGGGAGGCCATTAATCAAGTGGGTGCAGACACGAATATTGTGCTTGCGTAATTTAGCAACACCGTCTAAATACGTTTGATAGCTATGGGCGCGATTGATTAGCTCGCTGGTTTGTTCATAGGTAGTTTGTAGGCCTAGTTCGACCCAAAGATAAAGGCGTTCATTCAGTTCGGCTAAGTATTCCACGACATCATCAGGCAAACAGTCCGGACGTGTCCCAATCGATAAGCCGACCACTCCAGGCAAATTCACCACTTGTTCGAAACGTTCTTTGATGACGGCTAGTGGTGCGTGTGTATTGGTAAAGTTTTGGAAATAGACGATATATTGTGCAACGCCAGGCCATTTTTGATGCATCATATCAATCTCTTTTTGGAATTGAATCGGTAGTGGATCTTCAGGTGCGACAATCATATCCCCTGAGCCAGATACGCTACAAAAAGTACAGCCACCATGAGCCACAGTGCCATCACGGTTCGGACAATCAAAGCCACCATCAATCGGAACTTTAAAGATTTTCTCACCGAATTGTTGTCTTAAGGCATAATTCCATGAGTGATAACGTTTATTTTGATCTTCTGCATATAAAAATTTCATCTAATAACTTCCTTATATTATGATTCTGAGCCGAAAAAGGATTAAGCACGTTTGTTAAATTCTTGGACAAAACGTTTTTCGGCATAAATAGGATAGGTCAACAGCAACCAACCTAAGCCTAGTGAATAGCCAGCCAGGACATCGCTTGGATAATGCACGCCAAGATAGATACGGCTACACCCAATGAGCAAGATGAATAAAGCGAGGATAACTTGGCAAATGCGTTGACTGGTCTTGTTGTGAATAAAAAGTGGCACGAAGAAAATCAGTGTCCCATATAAAACCATACTACCAGAAGAATGCCCACTAGGAAAGCTATAGCCTGGCGCGTGGACCAGATGCTCACCACTTGGACGTAGGCGATGGACTAACACTTTCACTATATTTGTTAAAGCTAAAGCCACACCAATCATGCCAGCACTTAACCAAAGCGCTTCTAGTTTGCGCTGTCCATAGATTAAGACGGCTATAATGGCGATGGTTAAGATGACCATGGTAATCACATTGGCAAATTTGGTTATCCAACTAAAAAAGGTGGTACCTTGTGGACGTAGCGCTTGAATGGTTTGACTGATCGTTGTGTCAAAGCCTTTCAGAGTTGTCGGATAAAATTTAGCGATGTAAGTCAAAGCCGCAAATAGTAGTAAAAAGCAGCTACCGGCAAATTGATAATAAAGTTTGTTTTTCGTCATGTCTTTTCCTTTCTAGATACGAATAATTTTCTTAAACATTTCAGTCATATTACGTCAAATGAATAAGTTTGAGTTCTATTATAGCCGAAATAGTAGTTTTTTAGTAGTAAGTAGTGAAAATACGCGCTGTTTTTCTAATTTTTTATAAAGAATTATGTCCTTTGGGTAGGAAAAGTTTGACCATCCGATTAAGAATATAACAAATTGATGAGTTTCATGCATTTTTAAAGTAAAGCTTAAGGTTTTGGTGTATAATAAATCTTGAGCTTTTAGATAGATATTTTGCAAGTGCATATGTTTGCTTAAAAGGTTTTTGGATAGTCTTTTTAAAATAATATTTTGAATCGCTAATTTATTGATAGTGGAGGATAGGAAATGAAAAAACATACCGGTTATCAAGTGAATCATCATACAACAAATCATAAAAAATACCGCAAATTAAGTAAAACGGCGGCTGTTGTGGGGAGTACTGTGACGGCTGTAAGTGTGGCTGCCCCATTAATGCCTGCGGTGAATGTTCAGGCAGATACTGTGCAATATAGCAGTGCATCTAGTCAACAACAATTTATCAATCAAATTGCCCCACATGCCCAGTCTGTAGCCAATGCCAATGATTTATATGCTTCAGTTATGATGGCTCAAGCGATTTTAGAAAGTGCTTGGGGTCAAAGTACTTTAGCCCAAGCGCCAAACTATAATTTATTTGGCATTAAAGGTAGTTATAATGGTCAAACAGTATACATGAATACTTTGGAATTTTTAAATGGCCAATGGGTGACGAAGAATGAACCTTTCCGTCGCTATCCTTCTTATGCAGAATCATTTATGGATAATGCGCGTACGTTAAGAACGGTCTCTTTCCAATCTGGGGTCTACTACTATGCTGGGGCTTGGAAGAGTAATACGACTTCTTATCGTGATGCTACAGCTTGGTTGACCGGACGTTATGCAACCGATCCTAACTATGCAACTTCGTTAAACCGTATTATCGAGACATATGGTTTAACCCAATATGACACACCAAGTAACGGCACTCCTTCTACAGTGATTGGTGGAGGGATTAGTTCAGAAAACAATGCAGGAGTAGTTAATAACCCAAGTCAATCCACTGGTAATCTCGGTGGCTCAACTTATACTGTTTCTGTTGGTGATACATTATGGGCAATTTCACGCAAATTTGGTGTGACTATTACACAATTGAAAAGTTGGAATAATTTGTCCAGTGATATGATTTATGTAGGACAAAAATTGTCGATTCAAACAGGAACGGGAAATACAGCTGTGACTCCAACTCCGAGTACACCGGTAGTACCTAACAACCCAACCACTTCGAACGCTCAGACTTATACTGTGGTAGCAGGCGATTCAGTTTGGAAGATTGCCCATCAATTCGGTATTTCGATGGATACTTTACGTAGTTTAAATAATATACAAAATAATTTTATCTATCCAGGACAAGTCTTGAAAATTCGAATTATTAGTAGTAATAATGTGACAACACCTACGCCTGAGTCAACTCCAAGTATTCCCACAGGTAGTCAGACAGGTACACAAACACCTACTAATCAAACAAGTGATACAATTTATACAGTCAAATCCGGTGATAGTTTATGGGCGATTGCTAATAAACATGGCCTATCTGTGAGCCAATTGAAGAGCATAAACCACTTAACTAGCGATATTATCTATCCAGGACAAAAACTTAATACCAAGACCAAAGTATCTTCGCAAGATACGGTTTCTTCATCGACAACCAAACCAGCACCAAGCCAAGAGTCGATAACGTCAAGTAATACATCAACAAGCACTAGTAAGACATATACGGTTGCTTCTGGAGATAGCCTTTGGGCAATTGCTAATAAACATGGCTTATCTGTGAGTCAATTAAAGAATATGAATGGATTGACTAGTGATGTAATTTATCCAGGCCAAACATTAAAAGTAGGTCAAGGGAATAATACAAGTACGACAGCGCCAAGTAAAATAGCTACGACAACACCAGCACCAAGCCAAGTGTCGACAACGTCAAGTAATACATCAACAAGCACTAGTAAGACATATACGGTTGCTTCTGGA
>Shorty_p1__coassemble_1459_pt1 | contig 21348 bp, 19 predicted proteins | sample Shorty_p1__metabat2_high_PE_009 | metagenome-assembled genome bin Shorty_p1 | reverse complement strand
CAGTATAACTGGAGGACTGGAGGGATGCTATACACCTTGTTATTGGACGCTTACGTTCATTCACATTCTTACAAAAAAAGAGGAAAGCACCTACCAGCTTTCATCGACTGGTCGGCGATTTCCTCTAAAAAATTAGTTATGATCTTTTATTCAAAGCCCACTTTTGCTTCTTCAGGAAATTCTGATTCAATCACTTCTGCACAGTGTTCACATACATGTTCTAGGTGTTCATGGTCACTTAATTTAGCTTTGACTTGACGACAACGATCACATACATGACCTTCTGCACGTTCCACTAAGATAGCAACATCTTCAAATTTTTGAGCAGCTTCAGGCGCACTTGCTGGACCTTCTTCGCTTACAGTAAAGAAGTCTGGTGAAATGATTAATAACTGTGGTAAGTTTGCATTTAAAGCAGTTAATAAAGCACGAACTTGTTCATTTGGATAAACCGTTACTTTCGCTTCCATTGATTTACCAATTAATTTTTCATTACGCGCAACTTCTAATGCTTTCAATACATCATCTCTAAAGTCCATGAAGGCTTTCCACATATCAAGTAATTCTTCTTGATTCGCAAAAGTTTCAACTTCAGGGAATTCAGCTAATTGTACATATTCTTCCTCTTCTTTTAGGTAGCTCCAGATTTCTTCAGCCGTATGTGGGATAATTGGCGTTAATAATTTCGTCAAGGCCACAGCAGTATCATAAAAGACAGTTTGCATGCAGCGACGTTCATGATTATCAGCCGCTTCGATATAGACCACATCTTTGGCAAAATCTAAGTAGAATGAAGAAAGGTCAACGGTTAAGAAGTTCACAACTGTACGATAGATGTATAAGAAGTTGTATTTGTCATAACCTTCTTTTCTGATTTGTTCGATGGTTTGATTTAAACGAACCATCATGTATTTATCTACAGAGCGTAAATCTTCATAAGCCACACGATTTGCTTTTGAATCAAAGTCAGTCGTATTCGCTAATAAGAAACGCATGGTGTTACGAATTTTACGATAAACTTCAGATACTTGTGCTAAGATATCCATCGACACACGTACATCAGATTCATAGTCCACACTACTTACCCATAGACGTAAGATATCAGCACCCATTTGTTTAATAACTGTTTCAGGAACAATCGTATTTCCTAATGATTTACTCATCTTGCGGCCTTCACCATCTAAAGTAAATCCTTGAGATAAGACTGCTTTATAAGGTGCAACCCCATTGATAGCCACACTTGTTGTAATACTAGAGTTGAACCAACCACGGTATTGGTCAGAACCTTCTAAGTACATATCAGCTGGGAATTTCAATTCAGGACGATTACGTAACACACCTTCATGTGAAGAACCAGAGTCAAACCATACGTCCATGATATCTGTTTCTTTTGTGAAGATACCATTTGGTGAACCTGGATGTGTAAAGCCTTCTGGTAATAAATCTTTAGCTTCACGTTCAAACCAAACATTTGAACCATATTCAGCAAATAATTCAGCAACATGTTCAATCGTTTCGTGCGTTAGGATTGCTTCTCCATTTTCTGCATAGAATACAGGTAATGGCACACCCCAAGCACGTTGACGAGAGATTACCCAGTCACCACGGTCACGAATCATGTTATACAGACGAGTTTTACCCCATGGAATAATCCAGTCTACTTTTTCGACTTCATCAAGGATATCTTGACGGAATTTATCAATTGAAGCAAACCATTGCGGCGTTGCACGATAAATAACAGGTTTCTTTGTACGCCAGTCATGTGGGTAGCTATGGGTGAAGAAATCAAGTTTTAATAAAGAACCATTTTCTTCAAGCATCTTGGTTACAACTGGATTGGCTTTGTCATAGAACATTCCTTCAAAACCAGGTGCTTCAGCTGTATAGCAACCACGGCTATCTAATGGAGAAAGCACATCTAAACCATATTTCTTACCAACAATGTAGTCTTCTTCCCCGTGTCCTGGAGCGGTATGAACTAAACCAGTACCGGCATCTAAAGTAACATGATCACCTAACATTAATAATGAAGTACGATCATAGAAAGGATGTTGTGCCGTCATTAAATCAAGGACTTCCCCTTTGAATTCTTGTAAGACTTCAACATTTTCCCAACCAATTTCTTTAGATACAGTTTCTAATAGGTCTTTCGCAACGACAAATTTGCGACCATCTGCTTTGATTTGCACATAGTCAAAATCAGGATTAGCAGAAATACCTAAGTTAGCAGGCAAGGTCCATGGCGTAGTTGTCCAGATAATGAATGAAGTATCCGTATCTAATAAATCTTTTCCATCTACCACTTTGAAAGCAACGTAAATAGATGGTGATTTTACATCATGATATTCGATTTCGGCTTCAGCTAGTGAAGATTCACTTGATGGTGACCAGTAAATTGGTTTCAAACCTTTGTAGATATAGCCTTTTTCAGCCATCTTACCAAATACACGAATTTGAGCTGCTTCGTAATCAGGTGTTAAAGTGACATATGGATGTTCCCAATCACCAGAAACACCTAAGCGCTTGAAGTCGGCACGTTGTTTATCTACTTGAGATAACGCGTAATCATGACAAAGTTTGCGGTATTCAACGATATCCATTTCCTTACGTTTAACACCTTGTTTGGCTAAAACTTGTTCGATTGGTAGACCGTGCGTATCCCAACCAGGTACATAAGGTGCACGGAAGCCAGACATAGACTTGCTGCGGATAATGATATCTTTACTAATTTTATTTAAAGAATGTCCTAAATGGATGTTCCCGTTCGCATATGGAGGGCCATCGTGTAGAACAAAACTTGGTTTGCCTTCATTTAATTTTTGACGTTGACCATATAAATCTTTTTCGTCCCATTCCTTTTGCCATTCGCCTTCACGGTTTGGCAAGTTCCCACGCATTGGAAAACCAGTTTTTCCAAGATGGAGTGTTTCTTTCAATTTCATTTATCTTGTCTCCCCTTTTAATTATTAAAAATCATCTAAAAAAAATAATTCAGTGGACCAATCAAGTCGCTTCACATCCATGTTTAATCTGTGTTCGCCGGCTCACATCCTTAATCATCGGCGTTCAACAGCTAGACATTGTGAAATTCGCCCTCCCGCTTGAGAAAATCTCCTTTCATCCGATTTTCTCAGCGGTAGGTAAGCACACGAATTTCTTCATGTTTGACCAGCTGTTTCACGTCCTAAAAAAAAGTCCCTATGCTAATTCAGCATAGGGACGAACGAAATCGTGGTACCACCCAAAATTTAAAGATATAAAATCTTCCTTTTGACATCGATATCGAGATGAGCCGTCTACCCTTACTTAGCATATACGATGGGTTCAGGATAGTAAACTTAGGATGATCTGCATTATTCCAGGGTTTACCGGTCTTTCACTCTCACCGACTCGCTATGAAAAATAAAATAATGCTTTCTGTTCCACTAATATTTATTCAGTTAAAGATGAATCAGTTTCATCGTCTTCTTGATTAGAAACTTCTAATTGAGAGTTTACTTCAACATCTACCTCGTTGTCAAGTGTTTGTTCTAAAACTTCTTTCAAAACAGTAGATGAATCTGGCACATAAGTTGAAAATGGTGCCAAAATATCATCCCATTCTGGACTTTTCACTTCTTGTAATTGGGTTTCAATCTTCAGTAATAAGCTATTGTAAAAGACGCGTGTTTTCTTCTTCAAATCGTTGGTTTCTAGAACTAATTGACGCGCATTTTGAGTGGCATCTGAAAGAATTTCTTTTGCTTTATCTTCTGCCGCTTGTGTAATTTGGAAAGCACGTTTTTCCGCATCTGCAACCAATTCATTGGCTTTATTTTGTGCAGAAGTTACTAATACTTCAGATTCTTTGGTAGCACTTGATTTCACCTTATCTGCTGTATCTTGTGCCACAATGATAGATTGATTTAACGCATCTTTTAATTCGTTAAAATAAGCTAATTTTTCTTCCGCATGCTTTAAAGATTTTTCTAGCTCACGATTTTTTTGCACAGCAATTTCATAATCACGCGCTACTAAATCTAAAAAGTCTAATACCTCATCACGATCAAAGCCGCGCATCTTATTTGAAAATACTTTATTTTGAATATCTAATGGAGTTAAAGCCATGGCAATCACCTCATAATATTTATTTACGTAACACACCCAATGATAAACGAATTTTTTCTTTCTTAGTCGTCCCTTCAATCGCACGAATCTGCAGGCGACCAAATCCTCTTATTGATACAATATCTAATAAATCCAAAACAAAATCCGCTCTTTGCATTTCCATCCAATTGAGCTTAACCTTATTGGATTCGATGAGTTGTTTTGAACGTTGACGCGAGATATTAAAGACATTGGATATCACCACATCGACCCGCAAAGAGCTCACAATTGCTTGTTCTAAGGTCCAATCATCTTTAGGAACAATTAATTCTGTATAGTTGGCTTGCTCTAAACGCACCGAGATTTTGCCAATTTTTTCTACCTGAATCTGCACATAATGACTAATTTCTTTAGACATTAAGACTTGCCAATTTTCCCCATCAGAAATAATATCTCCGAAAGATTGACGCTTTAACCCAGTAGATAATAAAGTTCCTAGAATCTTACTATGACTTAATTGCACAAATTTTTTAGGATATTGAATGGTAAATAGGGCAATTTCAAAATCCTCTTGCGTCGGCGTATAATAATCTGGATAAATCAAACAACGTGTACGCTCGCTTGATTCATAACCACCATAAAAACGAAAACCTAAATCAGAATTTTGACGGATCAATGTCTCTAAAATATAGGCTTGTCTTGGATCTAAAAAGTCAGTTAGAACGGGCGCATATTGCATTTCCACTTTTTCTAACCATTCTTCTACAGTGTCAATAAAAGGGCGCTCATCTTCCCGAAAATGTTGATACACATTTGCGTTCAAAAAAGCCACCCCCTTAAATTAATATACAAAAAATAGTAAAATACGAATCAATGCCTGACTAGCTAATTGTAATACTAGTACCGCAAAAAGAATCGTAAAATCGACCGGTCCGAATTGTAATTTCACCCGATCAAATATACTTAAATATGGCTCACAAATCTTACTTAAAAGTTGGCCAAATTTACTTTGGTATCCACCTGGGAACCAAGATAATAATGCATAGATAACAAGTAATGTCGTATATAGATAGACCACATCACCGATTAATTTAATTAATAAAAATAGGATAGGCTTGTCCTCCTAATCATTGTCAGCAAACACTAAACTGACAAAACAGTTATTGAATCTCCAACATATTGGCATCCATTAAAGATTGCGCTGTCCCATCAATTTCTACTCCTTGTGCCGTACATAAGAAGATTTCATTACCTACACGTTTAATATCACCGTTTTCAGCATAAACAGTGCCTGTCAAGAAATCAACAATTCGTCTTGCTTGATACTCCTCAATCTGATGGAAGTTCACCAAGACAGACTCACCATTCATAATATGTTTGGCAATTTTCATCGCTTCTGAATAGGCTCTAGGCTCGATAATAATAATCTTATTTGCAGCTTGATTTTCTCTAGTACTACGTGGTTTAGTAGAAGATTTATTTGCTCTTGACTGCTGCATAGATACAACATTTTGTGCTTGCGTGTGATATTGTTGTGATTGATTACTATAATTATTTTCTTGTGAATGCTGTGATGAATAATCCCGAGACTGATTGGCTACTGAACGTTGATAAAACGATTGTCTAGTAGGTTGGGTATTTTGAGGCGCTGGATTATTAACACGATTCGTCACACTTGGATGAGCGTGAACTTGCTCTTCTTCATCAGCATAGTCATTTCTCTCAGTATCCTCTTCTTCAGCCATACCAAAAAAGTTTTTAGCATTTTCCCACATTTCCTGCAGTTTCATGGTTCATCCTCCTTTCACGTCTCACTTAAACAATGCCGTGCCGACTCTAACAAAAGTAGCGCCTTCCATCACAGCAATAGGAAAATCATTAGACATCCCCATACTTAAATCATGGCAAGGAGCATAAGATAAAGTCAACTTTTCAATCTCACATTGCTTTTGTTTTAATTTCTTGAAAATATCGTGTTGTTCAGTCGCAGTAGAGTCAAAAGGAGCCATCGTCATTAAACCAACAACTTGAATTTTATCATGCGCATGAAGCGACAAGATAAAGTCTTTGGTTTCTTCAAGTGTCAATCCATGCTTACTTTCTTCACCAGAAACATTGACTTCAACAAAACACTTAACGACTTTTTGCGCTCTTTTTTGAATTTCGTCAGCCAACTTTAAACTATCTAGGGCATGAAAATAATCCACTTCATTAATGACATCTTTGACTTTGCGTCGTTGCAAATTACCGATATAATGCCAGACAACCTCCGGATGAGTGATTGCTTGTTTTTTAGCTAAAAATTTATCCGCACGATTTTCGGCTAAGTGCAATTGACCTAACGCGATCATCGCTTGGGTTGTCGGCACATCTTCAGTCTTCGTAACGGCTACTAAAGTTACCTCAGAACAACTGCGTCCAACCTGATCACAAGCTTTCTGAATAGATTGTTGTACTTGTTTTAAATTATCAGCTAACATCATGATCAGGTCTCCTTTATTGCTTAATTATTGCGTTTACGACGGAAAAATGGAGGTGTACTTAACTCATCTTCTGCCGGTTTTACTTCTTCTTTGTTAAATGTTTCAAATTCACGTTTTTCAACATTATCAAATTGTGCGTCATCTACTTTAGGACGGACATTTTGTTCTTTACGAATATCCCAGTCACCAAATGAATTTTCTTCATTCGTTGTTGGTGTTGTTGGGCGTGCTTGATCTAAATCAAGCGTTGGTTTTGGTTGTGTTGTGTGAATTTGGCTAGCACGATGACTACGAGCAGATGTATTTTCACGTTTGCTTGGATCAATACCTGTAGCAATGACAGTGACACGAATTTCATCGCCTAGTTCTTCATTGATTGAAGTACCAAGGATGATATTTACATCGCCACTTGCAGCATGAGCAACGATATCAGCTGCATCTTGTGCTTCAAATAAAGTCATATCTAAGCCACCAGTGATGTTTAGTAAGACTTGTTCTGCCCCATCAATAGAAGTTTCTAATAATGGAGAAGAAATTGCTCGTTTAGTTGCTTCAACCACGCGTTCTTCACCACTAGCAACCCCGATACCCATTAAAGCAGTACCTTGATTAGCCATCACAGTTTTCACATCGGCAAAGTCAAGGTTCACATAACCTGGTGCAGTAATTAAATCAGAAATACCTTGAACCCCTTGACGTAATACATTATCAGCTTCACGGAAAGCTTGTAACATAGGCGTCTTTTTATCAACGATTTCTAATAAGCGGTTATTTGAGATAATTAATAAAGTATCTACATTTTCTTTTAGTTTAGCGATACCTTCTGCAGCATAGCGCCCACGTTTTGGACCTTCAAATGTGAATGGACGTGTCACTACCCCAACAGTTAAAGCACCGATTTCTTTAGCGATACGAGCAACGATTGGCGCAGCACCTGTACCTGTTCCGCCACCCATACCAGCAGTGATGAAGACCATATCCGCACCTTCTAATGTTTCGCGAATTGCTTCTTCACTTTCTTCAGCAGCTTTTTGACCCACTTCAGGTTGAGAACCTGCTCCTAAACCACGAGTGAATTTAGGTCCTAATTGGATAACTGTTTCAGCTTTTGAGGCGCGTAAAGCTTGAACGTCCGTATTGACTACGATAAATTCAACACCTTTTACGTTTTCTTCAATCATGCGGTTAATGGCATTACCACCGCCACCGCCGACACCGATTACTTTAATAATCGCGCCAGAATTTACACTATTATCAATTGAAAATTCCATTATCGATTTCCTCCTATCAACTATTCAAAAAAGTTAGAAAAGAAATTCTTAATCTTATCTGTGACTTTTTCTTGATGTTCTTCTTCATCATAGTAGTTCGCATTTGTTTCATAAGTTGGTTGTTCATATTCTGGTTCTTCATCTGGGACCACTGGTGTTTGAACAGCCGGTGTAGATGAAGTGGTAGGAACGACTCTTTCTCCAGTAATAGCTGAAACAACCACTTGGGTAATTTCGCTCATACTTGCCGCATAGTCCACTAAGCTAATGACATTTGTAAATACTGGATTTCTTAAGCCCATGTGATTTGGAACATGTAATTTCACTGGTGTACCTAAGATTTCTTGTGCTAAATCAACTACACCTGGGAGACTAGCTGCCCCACCAGTTAAGACGACACCACCTGGTAAATCAAGCGCATCGATTTCATCTAACACATCTTTGGCTTTTGTAAAGATTTGTTCCATACGTGCTTCGATGATTTCTGATAAATAACGTTCATCAATTTTTACTGGTTCTGCCTTACCAATGACATCAACTGGGAATTCTTCGCTTGCAGATGTACGTGCAGGATAAGCATCACCATAATTAATTTTCAAGGCTTCAGCATTATTAAATGAAGTATTTAAGACAGTTGAAATATCACGAGTGACATATTCGCCACCTTCTTGATTCACGTTAGTAAACTTCAATTGTTTATCATGCATGACAGCTGTTGTTGTTTGACCACCACCGATATCAATGACAATCGTACCGAAATCTTTTTCACCATCAGATAAAATAGATTCAGTTAAAGCAAGTGGCGTAATAATGGTTTGACCAATTGTTAACCCTGCTTTTTCTACACATTTACGAATATTATGAATAATCGTCTTAGGACCAGTAAACATCACACCGTACATTTCAAGGCGAACACCAATCATGCCACGTGGATCTTTAATACCTTCAAAACCATCAACCGTAAATTCTTGTGGTAATACTGCAATAATTTGTCTTTCAGGTGGCACTGAACGAACTAATGCGGCAGATGCTACATTACGAACATCTTCGTTTGTGATTTCTTTAGATTCATTATTTACTGCAATCATCCCTTGACAGTTTTCGACTTCTAAAAGATTTGCTGGAATACCAACATTCACCGTACGAATATGAATACCTGCTTTTTCTTCTGCTTGTCCAACTGCGCGTTTAATTGCTTGGACAGTTTTTTCAATATCAACAATGATTCCGCGATTAATTCCTTCAGACTTCGCATTGCCGACACCGATAATATTCATTTGGCTATCAACATATTCAGCGACAACGACTTTCACCGATGTCGTACCAATATCAAGCCCAACATAAATTCCCGTTTTTGCCATGGATGGGGCTCCCTCCTAATTTTTAACTATCAATAGAACAAAATTTGTTCAAACTTAACTTTTTTTAGTTTTCACTGTTTACAATTCTAACATTTTTACCCAATTTTAAAAAGTAGGTAGCGATAAATTATATAAAAAAATCCTAAATTTTGCAAATTTCTTTAAAGAATCTTATGCTTGTGGATTTTCTTGAACGCTTTCACTATTTTCAGAGTCACTATCCGACATTTTCTCTGAACTATCCCCTGTTTTTTTCTCCTCTTTTGGATAAGGATAAGTGAATAAACCTACTTCCATATCCACAATCCCTGGCTCTTGCATATTGCTAGCAACTTTGGCATAGTATGGTAATTTTTTTGTCAATTGATCAATATTGATTAACACTTGATTTTGATCGTTCATATTTAAAGTTAATAATTGATCATTTTCTGCACGCGGTGTGGACTTAATTTGTGAAATGCTTTGTTTAAATTCTTCCGGCAGTTTGTGATAAGCTTTCAGCGTTTTTAAAATTAACTTTTTAGAAGTAAATCCTTCCAATATCGGTAAACCACTTTGTAATTGATCTTGGGTAATCGGATTTTTCAACACTTGACCATTTTCTAAAATATCATAATACTTATCACCTGTGAGTAAATAAGCCACTCTGTGATATTCTGTCACATTGATTTGAAATTGATTGAAATGAACAATTTTCACATTGACTGCTTTAATCCAAGGAGATATTTTTTGAATTTTTTGAATCGCGCTTTGACGTGAAAAATATTGTTCCCATAATGGTTCGTTTATTTTAAAATTTGCTGTTTTCACAATCTGCTCACTGGGAACTTGCTGATTATGTATAACATCTACCTTAGCTAACTGACCCAAAGGCGAAATGTAATAGATACAGCCCACTAAAGGAATCAAAAACAATGAAATAATTAACGCTAAACGACGATATAGTTTGCGTTGACGATAATCCTTCATCTTAGACAACTTATCAGAAAAACTTATATTTTCACGTGTACGCTCTGTTGACTTTTCTGAAGAGAGAATTTCAATCATGGGACGTTCATTTTTTTCTTGCTGCTCAACTTCTTCACTAGGTTCTGCCAGAGATTCTGATTCTTCTTGCTCTTGATTTTTTTTCAAGATTTTATCCATCAATCGCTTTTCTTCTAAATATTTTTGATGGGCTTCTTGCCAAGGTGTAGGCTTTTTTTGACTATTTTCTTTTTTGTCTAGCTTTGATTGCTTTTCCTCTTTCGTACTAATAGTCATCACCTACTTTTCGGTTACTTCTAAAACTAGCTTATACAGCCTTTGTGAGGCATCCACAATTCCTTGACTCTTAGACGCTTTAGACATATTTTGTAAAAGCGTATCATCATTCATAACTGAGTCAATCGCTCGCACCAGACGTTCACCAGTTAAGTCCGCATCTGCAATCACCTTACTTGCACCAATCTTTTCTAAACTTTTGGCATTTTTCGTTTGGTGATCATTGGTTACATATGGACTTGGAATTAAAATTGATGGTAAACCAAGCGCAGTTAGCTCAGCAATGGAAGTCGCTCCGGCCCGCCCAATGAGTAAATCACAGTTGGCCATCACTTCTGCCATATTGTGAATATAAGGTTGAATGGAGATATTCACAAATGCATCCTTGGACATCCCGATTTCTTCTTCAATTTGATGGTAATATCTTTCACCTGAAGCATATAACACTTGATAATTTTTTTTCGCTAAGATAGGTAAGGCATTGACAACGGCTTGATTAATTTTTAAGGCACCTTGACTCCCACCAAAAATTAAAACCGTCTTAACACCTGGTTTTAAATCATATTGCGACAAAACATCACTGCGAACGATTCCTTGCATTTCTTGCGCGCGTGGATTACCGACTAGTTCTGTTTTGGCTAGTGGAAAATACTGTCCCGCATCGCTAAAAGCAATCCCAATTTTATCCACATAGCGCGCTAAAAATTTATTCGTAATCCCAGGTACGCTGTTTTGCTCATGAATAATTGTCGGAATATGCATGCGGCTAGCCTGGAATACCACTGCACCAGAAACATAGCCACCAGTACCAATCACGACGTCTGGTTGAAAATCTCGCAATATTTTCTTCGCTTGACGCATACTTCTAAAAAAGAGTTGCAATGTTTTGAGATTATCCACTGACAAGCTGCGTTTAAAGCCTTGAATTTCTAAGGTTTGAAAAGGAATATCCGTTTGTGGCAAGATTTTATTTTCTAATCCACGTTTTGCTCCGATATACATAAATTCGCTTGTTGGATCCACTGATTTAACATATTTAATAAAAGCCAAAGCCGGATAAATATGGCCACCAGTTCCCCCACCAGTTAATAATATTTTCATGAATTTCCGCTCATTTCTTATAATTTTTCGATTGCCGCGATAAATTTATCACCACGGACTTCAAAGTTTGGATATTGATCCCAGCTAGCATTGGCTGGTGATAATAAGACGATATCGCCTGCTTGCGCTAATTTAGCTGCAATAGGGACTGCTGTTTCGACATTTTCGGTCATTGTAATAGAGGTAATTCCTGCTTGTTTCGCCGCATCAGCTAATTTATCCTTGGTTTCACCGAATAAAATAATTGCTTTTAAACCCTTCAAACTAGGAATTAAGGCATCAAAAGAATTGCCACGGTCTAATCCACCAGCTAATAATACAACCTTGCTCAAATCAAAACCAGCTAAAGCCTTTTGTGTAGCTAAAATATTAGTTGCTTTAGAGTCATTATAATAGCGTACCCCAGCAATTTCTTTAATAAACTGCGTCCGGTGTTTTACGCCATGGAATTGACTAAGTGCGGTTTGAATTGCACTATTTTCGACATGCATTAATTTAGCCACCGCAATTGCAGCTAAGGCATTTTCAATATTATGACTACCAGGAACCCCTAATTGATCCGCTGGCATGACCAATTCATCTTTATAGTACAAATTGCCATCTAGCAAATAGGCGCCATCGACTTTTTCAGTTGTTGAAAAGGCCACTACTTGTGCTTGGGTCGTTTTAGCTAATTCACGAACTTCTTCTTGTTGCCAGTTAAGTACAAGATAATCATCCGCAGTCATATTCGCTTGGATTTTCCATTTTGAGGCTACATAATCAGCTCGCGTTTGGTGATAATCAATATGCGCTTCATATAAATTCGTAATCACCGCGATATGTGGGTGAAAGCTTCGTGTCCCTTTCAATTGGAAACTAGATAATTCCATCACTAGCTCATCATCATTTGTTGCTTCTTGGGCCACAGAACTAGCTGGATAACCGATATTTCCTGACAAACGTGCTTGCCCTTTTGTACGATTTTCATTTAAAATCGTCGCAATCATCGTAGTCGTTGTGGTTTTACCATTAGTTCCAGTAATACCGATAATAGGTGCTTCACTAATCAAATAAGCCAATTCCACTTCAGTAATCACCGGAATATGAAGTTCTAAAGCACGCGCAACCATTGGATGGGTATAAGGAATACCAGGATTTTTGACCATTAAACTAAATCCTTCATCCACTAATTCAATCGGATGGCTACCGGTAATAACGGTAATGCCGGCTTCTAACAATTCCTGTGCTTGAGGATTCTCATTAAAAGGTTTACCATCATTAACGGTAACAAGTGCACCCAAATCGTGTAACAATTTGGCCGCACTTACTCCGCTCTTTGCTAATCCTAAAACTAATACTTTTTCATTTTGAAATTTTGTCACTTTCTTCATCTTTCATTCCTCGCTTTTTACAATACAATCATCAAAGTGACCACTGAACAAATCACAGCAATCAACCAGAATACGATATCGATCTTCCACTCTGACCAACCACTCATCTCAAAATGGTGGTGAATCGGTGACATCTTAAAGATACGTTTGCCTGTTAATTTAAAGGAAGTCACTTGCAACATCACACTAGCTGTTTCGATCACATAGATTAAGCCAACTAATAATAAGGTCCATTCTTGATGTAATAAAATCGAAATCGAAGCCAAAAGCCCCCCTAAAGCTAGTGAACCAACATCCCCCATGAAAATTTTAGCAGGTTTATGATTATATGGGAAGAAGCCAACTAAGCCACCCACCACACTAATACATACAAGTAAGATATCATATTGTTTTTGATGCCAAGCGATTATCGCATACGTTAAGAAAGAAATTGTGCCTAATCCAGAGACTAAACCGTCAATCCCATCTGTTAAATTGACTGCATTTGAAAAACCAACTAACCAAAAAACGATAAACAAACCATATAGATAAGATAATGGAATTTCAATTGTAAAGAAGTTTAGCGTGTTTGGTTGTTTATCAGCTAAAAAGACTAGATAAAAGACTACCCCACCAATGATTTGGCCGATTAGCTTTTGTAAAGATTTCAAACCAAGATTTCGTTTCATAAAAATCTTAATAAAATCATCTAAAAAGCCCAGTGTGCCATAAAGAAGAAAGACAAATAGTAAAATAAATAGCGTAGGGGTTAACAGTTTTAGCCAAACAGCTGCCCAAATGCTGGTTACAATCGCTGCTAAGCTAAATACTAAACCTCCCATCGTCGGGGTCCCTGCTTTTACATTATGCCATTTAGGTCCTTCATCACGAATCTCTTGACCATATTTTTTCATTTGAAAGTAATGGATAAACAGCGGCATAAATGCAAAGGTCAAGCCAAAGCCACTTGCAAAAGGTAAGAAAAATTTTGTTAGTTCCATCATTAACTCCTACTTATTAATCATTTTCTTTTAAGGTAAAGGTAATTGATTTTTTATCCGTTAAAGTTTCATAAGGTTGAATACTTTGGTTCACACAATAACCACTACCATTAAATTTCACTTTGATATCTAAAATACTACCAAGCTTCACTAAGTCCGCTTTCGACCAACCAGACACATCTGGCATATAAGCATTTTCACCCTTCGCTAAAAGAATGATTTTTTCATTTGGTAAGACTTTGATACCGGCTTTCAAGGATTGCGCCGTCACTTTTTCGCCATTACCAATGACCACGACATCTAGGCCACGTTTTTCAGCTAGGTTAGCAGCATCAACACTACTCATGCCTGTGAATTTATCCACGGTGACTTTTTCGGTACTCTTTTCAGTAGTTTCAGGTGCAGCTACCGTTTCATCTTGAAGGTCCATCGCACGTTTTAACAATGGATTTGCGACACTTGGTAAAATCGTTCCATCGTTTTCTTTTGGCAATTTCACCGTTAGATATAAAACATATTCCGGCTCTTCAGAAGGAACCATCAAGACAATAGAATATAGGTAAGAATTTTCACCCTGTAGATAGCCACCAGAATCTGAAGCGACCTGTGCAGTACCCGTTTTAGCCGAAATATTATAACCTGGCACGCTATATTTACCATAAGCACTACCATAATCTTTATTTTCAACAACATCTCGCATATATTCGCGGACTTTACGAGCAGCATTTTCACTAATTGGCTTACCGACGACTTCTGTTTGCGTAATCGCCTTTTTATTGGTTGTATGATCGACAATTTCTTTAATAAAGTGTGGTTTAACCATAGTCCCGTTATTCGAAACCGCCGTAAATGCTTGCAACATTTGGAAGTTCGTCACAGCAATCCCTTGACCAAAGGATGTCATCGCATGCGAAACCACATTGTCCTCTGGCAACATTCCCGGACTTTCACCCAGTATACCAGCATTTGTACTTTGACCAAAGCCGAATTGTTTTAAATATCTTTGCCAACGGTCTTGCATACGTTGCTCTAACATAACCATCCCTTTGTTACTAGACCAAGAAAGCGCCTGACGCATGGTTAAAGTACCTAAAGCCCCATGATCCCAGTCATCAATCACCGTATCAGCAATCTTGATTTGACCAGATGGATAACTTTCATACTCATTAAATATCCCTTGATCAATTGCTGCGGAGGTCATTAGGATTTTCATTGTTGACCCGGGTTCATATGTTTCTTGTAATAATAAATTCAACCAAGTAAAATCTTTGCCACCTAATGTCGATTTATCTTCAGGATTGAAAGAAGGTTGTTGGGCAGCGGCTAAAATCTCCCCTGTTTTCGCATTCATTAAGACACCAGTCATGTTTTCTGGCTTACTTTTCTTGTAAGCCTCAGTCAATAAAGAATCTAAATAAGTTTGGAGACGACTATCTAAAGTGGTATAGATATCTTTTCCATCAACTGCAGCCTTTTTCTCAGCAACCGTACCAGGCAATGGGTTTTGATAATTATCTTTTTGATAGGTAATCTTGCCATCTGTACCTTTTAAGACATCATTATACGCTTCTTCAATGCCAAGTTTTCCGACTAAGCGTTCTTCATTATTCTTCACAGCAATATCAGCATAACCAATTAAATGAGAAGAAAATTGGCCATTTGGATAGATTCGCGAAGGATGACTATTGAAATATAACCCTTTGCTTTTACGAGATTTTAATTCTTTTTCAATCGCTTCTTTTTGTTGCAAAGTAATATCTTTAGCAGCCGAAATTTCTACTTGATAAGGACGTACTTTTTTGTCATATGCTGTATTTAAAATCTTTTCTACTTTACTTTTACTAGTTCCGACCTTATCATGTAGCACTTCTGCAATCTGACTAAAATCTTTTTGCTCAGCATATAATTTGGTCTTTCCTTGTACATAGCTATCAGAAAGGATCACATAAGCAGAATAAGAGGTGGCATCCTCAGCAATCGCAATGCCATTTCGATCATAAATGGTCCCTCGTTTGGCCGCAATCACTTCTGAACCTTTATATAATTCGGTCGTACGCTGCTTTAAAGATACATCGCCCACATTACCGATTAGTACAATGTAGCCCAAACGTAAAACAAATAAAAAGAACAACGCAATAGTGGTAAGAAAGAATAAGATTCCGACTTTTTTGCGGTTGTTCGTAGTAGTTAGATTCTTTTTTTTAAGAAACTTATCAAATTTTTGTTTATAAGTCATTTACTTCACTTTCCTTAAATTATCATCATTAATTGATAACCCTAATTTTTCAGCAATTTGTTTAATTCTATCAGCTTTTGATAGTTCATTTTTTTCTTGCTGTAAGCGAGTAATTTCTTTTTCATTCACTGTAATTTCTTTCTCAACAATTGAGATGTCGTGTTCCATCTGATTGATTGAAGTGCGAATATAAATCATCCCTAGCGCCACAACAACGACAAAGAGTAGGATAGAAACAGCAATCACTTTTTCAACTAAGCTAATCCGTTTCAACTTGTTAGCAGCTGAAACCCCTGCATTGTTAATAGCTGGCCGTTTGACTTCTTCGATCACAAAGCTATTCATTTGTTCTTTTGGTTGATTCATTGATGTATCGATATCAAATGAATAATCTTGATATTTCAATCCAGCCATTGCCCTACTCCTTCATCATTATTTTTTCCGCCACTCTCAATTTTGCACTGCGCGAACGATTATTTTCTGCCAATTCTTCCTTTGAGGCAGTAATTGGTTTTTTATTCACTAACTTTAAGATAGGTTTGTATTCATCTGGAATCACAGGTAAGCCAGGTGGTAAATCACGCACTTGACTATATTCCTTAAACATCGTCTTTACGATACGATCTTCTAATGAATGGAAAGTAATCACACTTACTCTGCCATTAAGGTTTAATAATGCGATTGCTTGCTCTAAAGATTCTTCCACTGCTCCTAGCTCATCATTGACCGCAATACGAATCGCTTGAAAAATCCGTTTGGCCGGATGTCCGCCATTACGTCTAGCCGGAGCAGGAATTGCGCTTTTAATAATATCCACTAGTTCACCCGTTGTTTCAATTGGGTGTTTTTCACGCACTCTCTCTATTTCACGAGCAACCTGCTTTGAAAATTTTTCTTCCCCATAACGAAAGAAAATCTTTACTAATTCTTGATAGCTATATTCATTCACAACATGATAAGCACTAAAATCAGCTTCTTGATTCATGCGCATATCTAAAGGTGCATCTTGGTGATAGCTAAATCCACGCGCAGCTTCATCTAGTTGCGGCGAAGAAACTCCTAAATCATAAATAATGCCATCTACGCCATTTACACCTAATTCATTTAAACGCACTTGCAGTTCACGAAAATTCGCCTTAATAAATGTCACTTGATTGGCATCTACATATTTTTTCAGGCGAATCTTTGCATGGTCAATCGCTTTTTGATCTTGGTCAAAGGCATATAAATGACCTTTACTCGATAATTGAGATAAGATATATTCACTATGGCCAGCTCCACCAAGCGTACAATCTACATATATACCATTTGGTTTAATCTCAAGTGCATCTACGGTTTCGTGTTTCATCACTGTATAATGCTGGAACTGAACCATTCTCTAAATCCTCATTTCAATCTTTTATAATCCAAAATCAATCATTGACTCAGCAATCTCGTCAAAGTTTTCTTCAGCAGCATCCGTAAATGCTTGCCAACGTGTTTCATCCCAAATCTCGATACGATTACTTACCCCAACAATCACACAACTCTTTTCTAAATTGGCATGTTGACGTAAGCTTTGTGGGATATTAATGCGGCCTTGTTTATCAAGTTCACATTCAGTGGCAGCCGAATAAAAGAAGCGCACAAAAAGGCGAGCATCTTTTTTAGCTAGGGGCATTTCGTTTAGTTTTGCCTCTAACTTTTCCCATTCGTCTTGAGGATAGCCAAATAAGCAGCCATCTAACCCCCTGGTCACGACAAAATTTTCGCCTAACTTTTCTCTAAATTTAGCAGGGATAATTAAACGGCCTTTCGCGTCTATTGAATGTTGAAATTCACCCATAAACATCGAAATTTCCTCCATTTACCACTTAATACCCTTAGTCTACCACATTCCCCCACTTTCTACCACTATTTCTCTAATATTTAATATAACTTAATAAAAAAAAACAAAAATTTTTCATAATAGAGTTTTTTAAAAGATTTTAAAAAGTTTAAATGGATTTAGAAACGATTTTCTCAATAATTTCTAAATAATTGCTAAAATAAATAAAAACAGATAGAAAACAATCAGTAATAAAAATAAAAAGCGCCAAAACATCTTAAAATACACATGATAATTAATTTCATCATAGAAATAAGCCTGTATCACAGCAATTCCAATCCCTAAAATAAAGGCTGAAATAAATAAGTAAGCTAAGATAGATTCATGAAACAACAATTTTGATAAATGATTATCTACTATAAATAAGATTGGTACCATGATATCTGCTAACTTCACTTTGATTAAATTTTTTAAGGAAAAACGATGAACAATAAAATTCAATCCCATATATAATAATATTGGGCTAGCAAACCACCCTAATAATTCTAATGTACTATGATTCATTTATGTAATCCTCTCTACTTCAAATTTACCTAATGATTGCTTGGCGAGAAATGCATAAAATCCTCTTTATCCATTAAGCCAAGACTAATATACACCACAAACTTTACATCGGTGTTTCAAACTTTTTAAAAATTCTTTGTCCTTTTCCTTGAATTAACGTATAATAGGTTGTAGACTATAAAAAAATGGAAAAAGGACGAAATCGTATGAATGAAAAGAAAAAGATGTCTACCTTTGAAAAAGTCACTAAAGTAGTTATTTGGGCAATGTTGATTGTCACAATTGGTGGCGTCGTCTTATCAACGGTAGCAGCACTTATGTAAAATTGTTCGAAGGGTAGCAAAGCAAGCTGCCCCACAACCTTATTTGACGGTGTTCGCAGGTAGCTACATCGCGTCTAAGCCGGCCTGCCTAGGAAAATCTTTAATACTAGTGGATTTTCCTGTCATTCCGGACAATCTTAGCTGCTTGTAGCTGTTCGACCCTTCTCACAACCATATTTGACGGTGTAAATCGACTAGCTACTTCGACGTATAAGCCACCCCGCCTGGGAAAGTCTTTACTTCTCGGACTTTCCCGACGTGTTGGACAACCTTATCCGCTCGTAGCTGACCGAGTCGATTTACAACCTTGGTAGACGGTGTTCGGCAGCTAGACATTGTGAAATTCGCCCTCCCACTTGCAAAAATCTTCTTACATCCGATTTTCGCAGTGAGAGGTAAACACACGAATTTCTTCATGTCTAAGCGAGCTGCCTTACAACCTTATAAAAAAAAGAGGCGTTTTTGCAAGTTACGCCTCTTTTTTTTTGGCTTTTCTTTTGCTCAAGCGATGATTTGATTATTTTCGTAATTGGCCTAGTGTAGTAATCAATTCTTGTGCGTGTTTGATAGTTAAATCAGTAATTTCTGCACCGGCAAGCATGCGCGCTACTTCTTCCACTCTTTGATCCTCATCTAGCGGTAAAACCATGGTTGAAGTACGACCATCTTGCACTTGCTTTTGAATCAAATACTGATTATCTGCCGCAGCCGCTACTTGTGGTAAATGCGTGATACACAATACTTGAGAGGAGCGGGCAATATTTAAGATTTTTTCTGCAATCGCTTGGGCCACCCGACCACTTACCCCGGTATCAACCTCATCGAAAATGATACTCGTCATCTGCTGGCTACGAGAAAAAATCGACTTCAAAGCGAGTAAAATTCTAGAAAGCTCGCCACCAGAAGCAACTTTCACTAAAGGTTTTAATGGTTCCCCTGGATTCGTAGTCAAATAAAACTCTACTTGGTCTATTCCTTGAGCTTGCAACTGTTTTTCTTTTTCAAAGCGAACTTCAAACTGGGTATTTTCCAGATATAATTCCTTGAGTTCTTGCATGATTTCCTTCGATAAATGAAAGGCAATCTCATGACGCTTTTGACTAATGGCCTCAGCTTCACTCATCAAAGCTTTTTCTAAATCAGCCAATTGTGCTTCTAACTGATCTAGCTGGTCTTCTGATTGCATCGTTGCTTCCAATTCTTCGGTAATTTCAGCAAGATAGTCTAACATCTTCGTGATAGTATCGCCATATTTGCGTTTTAACCTCTTGATGACGGCTAGGCGTTCTTCAATTTCTTCTAAACGCGCTTCATCCATGTCCATCAAATCCATCTGTCTAGATATCCCTGTAGCGACATCTTGTAACAAATAATACGCATTTTGGACTTGCTCATTTAACGCTTCATAATCCGCATCGATTGGGGCAATTTCTTGTAATAAATCCCCCACCTGTGAGATACCATCCAATAAATTCGGCTCATTCATCACAAGTGCTTGATGTGATTGCGCAAAAGCATCCATAATCTTTTGGAAATTCAATAGTTTTTCCCGTTCTTCTGTTAGGGCTTCTTCTTCCCCTTCAACTAATGCCGCTTGTTCTAGTTCTTCTTTTTGATATTGCAGCATATCCATTCGTTGGATGTAGTGTTGTTCATTAGACTGAATTTTGTGCACACGCTGTTTCAACTGTTGATATTCACTAAATTTTGCTTGATACTGCTTGATTTTCTCCTTAAATGCCTCATCTGCAAAACTATCGACAAAATCCAAATGCTTTTCCGGTTGCAATAACTGTTGGTGATCATTTTGCCCTTGAATGTCGACTAAAAATGCACCAATTCGCTTCAAGTTGGCTAAAGTAATCGTCCGCCCATTGACCCGATTGAAACTCTTACCATTTAAAGTGATATCGCGCTGAATAATCAGATATCCTTCCTCTAAGTCAATTCCTAACTCTTGCGCTAAAAGAGTGAATTCCACTTGTTGGGGAATCTCGAAAATCCCTTCAATCATCGACTTATCACAGCCTTGGCGAATAAAATCAACGGATGAGCGTGCTCCTGCTAATAGTGACATCGCATCAATAATAATTGATTTCCCCGCCCCTGTTTCCCCAGTGAGAGCAGTCATCCCTGGTTTAAAGTGCAAATGTAATTCTGAAATAATCGCAAAATTTTGTATAGAAAGCTCTAAAATCACATTTCTTCCCTCTAATCTGCTTAAAAGTTGCGTAATTTTTGATAAATCGTCACACAATCTTGTTCTGTACGTAAAATCATCAAAATACTATCATCATCATTCAGTAAGCCAAATAATTCTTCTTTAAAACATTTATCTAGTAGATTCCCTACCGCCGAAGCATTCCCAGGAATCGTCTTAATCATAATCATTTTATCCATGGAATCAATCGCGATACAAGCCGTTTTTAATAAGCGTAATAATTTATTAAACAAATCTTCATTTGATTCTTGCGGTAAACTATAGCGATAATTCCCATCT
>Shorty_p1__coassemble_1417_pt1 | contig 22573 bp, 25 predicted proteins | sample Shorty_p1__metabat2_high_PE_009 | metagenome-assembled genome bin Shorty_p1 | reverse complement strand
CCCTACACATTGGTTGTTTGCATTTATTTGTTCAGTTTTCAAAGGTCTACTTTATATTAAAGTTTCAACCACTGAGTAAATTTGGAATTAAATCTAAATCATTTCTCATCTCAGCGACTTTTATATCATATCAAATTGTCATTATCCTATCAATGGCTTTTTTAAAAAAAGTAAAATTTTTATTTTGGCAAGCCTGAAAACGCTGAACACCATGCACTTGATTAAAAAATTGGCATACCTTGTAATTCAAATTCTGAAATCATCTGCATAAAATATTTTGGTTCTTTCCATAAATATTGCGCAGGTAAATGAACATCGATATCCTCTTCTTTGGCTTCAAAAACAAAAATTGGCATACGCTTATCAGCAATTTTTGCATTTGTCAGTTCTACAAGTCGTAATTGAAAAACATCTAAACGTACATTTTCCTTAATGTTTTGCAAGACATTTGCTAAGCCTGTATGCATGGTATCATTTTCTACCATCAATAATGATTGTCCTTGTGCTTGATTTTCAGTTAAAAATCTTTTACTGCCATCTGTTTTGTGAAGAATGACTGTTGCAGCAATTTGTTTATTATCCAAACTATACACCTCAATTAAGAAACAAATCATAAAAATAGTCCTACTGTATCTTATACAGCAAAAAACGACAATAATATTCTAACACACATTTCAGAAAATTTACATTATATTTTTGCCATTTTCAATAATTTACATGGTACTTTTATTTTTTATTTGAGGTTTCTGCAGGTTGATGTTCGAGTTCCTTTAAAGCTTCAGAAATCCAAATTGGTAATTCTTGATCAATTTTTTTAAATCCAATTTTGCGATTTTTATTCGTAAAGTAGCGTTTTTTTCGATAGCTATGTTGTACATATTGCTTTTCTAAGGTTCTTCTAGACAGACTTATTTTTTGAGAATATTCATCAATATCAATAATTTGGACTTTCACTTGTTGGCCAACATGTAGTACGTCCTGAATATTTTTTGTATATCCCGACTGAATTTCTGAGACGTGTATTAATCCTTGTGTCTGCTCGTCTAAAGCTGCAAAAGCCCCATAAGGTTGGATGCCTGTAATCACACCATCTAATATTTGTCCAATTTTGTACTTCATAAAATCCTCTTTCTGCATTTTTTACTATTATAGCATATTTCGACATAAAAAAGGGGAAAGGCTGCATCGGCACTTTCCCTTTTCATTTTATTCACTAATTTCAATTGTTTCCATGACTACATCATAAACAGGTCGATCTTGTGGACCACGTTGAACATTGGCAATCTCATCAACAACATCCATACCTTCTAATACATGTCCGAAAACTGTATGACGAAAATCTAACCACGGAGTACCGCCATCTTTATATTTTTCAATCGCCGCTTCAGGATAACCCGCCGCTTGCATTTGTTGAACCATTTGTGCCGGAACATTTTGATTATTAACGATGAAGAACTGACTGCCATTTGTATTTGGACCGGCATTGGCCATAGAAAGTGCCCCGCGGAAGTTAAATACTTGCGGACTAAATTCATCTTCAAATTTTTCGCCATAGATACTTTCGCCACCCATACCTGTACCGGTTGGATCCCCGCCTTGAATCATAAAATCAGGAATAACGCGGTGGAAAATGACACCATCATAATAACCTTTCTTTGCTAATTCGACAAAGTTTTTTACCGTTTTGGGAGCTACTTCTGGAAACAACTGCACCAAAATATCTCCACGATTTGTTTTGATTAATGCTTTAGGCCCTTTTTGTTCGGCTAAAGCTAATTGTAATAATTCAGCCATGTAATTCTCCTTAAAATTTATTTAATAGTTAAATTCTATGCATTCTAGATAAAACTGTCAATTTATTTTGTTTTCAAATACACTTTACGAATAATAATTTTATCAAAAATGCTAGTTTGATTATCTGCTTCCCCTACCACTTCGGCAATTACATTCTTTTCACCGGTGCGTTTACGTAAATGATAGATAATTTTTCCAGTTTCTTTTAATTCATTGAGCATTTCGACCACACCACCAAATCCTGTCTTTTTAGTAATAAAGCCAAACGCTACCATACGCTCGTCTAAATTTTTGGCAGAAATACTTGAGCCCGTGACTAATGCATCGCGAATATTATCAGCAAAACTTTCCAAACCATCAACATCTGAAGAAACCATCATTTGCTCTTGGTTTATATTTAATTGTTGACGTAACTCATGTAATTCTGTTAGCAATTCTTCATATTGTTGCTGGGTAAGCATTACACCAGCAATTTTTTCACGATTAAAGACATAGACACCGGTTTTTGCGTCACGTGCCTGTTGAAAAACATCCATGGGTGATTTTTTCACTTCAGTTATGGATGATGTTGGTACTTCTAATTTCTTTAATTCCATATGCTCCCCCCACTTAACGTTATTGATGCTCTTTACAATGACATTGACCAGGAATACAATTACATTCAATTGTTTCGACCGTCTCTTTTTGTGCTAGAGCTTCTTGAATGAGTTGATAGTCAGCAGGTGTTAATTCACAAGAGGTAATCATCTCGGCAATTGTTTGGCCAATTTTTTTAGCACAAATATGAGAAAACAGTGTCTCTGTAGCACTAACAATGACCTCTTCTTCCGTCACAGTCGGTGTATAGATGAACTTATTTCTAACACGTGTTGTATTTAATGCACCTTTTTTAACTAAACGAGCAAGCAAAGTCTTTACTGTTGACTTTTGCCAATCTTTAGAACCTCCTAAGACCTCGCTTACCAAATGGGCATCGCAATCTGGATTGGTCCAAACAACACGTAAAACTTCCCATTCGCTGTCGCTTATTTTAATCATCTCTTCACCTCATTTGCCTGCCTGTTTCTTTTATTATAGCACTATTTTTAGCCAAAAGAAAAGCCTTGATATTCTCAAACAATCAAGACTTACCTAACTATTATTTTTTACGGTTTTGTTCTTTTTCGACCTTTTTTCTTTCATAGCGATTTAATAAAAATTCATGACGATACTCACTATTACCAAAGAATTTCAAGGTTTTCAATAACGGCTGGCGATTTTCACCAACAAGCCCAATGAGTTCAATAAACAGTTCAATACCAATCATTGTACAAATAATCATCAAGATAATCGCTGGTGTACTTGCATAAGTCATCAACAAAGCAATAAACGAGAAAGTTAATGCTAAACCATATATTGTTAATACGGCACCACGGTGTGAAAAACCTAAAGACAGTAAGCGATGGTGCAAATGCATTTTGTCTGCAGATGATATAGGTTGCTTATTAAATTTACGGCGAATAATCGCAAATACCGTATCCGTGATAGGCACCCCTAAGATAAACATCGGCGTCACCACAGAAATAAAAGTAACGTTTTTCAAATTATGCAACGAAACCACAGCAATCATGAATCCTAAGAATAAAGCACCCGTATCGCCTAAAAATATCGTTGCAGGATGAAAGTTATAAGGGAAAAATCCTAATATCGCAGCCACTAATAAGAAAATAAGCATTGCCAAATACGTACCGATATTATCAGGTAAATAAAAATAACTTACAATGCCAATCGTGGATAAAGCAATCATCGAAACCCCTGAAGCTAAACCATCTAAGCCATCAATCAGGTTTACCGCATTAGTTATTGCAAAAATCCAAATTATCGTTACTGGAAAACTTAACCAACCTAAATGAAACATCCCGATAAATGGAATGCTAATTGTATCCATCTTTAAGCCAGCTACAAAATAAATTTCTAAGGCAGCGATAAACAAGCCGATTGATTTTTGCAAAGGCGACAATTCTTTGCGGTCATCGATAAAACCGGTAATCACAACAATGAGCGCTCCTAACAAAATCGCCCAAACTTTTTTCATAAAAATATACTCATGAAATTGCCAAAAAGCACCGATAGTAAAAGCAATAAAAATAGCTAAACCACCAATTGTCGGCATCACTTTCTGGTTAATCCGACGTTTTCCCGGATAATCCACCGCACCAACTTGAAAAGCTAACAACTTTACAAGGGGGGTTAAAATAACCGATATCATCATCGTTGCCAAAAAGTGCAAAATAAATTCTAAAGTAAAATCCATTCCTATGACTCGCTTTCGTTCTCATTTGAATGTAATAATTGTGCTTTCATTCGTTTAGTTAATACTTCTAGCGGATCTTTGCGTTGACTTAAATCTCCACCAGTTCGATATTCAGCAAGCGCAGTATTGAAAACACCACAAAATACCACAATCATTGCTGCGAATTTTAGCCAAATCATTAGTAACATAAAAGTCCCAATAATCTTATATCCATTAAACCCCGTTGCAAAATATTTCATATAAATCCCAAATACTTGCGTTAAACCAAGCCAACCTATTGTCGCTAACACCGCACCAGGAAAAGCCGAGCGAATCCCAATTTTGGCATTAGGAATAATCCAATACACCAAAGTTAAAATTGCCAGTAGCACAATGATTGTCGCTGGCCACTTCACAGTTTGGAAAGTCGTAATGATAGAATCAGGAATATTCAAATGCGGCTGAATCCAGTCCAACGCTACTTTACCAAACCCGATAACGATTACCACGCCAACAATCGCTGCAAAAAAAAGAATGAGCATAAGCATCGACACCAGACGCATGACTAGATAATTTGTTGTCCCAGTCACCCCATAAGCCTTATTCATCGCAATTTGTAAAGCGTTAATACTCTTACTCGCAGACCAAAGTGTAGCAATGGCTGAAATCGATAGCAACTCCTTAGAACCACTTGTTAACAAAGCCTTGATTGAAGGTGCAAATAATAAGTAAATTTCTTGTGGCATCATTGTCTTTAACATGGTTAAAACTTGATTTTGATTAAAATGAAATAACGGCAAAATATTTCCAACCGCAATCAATAACGGAAAAAAAGACAATAACAGATAATAGGCGACAACTGAAGAAGTGACGCCTATCTCTGAATTTTGCATTCTTACTGACATTAAATCAATAAATGTTTTTATCTTTGGGGTTTTCTTTTTTTCCTTAGAGTCTTTTTTCTTCATTCTGACCCTTCCTTTTAGTAAGTACCTTCTACCCCTTGTGATGTTAAAATACGTGGACCATCTTTTGTAATGGCAAGACTGTGTTCATATTGACAACTTAAACCACCATCTTGGGTATACGCAGTCCAACCATTTTTATCCATTTTCATCTTCCAAGTCCCCGTATTTACCATGGGTTCAATCGTAATAACCATCCCTTCTTTTAGGCGTAATCCTTTCCCTTTTTCGCCATAATGAGGAACAGACGGTGCTTCATGAATAGTAGGTCCAATACCATGACCGATAAAATCACGGACGACCCCATATCCTTCACCTTCTACATATGTTTGAATCGCATGGCCAATATCACCAATTCGATTGCCTACTTTGGCTTGTTCAATTCCTAAATATAAAGCTTTTTTGGTTACTTCCATCAAACGTTTTACTTCAGGACTTGCCTCGCCAACAACATAAGACCAGCATGAATCAGAAATCGCACCTTTTAAATCTACGCACATGTCAACTTTGATTAAATCGCCATTTTTAAGCACTTTTTTACGTGGAAAACCATGACAAATTTCATCATTAATACTACAACAAGTTGCGTATTTATAGCCTTCAAAGCCGATTTGCGCAGCTACTCCTCCATGAGATTCAATATAATTACGGACAAAAACTTCAATGTCCCAACTTGTAATTCCAGGTTTAATAAAATCTCGTAAATGTTTATGCACATCTGCTAATAGCGCACCAGATTGTGCCATCATTTCGATTTCACGTTCAGATTTTAAAGTAATCATTTTTCATTTCCTTTCAAACTTCATTCATTTAATTTTAGCACATTTTTAAAACTGAAACAAACAGAGTTAGAAAATACTCATAGTAGAAACTAATTGACTTTTTGAGTGGGTTGTTATACGCTTTTTTTGTATGAAAGTATGATATTTTCTTGCATGAAGATACATTTTAGGAGTGAAGATTATGCCTTTAGCAAAAATTTTTTATGCTAGTTTGACAGGAAATACAGAAGAAATTGCCGATATTGTTGCAGAAAGTTTAGAAGATTTAGATTTCGATGTTGAAATTGAAGAATGCTCAAATGTTTCAGCAAGTGATTTTGAAGATGCTGACCTATGCGTTGTGGCCACTTATACTTATGGCGATGGCGATCTACCAGATGAAATTGTCGATCTTTATGATGATTTACTAGAAATGGACTTATCTGGTAAAGTCTTTGGTGTTTGTGGTTCCGGCGATACATTCTATGATTATTTCTGTAAATCGGTGGACGACTTCGAACAAGCCTTCTTAAAAACTGGTGCAATTAAAGGGGCTGACAGCGTGAAAGTTGAATTAAACGCTGAAGACGAAGATATTGATGACTTAGAAGAATTTGCAAAACAGTTAGCTAAATCAGTTGAAGAAAATGCCTAGATAAAAAAGCATTCAACCCTACAAATCAGGTTGAATGCTTATTTTTTATGCTTCACTTGGATGATGTGGGGCGATGAAATTTAAATCGTAAGTAGTTTGCCTCTCCTGCACCGCCTTTAAGACTTCATTTAAGATACCAGTAATTTGTTGACTATTAGGTGCAATAACCCCAGAATACATTAATGAAGAAACGCCACTTGCTATCACTAATAAATTCACAAAAAGATTTTCTATTTCTTTTTCTGGTAATTTTTCATAATCAGTATCTTTAATAACCGAATTTTTGAAATAATCAAACGAAAATCCTTGTAAAACAGGTTCACCACCATGTCCAACAATAAATAATGCACGATATAGATGATTTTCTTTTGTTGCAAAATCAATATAATTCAAACAAAAATCAATCAATGGATTTCCCGTCTGTACTTTTGGTAGTACATCTTCTCCTAAATGATCAAAAATCTTTTGAATTAATGCTGAGCGTAAATCATCCATGTTTTTAAATTCTAAGTAAATTGGTTGAGTTGAGCATTTCATCTTCGCCGCAATATTGCGTGCAGTAAATTTTGACAATCCTTCTTTTGCGACGAGTTCATAAGTTGCTTTTAAAATTTGATCTTTGGTTATTGTTTTTTTACGAGCCATTTCCTATCCCTCCTATTTCTATGAATCGCTTCCAAAACATCCTATATTTATTTTAGACTGTTTTTTAACTTTGTACAATATCTAATTTCACAATATCATTAAATATTTTATCATTTTATATAATCATACTTATTTTACATTTTGTTTATCATCTACCTAATATAATTAAGTAAATCGTTTTAAAATTCTAATTTACGTAGCTAGATAACTAATACTATTTACTTTTGTTTCTTAGTTATTTCTTATTTACTTCTAAGCATTCTTCTATTCTTTATTAAAAATCTATGCTATCATAAAAAACGAACAATATTTATATGAGGTGAAAAAAATGACTTTACCAAATTTTGAAGAATTATTAGAAAAATACGCCCAATTAATTGTTGAAATTGGCGTGAACGTGCAAAAAGGGCATACAATTGTATTACGTGCTGCGGTTGATCAAGCACCTCTTGCTCGCTTAATCGTAAAAAAAGCTTACGAATTAGGCGCCGCTGAAGTCTTAATGCAATGGTCAGATGATGTAATAACTAAAGAATTTATGTTACATGCTGCAGACGACCGCATTGCTACAGTCCCACAATATAAAATTGAAGAATCTAATGACTGGTTAGAAAAAGGGGCTAGCCGCATCAGCCTCGTTTCCAACGACCCAGGTGCTTTAGCTGGAGTTGATGGCAAACGTTTGGCAACCTTCAGTAAAGCAAACAATGCTGCTTTTGCGCCATTAATGCAAGCCTTACAAGCGAATAAATATAGCTGGACAGTGGTCGCTGCTGCAAGTCCTGCTTGGGCCAAAACTGTTTTCCCTGAATTAAATGAAGAAGAAGCAGTCGATGCACTATGGGATCAAATCTTTAAAACAACACGTATTTATGCAGATGACCCAGTACAAGCTTGGAAAGAACATGACGCTAATTTATTAGAAAAGGCCAAATGGTTAAATGAAGAACAATTCGTTGCACTTCACTATACCGCTCCAGGCACAGACTTAACAATTGGTTTACCTAAAGGACATCATTGGGAAGCCGCAAGCAGTCATAACAGTCGTGGCGAATTCTTTATGGCAAACATGCCTACAGAAGAAGTATTCACCGCCCCTGATAGCCGCAACGTGAATGGTACTGTTGCTTCAACAAAACCATTAAGTTATTCCGGAAATATTATTGAAGGCATGCACTTTACATTCAAAGATGGTAAAGTTGTTGATTTCAAAGCTGATAAAGGTCAAGATGTCCTCGCTGAATTACTTGCAACCGATGAAGGAGCAAAACATTTAGGCGAAGTGGCTTTAGTTCCTGACCCATCACCTATTTCCCAATCAGGTATTATCTTCTTCAATACTTTATTTGACGAAAATGCCTCAAACCACCTAGCATTTGGTTCTGCTTATGCCTTTAGCTTAGAAGGTGGTACCGAAATGACCGAAGAAGAATTAGCTGCAGCAGGCTTAAACCGCAGCACGACCCACGTAGATTTTATGGTCGGTTCAGATAAAATGAATATCGACGGCATCAAAGCAGACGGCAGTCACGTACCAGTCTTCAGAAACGGAGATTGGGCATAAGGATGTGAGCCGGGTCGATCAGCTCCAAGCAGCTAAGTTTGTTCGGAATGTCAGGAAAATCCTCTGTGTTTTAAGATTTTCCTAGACAGGCCGGCTTAGATGCACAGGAGCTACCCGGCGAACACAGATTGCATAAGGATGTGAAGCGACACGCCTTACAAAAATAATATTCAGATAATTGTAGAATCAGGTAAACCCATGCCTGATTCTTTTTATTGACAAATAATAACAATATTAGCTTTTTTGATAAATGCGTGGTAAAATTTATTACATACTGTAAAGGAGGGATTTTTTTGACTCCTAATCGTGAAGACTATCTAAAACTTATCCTAGAGTTAGGTGGTCATGAAAAGAAAATCTCAAACAAGCAAATTGTAGCTGGTCTAGGTGTATCTGCGGCTTCAGTCAGCGAAATGATTTCAAAATTAGAAAAAGAAAATTTAGTACTTCACTTTCCCTATCAAGGCGTACAATTAACTGATCAAGGTGCGCAAACCGCGAGTTCTTTAATGCGCCGTCATCGCTTGTGGGAGGTCTTTTTAGTTGAGTATTTACAATATTCGTGGAATGATGTCCATGACGATGCAGAAGTTTTAGAACATGTCACTTCAGATAAGCTGGCTAATAAACTAGAAGCTTTTATGAATTTTCCTGATTATTGTCCACATGGAGGGAGAATTCCGAAAGAAAATGGCATTATCTCTGAAAAAAAACGCCAAACTTTAGCGGATTATCCAGTAGGCAGTCTGATTAGAATTGCACGTGTATTAGATGAAAAAGAACTACTGGATTATTTGGTTTCCTTAGATCTGAATCTTCAAGAAGAATACCGGATTATCGATATTGCGGATTACGAAGGTCCGGTAACCATACAAAATCAAGAAAAAACCATCGCAGTTAGTTTTAAAGCTGCGAGTACAATATTTGTCGATTTACTAAACGAGGAGTGAAACATATGAAAGAAAAAAAGGTTTTGATCACTATCTTTGGAGGTACAGGAGATTTAGCACAACGTAAACTCTATCCTTCTTTATTTCGGTTATATCAAAAAGGACTGTTAAAAGAGAGTTTCGCTGTGATTGGTACCGCGCGTCGCCCATGGTCTAACGAAACTTACCGTGAAGTCGTAATGTCTTCTGTCTCAAATTTAACTGCAAGTGAGCAACAAGCAGCGGCATTCGCGAGCCATTTTTATTATCAATCACACGATGTCAATGATACCAATCATTACGATACTTTAAAGAAATTAGCCAACCAATTAGATGAAGAATACGGATTGGCAGGTAATCGTCTATTTTACTTAGCGATGTCCCCTAGTCTTTTTGGTACGATTGTGCACCACTTACGATCACAAGGTTTACTTGAATCAAATGGTTATCATCGTGTCATTATCGAAAAACCATTTGGTACTGACTATCAAACAGCTGAAAAGTTAAACAATGAAATTAACGAAGTATTTGATGAATCAGAAATTTATCGCATTGACCATTATTTAGGAAAAGAAATGATTCAAAGTATTTCTGCGGTGCGTTTTGCAAATTCTCTGTTTGAAGCGGTTTGGAATAATCGTTATATAGATAATGTGCAAATTAGTTTGGCTGAAAATCTCGGAGTGGAAGAACGCGCAGGCTATTACGATCAAAGTGGGGCCTTAAAAGATATGGTCCAAAACCACATCTTCCAAGTCTTAGCCTTACTTGCTATGGATCCACCCGCTGCTTTTAACGAAGAAGAAATCCGCAATGAAAAAATTAAAGCTTTACGTGCGATTCGTATGTACGATGCTGAAGAAGTAGCGAAAAACTTTGTCCGCGCACAATATGTACAAGGAAAAATTTCTGGTCGTACGTATAAAGGCTATAAAGAAGAAGATCAAGTCAATCCTGAATCGCGTACAGAAACCTTTGTCGCTGGTCGTTTGTTCATCGATAATTTCCGCTGGTCTGGCGTACCATTTTATATTCGTACCGGTAAACGTATGACCGAAAAAGGCACACGCATTAATATTGTTTTTAAATCTGTGCCAATTAATCTCTTCAATCATTCCTTTGATGAAGAAGAACAAAATGCCCAAAAACCAGAACCAAATGTCTTAACCATCTATATCCAACCAACAGAAGGCTTCTCCCTTTCATTAAATGGGAAAGAAGTTGGCCCTAATTTCAATCTATTGCCGGTGAAACTTGACTACCGTAACAGTGCAGAAATTATCGCGAATACACCAGAAGCCTATGAAAAACTGATTCTAGATTGCTTAAACGGCGATGGTACCAACTTTACACACTGGCATGAAGTAGCCCAATCTTGGAAAATTGTGGATCAAATTCGTCAAGCTTGGGATGCCGATACCACTTCTCCTATTCCAACTTATGCGGCTGGAACAATGGGACCAGATGAAGCTTTCCACTTACTTCAAGAAGATGGATTTAACTGGGTATGGCAACCTGATCATTGGTATCGCGAACACGGTGAATTATCATAGAAATATCAAAAAAACCAACGAAACTTATTTTTCATAGAGTCTCGTTGGTTTTTCTTTTAGGCTAATTTGATAGCGCCAGTATATAATTGATAATATTCTCCTTGTTGAGCAATTAATTCATCATGGGTACCGCGCTCAATAATGCGACCTTGATCTAATACCATAATCGCATCGGAGTTTCGAACAGTCGATAAGCGGTGTGCAATGACAAATACCGTACGACCCTTCATCAATGAATCCATCCCCGCTTGTACAATCGCTTCAGTACGTGTATCAATACTTGAAGTCGCTTCGTCTAAGATCAATACTGGTGGATCTGCCACAGCCGCCCGAGCAATGGCTAATAGTTGGCGTTGTCCTTGAGAAAGAGAACCGCCATCGCCTGTTAACTCAGTATCATAGCCTTTTGGTAGTTGACGAATAAAGTAGTCCGCATTTACCAATTTCGCGGCCGCATAAACTTCTTCATCCGTCGCATCTAATTTCCCATAGCGGATATTTTCTTTAATCGTACCAGTAAATAAATGCGTATCTTGTAATACAATCCCTAATGAACGACGTAAATCCGCTTTTTTCATCGATTGAACATTAATCCCATCGTAAGTAATCATCCCTTTTTGAATATCATAGAAACGATTAATTAAGTTGGTAATTGTCGTCTTACCAGCACCGGTTGCGCCGACAAAGGCAATCTTTTGACCTGGTTTGGCAAATAAATTGATATCATGCAAGATGGTTTTATCCTCGCGATAGCCAAACGTCACATCTTCAAAGCGCACATCACCTTTTAACTCAGTATATTGCACTTGCCCATTCGCATCTGTATTTTTCCATGCCCAGTGTCCCGTACGTTTGGCACTTTCTTCCATGCGACCATTTTCATGTTTAATGATATTGACTAACTCGACGTGTCCTTCATCCGTTTCAGGCACTTCATCTAATAGTTCAAAAATACGTTGTGCACCGGCTAAAGACAGGATAATCGCATTGAATTGTTGTGAAATTTGGGCAATTGGCATCGTGATACTCTTCGTAAACTGCACAAAAGAAACAATACTACCAAGTGTTAATGCAGTAACGCCAGTGATAGAAAAAATAGAACCCACCACAGCCGTCAATAAATACATGAAGTTTCCAATATTTCCCATAATTGGCATCATAATATTGGCATAAGTATTCGCCTTAGTAGAATTTATGCGCAAATCTTCATTTAATTCCACGAAACGATCAATCGCTGCCTCTTCATGATTAAAGACTTTCACGACTTTTTGCCCTTCAATCATTTCTTCAATATACCCATTTAACGTTCCTAAAGCTTTTTGTTGGAAAGAGAAATACTTCCCACTCTTGGAACCTAAATTACGAATGACTAAAACCATTAAAGTTACCATGAATAAGACAAAAATCGTCATCGGAACATTAATCATAAACATTGCAATGACAATCGATAAGACACTAATCAAAGCGGCAATCGTTTGAGGAATCGACTGACTAATCATCTGTCTGAGAGTATCTATATCGTTTGTAAAATGACTCATAATGTCGCCAGTTGCATTACTATCATAGTAACGTACAGGAAGAATTTCCATATGCGCAAACATTTCATCACGAATATCTTTTAACACCCCTTGAGAAACAGTAACCATGGTACGATTATACACATACGTCAAAATCGCACCACACAAATAAATCATCGCCATAAAGCCAATCGCCTTCGCCAAAGGAGCAAAATTAGGATTCGCTTTACCTAAAAGGGGCACAATATAATCATCTATCAAACGCTGTGAGAAACTAATTCCGATTGCATTTGCCGCTGCTGAAACAATAATGCTTATAAATACAACGATTAAACGCCAACGATATTTTTTACCCACATAAGATAAAATTCGGCCAAAAATTTTCAGTGGATTATACGGTCTACCCATTGCTTTTTTCTTACTCACTTATACGTCCCCCTTTCACTTGTGATTCATAAACTTCTTGATAAATTTGATTATTTGCTAATAATTCCTCATGTGTGCCGATGCCATTAATTTTTCCTTCATCTAATACAATAATTTTATCAGCATCTTGAATAGAAGAAACTCGTTGCGCCACAATAATCTTCGTTGTATTTGGAATCTCTTCTTTAAATGCTTGACGAATTTTAGCATCCGTCTTTGTATCGACAGCACTCGTTGAATCATCGAGAATCAAGATTTTAGGTTTCTTCAATAAAGCACGGGCAATGGTTAAGCGTTGTTTTTGTCCCCCAGATACATTATTCCCACCTTGATCTAAAATGGTATTATATTCTTCTGGGAAAGTCGAAACAAACTGGTCTGCTTGAGCAAGACTGGCCATGCGCTTCACTTCAGCTAACGAAGCATCCTTATCCCCCCAACGTAAATTCTCTAAAATCGTACCAGAAAATAAAGTATTTTTTTGTAAAACCATCGCAATTTGATCACGTAAGGTTACTAGGTCGTACTCTTTGACATTTCGTCCAGCAACATAGACTTCTCCTTGCGTGGTATCATAAAGTCTAGGAATGAGCTGAATTAAACTAGATTTCCCACTTCCCGTTCCGCCGATAATTCCGATTGTTTGCCCTGATTCAATCTTAAAACTAATATTGGTCAAATCAGCTTCTTGTGCTTCAGGATAGTACTTGAACGAAACATTTTTGAACTCAATTTCACCATTTTCAATCGTTGTCACAGGATTTTCAGGATTGGTTAACGTAGATTTTTCAGTTAAGACTTCAGCTACCCGTTCACAAGATGCTTCAGAAATCACAATCATGACAAAAATCATTGAAAACATCATCAAGCTATTTAAGATTTGAAGCATATACATAATAAATGAAGTCAAAGTACCAGGTGTCATACTACCTGCTACGACAAATTTCGCACCAAACCAATAAACGACAAGCAAGGAACTATAGACTGCAATTTGCATAATCGGACTATTTAACGCGATTAACTTTTCAGCTTTCATAAAGACTTGCTTGATTTGTTCAGAAGCCTCTTTGAAACGGTCAATTTCCTTTTCTTCACGTACAAAAGATTTCACCACACGTACGCCATTAATTACTTCTTGAACGGTTTGATTTAAGTGGTCATATTGACGAAAGACCTTCACAAAATAAGGATGCACACGATAAATCAAGAAAATCAAGGCAGCTCCTAAAAATGGAATCACTGCTAAGATAATCATTGATAGCTTAAGATTGGTATAAGCTGCCATAATAAAAGCAAAAACAATCATAAACGGTGCACGAATCACAGTTTTTAAGACCATTTGAAAGGCAAACTGAATATTGGTAATATCAGTTGTCAAACGGGTAATCAGACTCGGTGTAGAAAAGCGGTCAATATTTTGAAAAGAGAACCGTTGAATATTACGATAAATATCTTCTCTTAAATTCGCTGCAAATCCCGCCGAAGCATCTGAAGAAAACTTACCACCTAAAATTCCACAAGTCATGGAAATCAAGGCAAGCACAGCCATCAATAGGCCAATTTGAATAATATATTGAATATCTTTGGTTTCAAATCCGCGGTCCAATACTTTAGCCATCAAATATGGAATCATCATTTCAGCAAAAACTTCACCAGCCAAAAAAATCATCGTTAATATCGAAGGCTTAATATATTGACGCATCGATTTTGCTAAGGTTTTATACAAACTGTTCATCTCCTTTATATCGATTAAAAGCATCCATTTTCTGATAAATTTTACGAATGGTTTCGATGGTCGTATTTAACTCCTCTTCCGGAATATCAGCTAACACTTTAGCATTTTGCACATGAAATTGATATATCAGTTGATCATATATTGCTTGTCCTTTATCCGTTAAAGCAATATTGGTGATGCGTTTATCCTGAAGATTTTCCACCTTTTTGACATAACCATTTTCTTCCAACTCATTCATACTCTTCGTGACACTTGGCAAGGTCGTCCCAATACGATGGGCAATATCACTGATTTTGACTGAGTCTTGACATTCCATCAAATCATGCAACACTTTCAATTGGTATATTTGCTGCCGGCGTAAATCTTTAGGCGGTACAGGCAAAAATTGTAACGTCTTCTTTGCTGCAATACAAGCAGAAATATACCGTTCTGAATCTTCCCAGTTCATTTCCATCCTCCTTACTTATCAAAAATAATTACTTTAAGTAACTATTTTATTATACAGCGATTATCTATCAATACAAGTAGCGAATGAAAATATTATGAAAATTAGTCATCTTACTTAATACTATTTGGAAGATGTCCTAATAAAAATAAAAACATGCCCCATTTGGAACATGTTCTACGCTTAGAAAAATCATTTTTTAAACAAAAGCAATACCGCAATTCTTAAAGCAATCGCAGCCATGATTAAACTATAAACTAACGGCTCTTGCATCCATAAAAGAAAGCGACCTAGTTGTTTGATTCAAAATTGATATTTTCCCAAATAATTGGCTTTTGTCACAGCAATTAAATCATTGACATTGTTTTGATCGCCTCTGGTTTGAAGATAATCCCGATTTCTTTCAATCACCCGGTGCGTCACCAAGGTATGCTCTTGATAAAAACTAATAATATCACCTTTTTGCACTTTTTCAAACGGAATTTCTTTAATAACAATGTAATCGCCAACTTCTAAGGTAGGCTTCATACTACCACTAATCACCGTATACCCTTTATAGCCGAATAATCCTGGTCGATCAGGTGCGGAGAAAAAATTCAAGGCAGCTAAGGAACATACAAATATGACTACAATCGTTAATATCGCGTTCATGACAATTCGTAATTTATCCATCCTACTCACCACTTTTAATATTCTTTATTTTGATTAACTGATTATCTTGTTTATTCGTATAGGCATAATTTCCTTGAGAAGTAGATATTTCAAACAATATATCCAAATCTTTTTTAGTATCGACTTCATTATTTATATCACGATCAATTAGTGACAGATATTGAATAAAACTCTCAGGCTTTATCTCATCTTTGATTTGCAGTTTAGCATAGACAATCGCTTTTTTTAAATCCACTTCACGATCGATTTTAGCATCGATAATATTATCCAAATTCTGTTTAAAAACGGCCACCATTTTATAATTCAACCTATACCAAATGACGCGATTATTATCCGAAACAAAATAATCCACCTCTTGAATTTGCCCAGGAGCATCAAAATCTTCTACGACAAACTGTCTCGTATTACTCAAGACGATTTTGATAGGACGATTTTTTTGCACAAATAATGTATTCCCCATTTGTATAAGATTTTTTTCGTCTAAAGGTTCAGTTATTTTTTCTACTTGATAAATAGCTTGATTATATAATGGATTTTCATTTCGAGCTGTTGATAAAATATTGCTATCTGTAATGTTTCTCTTATCAGAACTAACTTTATAATAATAACTCCCAGAGAAAATTGCGATAAACACCACAATCAATGCAAGATATGAAAATACTCGCTTTTTAGTCATCGGTAAGTCTCCTCTTAATATCAGCATTCCTTTTATGCGCATGATTAACTTTACCTAAAATAGAGCTAAAAAGCAATGAAATTTGACATAAATGAATTATTTTTTCATATAAGAAATACTCATGAACTTTTCCATTCATGAGTATCTCCATTTGTTTATTTTTGGATAATTGTCCCTGTATCTTGACTCAATTGAATCATTAATTGTCGTTCAATTTGAGCAATTGGTCGATTTTCATCAAGCAGATGCCTATTTTTTACGACTAAAACCATCTCAATATCTAAATATTCATTATTTAAAAGATCGATTCGCTCATCACTATAGACTTCATTTTGTTGGTTAGGCAGATGTTCAAAGGCTGTTAAAAAGTTATCAGTCGTAAACATCGGTGCTTGTCCAGATGTCGCGAGCTGACCTTTTTTCACAAAGACTTTGGCATCTACAGCTTCAGTAATTTCATTTTCAACTGGTAACCAAGCTAAGGTAACGCGCGTTTTCGTATTCGCTTGACCCGTTAATTTCATTCGTACTGTTTTCCGAAAGACATCGCCTGCAATGACATTTTGAAATTCTTGATTAGAAATTTGTTGCAGATATCGATTATTTGCTGGCAATTCAAAGGTATCCTGTACACTCGAGATTTCATTCTCTTGCGTATTCCCTACATACACCCAATCAAACTCACCAAACTCTTGATACTTATTGGAATCGGCTTGATTAGCCTGTCCTTGATTTTCAGTTCCTTTTTCATTATTCCGATTATCTAGCGGTTGTTGCGTTTCATCAAGACTTGTTTCACCTTGATTGGTATTAGCTATTTGTGATTGCACCTGAGTATTGGCCCTTTGTCTTGTCAGTTGAGCTCTTTGCACTTGAGAACCCGCCGTCCCATCACCTGTTTGTGCTTGATTGGCATCTGCTCCTACCTGATAGACTTTAGAGCGTAAATTCATCGTATCTTTGGCTAAACTAGTCGAAGTCGTGAAGTAATTATAACTGCCATAAGTCGCAAACCCTAGGAATAGTAATAATAGTAGCAACAAAGAAATTCGGCGTTGATGGCTGTTTGGTTGTTTCGTTTTTGTTCTTCTTTGTAAGTTTTCTTCCATTAGAATAACTTGTCCTTTCAATTCACTAGCACACTACTATTTGTAGGTACCAGTTTCTAAATCAAACGTTCTCATCGCCACTCTTTTCGTCAATACATTTGTTGTAAAAGATTGACCAATAAAATTACCATAAAATCCATCCCCATAAATAATGCTACTTCTATTGATGGTTAGACTGGCATTTGGTGCTAAAATTGTTCCATAGTTTGTAGAAGGTTCATCCCTAGTTATAGCCATTGGTTGATTATCTTTGCGATTAATATTCCATAAAACATACGGGCAGTCATCTGCATTAATATCAGTTGGAGGTAACTTAACATTTGTGGTATTCTCTACATTTAGATTAATGATAATAAATTTCTTCTGGCTATTATTGATAGTGATTGGTAATAGATTATTACCATCATAATCCACATTATAAACTAGTACATTACTACTTCTAGACACTTTCGAGGTATCAATGTTTAATCCTATAGGCATCCAAAGCAAATTAAGTTTGACTTCAGGAGAGTGCTTATCTGGGTAGTTTAAGATTGTATGGCTTACTTCATTTGCTTTTTGCATTTCTTTATCAAAATCAAGATAATTGTCTTGCTTAGTTATGTGAGTATTATTAACAATATTTCCTTGTGTAGTATTGCCTATAACAAATTTCGATAATTTGTCTATCGTGCCATTTAATTGGGCGCTATCAGATACGTAATTAATTAAGTTGGGCGATTTAAGCTTCCCATTATACATTAAATTTTTGGTTGCTAGATTACCATAACTATTACCTATATTATAAGTAATATGATCTTTAGCAAATATGTGGAAATAGCCTGGAATTCCTAAATCACCTAAATCTTGATGCACATCATTGTATATTCCTTGTTTTTGCGGAATAATCGTGACTTGATAATCCTTAGTACTCTCAATTTTTTTATTGCCGACACTATAAGCAACTACTTTTGGCAATGTAAAAGTTGCTGTAGTACTTTGCGTATTAACTGGCGATATGCTTAAATCACAAATAAATTCATTTTCATTTTTTGTATTTCTTACATGAGATATCACGACTTGATAATTTTGAATCATAAATGGATTCGTTTCAAAAGTAATTGTTTCAGGCTTTAATTGATAACTTGTATTATTCTTTAGCGTTAGTTGATAGGTTCGAACAGATGTATTCTGTCCATCATTAAAGTTAACATTCAATTGATTGTTGCTAGCCCCATTAATGCTATAACTTAAGCCATTATTATAAGCAACTTGACCTGAAAAACCTGTTTTATATTCCTTTGAATCAATCAAATAAGCCCAAGAAGTTTGCAAAGAAAAGATAAAGGTAACGAATAACAATGAAATAAGTATCAGTTTTTTTCTCATGATGCTACTCCTTTACTTTTACTAATTTATTTTGTGCATTTAGTTGGACTTTCATAAGTGTAGATAATCTACCTTCATTTGGATCGCTTACTTCCCCTTTTAGTAACCTTATCTTAATTAATAGATTCACCTTTTGATTTTTTTGGATATCAAAATTTTGAGATGCCAACGTTTCAAGTTTTCGATTGCCATGCTTATTATAGGTAATGACACTGTATGACTGGGTCTTATTTTCACCGTTTTCGTCAGTTACATAAACTTCTAAATAATACTCAAAATCAGCTGATAAATTTTCATAGTTAAGTATTTTGGCACTGCAACTCGCGGTATTCTTTCCTACATATTGATAGTCTAGTCTTTGTAAAAAAGTATCTTTAGCATTCATGTTGTCAAAGTTGTCAAAGTTGTCAAAGCTGTATCCGGTTAATACCGCAACATTTCTATCTACGCCTAATGTTCTATCGCCATCTCTCGTTTTGCCAATCAAATCACCATTTATTTGTCTATTTTGATAGCTTGACTTATCTGGTACATCTTGAATCTTCACAATATCATCAGTTTGACCAAGATAACGCCATTCAGAACTTGACAAAGAAGAATCTAATACAACATTTCCCTTTTCTAGAGTAAAATCAGCATTGAACTTCTTGGAATCCACCAAACGGGCATGTGTACTATGCATATTCATCCAAAAAAGTGATGCCAACGAAAATATGACAAAGATACCCAATAATGTTAATAAATTTTTCTTCAATTAAACCCTCTCTTTTCATTACTCGTTAACGGTTGAAGTTTTTGGATATAATTTATTTTGCGCATGGATCTCAAAGGCATCATCCACACTAGCAAAATCCATAATCTTATCTGCAGCTTGCACATCATAATCATTGGCTTTTAACTGTGCATAGAAATGAATTTGCACGACATCCTTTTGTTTTAATATTTGACTGATTTTTAAGCCAGTTTCACTTGTCAGCTTAGTCACATCCTCAGTATTTGAGGATTGATTATCGACTAATACTGCTTTGTCACCTGAATTAATTTGATAGTCTACCTTTAAATTGTAGAAGTTAGCCAAAGCTGTCCAATTTTGACTTTGACCAGGTACAAACTTAATGGCTACTTCGGCATTATTCGTCCCTTCATAGGTAACCTTCACCGTTTTAGCAAAAGTATCACCAGGCACCACTTGACTAAAGCGTTTTCCTGTAAAAAGTTTGCTTGGGGTAGTGCCGATTGTTTTTGAACCACTTGATAAATCAGGATTAATCATAGTTTCACCCAGATAATCAGTTGCATTAAAATCGATCGTTGAAAAGTCTACTTGATTTCCATAATAGCTCCACGTATCACCTGTCGCATCAGATAATGCAACCGTTCCTTTTGATAAGGTTAAATTCGTATGGGCTTTTTGATTGGCAGTAAAATAAGCATAAGTACCAATTGCCATCGAAGTACCTAAAACCAAAACAGCGCCTATACTAACAGCTGCTTTAGCTGGTTTTTGTAAGATCTTTTGTTTGATATTCATTGATTAACGCCATCCTATGAGTGTTGTTTTCGTCTTTGATACATGCCAGATGCTAAAAGTACCACGGCAATCACAGATAACACAATCCAAACAATTGGCCGTGTCAAAAGTTCTGGCAAGCGTCCTAATTTGGGAATCACTAATATCATTTTGCCAATATAATGATCCTTGGTTACTGTAAAAGCATCTTGCGCATTATTCGCATCCCCTTGCATGATAAAACCTTGAGGCGTTACTTCTTTCACACGGTGCGTCACAATCGTATAATCATCCGGATAATAAGAAACAACATCGCCTTTTTTAATTTCATCATAAGCGACCATTTTATCTACTACATAATCACCGGCAGAAAATGTGGGCTGCATACTATTACTTAATACGGTATAACCTTTATAACCAATAAATCCTTTCCCTTTTGGCGCAGAATTTACATTGACTAAAATGCCAATCACTACCATAAAAATCAGGACGATTCCTAAAATATTCAATAATATATGTAACACTTTTTTCATTACTACTGTTTTCCTCATATATATAGCAAAAGGATGCCAAATAAAAGCATCCTCTTTTCAGCACCTTTTGCTAAATCTAAATTCTTAATTATTTGTTTTGTAATACGTTGCTTGTTTCTTGAACTAAGCTAATTTCTAATTGACGTGAAATTTTTGCTAAGTTAGGTAAAATATCTTCTTTATCTTCTGTATTCACACCTTTTTTAACAGCAACAACTAATTCAACATCAATGAAGTCACCAGATTTAACTTTACCAATTTCTTTTGCATCAGCACTATTTAAGTCAAATGTATGGTTAAATTTTGTTAAGTCAAATGCAGCGGCAGCACCATTTACTTGAGCAGCTGTGCGGTAGAAAGCTCCACCAATAATATTAGCAGTACTTTCACCATCGATATTTTTCCAAGTAATTTTAGCAGTCATTGGCACTTGAGAATTACCATTTACAGCTAAACGAACAGTCTTACGGAATACGTCACCTTCAACAACGTTTTTAAATTCAGTATTTTTATCATCAGTAGCTAATACATGACCATTGAATTTAGTTAAACCAAATGATTGATTTAATAATTCATTTGAAGCAACATCATTACCAGCATTGTTTCCAACATAAACCCAAGGGAATTCACCAAATTTAGTTGAGTTATCAGCATTATCTCCAGTAACTTCTTCAAATGTACCCGCACCATTACCTGAATCGTCTTGGTTAAATTCTTTATTATTATTAGTGTTATCATCTGAAGTATTACTTGTACCATCACCAGCATTTTTGTTATCAATGCCGTCTTTATCAACATCATATGAACTATTTAAACCATTTAAAGTCAATTGTCCATGAGTCGTTGAAGTTGAACTTGTAAAGTAAGCATATGTACCGTATGAAGCAAAACCAATAAACAATAGCGCTAACAATAATAGTGAGTAGCGACGATGACCATTTTCCTTTCTATTTTCTTTCCCTAACATTTCTTTTTTCGTTGACATGAATAACATTCCTTTCCTAATTAGCTTTTTCCTACTAACCATTTACTTTTATTTACTGAATCGTTATCAGCCAGACTGAGTATACACACCTTTTACTGTTTTGACAATAGGAAAAATAATAAAAAACAAGGTTTTTTTGTAAATTTGAACATTTTTTTCGAATAAAATATAAAGTTATTTTTTAAATTTTTGTTAAAAGTAAACAGTTTTACTTATGGCAATTATGCTTTCATGCCTAATTTCATTTACAATTAATATTTACATATTGAATTTGTAAATATAATAAAAATAATTTAAATTTTTTGATTAAATAATTTTATTGACTCGTATATTCTTAATTATCCTTAATTGTACAAATAATATGCACAATATCGCCTATTTAAAAGGGTTTTCCAAATTCTACAGGCTTATATCAGTATGTCTAATATTTTTATTTTTCAAATGAGAATATAAAAATAA
>Shorty_p1__coassemble_1389_pt1 | contig 23738 bp, 25 predicted proteins | sample Shorty_p1__metabat2_high_PE_009 | metagenome-assembled genome bin Shorty_p1 | reverse complement strand
ACTTTAACTCTTTGATATCACGCGAAATTGTTGCCTGTGTCACTTCTACCCCATGCTTTTTCAAAATATCGACAAAATCTTCTTGTTTTTCAATTGCAAATTCGTTTAATAAACGGATAATTAAACGGTGTCGATCTTTTTTACGCATTACGTTACCCCTTCCAAATTTATTTTTATTCATGAAATCGATTATAACATGAATAGGACAAAAAGACCATGCAGCATTTGTTTTCTACATGGTCAGCAGGATTTATTTTCTACATGGTCTAACTTTCACTATTTTTCTAAACGTTCATGCGCTTGTCTCACTACCTCAGTGACATCCACATTACTTGAAACACTTGCTGGTAAACTCGCTTTTTTCAGATGGATTAAAAATTCGATATTGCCCTCGCCGCCGGTTATCGGTGAAAAGCTTAAATTCTCAACTGAAAAACCAGTCTCAAGCGAAAGATCAATCACTTTTTCAATCACGGCTTGATGCACTTTTGGATCTTTGACTATCCCGTGTTTGCCGACAAATTCCTTTCCTGCTTCAAATTGCGGTTTGATTAAAGCCATGACATCACCGTCTGCTACTAAAATCTCATATAAAGGCGGCAAAATCAAACTTAAAGAAATAAAGGAAACATCGATGGTCGCCACTTGTGGTAATCCTTCTAAAAAGTCTGTAGGTTTACTATAGCGAAAATTCGTCCGCTCCATCACAACCACTCGTTCATCTTGACGAATCTTCCAAGCCAACTGATTATAGCCAACATCTAAGGCATAACTTAACTTCGCACCATTTTGCAAAGCCACATCGGTAAAGCCACCGGTTGAAGCGCCAATGTCTAAAACGATTTTATCTTTAACTGTAAAATCAAAAAATTTTAAGGCTTTCTCTAATTTTAGGCCCCCTCGAGAAACATAAGGAAGTTTTTTTCCTTTAATTTCTAAAGTCATACTGGCATCAATTTTTTCACCAGGTTTGTCCAAACGTTCGTGCTTATCATTATAAACTAAGCCGGCCATAATTCCGCGCTTGGCTTGTTCTCTGGTATCAAATAATCCTTGCATCACACAAAGGACATCTACTCGTTCTTTTTTCAAGTATTAATCCCTCAATTCTAATTTTTCAATGATTTTTACTAGCTCAGTCATATCCATTCCGTCTTCAGCAAGCATCTGACAAGCTTGTTTGGCTTTCAACAAGTAATCAGCTAAAGCCTGTTTTGCTCCTTGGATGCCTAGTAACGCAGGATACGTACTTTTTTCCAGTTCAAGATCGCGCCCAGCTGTTTTACCTAGTTCTTGTGTGGTTGCTAATATGTCTAGTAAATCATCCCGCACTTGAAAGGCAATCCCAACATCCATCCCTAATGTTTTCAGTAATGCCAATTGTTCCTTTGATCCACCAGCGACAATCCCGGCAGCAACAAAACAATATTGTAACAGTGCACCCGTTTTTCGCTCGTGAATTTGGACTAATCGTTCTAACGGGACATGCTGCTTTTCTGCTTGGACATCACTTGCTTGACCAGCCACAATTCCAGAAGGACCAGCTGCTCTGGCTAAGTCCGCAATCAACTGAGTCTTGATAGATGACGGTAAGTTTAACTGAGCCAATATCTCAAAACATAAAGTCAATAAAGCATCGCCAGCGAATAAGGCCATGGCTTCTCCAAAAACTTTATGATTGGTTGGTTTCCCACGACGTAAATCATCATCATCCACGCTTGGCAAGTCATCATGAATCAATGAATAAGTATGCATCATTTCGATAACTGCTGCAATTTTTAAGGCTTCTTCCTCTAGAGGTACACCAAATGCTTGTAAAGTCGCTAAAAAGATTTGCGGACGAATTCGCTTGCCACCTGCTGCAAGGGAATAGCACATACTTTTAGCAAGCAATTCATCATTGGTCGAATCCAGGACTAACTGCTCCATTAAGGTTTCGACTTGCTGCATCGCCTGAGTTAATTCCTTATTCATTTTTAGCCTCTTCAAATGGCACTTCTTGATTGGCGTCGGTCATCATTTTGGCCAACGTTTTTTCGGCATTGGCTAATTGTTCTTTACATTGTTTAGATAAAACCATTCCTTTTTGAAAGGCATCTAAAGCTTCTTCTAACGGCACATCGCCACGCTCTAGTTGCGAAACAATTTGTTCTAACTGTTGTAAAGACTGTTCAAAAGTTAATTCTGACATGATTTTCCTCACTTTTCTTTTTTCTGAATGGATTGCACCTGCGCTTGAATTGTACCATCGGCATAATGTACGGTAATTTCTTGGTTAGGGGCTAATTGTTCAACACTTTTAACCACTTGCTCATCCACTGTTGTATAGCTAAATCCACGCTGCATGGTTTTTAGAGGACTTAATAAATCCAGTGAAACCAAAGCTTGATTGAAGCCTTGTACTTTCTTTTGGAAAAGTAGTTGCATTTGACGTTGCAAGCTTTCCGTTAGATATCCTAGCTTTTGTTGCTCATTTTGCAAACGATGACTAGGTGTTTGTTGGACTAAACGATGACTTAATTGTTGATAGCGACGTTCTTGTTGATGGACTTGACCTTGCATGCTACTCGTTAGCCGCTGTTGCAATTGGTCAAGTTTTTGCGATTGCGCCTCATAAAGACGATGCGGTTGGGCAAAGACATAACTTTGTTGCACCCGATTTAAGCGTTGATTTTTTAATTTCAATTGATTGGCAAAAGCTTGCATTAAACGCATCTTTTGTTGATCAATCTTCATTATTTCTTCACTTAACACAGGCACTGCAAGTTCGGCCGCCGCAGTTGGGGTAGCTGCCCTGACATCCGCCACGAAATCTGCAATCGTCGTATCTGTTTCATGACCCACCGAAGAAATAATGGGTGTCTGACAAGCAAAAATCGCTCTAGCTACTTTTTCTTCATTAAAAGGCCATAAATCTTCAATCGAACCCCCGCCACGTCCGATAATCAAGGTATCAAAATTGCCCGACTCATCGGCACGCTTAATATTACGCACCAAATCATCGGCGGACTGATCCCCTTGCACGACGGTCGGATATAGAATAATTTGGGCAATCGGGTAACGTCTATTAATCGTCGTCATAATATCACGAATTACCGCCCCAGAAGGACTTGTAATGACCCCAATGCGTTTTGGAAATCTTGGTAAAGGCTTTTTCGGTGCTGTGAACAAACCTTCTTTAGATAACTTTTCTTTTAATTGTTCAAAAGCTTGATATAGTGCCCCGATGCCATCTGGTTCCATATGCTCAATCGTAATCTGATAACTTCCAGAAGCTTCATACACCGAAACATAACCAACCACTAAGACTTTCATCCCATCTTGGACATCGAATTTCACCCTACTAAATGGTCCTCGAAACATCACGGCCGATATTTTCGCATGGTCATCTTTGAGTGAAAAATACTGATGGTTAGGTCTTTTTCTAAAATTTGAAATCTCCCCTGTTAAATAAACACGTTTCATGTAAGGGTCATTATCAAATTTCGTCTTGATATAACGCGTTAAGGCACTCACCGTTAAATATTCTGGTTGACTCAACAAACATTTTCCTTTCTCTTAGCCGCATCAATCGTTTGACGCATCAACATCGTAATCGTCATCGGGCCCACGCCACCTGGAACCGGCGTAATGTAGCTAGTCAGCGGTGCGACTTCATCAAATTTCACATCACCTGTTAATTTATTATTTTCATCGCGATTAATCCCTACATCAATCACAACTGCGCCTTCTTTGACAAAATCAGCGGTCACAAAATTCGCACGACCAATCGCTACGACTAAAACATCTGCTTGTTTCGCTACTTTAGGAAGATCCTTGGTTTTCGAATGGCAAATCGTCACTGTCGCATTTGCTTGTAGTAAAAGGTGTGCCATAGGTTTACCAACAATATTACTGCGGCCAATAATCACAGCATTTTTCCCGGCTAAATCCAAGCCCGAAAGTTTAATTAACTCCATGATTCCAGCTGGTGTACATGGAATCATCGTAGGTTTGCCAGCAAAAAGATTTCCTAAATTCATTGGATGGAAACCGTCGACATCCTTAGCTGGATCAATGGTATCAAGCACTAAATCTTCATTAATATGCTTTGGCAACGGCAACTGTACTAAAATGCCGTGAACCTTATCATCATGATTCAATTCTTCAATTTTAGCAATCAAATCTGCTTCACTAGTTGTTTCAGGTAAACGATACACGACCGAATACATACCAATATTGTTTGCTGCACGTTCTTTATTACGAACATACACTTGACTTGCTGGATCTTCACCAACTAAAATCACGGCTAGTCCAGGTTGTAGTCCCTTTTCCTTCAATTCAGTTACTTCTTGCGTCATTTCCTGCTGTAATTTTTGTGCCAATTCTTTTCCATTCAATAAATGCATTTGTTAGACCCCCTTTTTCTTTTTTTAGATTTAAAAAACCGAAATTTCCCCGATTTGTGTTTCCAAATTTGAGAAATTTCGGTCTAACCTACTTATGCTTGTAATTCTTGATTTACTGCAGATAAAAGACCATTGACAAAACGACGCGATTTTTCATCACTAAAGGTTTTTGCCAATTCAATTGCTTCATTTAAAGCAACATTATTCGGTACATCGTCTACATACTTCATTTCAAAAATTGCTAAACGTAATATTGTGACATCCATTTTTGCTAAACGATTAATCTTCCAACCTGGTTTTAAGTGGTTTTCAATTAATTGGTCAATGGTCGCTTGGTTATCGCACACACCGCTGACTAATACATCTAAGTATGGCGGCACAAAACTAGCTTGTTCATCATCTAATTGGTCCACTAAATTCAATTCAATTACATGGTTAATCGCCGCTTGTTTCGTTAAATCTTGGTTAAAATTTAACGGAAACAAAGCCTGAATGGCTATTTCACGGATTTGATGTCTGGATAATTCTTTATTCATTGTCGTCCTCATTATCATCAAAAAGTTCGTCTAAATTCACTGCTTCTTGCTTTTCAGGAATCACTGCTACAATATGCACATTGACTTGAGCTAAAGTCACATCAGTCATGAATAAGACTTGTTGTTTGATACGTTGTTGGATTTCGGTCGCTACTTTAGGGACAGAAACGCCATATTTTACGCTCACATAAGCATCTACTTGGATTCCATCTTCAGTGTTTGATAGATAAACGCCTTTACCATAGACACTACGACCAAGCAATTCTGTTACATTATTAGCAAAAGATCCTTGCATTTTATATACGCCCTCTACTTTAGAAGCAGCAATCCCACTAATAATTTCAATAACTTCAGGGGCGATGACGATTTCGCCAAGTTCATCATGGACATCTAATTTTAAAGCTTTTTCATCAGCCATCTTATTTCCTCCAATTCTAACAGATAGTTATCATTCACAACTATTTTATCATTTTATGCGCTGATAATCTATAGCTTGGTGTAATTCTAACAAGATTATAAGAGAATTAATTCTTTTGGTGCATGTGTTAAGACTTCATTGCCAGTTTGGGTAATCAATAGGTCGTCTTCAATACGTACCCCACCAACACCTGGTAAGTAGATACCTGGTTCATCTGTAATAATATTTCCTGGCACAAAAGCTTTCTCTGCTCTGAAGGATACATTTGGCCCTTCGTGGATTTCTAGACCAATCCCATGACCCGTTGAGTGACCAAAAGCTTCACCATAGCCATAAGAAGCAATATGATCACGAGCCACTGCATCCAATTGAACGCCAGTCATGCCTGGTTTAGCGGCTTCGATGACTTTTAATTGAGCTTCCAATACCACTTGATAAATTTCTTTTAATTTTTCTCCAGGATCGCCAATTGCAAACGTACGAGTCATATCTGAAACATAACCTTGATAATAGCAACCAAAATCAATCGTAATTAAATCATTTTGTTCAATTAATTTTTCACTTGCAACACCATGTGGCATAGCTGAACGTAAACCACTTGCCACAATCGTATCAAAGCTGACACCACTTGCACCTAAAGAACGCATGAAGAAATCCAATTCGTTTGCTACCTGAATTTCGCTCATACCTGGTTTTACATAGTCAAGAATGTGTAAAAAGGCTTTGTCCGCGATTTCGCAAGCTTTTTTCGTGATTTCGACTTCTTTTTCATCTTTAATTTCACGTAAAGATTCAATTAATCCGCTCACTGGCACTAAAGAAGTTTCGTGGATTAGATCTTCTAATTGATCATAATCTCTGACAGTCACAAAGCTTTCTTCAAAGGCTAGATTCTTCAACTCATCTTGTGTGCAAATCTTAGCTATTTCTTCAAAGATTGGACCAGTATTTTTCACAATGGTATAGCCTTTTGCTTGCATCGCTGCTTGTTCAGTATAACGGAAGTCAGTGACAAAGTAAGCATTGGCTAACGTAATAACTGCTAGACCAGTTGTTCCTGTAAAGTTTGTTAAGTAGCGCAAATTATATGGACTAGTGACTAAAAAAGCCTCTAAATCATTTTCTCTCATTAATTTGCGTAAGTTTTCTACTCGAATCATCATATCTACCTTCTCTTCTCTAAGATATTTTTAATTCTAACACAAAAAACACATTAAATCATTGACTTTGCACGATTTAATGTGTTTATCTCGAAAAAATTAAGTTTAATTGTTTTTGCCAAATTTTGCCTTGATGCTTCGAGAAAAGATTTGGAAAAAACTCAGCGAACGGCGCATTTTCTTTTTACCAATATGATCTTGAATGGCACGTAAGACTTTCTTTGGATTTTTTGCAGCAAACTGATAACGTCCATTTTTCTTGGTTTGGACCGCAAAACGAGGAATCCACTTTCCTTTAAATAGAACCGTTGCCATCACAAATTCCACTTCTTCCCAAGGGATTTGAATATATTTACGCACATCTTGATCATCATAAAATTCAAAAGCCTTATCACCAACCATGATTTTGCCATAGTTTGCTAGGCCCATAAAGGATGTCGCATTCACTGTTAAATCTACTTTTGTATTTAAAGATTGCACCATATTTCTCACCTCGCCATTAGCATAGCATACTTAGTAAAAAGAAGCGAGAACCAATTTGATTCTCGCTTCTCCAATAAACGAATGGTAGTAATAATGAATTATAATAATCCGATTAAGTGTCCAACGATACCAACGATGAATAATGCAATGATGATTACGATTGGAGAAACTTTCTTCTTCAATAACCACATACATAAGAATGTTAATAGTAATGGAACTAAACCAGGAATTAATGAATCCAAGTTTCCTTGTAGCGTTTGTTGTTTGATTGGTTCAAATGCCATACCGCTTTGAACTTGTTCAAATAAAGTCTTCATACCTTTACCAGACATTTCAACTTTATCCCATTCAATGTAGGCACCTTTTGAAAGTTTGATTTCAGCAATAACCGGTGTGAACTTGATAGATACCCAGCGTTCAACCAAGGCTGCTAATACGAACATACCTAAGATAGAAGCACCTTTAGTGATATCTTGTAATAAACCACCTGATAAGTCTTCAGTAATCTTAGAACCAGCACGGTAACCAAATTCTTGTGTGTACCACATGAATCCCCAACGAATAGCATTCCATAATACGAAGAATAAGATTGGACCTAAAATGTTACCACCTAAAGCTAGAGAAGCACCTAAAGCCCCTAACATAGGACGTACAGTAAACCAGAATACTGGGTCACCAACACCGGCTAAAGGTCCCATCATACCAATTTTAACCCCTTGAATTGCAACGTCATTGACAGCTGCACCGTTAGCACGGTCTTCTTCAAGCGCTAAAGTAACCCCTAATACTGGAGATGCTACATATGGGTGAGTGTTAAAGAATTCTAAGTGGCGTTTTAAAGCCGCTTTACGATCTTCGGGATCTTTATATAATTTTTTAATTGCTGGAATCATTGCATAACACCAGCCGCCGTTTTGCATACGTTCATAGTTCCAAGAACCTTGTAAGAAAGTTGAACGCCATGCTACAGCTAAACGATCTTTTTTACTTAATTCAATTCTTTCAGCCATTACTCATTTTCCTCCTTCTTAATAATCATTTAAAATGTCGCCTAGAGGATCACCTGATCCACTGTTACCACCAGCAGAACCACCATTCTTAGTTAATTGTAGGTATAGTAATGCTAAAGCAACACCGATTACCCCTAAACCAATTAATGTGATTTGTGTAACTGCAGCGATAACGAAACCAAGCATGAAGAATGGCCATACTTCGCGAGATGCCATCATGTTGATAACCATTGCATAACCAACGGCAACAACCATACCACCACCGATTGCCATACCTTCGTTTAACCAAGCTGGCATAGCTTCAAGTAAAGCTTGCACACTTTCAGCAGGGATCATTAAAAGTAAAGTAGCAGGGATAGCGATACGTAAACCTTGCATACAGATAGCAACTACTTGCCACATTTCGATAGCACGAATGTTACCAGCTTCAGCAGCACGGTCCATTGCATGCACGATAGCAACGGCTAAAGTACGAGCAATCATAGTTAAGAATAAACCAGCAACAGCTAGAGGCATTGCAATAGCGAATGCAGAGTCAACACCTTTAACTCCTTGACCACCTAAAGCTAAGATAATTGCAGAAGCAACAGAAGCTAAGGCAGCATCTGGTGCTACGGCAGCCCCGATGTTTGCCCAACCTAAGGCAACCATTTGTAAAGAACCACCTAAAATAATTCCGGCTTCTAAGTTACCGGTTACTAATCCGATTAAAGTACAAGCAACTAATGGTTGATGGAATTGGAACTCATCTAAGATACCTCCCATTCCGGCTAAAAAGGCAACCACTACGACTAATACTGCAGAAATAATAGACATAATAAACCTCCTATATAAGTCCTTTATTTGGTAAACTAAGCATTACCAAGCTCTGATTTTGCTTTTTGTAGTAAAGCATCCATATTGTCTTTATTATCATTTGGTACTTTACGTACATCAAATTTCACGCCAGCTTTTTTCATTGTTTCAAAAGCTTCAACGTCTTTAGCATCCATTGACAATACTTTATTGACTAATACTTTACCAACAGAGTGAGCCATTGAACCAACGTTAACTTCTTTAATGTCAACGCCACCTTCAATTGCACGAACTACATCTTGTGGGTTTTCAAATAATAGTAAAGCCTTTGTATTACCAAAACGAGGGTCTTTAGCGACTTCAATCATTTTAGCAATTGGAACAACGTTTGCTTTTACTCCTGGAGGAGCAGCTTGTTCGATTAATTTCTTACGTAATTCATCTTTAGATACAGCATCCGAAACAACGATGATACGTGTTGGTTGTACTGCTTTTGTCCAAGCAGTTGCCACTTGACCGTGTAATAGACGTGAATCAATACGCACCAAAGCAAATTTGATTTTTCCATCACCTAAAACTGTTCCAGGTGGGATTGCGCCTACAGGACCTTGTTGTTGAACGGCTGCTTTTTCTTCAGCTGGTTCTAACTCTTCAGGTTTCACTTTCACACCATCTTTTGCTGTAGCAATGATGTGCGCTGCGATTTCATGCGCAGTATTCATAGAAAAACGTGAAGCATAAGCTTCGATTACCATTGGTAAGTTCATACCTGCAACAATTGCCCATTTGTCTTTGTGTGCTTCAAGCAAGTTATTTGCTTGGTTAAATGGTGTACCACCCCAAAGATCGACTAAGAATAAGACTTCATCTTGATTCTCAAATGTAGCAATGGCTGCTTCCATTTTTGCTCTGACATCATCTGGACCTTCGCTAGGCATTAAAGTAACAGCTGCAACGTTTTGTTGTTCACCAAAAATCATTGAGCCTGATTGTAAAATACCATTTGCGAATTCCCCATGACTTGCTAGGATAATTCCTACCATTCTTTGTACCTCCTACTGATTAAATTAACCTTCCAACCAACGATGACTTTTATTTCGCATCTTTGAAACGATAAAGTAAATCCATAAAGTTTATCTTGCGATCAGCTGGCACCTGTCTGACTTCCAATTCAATTCCTTTCCCATACAAATATTGAAATGATCGGACATCATCCTCATCTAGTGAAATCACATTGGTCAGCATCTTCTTACCTGGAGAAAAACGTATGCCACCGATATTCACTGACTGGATGTGAATGCCTGCTTGTACCAATCGTTCGATATCTTGAGGGCAAGTAAATAATAACATGACCTTGGTATTGATAAATAATACATTATAAAATACCTCAAACATCTTATCGACAGGGACAACATTCGCCTTGACGCCTGGTGGAGCTGCTTGATTGAGTAAAAACTTTTGCAACTCATCTTTCGCTACCGTATCACTCACAACAATGATGCGTTCAATACCGGTTTCCTTCGCCCATACTGTCGCAACTTGGCCGTGAATCAGACGGTCATCAATTCGAACTAAACGGACATCCATACTAACTGCTCCTTTGAAACTTTTAGAAATACAGTACCTTTCAATCCTTAGTATTTCCTCCCTCCTTTGTATCCACCTTAATATAAGCAAGATGTGTGCCAACTTTCAAAACGATACACTACTTAAAAAGAGCTTAAAAATCAACAAAAAAGCGACACACTGTAAAGGATACACTAATTGTATTTTAGTGTATCTAGTGTGTCGCTATCTTGACTGTATTATTTAGACTGTATTCTTGCACGATGATTTTCGATTAATTCTAAAAGATAATACTCTTCCACAGGTAAAATATCGATATTTAGCGCTCTGGAAAGACTTTGAATAGCCAAATGAAGTTGCTCATAGGCTGCATTTCCATAAAGTTTGCTTTGATAGCCATCTGGTGGTGTTAAGGTACGGTGTAATACATTGCGCTCTAGCATATTGCCACAATGCAAGATAAAATTAATCCGAAATCCTTTCAACTCCTCGGTAAACTGCCATTGTTCAATCACTTTATCTGCAAAGTTCCACAAAAGATCGATGACTTTCTTTGGATTGATAAAAGTGACATTGCGCTCTAAAAATTGAATACACAATTGGCGCGTATCATCTTCATCGACATTTTGATCAAATTGTTTTTGATCCAAATCAAGTAATTCATCTTCTATTAATAATTGGTCTAATAATTGATCAATATCCGCATCAATAAATTGTTCTAAAGTAATAAATGGCACTGGAATATTTGGTTGGGCAATTCCGGTAGTCGCAATCACTTGATAACGCTCCATGATTTCTGGTAATTTTTGATTCACTTGAGCAATAGATGAAGTCACAATCGTTAAATCTGTACCTGGACGTTTTAGCAATGAATACTCTAAAATTTCTTTGATGCGTTGTGCAGTTCCTTCTCCAGAGGCACAGACGGCTAATATAGCTTTAGTCTTTTTGACATCGGTTGGGCTTTCATGATCGATATGACCATAGCCACGGAAATTACGCATCGTTTCATAAATGCTATCCAAATCCGCGCCAACCATCGATGCTTTTCGAACAGCTTCTAGAACCACTGCAGTCGTCACCATATCAATCGTACGCACGCGAACATTTGTATGACGGTAAATTTCTTGAGAGAAAGTCGCAAGTGAACCCATGTCTACTAATAAAAGAACGCCGCTACCATCATTAACTTCTAATACGGCTTTCTCGATTTTTTCTAACGCAACTTTCGGAGACATATCTAAAGGCATATCTACAGCCCTTAACTGCTCAACGCCTAGTAACTGCGACACCACTTCCACCATACTCGAGGCCGAACTACGACCATGCGCAGCGACCACGACTCCGATTTTCCCTGCAGATGGGGTAGATTTCAGCGAAACGAGTAAAGCCGCCAAATAATAATCTTCACTTTCCAAAATCGTTACCGAAAAAGCTGCTTCAATCATTTTACGAATTCTTTTAGCCAATTGAAACTCTTCAGGATAATCGCTAATCATGGTACGAATATTGTCGTTAATCTGGCGTTGCTCCCCGAGGTTGAGTTTCTTCAAAAGACTGCTGATATGCAAACTAAAAGCATAAATGAAATTCGCCTGATATTCAATATTCAATTCACTTTCGACTAACTGATAAATCTCACGCGTCACTTCAATTACACGTCGATCCACTAATTCAGCTAACTTATTATCAGATTGGAAAGAAAACTGATGATGTTTATAAAATGATTTCAAATGAATATTAATATCGGTCTTGATAAAATGGTTAATCGCTTCTTGGTCGATTCCTTCTGCTTTCAACAAGGCTGCTTTATCACCAATAATATCATACAAATTATACGGCAACTCATAAGAATCCGTATTAATATCCACGATGCTTTCATTTGGTTGAACAATTAATTTCGGCACCAAATATTTTTGTAACTGAGCTAAATGGTCACGCTTATTGGCTAGGACGATTAACCCATTTTTGACGCCTTCAGATAAATCATGCAAATCTATATCAATCTGCGTCTGGTTCATATGATTTAAAAAGCCACGCGCACAGATTAGTTGGACATTCGATTTCAGCTGCCCGATATTCCCAAAACTCACACTACCTAGTAATGCTTTGACCACATCTTCTGTCAAGGTAATCGTGCGTTGGATACGCTTGGCTTCTTGTGCAACCATCACACGGACCAGATCAATTTGCTCCATAGCTGGTCGATTTTCAAAAGCTGGCAATTGAATATTAATCGGAATCCGTCTGACAAACGTATCTAATAATGCCGAAGTGGGATCTTCCGTAGTCGCCCCAACAATTCGTACGTCCGCTTGATGCTTTTTACCCGTCTCACCCAAACGACTATACGTACCATGATCCATAAAGTAAAAAATCATCTCTTGCCCCTCAGGAGGGAGTCGGTGAATTTCATCTAAGAAGAGTATCCCGCCGTTCGCTTGGTCAATAACCCCTTCTTTTTCATCATCGGCACCGGTAAACGCACCCTTAGCATACCCAAATAAGTGACTCATCAGTAATTCTGGGTTATTGGCATAATCGGCACAGTTAAAGACAATCATATCCTTATCTCGAGGAACTACATGATTATCCTTGGCAAACTGAAACATCGCATGAGCAAAATAAGTCTTCCCTGAACCAGTCGGACCCGTAATTAAACAATTCAACCCCCGTGGCGGATATAAAATCGCTGCCTTTGCCTGTTCGACCGCATTTTTCATACTTCCTTTTATCCCAATAATTTTTGAGAAGATATCTACATGATTAGATGTATCAGGAAGTTGCGCTATGTTTTCTACAGTTGGTTTACTTACAACTACGGAAGCCTCCTTATAAGAAGTAGCTGAGATTTCTTTTTGTGTCTGTACCACATAACGTACCGGGCGACCTTCTAACTTCATCAAGCGCTCTTGTCGGACTAACTCATTCAAATCTTTACTGGCATTCGTCCGCTGAATGGCTAATGCTTCGGCGACTTCATTAGTTGTCACACCAGATAATGCTAGTTGCGAACTAGTCAATAATGCCGTCTGCTCATAGACATACTGATAAATTCGTTCCATTCGTTTACTCAACAATCCTCACCTCACAACAAAAACTACTATATATATATACTTTTTACAATTCACTAAAAGGGATAAATGGTGCTGGCTGAGACGGTAAATCTCCTAAAGTCTTTTGCATCCAACAAACATCATACCATTGACCAAATTTATAGCCAATTTGCGCAAAATGTGCAACTTTACGATAACCCAGCTTTTCATGAAAATGCTCACTGGCCCCATTTCCCGCAGTAATACAAGCTGTTAACTGATAGACATGCTGCTTAGATAAATATACCTCTAAAGCGGTGTACAATAACTTACCATAACCATGTCCGTGATTTTCTTGGTCTAAATAAATCGTTACTTCTACGGACCAATCATAAGCTGTCCGTCCCTTATAAGTTCCCGCATAAGCATAACCAACAATCTTTTCTTGTTCGTTTTCTAGCACTAAATAAGGATATTTTTTTAAAGTTTGAGCCATTTGTTGAGTATACTCTTCAACAGTTGGCACCTCATATTCAAAAGTTATCGCAGTTTTTTCTACATAAGGACGATAAATTTCGACTAAGCTCGCAGCATCCTCAATTTCAGCAACTCTAATTTTCATTTTTCACCACTCCAAAAAAATTATACATTTATTATATCGTGAAAAACTGTAGAAAACAAACGCTAATCAAAGAGCCGAAAAAACTCCCGGAGGCTATAGGAGTTCAGCCATCCGAGAGTTTTATTATTTTAAATATAATTTAATCGTTATTTACGTTTACATACTAGCACACTATGATAATCTATTTTTCAATTTCAAACAAAGAAAAATATAGTCATTTTAAAAAATAGATATATTCTACTTATACTCATTTTTCAGTTTCATCCGTTAAAACAAACAATTTAGGTCATTTATTTGCTAAAATCAGAATGAATTCACATGGGTTTCAACACACCAAAAAAGCCCAAGACATCCGAAGACATCTTGGAATATCGAATTTCAATTATTTAGCAACTGGGTATACTGACACTTGTTTTTTGTCGCGACCTTTACGTTCAAAACGTACTACGCCGTCAACTTTCGCATATAATGTGTCATCTCCGCCGATACCAACGTTAACACCTGGATAAATCTTAGTACCACGTTGACGGTAAAGGATAGAACCACCAGTAACTGTTTGACCGTCTGCACGTTTCGCACCTAAGCGTTTTGCACGTGAGTCACGTCCGTTAGAAGTAGAACCCCCACCTTTTTTATGAGCGAAGAATTGTAAGTTCATCTTTAACATGAGATGCACCTCCTAGTGATTTGTAATGGTTTTGATTTGGATATATTGCTGATAGTCTTCTTGTACCGACTCTAAACCTAAAAGCAAGCTTTCAAGGAGAATCTGCGCGACATTTTTTTGCTCCTGAGTCAAATCTTCAGAAATCGTCGCCTCTAGGAAACCACCATTTTCTTGATCTGCCTCAACTTGCATTTCAATGCCAGCAAGTGAAGAGACACTATTAATCGCATTGATGCTCAATGCACTCACAGCAGCACAGACGATATCTTCGCCATATTCTCCTGCCCCAGCATGACCTGTAATGCGAAATTGATGTATCGTTCCTGATTCTGTTCGGTAAAAAGTACCCTTAATCATCAACTTATCCTTCTTTGTCTAATTATGCGTTAATTGCTTCGATAACCACTTTAGTGTATGGTTGACGATGACCTTGTTTGCGGTGTGAATGTTTTTTAGGTTTGTATTTGAAAGTCACAACTTTCTTTTGTTTGCCGTGTTTTTCAACAGTCCCTACAACAGTTGCACCAGCTACTAAAGGAGTTCCCACTTTAGTTGATTCGCCACCAACTAAGACAACTTCATCGAAAGTAACTTTTTCGCCAGCTTCAACGTTTAATTTTTCAACGTAGATAGCTTGACCTACTTCAACCTTCACTTGTTTACCACCAGTTTTGATAATTGCGTACATGCTTAAAGCACCTCCTTATATATACTTAGACTCGCCATCCCAAGCGACATACGTACTTAAATACTTGTTCTGAGCGGTTGTAGCTGTGGAGACCACAATTACAACAATTTAAGACTACCAAAACCGTCCTTGCTTGTCAATCATTTTCGACTGATTTCTTTTGATTTTCTGAAAAGATTGGAAAGTAGGGATTTTTCGTTTAAATGTGGAGAACTCCCCTTATCTAGATTCTTTTTGACAAATAATAATAAATTTTTAAACTTTAGCTACTTGTCGATATCCTCAAAGAAAAGGTATACTAGAAACATATGAAAAATTGATGATAGGGTGGGAAATAATTTGATTTTTTTACAACTACTAATTTACTTACTTGTCGGAGTGATTACTTGTGCTGTCGATGTCTGGCTGACTGAGGATTACAGCAAAATGACAATCTTAAAAAAATGGCTCATCGACACGCTGCTGACCAATGCAGTGGCGTTATTAATTGTGCGTTTTGTCTTAAATATCCAGACCGGTCTCATTCCTGAAATTTATGCCACGAATTTCGCCTACAAGTATCTTGCCTTGGCACTTGGGATTGGTTTAGGCTTAAATATCTTAAAAGCTGGCTTCCAAGGGGCAATCTTTTTGGAAAAAGCAGAGAACAAAACAACGGCTTGGCAAATCGTACTCAGTGTAATCAGCTGCATCCTTTTTGCTTTAGGAACGGTTTGTTTTATTGGGACGAGTTGGTTTATTGATTTCTTCGGTCGGCTAACACCAGAGCAATTTATCTTTAACTTCAAATCACCAGTTAAGGGTACTGCGAGCAATATGACCGATCAAATCGTCGGTACCCCAGTATTATTTGCGGTTGGTTTATTAATTATCTTTGCAGTCTTATTGTTTGCGAATAAAGATATCTACGTCAAAGATTATAGAGTGCTTCCTAATCGAGTAAAACGTATTTTATTTGCGCTGTTCAGTCTAGGATTTTTAGCTAGCGGTATCTTCTATAGTATTAAAGAACTCCAACTAGATAAAGTCTATGCTGCTTACTTTGACCAATCTAACTTTATTAAAGACGAGTATGTCAATCCAAATGATGTCAAGCTCACTTTCCCAAAACAAAAACGCAATGTCATTCATCTCTACTTAGAGTCTATTGAGAATTCTTACTTTGATAAGGCCAATGGTGGATTTATGGATGAGAACTTAATGCCTGATTTGATGGAATTATCTAAAGAAGGGATTCATTTTAGTGAGTCGAAAACATTTGGCGGACCTTATCAAACTTATGGCTCCAGTTGGTCTGTGGCATCCATGGTTAATATGAGTAGTGGGTTGCCGCTAAAGATTCCGATGGAGGGCAATAGCTACGGTAAAACGGGCCAATTCTTACCAGGTGCGACACTTATCGGGGATATTTTGGAAAAACAAGGCTATGAACAAACGATTATGTTCGGTGCAGATGCAGACTTTGGTGGGTTAACGAGCTTCTTTACAACACATGGTCACTACAATATTTTCGATGTGAAATATGCGCGCAAAGCTGGCTTGATTCCAAAAGACTATAATGTTTGGTGGGGCTTTGAGGATAATAAGCTATATGATTTTGCCAAAGCTGAAATGACGCGTCTAGCAAATACGGGCAAACCATTTAACTTTACCATGGAAAATGCCGATACTCACTTCCCTGATGGCTTTGTCGAACCAGATACACCAAAGATTTATCCTAGTCAATATGCCAATGTCATTCACCATTCTCAAAAACAAGTTGTGGATTTAGTTCGTTGGATTCAGCAGCAACCATTCTATAAAGATTCCGTGATTATTCTAACTGGGGATCACCCAAGCATGGATAAGAAATTCTTTGCTAACTTTGATCCAAATTATCACCGCACGACGTTTAACTTGATTTTAAATGCGGACTTTGACCAAAAGAACATCAACGCCTTCAATCGCAAATACGCCCCATATGATTACTTCCCTACCATTTTGGCAAGTATGGGTGTGAAAATTCAAGGCAATCGTTTAGGACTTGGTAGTAACTTGGCTTCTGATACGCCAACCTTGATTGAAAAATACGGCTTAGATAAAGTCAATACTGAATTATCGAAAAATAGTAACTACTATAATGATGCTTTTGTCGATGAAAAAAATGCAAAATAAATACAAAAACGCGCTTGATGGAATTTCAGCGCGTTTTTTATATAGAAAGCTACCAGTGCGTTTATCAAGATGGAGATAGGGAAGACATGAGCACAACTGGTAGACTTACTAACTGATTTTAAGCACGATAGCTAGGAATCGTCTGCTCATAGGCGGTGATTTCATCAGCAGATTGGAGCGTAATCCCTATTTCATCTAAACCATTAAGCAGTTTATACTTCCATGTTTCATCGATATCAAAATGATACGTATCCTCACCCACACTTACAGTTTGAGCTTCTAAATCAATCGTTAGCTGATGATTGCTAGGTAAATGGGCGATTTTTTCGCGCGCGTTTTGGTCTAATACAATGGGTAATAAACCATTTTTTGTCGCATTCATATAGAAGATATCACTAAAACTGCCGGCAATCACCGCTTTAAAGCCATAATCCATCAAAGCCCAAGCAGCATGCTCACGAGAAGAACCCGAGCCAAAATTATCGCCGGCAACTAGGATGGTCGCCTGCTGATAGTCCGGATGATTCAAGATAAAATCAGGATTTAAACTGCGGTCTGCTAGATAGCGCCAATCATCAAATAAAAACTCCCCAAAGCCTGATTTTTCCACACGTTTGAGATAAGTTTTAGGTATCAACTGGTCCGTATCAATATTATCATTCATCAATGGGACGCTTTGCCCGGTGTGTATCGTAAATTTTTCCATTAGTTTTCACCTACTTCTTTTCTTACATCTACAAAATGTCCATGAATAGCTGCCGCGGCAGCCATGGCTGGAGAGCAAAGATGGGTGCGTGAATTCTTTCCTTGACGGCCAACAAAGTTACGGTTAGACGTTGAGGCACAATGGACGTATTCAGGTACGCGGTCAGGATTCATCCCTAGACACATCGAGCAGCCTGGTTCGCGCCATTCAAAGCCAGCTTCTTTAAAGATTTGATCTAAGCCCATCTTCTCCGCTGCTTTTTTCACCGGTCTAGAGCCTGGTACGACCATGGCGGTGACTTTAGGATGGACTTTTTTGCCACGAATGAATTGGGCCGCTTCTTGTAAATCAGATAGACGGCCATTGGTACACGAACCGATAAAGACATACTCAATCGGAATCTCACTTGGCATTTGTCCAGGATGAAGGTCCATGTATTCATAAGCTAGCGTGTCGTTATGGTCTTGAATAGCTGGGAAGGCCTCATTAAATGCCACGCCCATTTCTGGATTCGTCCCCCAGGTAACATATGGCGCTAAAGTCGAAGCATCTAGCGTCAATATACGATCATAGCAAGACTCATCATCTGTATACAGCGTTTGCCAATGTGCCACCGCTGCTTCAAAATCTTGAGGAGCATATTCACGTCCTTTAATATATTCAAACGTCTTTTCATCTGGGCGAATCATACCAATTTTGGCGCCCCCTTCAATCGACATATTACAAATCGTCATGCGCTCCTCCATGGACAAGCCTTCAATCGTCTCTCCATAAAATTCCGCTGCATAACCAACCCCAAAATCAACCCCGTATTTACGAATCAAAGCAAGAATAATATCTTTGGCATAGACGCCTTTTGGTAATTGACCAGTGACTTTGATGCCTAGAGTTTTAGGTTGCTTTTGCCAAATGGTTTGAGTGGCTAAGACGTGTTCTACTTCAGAAGTTCCAATCCCAAAGGCAATTGCACCAAATGCACCATGCGTGGCGGTATGCGAATCCCCACAAACAATCACTTTGCCTGGCTGGGTCAGTCCTACTTCAGGTCCCACCATATGCACGATGCCTTGTCGTTTTGATCCATTATCGCAGAGGGTAATGCCAAACTCCTCACAATTTTTTCTTAACGTATCAATCTGTTTTTTCGAAATTAAATCGGTAATATTATAGATATCTTTAGTAGGTGTGTTGTGATCCATTGTCGCAAAGGTCTTATCTGGACACCGCACGGGACGATTGGCTTGTCTCAGGCCTTCAAACGCTTGTGGCGAGGTAACTTCATGTATCATCTGCAAATCAACATAAATTAACTGCGCTTGTCCTTTTTCTCCTTTAATCACATGTTCTTGCCATACTTTTTCAAATAGTGTCTGCATCGCTTTCACCTCTATTATTTTTCTAGTTCTGTTATGACGGCTTGGGTAAATTCACTCGTAGTTGCTGTCCCATTTAAGTCAGGTGTCAAAATCCCTTTGGCCATTACCTCAAAGCAAGCGGCCTCGATTTTCGCTGCAAGGGCTTCTTCTTTAAAGGATTGGCGCAACATCATCACGACTGATAAAATCATCGAAACAGGATTCGCGATATTCTTCCCTGCTATATCAGGTGCTGAGCCGTGAATTGGTTCATAAAGTGACGGACCATTAATACTATGACTGGCACTAGGTAATACCCCTAAAGTTCCTGGTAAGACCGAAGCTTCATCACTTAAGATATCCCCAAATAAATTTTCTGTGACGATGACATCTAGAGTATTTGGCTGCTGGACTAATTTCATCGCTGCTGAATCCACATATTGATGCGTTAAGGTGCAATCTGGATATTCTTTGGCGACTTCATTAGCGATCTTGCGCCATAATTTACTCGTAGCTAATACATTGGCTTTATCCACCGACATCACACGTTTATTGCGAGTTTGGGCAATTTGAAAAGCTTGATGTAAGATGCGCGCAATTTCTTCTTTGCGATAACGATTCGTATCATAAGCCTCATCTTCCCCCAGATGACGCGGTTCACCAAAATAGATGCCGCTTGTTAATTCCCTCACGACGACCAAATCCGTTCCTGCGACAATTTCTGGTTTTAAGGGCGAATACTTCACAAGGGCTGGCGGGACTTGAACCGGACGAATATTGGCAAAGAGATTCAGTGCTTTTCGTAAGGCTAAAAGTCCTGCTTCTGGTGTTTTTTCGGCGTGTTCCCACTTTGGTCCACCGATTGCGCCCATTAATATCGCATCGGCACTTTGGCAGGCTTGTAACGTTTTTGTTGGCAAAGGTTCACCCGTCTTATCAATGGCCACACCACCAAAGACATGGGCTTCGAAAGTATATTCTTTAGTAATTGTAGGACGAGCTGCTTGAAAGACTTTTAGCGCACTGTCCATAATTTCTGGGCCAATTCCATCACCGGCTAAAATCACTATTTTTTTCATCGCTTATCCTCTTTCCTTCATACTTGAACTCGCATGGACATACGCCTTGGCTGAAGCTTTCAACACATCAAAGTCCACGCCGATTCCATTAATTTGTGTATCTGTCTGGGGATTCGTGAGTGTGACACGTACTTCCGCTTGGGCATCTTCCCCACTAGTTAAGGCTTGAATTTCGTAATTGGTTAGGATTGGTTTTTGTTCAAAGACGTCATCAATCGCATTGTAAATGGCTTGAATACTCCCATCACCAATCGCTGAAGATGTCTTAATTTCTTGCTCTGGCGTCGTAATCGATACAACGGCTGCTTGATAACCATTTGATACATATTGCAGTTGAATGGCTGATAATTGATACAAATCAGCCTCGCGTGTTTGTTTATCGGCAATCAACGCTTGAATATCTTGATCGGTTACTTGTTTTTTCTTATCTGCTAATACTTTGAATTTCTTAAATAGGAGATTGCGTTCTGCTTCATCAAAGTGATAGCCTAATTCTTCTAGCTTATTGGTAAAGGCATGACGCCCAGATAATTTACCCAGTGGCAAGGCATTGGTTTTCACTCCAACCAATTGTGGGGTAATGATTTCATAAGTTTCTGGATTTTTCAACACACCGTCTTGATGGATACCCGACTCGTGACTAAAAGCATTTCCACCAATGACTGCTTTATTTTTCGGCACCTTGATTCCTGATAGTCGCGCAATCAAATCACTGGTACACTTGGTTTCACTTAGATCAATTTGGCTGGATGCTTGATAATAATTTTGGCGAATATGCAAAGCCACTGCGACTTCTTCTAGTGCAGTATTTCCAGCGCGTTCACCAATGCCATTGACCGTTCCTTCTACACGATTGGCCCCATTTTCGATAGCTGCCAATGCATTTGCCGTGGCCATTCCTAAATCATCATGACAATGAGAAGAAAAAGTAATTTCCGTCTTGCTTTGAATATTTTCAATCAGAAATTTAAAAATCGCACCATATTCTGTTGGGTTGGTATATCCTACTGTATCAGGAATATTGATAATGGTCGCACCCGCATCAATGGCAGTCTGCACAGCTTTTAATAGAAAGTTCTTTTCTGTTCTGGTCGCATCTTCTGGTGAAAATTGGACCTTTTCAAACTTACTTTTCGCATAAGTCACATGTTTTTTGATGGATGCCAAGACTTCATCTGGCGTCATTTTTAATTTATATTCCATATGCACAGGACTGGTTGCTAAAAAGACATGAATTTGTGGATATTTGGCCTCTTTTAAAGCTTCATAGGCTGCATCAATATCTTTTTTCTGACAACGCGCTAAACCTGCCACTGTCATCTTTTGACAAGCCTTCGCAATCGCACTCACTGCTTCAAAATCGCCCGGTGAAGCAATCGGAAAGCCCGCCTCAATCGCATCAATTCCCCATTTTTCTAATTGTAAGGCGATTTGTACCTTTTCTTTCGTATTAAAATTGACGCCTGGGGTTTGTTCCCCATCTCTTAGTGTCGTATCAAAAAACTGAATTTTACGCATAGAACCTGCCACTCCTTTTTTATTTTTTTCACTTGCTGGACATGTCGATTCACAACTTTAGATCCACGGCGTTCAGCAGCTAGACATTGTGAAATTCGCCCTCCCGCTTCACGACCTTAATTGACGGTGTAAATCGACTAGCTACTTCGGCGTATAAGCCACCACGTCTGGGAAAGTCTTTACTTCTCGGACTTTCCCGACGTGCTGGACAATCTTATCCGCTCGTAGCTGATCGAGTCGATTTACAACCTTATATAAAAAGGCATTGCATGTTGTTTTGATGCAATGCCAATAGAACTCTTTTATTTCAACTGTTGGGTTGGGTAAAAAGAGTTCTCTATTTTAATAATAATAAACCGAAATGCATAACCTTTTTATTTTTCATTTGACTCACCTAATTAAATTAATATTTTATTAGAATTTACCTAATTTAAAATTAAAAGTCAATAGTTTTAGCTAAATTTTCTGAATATTTTTATAGATTGTTTGGATTTATCAAAAAACTCACCCCAATCTGATGGAAGTGAGTTTGGGATTTAAGATAATTTTTGATTGATTGCTTGAATTTGCTTTTTGATCACATGGTACAGCACGAACCAAATAAAGAAATAAATCACGATAAACTCAACTGTAAATGAAACCACAGTATGTAAAGTGAGCCATTTTTCGTGAAAGGCGACTAAAACTAACGGGATATAAATGGCAATCGCATGTGCAATCGTCGCCGTAGTCAAAGAATCAAACCAATCAAAAACTACATTTAACATACCCATCCAACCACCAAGCAAGCCCCAAAGAAGACTGGATATCAGCATGGTTTCCCAAGTAAAGTCTTTTGTAGCCATACTGCCATAGAATGCCCCCTTCGTTGCAATTCCAGAAAATGCGATTGATAGCCACAAACCAACAAAAGTACCTATCAACACACCGAAAATAAATAGCTTGATTACTTTACGCATGTTCTAACACCTCTTTCACTTTCTTTAAATATCGTCTAGAAGCACTCGTTTTTTGCCCATCTTTAAAAATAATTTCGATAATACCAGATCTCATAATCGTAAATTTGTTAACAGCTTGAATTTGAATCATTTCTATCCTTGAAATTTGCACAAAACTATTGGGTAATTTTTCTTGCAGTTGATAGAGTCTTTCTAAAAGCTGATATTCCTGACCATTCACCATACAAAAAACTTGCTTATTAGTGCTATAGATACGTTGGATATCCTTTAAATCAATGCGTACTTTTTCCTTTTCTTTCAAACCAATTAAATAGAATAACTCTTTTTGCGCAAAATCAATGATATAATCTAACGTACGACTAGGTTCAAAAGCAGCAATCTGTAATTCATCGCGTGCTAACTTTTGATCATAATGGACCTTAATTTTCATCGACCTCACCTCAACTGCAGTATAGCAAAATTCCAGCTACTTTTGACAAAAATTCGATAGGTGGTTGTTTTTGATAGACTAATGGTTACAAAAAAGGAGCAGCCAATCTGACTACTGAGGTGACCCCCAAAAGTTAGACTTTTTTACGAGACGACTCCGGTCGTCTCGT
>Shorty_p1__coassemble_1370_pt1 | contig 24610 bp, 34 predicted proteins | sample Shorty_p1__metabat2_high_PE_009 | metagenome-assembled genome bin Shorty_p1 | reverse complement strand
CTGTGGCTAGGTAGCCATAGCCATTTCCTCGTGGTTGACGAATCCACACATAGCCACCGCTATAACAATACGCATCATATTTAACCACATCACCTGGTTGCAATTCTGCAATGATCGTAGCTGATGTATTCGGAGCAGTTCGCAATTTAATTCGTTCGCTTAATGTAAAATGCCACTTTTCCGAAATCCACTGAATGCCAGTAGGTTGTGGTTTTGCTTGTGGTTGTGAAGTGGGTTTAGCCCCTTTATAACGATAAACATACCATCCCATATTGTAAGGCATGGTCGTCTCAGGATTAACCGTAACCCCATTATGTGCGTAATTACAATGTATTACGTTGTTGTGGTCAACCGCAATAGCTGTATGCCCACCAGCACCTGCTGATTGCCCTTTGATACCGAAAATCAACACATCCCCACGTTGCATATTCCATTCTTTATTAAAAGCTATTAACTCAAAACCGTTGGCAATTAACCAAGCGTGTTCGCTCTCTGTGTTGACTGGGTAGCTGTGCGGCTTTGCTCCACCTTTGACTAGGGATATATAAACAGCCCCACTACAATCAGCAGTCCCGTCGGTGCCAATACGACTGCCATTCATTGAGTAAGTGATGCCACGATTTTTAAGTTGATACATATAATCAATTGCTTTATTAATGTTTATCATTTTCCGTCATCCCCTTTGTCTGCAGAATCTCTCAATTTTTCTAATCTATCAATCACGAATTTAGGTAGTGGCAATCCTAATTGTCCAAGATTTTCAGTCACCGAAATACCGTACACTGCGATGTAGAAAATTACGAATGCGTTGGCTGTCAACGACATTCCCATAACTTTCATGTAAGGGTACGCCACGATGACCAATAACACAACTAACAAATGCTTAACTACTCCTAAAAGACCTTTCGTGCTATTCCCTTGCTTTCCGGCCAATCCTTTTGAAATGCCTGTAAATATATCAAACAAAACTACCCATACTAAGATTTGAATAAACGCATTGTCTAATAAATGTCTAAATTCTGACAGTAATTTCAAATTATCAATTATCATCATTTTTAACCACCAATTCTTTCTAAATTAAAAGAGCAACCTATTCAGGCTGCCCTTCATCAATATTCAACTTATCAAATTTCGCTTCTTTGTTATTTTATTATTCATTTTGGTAAAACAACACGGATGCTAATAAACTATAGTCTGCTTTAATTCACAAACTGTTTTGCAAACTCACCGAAACGCATTCCAAGCTGTCTATGTCCATTCTGATTCATGTGGATTCCGTCATTCATGAACCATGCGAAGTTTTTTGTGTTTCTTGCCTGTGGACAAATGCCGCTATTGTGATACGCATCGAAGCATGGTATTCCCCACTTTCGGCAAACCTCAATCATTGCATTTGCAAACTGTTCGAGTGTATCACCATTGCTGTTTGTCTGATTGTTTGCAGGAACAGTTTCAGTTTTACCGTTAGATGGAGAAACTCTCATGATTGGAGTGCAGAACACAACATCTGCGTTGTAAAATTCATCTTTTAGATATTCACACATTTTGTTTAAAGTGCCGTAAAACGTATTTGTGTTATCGTCTGTAATCAACCCCAATGGCACATCATTATGATAGTCATTCGTACCTCCAAGCACCCACACGGAACCAGCATTCTTTTCCATGCTCTGCATTCTGTTATAAAAAGAATTATCACCACTTGCTACTGGAGACATTGCTGTGCCACCAAATCCATAGTTATTTACAGACCCAATGTGACATATTTCTTTTGCAAACTCATACCAACGAGTGAAGTAGAATGTCCCTGTCCCGAGCGCATCTCTTGTGTTGTCTGTAAAGCTGTCTCCTAAAACATTGACTTTATCAACATACTTACCTTTTAATTCTTTCCAAGGAAGTAGTGACATCCTCACTCCATTCCCCATGCTAGAGTAAGCACCTACACCAAACTGATGGATATTTGCGTCTGGAAGAGTATGACGAATATCCCATTTCATTATGAAGTTATCATTTCTGTAAATGTTAACGAAATATGAATCAGCATACTCCAAAGCAATTACACTGTTATCCCAAGAATCAACTAAATATTTTTGATTAACATCAACTCCATTGAGAGTTCCATCTGCATTAAACGATGCAAATATAATGCCCGTGCCTTTAAATGATATGGCAATGAATTTACCATCTGCATTTTTTGCAATAATTACCCACGTTTCATCATTTAATTTAAATCTGAGATGATTATCTTCGTTAAAGAAGCATGGATAACAACCGCTTAGAGTTGCAAATGTTGTTTTAAAAGATGAAACAACATTATCTGTTAAACTAAACAACATTCCATTTGAGAATGTGTTAAGGATTTCAATACCAGATTTTTTTAACTCTGCTATATCGTATTTATTGGTTTTTACTTCTCCGTTCACTGTGCTTTTTACTACTTCGACTGCAAAACCAATGTGACCTAATTTATCATGGATAGGCATAGTTTGACCTATTTCTTTATTGTAATAGCTGTCAAAAGAACCACTAAACCATTTTTCAGTTTTAACATTCGCAGAATTGTAATACATCATGTTCTGGCTGGTTAAATAGATGTAAAAATCTGTATCAAACTGTTTATTGATTTCTACATATGTATCGGATTCAACGAGCGCCTTCGATACCTTATATATAATCTTTCTGTCGGAATCTGTAATCATAATAATTGTAGGAAGTGCTGTGGTGCCTTCTTTTAAGATGTTAATACCTTTGACATATCCCTTTTTGTAAAGATATCCAGATGATACTACCTCTGTGCTTGTAAATTTGTTTTTCGCACTTGTAATGCTACCATCCCAAGGGAGCTCGTTTCTTGACACATCATCTAAATCGCTCTTTAGTTCACTAACTTGAGATTCGACAGCATCCAAAATATTATTAATTTTAATTCTTCCCTGATTTAAAGTATCGTCTGCATTTATTTTTTCAAAAGCCATCTATTCCACATCCTCTACTTTGATTTCTACTACATCAATCAATCGGATATAGTTATTTTCGCCAATTAAGACCCCTGGAATAATGTTTCCGTTTGAATCTTTAATTTTACCAGTTAAATAATCATAGTAATCTGTCTTTAAATCAAAATCATCTACCATAATTTCTAAAGGTTCATTTTGCATTTGCAATTTTACAGTTATTTTTTTCAATTAAAATTCGCCTCCCAATTGACTTTTGATAAATACACGCATAGTAATCTGTGCTTCGATTCGTGCACGCTTGTTTGGAGTCATTATTATTTCATGCCATCCTCTGTTAATCGTGCCATCATTTGATTTAGATAGATATTCCACGATATTAAAGCGTTCCTTGCTTGTATCTGTCCCTGGTATCGTATTACCATCGACTGTGATTGTGACTCTATCTGCTACATTGCTATCTTCATAAATTCCGTATTGGATATCGTGTGTGTGTTCTGGGATATCGATATTATGTGTATGGTTAGGAATTGTTATTGATACGTTGTGCGTATGGCTAGGAGTAGTAACTGTATGCGTATGATTGTCGGCTGCTTGTTCTGTGTAGATATCTCCGCCACCTGTTGTTTTTATACCAAAAAAACCATATCCATAGGCAGAAAATGTTCCATCTTTAAAATTTTGAGGCCCTACAAAATTTGTTTGATCGATAAATACCCTATGCCTGTGGCTACCGTTCGCGCTACTAGTCTGAGTCGATTGTCCTGCTGCTTGACTTGTTGTCGACTGCACACTTCCGCCACCACTCGATGTACTTTTAACTACTTTTCCTGCTGCTTTTAAAGCTTTTGAATACGCTCTGAATTTGCTTGTCTCAAAAGTTAACTCACACGTATTAATTTTGACGACATCATCATCGATATAGATTCTAAATTTAACTGGATACTGCTCATCAGCATTATCGGCCTTGTCATAATTTAGAATGTTGGTAGCGCCTTGACTGTACAATTGATTAATCTCAATTTTGCGTTCGATATCAGCTTGTGTCGTTCCTAAGTCTGTCAATACATTTCCTATAAACAACTGGATATTGCCTGGGTCTGCAAACATATCAGACTTTGACTCTTTTAAGATTCGCATATTAATAATTCCGAATTTTTCTGTTCTAATTTGAATAACTTTTCCTAATCTCAACTCATCAATTTTGGGAATCTTTTCTCCTGGTGAAGTGACACATTTTAATAAATCAACAGCATCTATTTCCCAACTTACTTTCACTTTGGCAAATTTTTCTAAAAGTGCTTTTGCTGATTCATAAAGTGTTTTGGCATCTGTAATTCTTCTATCTACCCATACATACTCGATCAAGCCATACTCCATAATACTTTGTGCATTTTCAACATATGCTTGTCTGCTTGGATTCACTTTTTTTATATTAAGTTGATTCACACCTTCACCGCTACCTAATGGATAAATACGATTAACTAACTGATTAGGATTTTTTTCAATCTTGAACCCTTTTAAATTATGTGATTCTCTCACTCTGGCTGTAACGTTTAAATCTGGTTTAATTAAATTCAAAACCCAGGGATAAGTTTTAGTTTCATAAGTCCACATATACTCATCTACGAATGGTTTTGGCACACTCCATAATGCATCCACTAAACCATTTTCGTTTTCCCACGAATATTGAAAGTATTTTTCAAAGTCACATCTACCTAATTTCCAATGCTTAACTTTTTGTAAATTAAGTAAATACTCGATTGTTTCTCTTGTAGTTGTATTAGGAGGTATTTCATGATATTTAAACATAACACTATCCATAAGTGTCGATAATACATGTTTTAGTTCAAATTTTACCTCTGCTCTATCAGCATTTACTGTAGTTAACTCTGGCATTACTCTAAACAATCCAATGTATTCGCCATCTACGTCCACAATTTCAACATATCCTAACTGCTTTACTTTACTTACCTTTATATCATTTAAAGGCAAAGAAAAAGAAGCACTCCATATGGAATTTGCTTCTTTTTCATAACTCACATCATAAGCATTTTCTAAATACGCTATTGCTCTTCTATTAACATCAAGTGCTTTTAACATGACATGTATTACCTCCTACTAGATATATTCATCTCTATAGTCAATTGACAATCTTAAATTTAAGTTCGAACCGCTAATAGAAAGTGATTTATTTTGATATATATAAAACTCATTCATATCAACAATTACTTCTAAATTGCCATCATAAGCAACATACATCTTGGTATCAATTTTAAATGTTTGATTGTCTAGGCTGCCAACATTGATATACCCATCTCCACATCTAATTATTATATTGTTACCTGATCCGACTAATGTAATTATTGGTTTCACAGCAAATCCGTCTACATAAGGATAAATTTCTTTGTTACCTGTAATTAATAAATCATTTGCTCCGGTAGATGTATTGCCAAAATCGTGGCTATCCATAAAAGTAATTTTTTCGGAACCCCAAGTTAGATTTAATGCAGTTTCTTTCGAGTATTTCACACCATCAAAACATTCAAATTCTATTACTAAGCTCTGAGCATACATATATCTTGTTTTAAAGGTAATATCTATTAGCTTTCCCCAATAATAGATTCCTGGCTCGCTAGACTTTTCTATTTTAACTAATCTAGGAAATCCTTTTTCATCTAATAGAAATCTCTTTAACTTTCTAATCTTAAAATTTCTAAGACTTTCATCTTCTTCTGAAATAAATATGGGAAACTTCTCTTTAAAAGTACCTAGTTCATCTTTAAAGCGATATTTTCCTTTTCTACCGGCAATATGCATACTACTAGTCGTAATTTCATTAATTGCATCTTGTTCGTTGCCATAAATATTAATAAAGCCAAAGTCAGACAGTTTATATCTTTCATCAAAAATTATTTCATCTCTCATGATATCGCCACTCTCCTACCTTGGCTTGTTACAGCTTTTTTATTTAATGAATCTAAAGCTTTAGACATTTTCTTACTTGTTTTGTCAACAATTGAACTTCCATCTAATAAAATATCTAAATCTTTATCGCTGATTAATGAAAGGAGTTCAATAATTCTGTCTAGTTAAGATTCTTTCATCGTATCACTACTAAAGCTATTTATATTACCTAATGATGAATCTAATTGCACATCGCCAACTGCACTCAATTCTGCGTTCAAATCAGGATTAAACGCATTTGAAAGAGTACCTGCCATACCTAAGACATTTGATTGTACATCTTTAAATTGTGTGCTTAACCCCTCATTCAGACCTTTCATAATTGCGTTACCTGCAGGAATTAAGATTTTACGGTCATAACTAATAGGGCCCTTATGTTCCTTAATCCAACTTGCTATTCCACCGACAAATCCTTTTACTTTATTAAAACCTGCTTGCAATCCGCCTAAAAATCCATTCATGATTGCGCTACCTGCACCAGACAAATCAATGCCTGTAACGTTTCTGATTATGCTGTTAATCATATTTGCTACTGTGCTCAACACTGCGCCAATCATTGATTTAATACCGTTATTAAGCGATGTCATTATCTTAGACCCAGCAGAAAGTATCTGAGGCAAGTTATTGATAATCCCGCTAACCATACTACCAAGCAACCGAGCACCAGTAGAAAGTAGGTCAGGGAGTTTAGACAGCAACATTGTGATGAAACTTGTCATCAAAGAAAATGCTGCGCTGATTAAGTCTGGCAATCTTTGCATGATACCCATAATCAAAGACCCCAGAATTTCGTAACCTTTAGAAATGTAAGTTGGGTAGTTTTGGATAATCACATCAATGAAACTGCTAACAGCTTGAATTGCAGCGTTTCCAATTGCTGGCAAATTTGCGATGATACCGTCAACTAAATTAAGTAACAGGTTTTTACCAGCTTCAAGGATTACTGGGATGTTCGTCATCAAGAAGTTGAAAAAGTTATTAATTATTTGTCCAGCAATTGTTATTAATTGAGGAATAGCTTGTAGAATACCGTTTCCGATATTGGTTAATATCTCAACACCTTTAGCTAAGAAAGTAGGTAAATTTGCGGTTATCCAAATTAATACATTATTGAACATCGTTTGAAAAGATAACATTACCTGATTGGTATCTATATTTGAAAACATGCCACCAAGTTGTTGCGATAATATTGGAGCGCTTGCTGATATAAAAGTACCAATAGCTGTCGGTAAACCTTTCAAAATATTACCAACCATCGGGAAGAAATTTTTAAATAAGAATGTGCTTGTTGTTTCAGCCAACGCATTTAAAGACGGAACAATATCTTGACCTAACGATAATTTACCCAAGAAATCACTAAATGCTGCCTTCATTGATGCTAGTGAACCACTTAAAGTAGTTGCTGCTTCTTCGGCTGTTGTGCCTGTAATCCCTAAACTATCTTGCACTGCATGAATCGCTTTGACCGTATCTGCAAAATCGCCAACCGTGTAATGCTCGCCAGTCAGTTTTTCTGCATCAGCCATCAAACGTTCCATCTCAGACTTAGTGCCGCCATACCCTAGCTTAAGATTGTCCAGCATCGCATAATTACCACGAGCTAAAGATTGGTATGTCTGCGTTATGGATTCCATATCGGTACCCATCTTATTTGCGTTATCAGACATATCCACCATCGCTGTATTCGCTAACTCTGCAGCCTTAGCAGTATCGCCACCAAGCGAAGAAATTAAGGAAGCCGAGAAGGAAGTAACATTTTCCATGTACTTATTAGACGATACTCCGGCTGTTCTGTATGCTTGATTGGCATAGTTTTTAACAGTGTCTGCGCTATCTTTGAAAAGAGTCTCAACCCCACCCAAAGATTGTTGGAGAGCAGCACCTTCAGAAATCGATGCAGCAAACATCTTTCCTATTCCTGCAGCCGCAATCACTCCAGTAACTGCAGCAATCATTGATTTACCCAAACTAATTCCTGCACTAGCACCAGCCGATTTTGATTCAGGCTCTATTTGCTTCTGAATCATGCCACTAATACCTTTAGCTGATGGCATAATTTGGACATATGCTTGACCTAATTCAGTTGCCATTCACTTCACCCCCCTCTTAAAATTTTTGCTTTTTCTGTTTCAAAATCCTTGCCAGACTCAAATGATACTTCTTCGCGTTCGATTTGCTGTTTAGTTAGTTGATCAACAATAGATACAGGTTGATTTTTGCCCTTTTGACCATCTTTCGTATTTTGCCAAAGCATTAAACTTAACCTATCAGCTACTCCAGCAAGCAATAATGTATCTAAAGGCAATTTTGAATCACTAATCTTCATCATGATTCGCGAATCCGTCCGTAAACCACAAACAAAAACAGCCACCTTTGATACAGGTAGCTGCCTATAATCGTATATATTGTATGTTTCAGCTAAGTCGCAAATAACCGCATCTTCATCTAGTTTGAGCATTTTGGCAAGGATGATTATTTTTTTAATTGATTTTGGCTTTCAAAGATTTCCGTTACTTCTGCAGTCATTTTCTCTGCATTAACACGACCATTTTCATCACGAACATGATTTTTTAACGCTGTAGTCTGTTCATCTCCTAAAATTCGTTTGACAACTTTAGGGAATAGCAACGGATTTTCTTCCACATCGCCCAATAATTCAATAATCTCATAATCGTTCAATACTTCTTCATCTAATTCAAATTTAAAACCTGACTTTGTTTTCCCTTTAATCATCTAATTTAACCTCCAACCCCAGCGCCTACTGCAGCTTTTTAATGTATTCATAGTGAGTATTTCCGTCTGTATCTGGCAAGGCTTGAATCGTAATCTCATATCCTACTGGGTCACCGTCTGTATAGCTGATTTCGCCAATTTCAGATACTTTTGCTACTGGAATGACTGTTCGTTTCAATGCCCCACCTTTAAGGATTACTTCGATTACTAAACAATGCTCTGGTAATTCCTTAGAGTTAGCCTTGATAGTAATTCCAGTTTCAAGAGTACCGCTAACGTTTTCAGCTCCGTATACTTCTTTTAAAACTTCAACGTTCAAAGACTCAATTAAAGTATAACCAAATGTATCTTCTTTTTCTGTTTGCGTAGTTAATACTGTATCGCCACCCCAAGCCTTAACGTTTTCCGATGACGGACTGTTTTCATTTGTCAATCCATCTTCTGAAATATATCCTAATGCTTTAAATGCTACGTTTAATGCTGTTGTCGCATCGGTAGGTAGCGTAGTTCCAATAGGTGCCGAGTAGACAGCACCACCGACTTTAGGTTTAGCTGCAGTTACATTTTTTACATCTGCCATTTATATATCCTCCTAATAATAATTAATGTCGAATACCGCTTGATATCGATATTCTTTCGTTTCTTCATCAGTAAAGTTATAATCACTATTTAGTTCAATGCCGCTAATTTCAGGTAGTTCAATCATCTGCTCAACCGCTTCCTTCACTTTTTCATTGAGCATTGCTGCCTCATACAATGATTTTGCGTAGCTTTGAAAAGCGAAGGTTGCTGATTTTAAATGATTACTTTTGCCACTACTTGTTTTTTCAAATAAAACGAATTTAGCCGGCATTTTACTTTTTCGTTCTAAAAAAGACGGTACATCTAAATGACTGTCTAAATACTGTTTGATAATCAGTTCAATCATTTAACGCACCGCCTTTAATAGTGTATTGTTCTTTTTATTATCTCTTTTAGCTTTGGCTGTTGCAGCACTGACCATCGCATTCGCTCGATTACTACCGACATAGATATCTTGTTCATAGCCATCGCCACAACGATTTCTGATATTAGATGCGTAGCTAGTTAAAACAGACTGCATCTCGGTTGACTTCATTAGTTCACGCACACCACTTCGATTCAATTTAAATTTAAAGCTACTCATAGCGTTCCACCATCACTTTCTTGTTCCAGTCTAGTGGTATTAAGTGTTCAATTCCCTGAGTCACAAAACCAAAAGTCCGCCAAGTTTGACCAAAAAATCTAACTTCTTTATCTTCCCAGTCATGCTCATCGCCCTTTGGAATAGCCAAGGTATAGACGGCTTTTTTTCCTGTTAAATTCAATTGATTGACCATATCATCAGTAGTGGATGGTGTGACTAATACGTTATCAACTGGTATCTCAGCATTGCGATAGATAGGTGTACCAAATGGATCTACACCATCGCTAATCTTGTCAACCAAAACGACTGTAATACCTTTAATCATAGTCATATAGCTCTATCACTCCATATCGTTGCCGTCTTAATCCTAAACGTGCTAACTCGCTATTTTTAATAAAAAGTCCACCACCAGGAACAAGAAAAGAGCCCTGAACTGAATAGCCCAAAGCACTTTCTGTAACTTGAGTCATTGGTTCTTGGTCGGTTGAAGTCATTAATGTACGAGCAACAACATCTACAGTCACCGACTTAACTACATTAGCATAAGACACACTATCAGCCACTAATACATCTAAATCTTTGCCAACTTTTTGTGCTTCAATCCTTAGCGAATCAGACACGACTGCAAGTAAAGCTGTCGCACGTTCAACTTCTCCAGGTTTTAACGGTCTCCAAAGACTCGCTAAATCATTAATGGTCGCAAAATCCATTTAACCACCACCTAAAATTGAGATAAGATATCAATCAAATCTTGTTTTCTAGCACTATTTGGATAAGTTACACCCATTTCATCTAGTCGTGCTTTTAATTCTGGTACAGTCAATTCATCAAGTTTTTCATCTTCCTCAACTACTTCTTCCGCTACATCAGGCTCTTTTCCAATTTCTGATGGTTCTTTTTCGGCGTTAGCTAATTCATCAGCTAGCACCCAATCACCACCAAGGACGCTATCAGTTACGATGATAGCGCCCGTTTTGAAATCTCTATATCTCATGAGTGAACCACCTCTAGTCAGTTACTTTTACACGAGCAAATGCATCTGTGTCCAAAATACCCCATCCGATAAATGCTTCAGCACGTAAACAGATTTCGTTATACGCTTTTAAGTCACGTCCTGCACCATCAGGATCACCATATTCAATGATTTCTAACGGGATATTTTCCGCATAACCCCACTTGAACATATTTTGGAAATCACCAACAATAGCGTGGTCTGTTTCAGCAGTTCCACCAGTTACAGTTAAGTTCTTATTGATGTCTGAAGCCATACCATAAAATGAATTTGGATTTTGCCCAAAACGAAACTCTGGATATAACGGATTTTTATTTGTATCTTTAATTTTAGCTAACGCTTGGCCACCAACAGGAGATAGCGCGATACCTGTAACCTCTCCACCTTTAGCAATAACTTGTTGCACTGCAGCATCGATATTATCGTCAAAAGTAGCTTCAGCATAGGTTACTACGTTTGCAGTAATTTGACCATCAAATGAGTTGGTTGCTCTAAAGCTTGCATCCGCCATGGATTTAGGTTCTAAACCATGCAAAGCTGCAATATCAAACGCTTCAGCGATTTTCTTAGCAAATCCATCGCTAAATGATTGCAAGTATTGGATTTGCTTTTCTTCTGAAGCATATTTAAATTCGTCAGTAATACGTGCTTGATAGACAAATTTAATAGGTTTAATCACTTTAGAAGTTAAAGTCGCTTTGCCTGCACTTTTTTGCGCACCTTCACCGACAATTTGAGCATTGCCCTCTAAATTAAAAATAAATTGTTCTGTTCCGTTAAAAGGAATTGGTGTTTGCGCTGATAATTTCGCTAAAACTGATTTTCCTTGTACTTTAGAAATTAATTCTTTTACTAATTCTGGTTTAAATAGTGTTCCTGCTTTTAATGAGTTGTCTGCCATAATATTTTCTCTCCTTTAATCTTTGCTTAAGTTTTGTAACATTGAACGATAAGCAGCATTTTCGCCGGTAATACCTGGTTCTTCTACACTTTTTAATGGTGCAGTCGGCTCTTTAGGCGTTAAAAATCCTGCTAAACGTTCTGCATCTGCCTTCAATTCATCTTCATTAGTTCCAGCTAATCTATCAGCTAATTCAAATGGCAATCCTTGTTGTAAGGCAATTTTCGTTCTTAATTGAGCTTGTTCATAACTCGTTACCTTTGATTGCAGATCTGCGATTGATTGCTCACTTGTACTTGCTTTCGTATTCGCTTCTTCTAATGCTGACTTAAATCCAGCAGCTTCTTTTTGTAAATCCTCATATTGAGTTTTGAGTTGGTCATATCCTTGCAATTGTTCTTCATATTGCTGCTTTTGACGTGTTAAACGCTCTTTAATGATATTGTCCAACTCTTCTTGTGTTTCGATTGTTTTAAATGACATTCCAAACATCCTTTCATCCGCATTTCCCGTGCGTTCGGTAATTTTTTTGTATTAAAAAAGCACCTCTTTTTGAGATGCCTAATACCTGATTTTTTGTTTTTTCTTAGACTTGGTTGTATAGCAAGCCCAATGTGCTAAAAGTGCACTATCCATTAAACTAATATCCATATCGTCAAATTGTGAGCGATAACCAAAGCCACCATTCGAACCAATATTGCGCTTCTCACAATTCGTGGCCACTTTAGTCAACGATGGCTGATTATTGTGGCATAGTTCCTTTTGATAAATTGCTTGACTCCACAATGAGTTGGCCACGATGATTTCTTTAACTGTTGGCATAATCGGTTTTTTAAGACCAAAATCCTTAAATTCATCCGCTAAAATCTTTTGGCCATTCGCGCCATCCACGACTACCTTAGCTACATCAGCATTTTTAATAAAGTTAATTATCCACTGGTTGCCATTTCTAATAGATTGACAATCTAGCGTTTCGACAAAAATGCGATTATCATCTGTTCTGACTGCTACACTCATCGCCACGTTGGTATTATCATTGCCGTATTTAATGCCAATGAATAGTGGCCCATTAAACGTTGGTAATTCACTAACTTTTAAAGTATCCCATTCGCCTTGGGTAATTGCTGATTTTTGATTATACTTTGGCCAATATCCTAAACGTTGGATATTGTGGTCTAGTTTATCATCGCCAAGTTCAGCTTCAATTTTGCGCTCTGATAAATGATATCCCAAAGATGGATTAGAATTATACCAGGCATCAATATCATGGATATCTTTCTGGCTATCAACAGACCACTCAGCCCAACCAGAATATTTCGCTCCACCGGATAGCACTGTATCACGATAACTCGAAAATACCGTACCACTGGATACTGGCGTTGGCGGAGTACCACACATGATTGTTTGTGGATTGTCTGAATCGGTAACTGTGTATTTAAGAGCTGATTCCTGTTCTATCGTGTATTCTTGTGCTTCGTCGATTACTAAAAGGTCAAAACCTTCGCCAAGACCGCCGCTAGATGTCCTAGTTCGGAATTGTATAACTCCACCGGATTCATACAATTCAATACGCTCTTGACCTTTAGCTTTAATCGAATTGAAATCCGTGCCATCGATATACCCGGACTTTTCAAGATAACGCTTGACCTTTTCAAATGAAGCGTGGGACGTGCTGATTCTGTGCGCTGTATGAAGAACGTTTAAACCTTTTTCCAAAGCCCATATTTCTTTAATGTAAATAACCTCTGTTTTACCGTTCCGACGTGGTATAGCATAACCAAACTTTTGATGTACCCACAAGCCATCATCGTCAACTGCCATAATGCTATCTAGCAAATTTTTCTGCCAATCATAGCATTTCAGCCCGGTACGCTCATAATACTTAACAGCTTCATCGCTCAAAGTTTTCTGATATGGTATTATTACCGATTGAGTAGGAGTTTGATTGCCAACTCGTTTGTTGGTCATTTTATCGCCCCTTTCAATCATTTTTAGATGAGTCCTAAATCTTCCAATTCTTCTAACTCATCCAATTCTTCTAACTCATCCAATTCATCTTCATTCATCTCGACCACCACCTTTATTTAGTCCATATTTAATACATTGTAAAAGTATAATGATTGATATTCCTATGACAAATGCTGTTATTGGTAGCATTATTAAAATAAATAAAAAAATCCATAACCACATATTCTAGTCCTCCTTATTTTGAGTATAAAAATAGCATTCAACCAACTCAATTTTGATTGAATGCTATATAATTTCTATTGATTTTATTTCATTTTCCGGAAAGGCAATTATACTGCTTAAACCATTTATTTCTAGATCTAATTCATCATACTCAACATCATCATAATTAATAGCTAAGTCAATAGATGTTGCTACTCCAATCCATTCCTTACCGTTAACATCAATTATCTTCACTTTTTTATTAATATATTTTTTTAAATCCATACTTATCCTCCTTGGTCAGATACCGGAACAACATGAGTCCCTTTTTTCTTACTATAAATAATATTAAATGTTCGAGTAAACTCTAATTGTCCAGTTTTGATATTAACATTAATACCGACAAAATCATTTACGGTAACTCTTTCTTGATTACGATGCCACTCACCATTTGTATTTCGTATAAAATTACCCGTACCCGCGTATTTATTCACTAAGTCTTGAGGATTTATGCCATCCAACAAATAGCTTCTTCCTTCGATATAATCATGATGACCTAAAATATGTTTATTTTGTTGACCGTTTATCTTTAAATTATACGTTCCGCTCCTTATCTCTCGTTTAAGTTTCTCATCTTCATAATTTATCTTCAATTTATTGTATCTTTCAACATCATTATACTTCATATCTTGAAATTTTGCGACAGAGACCGGCATATTCTCTTTGTCTAATACTTCAATCATCTTCTTATATTCAGCACTATCAGATTTATGATTATTTGCTTTTATGTCTTCAAATTGATGTTTTTTTCTTTGAGCGCTATTCTTGGCAATTTTCCTTTCTTGTTTCGTCCAAACATTTTGCTTTTTTCCCTCTCCAGGAAAATAATCTACCGTACATCGACAGTTATCATGTCTATGAAATACATCTTCATTTTTCAAACTATGATAATCATGAATTCCTTCAAGTTTTCTGCACCATTTACATGCTTTACCAACTGCAGTACGTATTATTTTTGGGGCCATACCTACCTTGGCATGAAAATCTACATTTACTTCTATTGCATCATCCACAATGCTTTGACTAAAATTTACAATAGGCTCTTTTAAAATGAATCTAACTGCTTCGAAATCATCTTTACTAACCAATTTATTAACCAAACTATCTATCCTATCTTGATTAATTTGTGGTCGCTTAGCTTTCAAACTAATATCTGCTTTTTTATTCAATTGAGCTTGTACATTTTCCGCATAATCTGCAATCAATTCATAATTATTTTTAAGAGTTTCGTTCAGTATGCGATCAGCAATGTTAAAATACATTTTTCCATCTGGTAATATTTCTTTTCTTATATGCTTATTTAATACCTTAGAAAGCAATTCACCTATTTCAATTGCATATTCATTAGCATTTATATAAGTTGCATTATTGTCATTTAGTAGCTTTAATAATCTCTTAATATTTTTACTGTCAATTCTATCTTTTTCAAACTCTTCTTGAATAGCTTTTAATAAATCAGGAACAATATCTTTATCCATTCTTACCACCCATACCCGTATAATCACGAATCATCGCTTCATCAACAAGTCCAGGAATGGCTTGATTTAATTTAATTGCTGCATCGCCAATCAAACCTAAAGCAGATGCATCCGCCTCAAATAGAGGTTCCCATTTTGGTATAGTATCCATAAATCTAGTCCTAGCATAAGTAATCCCATCTTTCAAACATACAGCTACATAAGCTACGTTTAGTAAACCAGAGCCCAAACTTCTCTGAGCTTTCTTACCAGCTAAACGCAACCCCTCATGGCTAGCTTTGATTGCTTCAACGCTTGATGGATTATCTGATACAAACCCCAAATCATCCAAGGTTAATCCCATTTCCCCAGCAAAACCAGCCGCAGCAGTTCTTAGCTGCTCAGTAAAAGGTGACATATTCGATGTACTAAATTGTCCTAAAGTTGGATTGCCGCCCTCGTCATCTTTCGTAAATTGCAACATTGACGATACAGTAGCTTTCCAGGTATCCATTGGTTCGGCATCTTGAGATAAACCAACTACATATTTTTGTGGAAATGAATAGAATTCAGCAGTAATATCTGCACGTTCCATCGTTCGTTTAGCGTATCTTTGATAATACATCGCAGAACGCGTAATTCTTGAACGACCAAACGGACGGACTGCATCAGGACGATGGATAATTGGCACTAGCAATGGAATGCCTGCTTTATTTTCGATGCTATAAGCCTTGCCGTCTTTTGAATAAAACCAAGTGCGTTCTTTTAAAAAATATGCTTCCAATATCGGCATATCGTTATCGTCTCTTTGAAGGACAGCGTATCCCTCTGTTAGTAATCCAGTAATTGGATCAATAACTCCAGTAGCATTGCTTGCCTCGATAATTTGCAATCTAGGCATACCATCGTCGTCACTAGATACATAGACAAAACAGCACGATGCAATCAAAGCCGATAACACCGCGCTGTCAAAAAAGATATCTGGATTGTTAGCATGGAAAATCTCATTCACTTCAAAATCGTCATTCGCAAATTCTCGGAACACCAAACGGTCAGCTAAAGCGTCCACCCCTTTGGCACACCATCCCATAACTGCCTTGTATCTCTGCCTAATTTCAGGCGGAATAGTAATACCTACTTCATAATCACTATGCTTCATCGCGTATTGTTTATACCGCAACTGAACCCTAGAACGCTTTGAAATCAGCTTTCTTTTTAAATAATCTATACCTTTATATGGCATTTTCCTTACTCCTTTCATCTCGCGCGAGAAAAAATGTGCAATGACGGCGTGAAGCACTAAAACCAAGTGACCCCGGTACCCACCCCGGGGTCAATATGACCAAACATACCCTTTGTATGCCTTTGTTTCTCCTCTTGCACAGTTCTGTATTCCTCTACACTTAATTCCTGTTTGTCTTTCTGCTTCTGCTGTTGATTCATATATATTAATTAACTTTCCATCTTTGTTGAATTGTTTTACTTCTTTCATTCGTGGGCTAACTTCCCTTGCTAATGCATAAGCATCATCTATGTCAATCTCTAACTCTAACTCACTTGGTAATATATCTGACTTAGTACTATTGCAATAATGATGTGCTAACTTTACATTGTCCCATGCATGCATTCCACCTCTAGCTATTGGTATTACGTGGTCGATACTTGGATAGGTTGGTCCGCATACGAAGTGACCGTCCGTACTCTGGTGGTCATCAAAGTTGCACTCCCCACCGCATATGTAACAGATACCGTTGTCTCTCTCATAAAGCTTTTCAAGTGTTATGTCTTTATCAATTAAGTTGCTCTCATTTATTCTTTTATCGCTTCTGATTGATAACAGGCGGTTACGCCTTTTCCTTCTGCATTCATCAGAGCATGTCACCTGTGATTGTATGTCAGTCTTGAATGATTTACCGCACCATTCACACGCTTTTATCTTTAATCTTTTTAAGTAAGCTTCTTCTCTTTCTTTTGCTAACCTTTTTTGCCTTATTACCTTTAACCTTTTTCTTTCGGCATTATGTTCGTCTACAGACCTATGTCCGTGTACTTCTCTGCTCCACCAAGTATCTCTACATTTATCACTGCAAAATCTTGCAATGTGTGCATTTCTTGTGGGAACGCTGAAATCTTTGCCACACCATTCACAAATCTTATTTACACCTTTGTCCCAATCAGGGTGGTCTTTTCTCCATCTATCTCTATTTCTTATTCTCCTGGCTTCATCAGAACAAGCTTGCGAACAATACTTTTTCTTTCTTCCAGAAAACAACTTGCCACATATTTTGCATTCATATACATCCATATTATCATCACCTTTACCATACTTATATTGTACTATATTGTATTTGATAATGCAATAGTAATATGGTATAGTAATGTACATAAAAGGCGGTGATTAAATGGCTAAAAAAAGAATTACATTCACGTTTGATGAAGAAACAATAGCGCTATTAAAAAAAATATCTGACGAAACAATGATTCCACAGGCTAGGATAGTTGAGCGAGCAATACTTGAATACATCGCTAAAATGAAGACGGATAAATAAGTCCGTCTTTTATTTTTGCCTGTATGACATCCAATCTATACTTTGAGGCAGATTTCGATTGCCTATTACATTAGTTTTTGTTTCTGTTTTGATTTCCTTTGAATTGAACAGCTTGTCAGACTTGGCTCGATTACACTGCCAATGAGCAAGCTGAAGATTGTTGATATCTGATGGATGTCCGCCTTTATTAATCGGAATGATGTGATCAATAACCGGACTCAATGGATGTGGTGGCTTTAGCTTTTTATCTACTGGTTGTCCGCATATCCCACAAGTGTTCTCAGTCATTAATATACGTTTCCTATTTTTCTCAAAAGCTGTACGATGTTGCCCTACTCTGTCCGCTCTCATCCGTCCAACCTCCACGTGTTTGATTAATCATATTATTTAGCTACCGGTCGTGCTTGCTCTCGTCGAATGTAGCCATGATAATAGCCGCTATCATACATACGATAGCTACTACGATTAATATTCCAAATGCATAACCGATTAATTTTAATAGCAACATTTTCATCCGTCCTTTCTGCAAAATAAAAGACACCCACATTCTGTGGATGTCATATTGAGGTATATGGAATGGGAACCATAAGGAGGATTACCAAGGATATACACTATCCTTTCCCTTAAAACCTTATGTTATCATAATAAATTAAAATGCTTGTCAATTCTATATCGTTTTGTGCCAACTTTTAAAACTCACCGATTTTTTCTACAAAGATTGCTAAGACTTCATCTCTTAAACGATACGCACTTCTCACTGAGTAATTAATTGACTCAGCATATTCTTTCCAGTTTTTCCATGAATGCTCGCCCCAATATCTGTCTTCGATTAACATTCGCTTTTCTGGATTTAATTCCTCTAAAGTTTTTTCAACGCCTTTGTAAAGCCGATAATAATTATTAATCTTTAAGTCGTCTAAAATTCTAATCCTTTTATCTTCTTCATGATTGCCATAGTTAGATTTACTTGTCGATAAAGATTCATCTACTTCTTTTCTGCATTCTAGCTCTGCTCTCCGTCTAGCAATCATACTTGGATATTTTGGATATAGCTTAAATTTATCTTCGAGGTAACTTGTTAAATTTCTGTTCAAAATTCTCATGCTCCTTTGCTGTTAGGATAATGTGGTGGAGGAGTTGTCTACACTTAAATCTCCTCTGCTTGTTTGATAAGCTGTATTATTTGTTCAGGAGTTTCTTCGACTCTAATATAATTATTGTTGTTACCGTTTGTTAAAGCAACGACTGTACATTTATCTTCTTGCCTTAATGCCTCTATCTTATCTACGTTAACATATATTTCGCCTAAAGCATCTAACTTAATCAATCTCATTCTTCCGCCTCAATCAACTCATATTTGCCTTCCATGTCTTCCAAAAATTTTCGTACTAGTTGAATATCTTGCATTTCTTGTTTTGTAAAGCGTGTTTGATAAAATCCCTCTCCTGAGCTATCACTAAGTTCAACCCATTGTTTAATGCTGTCGTTATAATAATTCAAATAGTTACGTATAGTTAATAGACCTCTAATGTGTAATTTAACCAAATATTTCTTTTCTTTTGGTGGTATCAGCTCGACTTCTCTATTTAAATCTTCTTCTTTCAAAAACATACAATTTTCTAAATAATACAAACCACTTCCAAAAACTCCGCCATTAAAAATAAACAAATCATCATTTAAAATAAGTTTCGTGCCTTCCTTAATTTTTCCTTCTGCCACCATGTTCAACACATCAATAATTCTCATTTCTCAATCACTCCTAACTTTCTAGCTTTTTGTACAAAATGTTTAAGCGCTGGTACATTCACACCCAAAATATCCGACATCTTCTCAAACGTAATTTTCTGTTTTCGCATTTCCACAATCTTGTCGAGATGCTCGTACAATTCAGAACGCTTGAATTTATCTAAAGGTGTTTCTATCTTCAAATTAGACAATCTACAATTTCTAATATTTCCGTCGATATTGATTACTTTACCTTTTTTGTCTTCTCGTCCTACAAAGGTGTCATACACTAAATAATTAACCATCAGACACGTTCCGAAATACACAATACTCGTTCTTGTCTCTGAACGATATTTTGACCGCTCTAATCGTTTAATACGATAAATCGCATTCGCTGGATTCTCTTCTAGCTTTTTTATTATTAAATAAATCTGTCCAGTCGTGCTGACTAACATATCGCTATATTGTGGATGGATTCTAAATATATTTCCATTGCGATATAGTCCACCACTACTGCTTTTCTTGAAAGTCGTAACTCTTACTGCGTCACTAGCTTCGTAATTGGACGCTCCAACTGCTTCACGAATAAAATTCCTTTCGCTTTCCGTGCATAGATCTATAGCGATTCCCCAGTTTTTCTCGCATTTGCTATTCAGAAGATTGATCGCTTTTATATACTCAGCTGTTGGCATCTTTCAACACCCTTTCTAACTCGAATAGCCAATATCTTAAACTCATAAAATAACCACTCCTAAAATTCTAAAATACTTTTTCGATATTTTGTTATATATCTAATAAACGTTATTTATACTATAATCGTCTCAACCATTCTTGGTTTAATTTACCAACATCTACAACTGGACCTTTCTTATTGCATTTCGGACAAGCTCGGACAGTTATCAAATTTTCAGAATGTCTCTCTGTCACAATTCTGCCTGTGCCATTGCATAATGTGCATTTCTTCTTCATGATTTCCTCCTGTACAATCTCTTCCGCTCAAAAATATACGTTTTTAGCCCATAATTTCATCTCTAAGCGATTTTTATTTGCTTTTAATATATTTATGCTCAAGATGTTTAAAACGTCTTAGAAACGATTTTAAAAGCTATTCTTGATTTTCTTTTTCTCACGTCTAAGTTTCGCTCGCTGATTTTGCAGTTTTAAACTTTCAAAACAGCTCATTTCCTCGAACAAGTCGGTTTTTTGATTATATTTTGCAAATATCACAGGATAACCATAAGTCTTAGCAAACATCTTCATTTTTAGAACACTAATTGCATCTTGATAACCTTTGACATCCACGACTTTTACAATCTGGCCATTTTTGTATTTAACAAAATCAGCCTTATATCTTACAGCTTGTATTTTCTCTCCTGTTTTCAGTTCACAAGCTGCTTGTATTGGAATCATCTTCTGCATAACCCAATATTCTTCAGATAATGGCATAAATGATTCACCACTATCTCTTAACTTTTCGTAGTATCTCGCCTCTGCCTTTGAGTCAAAGTTAAATCCATCGACTACGACTTTTTTATTTTTGTACTTGCTCATATATTGCCTCATAAAAGTTGATTTAATGCATTTCTAGCCGACTCAACACTCTCTGGATTCGGTGTCTCTTGTGGCGGATTTTTAAAGTGATCAGGTACTTCCTCAATTCGACGATTCCCATAACTGCGTGATTGCTTGCTAGCTTGTTGGTTAAAGTGTTCCTGTTCTAATGCTTTAACCTGTTCAAGCGTTGTAACGTTTCTAGCAACCCACTTTTTCATAATGCCTTCGGTGTAAGCAAATCTAGGTGGATTAATGCTTTTAGCAGTGATTTCCATTGCGTATTTGACTAATGCTGGATCAATATCTTCAGACCAATATTTGATTGACTGTGCCACAATTCCATTCATAACTCCGTAAATCTGTTGATAAGTTAGATAAAGGTCGGACAAAATTTGGTCTTTGGATGGACTTGGACCACGACGATTTTCTTGTTCTTGGTCTTTCTCTTTCTCTAACTCTATCTCTAACTCTTTCTCTTTCTCTATCTCTGTCGTCACATTTTTGTCACATTGTGACGGTAGAGTGTCACAATGTGACGTTTTTTCTTGCAAAACCTTATTCTGACGGTGTTTTCTCATTCTTCTTGCTGACTCAGATTCACTGCCAATCATCTCAGGAAGAGCAGTCAAATCCATCTCGTCTTCACTTTCGTAAACAAGCAAGCCTTTTTGCTCTAAAAATTTCATACAAACACCAACATTTTCAGCGTCCTCATCAATTTCAAGTGCAATTTCTTCAGCGAATGATGTTGCTACTCCGTCAAAATAGACTTTTCCATCATTCTCAAGGCTAAGTAGCAATATCTTGAGGTAAATAATCGTGTAGGTATCACCACCAGCAATTTTTCTTAGCAATTTAATTTCTTTCTGGTTGAAGAAGTCTTTCCCCAACTTCAACCAGAAATAGCGTTTCACTTTCGCCATCCAATCACCTACTCAACAGGTTTATTAGTCATGTCTAGCAATTCTTCTTGTACGACATCCCCAGTTACAGTGGATTCTTCAATCACTTCAGCTGGCTTTGCTTCAGTCAAATCCAAATCACTTACAATCTCGCCATCAGCACTCACATCCTTGATGATATGCTCATCACTGACAGTCGCTTTTTGCATGTCAATTGATAAAATTCCCCATTTTGACAGCATATTTCGCAAGACTGTCTTTTTGGCCATAGCGTCATAATCGGATGCCCACACACCTGATTTTTTAGATTTATCTTTATCTTTTGAGTTGCGAATTCTGTGAGCTTCTACTTGTTGTTTTGTCCAATAAACCGTTTTTTTAAACCCATTTAAAAGTTCAAAATATCCGACATATCCAATAACATTATCTGAAATTCTTCCATCAGGATTAAACTCAAATTCTTCGGTCAATCTATTCCAAGAAGCAATCTCTCCTTCGTATACTTCAATCACGTTTAGAGCTTTGTATTGACCAGATCGTTGAGCAAGTTGAATGTAGCCTTTATAACCTAGAACAAACTGTGCTTTCTTTTCCCACATGCCTGTTTGTTTATTTTGGCTATTAAATGGTACCAAGTAGGCATATCCTAAGTTTTTATCAAGTCCTAAATTCAAGGTCGCTGCTGTTAATGCACCAGTCACAATAGACATAGCATCACTATCTGCTAAGTAGCTGTCATTAGATACTAAGGTCAACACATTTGCCATAAACGCATTCGCATTATCATGCAACACATCTTCAAACTTTTTCTTCATAGTTGGCGTATTCATCAAACCTTTGATACCAAGTTGCTGTGCACTCACTTTAGTTGTATTATTTCTTTCCTGAATTTGATTTTTTAATGAATTTGCTGTTGCCATATATCATCATCTCCTATTTCATTTTCTTAATGGTTAACCGTTTCGTACTACTAATCGAATAAATCTCTTCATCAGCAGCAATATCTGGGTATTTTTCAGCCAGTTTCTTCTTGTCTAGCCTTTTTGATTGCGTCTTTTTCCAACTCACAATATTGTTTGGCGTAATCCCAATCGTTGCGTCAGACTTTCCTAGAGCTTGTTTTAACTTGTTTTCAAGTAATGTGATATTTTCATCGATTATCTTTCTATCGCTTTTTAAACGTGCTAAATTTGCGATATTTTCATCAAATGCAGCGTTCAATTCCGTCTCATTTTCATCAGTATCAAGATAGCGTTGAGTTAAAAAGTCACTTGTTGCTTTCAATCCATCAATTGCTGGTTCTATTCCTTTTTCAACATTCTCAGTCCAAAATTCGACTAGTTTTTCTGTGATCATGTCGATTAATTCCTGGTCACGTTCCATCTTCTTCCAAATGAATTTTTGACCTCCTATTAACACTGCAAAATAAACATAGTCAAGATTCAAAACGTTCATGTAGTGCTGCACTTGGCAGATATATTGAATAGGAATTTCATCTTCATCCCATTCGTTCGCAAGATATTGGTTAGCAGTTTTACATTCCAAAACTGCATTTTCGCCGACAACATCGCGGTCAATATTTGCTCTCAAGAAATGGTATTTTTGATGTTCAAATACTTGATTTCGCTTGCGTACTTTCTTGCCAGTACGCTTGCTAAATTCTTCAGCAACTACTTCTTCTAGCGTATTTCCCCAGTATGCCGCTTCCGATTGTGCCGATGTCACTTCGACTTGGCCAGTTTTTTCTAGCCATAATTGATAAACGGACTTATATTTGTTCAACCCTAAAACTGTGGCTACATCTGAGCCACCAATTCCTTTTCGACGATCTTCCAGCCATTCTTGATGCGTCATTTCGGCTGTACTTTTAGCAAAGTTCATTTCCATGCTCTCCCTTCTTCAAATTGAAGTATTTCCATAATTTCTTTATCTCGACCTTGCTTTTTAAAAATGTTGATATAGTCCATGATTTTAGCTTTTAAATAAATCTTTATGCCATCCCCTGAAAATGCCTCTAACACATCAATCAGTTCATCCTTTTTGTATTCATCTAATTGAAAGTCAATCAATTCATCTAACTCACTAGGAAATGCCATATAGCCGTAATCTGTGACGATTACTTTATTACCTTTGAATATTGGCGCTTCAGAAATCACTGAAACGTCTACAGGTTCGTTTTTTTGTTCAGTAGCTGTTGTTGCAGGTTCTTTTGTATACCAGACATCAAACGCTTGACCTTCTTCAAAACTAAACATTTATTTCCAATCCTTTCTGTGCTAGAATGTACTTGTATTTAATTTATTTTTGGTCACTAGTTAGCGCTAGTGGCTTTTTCTTTTTCTAGGCATCTTTTTATCACATCAATATACTGTTGAGATTTAATTACATCCCAATTTTCTGTTAGCCGTTTATTAGCCGATTCGAAATCAAAGTTTCTCATTCTATGTCAACACCATTCTTCT
>Shorty_p1__coassemble_1316_pt1 | contig 27445 bp, 30 predicted proteins | sample Shorty_p1__metabat2_high_PE_009 | metagenome-assembled genome bin Shorty_p1 | reverse complement strand
AAATCTGTCTGTGTAACATCTAATAAAAAGTATAAACATAATTCATGATAATGCTTTTGATTCACATCTTCAGTAAAAAATGACTGATCTAACCATAATGGGCGAATAATCTTGGGTGAAATCTGTAATTCTTCTAGCATTTCTCTTTGAATAGATTCCTCGGCAGTTTCTCCTAATTTGACACGCCCACCTGGCAAATAATAATAAGGTGAACACCCATCGCGCATCGCTAATATTTTTTGATTATCAATGATGATTCCGCATACCCGATAATTAAATTTTTGATTTTCAACTTCAAAAGTAACGTCCATTTTATCTCCTTTTTATTGAATATTTACGAAAGATATTTACTTGCTTCTCGAATGCTCAAATTCGCCATTTGCGCCTGATGATTCTCTAAAAAAGTTCGCACCCAATCTGGATTCGTTTTAGAGTATTCACGCAATGCCCAACCAATTGCTTTATTGATGAAAAATTCATTTGTACCAAGACAATTTAAAAGAATTTGTTCAAGTTGTGTCGTATTGGTTTTCTCTTTGAATCGTAATTGATACAAAATTGCAATACGTTGAACCCCAATATTTTCCTCCCGGGACCAGGCTAACATCTCTTCATCTACGCGTGAATCTTTCAATGTAATATTGCCGACTACTTGTGCCAACATATCCACTGTGTCCCACCAGGATTTAGCCATGACTAAATCTTTAACAGACGAAATATCTTCAAAACACACTTGCTTTTTCATAGCTAAAAGATAATCATAAACTAAATATTGAAACTCACGATGATTATCCGCATAACATTGTTCAATAAATTTCCAATCGATTGAATCTTGCTTTTTCTCAGTTTTCAAAAAGTCTTTATAAAGATTCTTTCTATCCGCAGCTGCAATCCCATAAAAGCTAAACTGGTCTTTCATATACTTAGACATTGAAATGGCACGTTCTGGATTCTATGGCTTTCAAAAAGTTTTTTAATCGTTTCGTACTTGCTCATCACTTATCCATTCCATTCTGTTTTCTCATTATATAATTTGTCAAGAGTATTCCTTGACGCTCAACCTGTTGCATTTTAACAACCTGATAGCCTCTTTTTTCAAAAAATGGTTTGGATGTGATTGAAGCATGGGTCGTAATGGGATGCTTAACTCGCTCTTCCAACAAATCACAAATTTGCGAGGCCACACCCATTCTTTGATAACTCGGAGAAACATATAAACGATCTAAGTAGCCTGTTTTATCCATATCTCCAAAACCAATTATCTGATTATCCATCACTGCTACGAGACAATCATTCTTCATTAAAGAAGACTGCCATTTTTCTAAATCAGGATTTTTCGGTGCCCAAACAGCTAATTGTTCGGCTGAATAATCCTTGGCGTTGGACGTATGTACGGTATGAAAAAACAACTGAACTACCTGTCGTAAATCGTCTTTGTTATACTTCCTAATTTTCATGTGTGATTTACTCCCAAATTCTAAAAATATACTTTAAACATACATCAACAACTAGTGTCATGCAAATTATCACGAATGAATGAACAAACAAATTTCCATCTTCGCTTGTAGTTTCATTCCAACAATAATTTGCTAACATTTCAGCAATCATTCCAGTAAAAATTCATTAGGGACACTTATTCCCCGACTTCCTATATTTTATCAATTCTTTGCTGATTATATTTCTCCAGTTTTATTTCATTTTTTTTGAATGTATTTGCGCTATCTGTTTACTATCCACAAAATGTGTCGCATACTTTCGCTCAACTTCAAGTCTACCACTTTTACTAAATCGGAGTTCTTTCCCTTTTTTCCTCCATAGCCGATATTGACTAACGGAGGCTTTCAGAGCATTTTTTGTGCATATTTATAGATTTGCTGCAAAATTTTGGTCAGCTTATTAAGATTACAAGTACATACCTTTTCTAGATAGGATACTTTGCCATATCGCCAAGCTTCATAATTTTGTTCAGTCAATACACCAATTTCCATTAATACATCCACTGGGGCAATATACCCTCGTCGCTGCCGTTGATTTTCAGCCACTTCATTTACCTTTTTGATTAATTGTTGAGCATTCACTTTGCTCTCTTCCTTTGTCTATTATCAATGATTTGAGTTTCCATATTTTGGGAAAAGGCGTATTTTTTAAATATGACATTATATGAGATTTATTTATTATTCTCTGACATGCCAATTTCTTGCAAGAAGAACACATTTAACTTTTGCCAATCGACCTTGTGCGTGATGGTTTGATTGTTAAGATAAGCTTCATTTTCTGGGATGGACTCTTCAATATAGGTATGAATATCCACAATTGGGGCGATTTCTGCTAATTCTGGACTCGCCATTTTGATACTTAACAAATTGTCCACTGAAGACTTGAGTTCTGAGGGCAAGCAGGATTGGACTAATTCATCAAATAAAACTGGTGGTGCCGTATGATATTTTTGCAGCCAGCGACACGCTAAAATAGGTCGCAACGCATAGAAATATTTTTTCGGTTGTACCATATCTCCACTTAAATACTTGGTAAGACTACCTTTAGCAATCGATAAATAGTGATACATCATGCGTTCTTCGGATAGGCACATCGTCAAAAGTGGCGCTAACCTTGCTGCAAAATCCGTGTGAACATACACAATCGGCGAGTTCATCCATTCAAACAGCGTTGGATTAGACTTTGCTAGTAATTTCAAGGTCTTATCCAAATCCCAGCCACTTACATCCCACGTCTTATCAATTGGCAGCTCAATAACATCACGTTCTGGCTTCAACTTTAGATAATCTTCGGCCTTTCGTTTATAAATAAATCGCACGTCAAAATCACTATCCGGTGAGGCAAAACCCCATGCGCGACTACCAGACTCCACTGCCCATAGCACTTCAACACCATATGTTTCTTCAATTTCCTTTAACTTTTGCGGCACTAAAGCCACCATTTCCGCTTGTGTTTTCATAGGTGATCCTTTCTGAGATTATTTTAAAATGGTAATGAGCAACTTTTCTTTAACATTTATTAGCAACATTTTCTATTTTTCATTACGCTTCATCTGGCGCCTGTCCATCATGTGCCTGCCACTTACATTCTGTGATTTCAATGTTAGTAAATATGGCTTTAAAAGACGAATTTTCAGGACTGCAAGCATAAATTCCAAACTGTATCTCATCTGTCGCCTTATGCATGTGGCAAATTCTCATCTGCTTATACTTGATACCATCCTCAGAACATTCAATACAATAATCATCTTCTCTTCTACTAAACCTATACCACATCATTCTGATATTTGCATCAATTTCTGTCGTAGCCCAATCTGAGTAACCATTATTCGTAGCTACACTACCAAGATGCTGAAATTTTTCATTTTCAAACTCAATAGACGCTTTCAACCAGTTTTCAGCATCAAGATACATAACTACGCCACACTGGTCAAAACGCACTTTACTATCAAATTCTGTTTTCACAATAAATGAGAAGAACTTTTCTGAAGACTTAATCTGTAAAACAGGTGCATTATCATTTCTAAAATGATAATATGTTCGTTGCCATAAGTCAGTATATGGATTAGTTACAATTTCGATTCTATCATCGGTGATAATATATTCCTTAGGTTTTCTTGTCCAATTCCATTCATTTTTATTAATCTTCATATTATATTAACTCCTCCCCTAAAAATAAATATGTATATCTATTTTACTGGCTCTAAATAAGTAATTGGATTTTGAGCAGATTGATTTACTTTGAGTCTAACTATTGACTTTCCTAGATAAAACTGTTCATTATCATCCATTGACAATCCTTTTTCAAAATTCTCATCCTCGAAAAACAATCTATTTTCAAGTTTCGGTGTAAGGACAATATCTTTTCGAGGCAACTTATCTGGGTCATCCTTACAAACATACCATCGCGACAGCTTAAATACGGCTACAATTAAAGAGTTATAGACGCAAAAAACATATTCGACGGTTTTTACCCTTTCTTTTGATGCACGCCAAATCCCTCTAACGCTGTTATATAGTAACTTTTCATCCATTTCTCTTTGATAAAGCTGATTGATTTTAATAACCATAATATGATGTTTAATATCTTGTTCTGTTAATTCCACTGCACCATTGATTTGTTCAAATTCTTCAACCGTTAATGCCTCAGAAGAATGATGACCAGAAACAATATTGGTTAACTTGATATCGTTCACATAATTAAATGCATTAATTAACGAGGCTTCTGCTGCAAATGCCTAGGCTTCAGTTAAATTTGAGTTGATAATTATTTTTTTTAACTTCTAGCCCTGCAGCATGAATTTCTGAAATGATTTGTAGTTTTAATTTTTCACTATCAGGACTAGTCAAGCTTTCTTTCTCGTGTTCGAATACTCTATTTTTTGTGCCCTTTCCGATATAAAAAATAGCATTACTTCGCGGATCAATTAATGCGTATACATAAAACTCTCCTAATAAAAGCAAACTCTTTTCTGAAATTTTATCCAAAAAACCCACCACTTTTGAAATTATATGATTTATTCTAAACATGTTACTATTATTCTACTACATATATCAGAATCAGATATTTTTTCTATGACTATCCTTTTGAATCTGTAATTAATCACATTATTGGTTATATTTAAGTTTTTGCTCTTTCTCTAGTTTCTGCACTAGGTATTCATTGCTCATACAACGCATATCAGATACACCTTCGCTCATTAGCTCGTAAAGCACTGAATGATAATAAATATCCAGTGCTTTCTCAAGAGTGATTTTATTCTGTTTTAAAAAAGTGATACTACACGCGCGTATTTTTTCTGTAAAAGAATAGGATTTGCATTCATAGCTTCACACCTTTTTCCTTCATCACATCAATGATATCATCCACAATATACTCTTTACTTTGAGTGTGCAACACCGCATATTCTGGAATAATATATTCTTTCAAAATATCTGATTGTTCTGTTAAGGCATCATAAATTTGCCTTGAATCAACGTTTAACCGTGCAGCTACATTTTCTATACAAAAAATAGCAAATTCTAATTCTCTACCATTCCACTTTTCATCTTCTATTTCCAACTCGTGTGCACCTCCATTTAAAAAGATGTTTTCCTGATATCAACTTTTTAACTTTCATGGATCATCCAAAAGATTCATCTACATGTGTACACTGTTTGACATCCACACCACGCACTCAAAATGGCTTGGTTGTTCAACGAAAAACATACTCAACCCCTTTTGTAGAAGAGAATGGTAGAACGCACTTTTTTTCTAAAATATCCGTGAGATCGAGCCTGTGAGAACCCTGAGTTGCTCTATTCATCGAACAGGGCAATAACTCATTTCTGTTTTATTTCTGTAATTTCAATTGTGCCTTAAAGAGAGTTGACATTGTTTCTTTTCCCTTTTTACTACCAAGATCATCAATGCTTATATCTCCTTTGAAAACCAATTCCATAATTCCTATGTATGCCTCACCAAGTGCCGCTGTAATAACTCCAGCTGTTCCTGCTGATATTACACCACCAACCACAGTTCCTGCTCCTGGTATGAATTTCAACAAGTTAGTAACTACAGTCTTTCCTAACAAAGTTGCACCGCCCGCACCAATTGACGATGACAACAGTGCAGTGATAACGCTCTTATTTACATCAAAGCCAAATATTACTGTAATTGAAGCTATCATACCTACTTGAGTAGGTATAAGTAATGCACAGTCAGAAAATGGAATAGGTGCAGCTCCTTTACCTGCCGCTGCAACTGATGCTGTTGCTACTGCTACCTGTGCACGGCGCTTTTTTTCTTCTAAACATGTAATCTGAACATGCTGAAGCGTGTCCATCAACTCATCTGGGAGAGCCTCTCCCATTACCTTGATTAACACATTTAATCCGTATGCTTTAGCAACACCTAAATCTTCAATCTCATAATCTTCTGCAAGCACAGGGATTATCTGGATAATATCCAAGTTTTCATTCAATAACACTCGTCTCATTTCCTGTGCTTTTTTCTTTGAAAATGATTGTGTAAGCACAACGATAATCGGAACTTGTGTGATTTGGTTCTCCATTAAGAGTTCTCTTAGCCACTCAATTTCTTCTGGCTCAATTCTATTTGAGGCAGTATTGATACAATACCAAATACAGTGAATAGCTTTATTTATATCTTGAGTAGCAAGCCCTTTACTGATTGTATCCATTACCTCTTGCTTTACTTCTGCCTGAACTTCTTTTCCGAGTTCAAACCCTCTCGTATCATAGATTGCAAGTGGTACACCTTTTTTTGTGATTTTTCGCATATGCGATGTTACTGGCTTACCCATTCCAGTGTCAGCGAGTTTCTCCTTGAATACAGAATTGATCAATGTACTCTTACCGACACCAGTTTTACCAGCAACTATTATATTAAGTGTGTTTAGGTTCTTGATTTTCTCTGCTATTGCATTGATTGCTTCTTGTGCAATCTTTTCTGCATCTATTCCTGCCACTATTCTTCCTCCTTAGTTTCTTCCTCAAATGGAACAATCTCTGGTCCCATATCATCGAAATCAATATCATCTGTATCTAATGATTTCTTATAAACATTGTTTCCATACTTTTTGATAAGCGGTGGAACAATGATATAGCCGACTAAAGTTAATGCACTTCCAATCACAAACCATCTCATTTTTCCACATCTATCTTTTTTCTTTGTATCAGTCATGATTTACCTCCTTATAAGTGTCCTTGTGGATTTCGCGAATCTCTATAAAAGAATATCCTTTAATGCTTTACTCATCAATTCCTGGCGTATCTCCATAAACTCTTCAAAATTAGAAAGTTCGTATGAAATCTCACTAGGAAGGTACTTCGCATTTTCACTATTCTCAGTAACTTTCAACCAATCGACAAGTGGTGTTGCATTTTTGGATTCATTCTCTCTACCTTCCAACAATTGAAGGTTTGCTAGTGTATTCCTTCTTCTACGCCAATCTTCTTTAGTATCATCATCAATCACTGTTCCGTCCGGCAACACTAAGTTTTTAATCTTACCTTCTTCAAATCCTGTATGCGGATGCATATGATCTTGATGGAATCCCTTCTGACTATATTTCAAATTTGGATACAGAAGGGATAACAACATAAATGTATAGGCACCGATCTCATATGTGTCAAACATTGCATCAATCTCATCCGCAGTATATCTAAGAGTTCTGTCACCTGTGAATCTAACCCCATTTAGATTTTTCATACTAAATGAATTAGATGGTGCTGCCTTCAATGCTTCTCTTATGCTTGTCAGTGCAGAGTTTGACGCAGTACCAAAAATCTGTCTTACCTGTGCGATTACAATATATTTTCTTAATTCAGCTTTACTGCTCGAATCAAAATTACCACCTTTGTATCTGTAGTAAACCATAGGAGAGACAGCCACATAAGAAATCATGTTCTCCGAATTAAATCCGAACTCATTTAACAAATCAACTGTATCCTTGATAGCTTTTCGGATTGAGTCCCAGTTTGCTCTGATTTTTAGTACACTGTCTTTTTTGAATGTTTCTACTTTTAATGCTACGGACATATCTAATAGATACAAACAGGTACGCATTATAAAGTCATTAGAGAATTTGAATCCTTCGCCTTTCTTATTTATTTCAGAAAGTAACTTATCAATTTCATCCCTTGCCTTATCCCAATGAGAAACAATAGTAGAGAATAACAAGTCACTCTTTGAAAGAACGGTTCCACCAGAATTTACTCTAATGAAAATATCCAATACGCTGTCTATCGAATCTTTTTGTACTTCAAAGTAGTTGATGATTTCATCAGTAACCAGTCTTGTATGCAAAAGAGAAATATTCTTTGTTGCAACTTTGTCGGTTACCCAGCTATTTGGAATGATGACCTCTGTTAATAAATCTTCAGCTCGATACTTAAGGATATCTTTTACCAAATACCAAAGCTTACCGTCCTTATTCTTTGCAGCCTCTTCTGATGTTAAAAATCTGAACTCATAAGAAATGTCCTCATCATCAGTTTTTTCACTGTGCAAATCAAAGTACAGCTCTTTCTTCGGAAATGCATCATCATTCTTCCATCTTTTGTTTGGAATTTTTCTGCTTATACTTCCTTGCAAAGCTATGTATAGAGAAGTCAATCTCTGTTGGCCATCCAAAACTGCCCAGATTGTTTCATCTCCACTACCAACCAGGAACGGCTGTGGTGCAGCCGGATTCTTATACATATCTCGGTCATGATAATCTTTTATAAATTCATACATTGAATACTCTTTTTGGTTCACTATAGTCTTCTTAACTTTCCAAAATAGAAAAGTTCCAATAGGATATCCAAGCATGATAGAATCCATTAATCTTGTAATCTGTGAATCTCCCCACACATATTTTCTTTGAATAGCAGGGAGGTAGACTCTTCTACTATTTATATCTTCTATTATTGCTCTAATACTTTTCTTTTCGTATGTCATGATTTGCCTCACTCATTGCTTGTTTTTATCTGTTCTCCATCCGCGAAGATAAATGATTGCTCAAAGTTAACCTTCATCAAATCAGCTATCTGTGTCAACTCCTCAAGAGTAACTGTATCTCGTTTCAGTTTCTTACCAAAGTTCAGTGGAGTCTGAGCTATCCGCCTTGCAAGTTCCGAAACGCTTATATTCTTTTTATTACATAATTCTTTTAAACATATCGGATGTTTTCATCATCCCCCATGTCAAAAACAGTTTTATCAGCCATTCCTTTCACTTCTTACATAACATCTAATCCAAAACCTAAACCTTTCAACCATTTTCAAATGAGTAGATATATTTTAATATAACAGATATGCACTCGTATGAACCAATGGCTAATCTCAGAACATACCGTAAAAACGCACTTTTCAGCCCTTATTTATCTTTTTTCGTCATCCACACCACACATTCCACATGGCTCGAGTTGATGGCATTGATGTCATATTACTTTGCCCGTCTGTGGAAACATATCAGCAGCATTTTTGGAACTATCGGTAGACGGGAACATATCCAGCGGTTTTTGACCATTTTAAGAAATTTCGGTATGAGAGAACCTATCAATGGAATTCTCAACACCAGCCTTTTAGAGATTAAGGGAAGACTCTATAGACTTCTTCATATTATTAACGAGTTCAGTCACCTCAGAATCCATTCCTTTCCACTTATCAATATACCCTCCTAGATAAGCCTTTCTTGCTTTGTCAAGTAAAATGGCATGCTCATAAGGTAATTGAGGTATTGCCCATTCAGCTGCCAGATCTTTTGATCTGATTTCACCAGTAGATGCTGTCACCCACATTCTGGCTAAAGTTAAAATCACATTGCGTTCGTCACCTTTAATGCTAGTTATCAACCCGGGCAACGATTCTTTAATTGCTTTTCGAATATCTGTCATTGGCACAGGCTCAATTACTTCTGTTGCCTTTGGTCCCAAAAGGTTAATACTATTTTTTCTTAGTTGTGCTAAAAGTATTGCTAAATCCGGATCATAAGTCGACTCAGGAATTTCTCCCTTTTCAAACTGCTCTCTTAGCCACTCGCCATACATAAATTCATATTTGGGGGGGAAATGCCAAGGGACAATATCCTTTTGATTTATGACCGTAACTTCAAGAGGCCTCATATCTTTTATGTTTCCTATTTTCCCAGATATAAGCATTAACCTATTTGTAAGATTCCTTCGAGTTTTTTCAGATAAACTTTGATTTGTTATTACCAAAATATCTACATCGCTATTCATACGTAAACCACCCATTACTGCCGAACCATACAAATACACCCCAATTAACATATTATCAAGTAGTTCCGCTATAGTTTTTAATGCTTGAATTGCTTCTTTCGGAATTTTTTTGTTACTTAAATCTATACTCAACTTCGATCTCCTTTCGTCTGAAAACTGTTTTTTAACGCCTCTTAAAATTTATAAAAAAAGAGTAAACATCTTTCGTTGTATTGTAAATTAACGCCATCCAAAATTTTGATTCAAGATTTTCTTTCGGTTTATTATATGTTTGAGCCAATATAAGCTACAAAACTGCTGTCTATCCATTTTTGAGTAACCTCATTTATATCAATCCCAATAGTAGCCAACCCAATAATGCTGCAATCCAATTTCTCTAACAAAGCTATTAAAGCCTTCATTTGAGAACCTGTCTCTATCCAATCATCTACAATCAAAACTCTTTTGTTCCTCACAATAGAACTCTTAGATATTTCAAAGCTTTTATCTTGACCTGAATAGTCGGTAAAATGTGTCGAAATAATCTCTTCTTTTGCGTATGGCAGCTTATCACCTTTTCTTACTCCAATAAACCCCACTCCAAGTTCTTTGGCTATGGCAGTGCCTAGTATCCATCCAATTGCTTCTGGGGCAGCCACATAATCTACTTTATTTTGAAAATCCAATGATAGTACTTTTACAATTTTATCAAAAACGGTTTTATGTGTAAAAATAGTTAGTAAATCATATTTTCCAATTGAGTTACGAGGTAATATACCTCTAATTTCATTTATAACATCAGTACTTTCCATACATTTACACCCCTTGCTTATGGTTAATAATCTTTGCTAATCTTTAAAAATAGTCATTTTCAACATATTTTTTATACATGTCCTCGGTATATCTTGTTATGTTCTTACCATACTCTGGATAATCAAACCCCAGTAGTTCTGCTACCTCTTTGGACACTTCCCTGAACAATTGGTGGCATATAAATAATGACTTCCAAATATTTTCATAGGAATCCATGCGATATGTAGATAATAATCTATTCCATAGATCTTCATCAATGTATTTGTTAATATACTTATAATTTTTCCCAACACTTAATGAAAATTCTGTCTTTATCCCAACCTTCCACGACATCATCCTAAGTAGTTCAAACCGTAGAATCTGGTTCAGATGATCGATTGCAAACAGTATCTCTTTGCGGCACAATCCTTTAATAACATAAGGTGTTACATTCCAAAATTCATTGCAGCAATCATCATACTCCCTTGCGCTTGGCTTTCTTACATGATAATCTATATCAGTCGGAACTATGTCCCTTTTAATTCTACAATCTTTATCAATTAGAACCTTTATTAATTTATCGCCCTTTAGGTAATTATCTAACTCTTCCAAGGGCAATAAGGTAAGATCAATTTTATTGTAATCATCAAATAGCATAAGATAGGAAAATCCCTTTTCTTCAGGTGGGAATAATTCCATATCCTCCGGCTTTTGCATCATTATTATATTCCCAAATTGATTAAGCCAGTCATCATTAGATATAAACGGTTCTATATCACTTACAAAATATGTAATATCATAATCCTGAAATTCATCTTTAGGTATATTAATATTTGCGCGTGACCCCTCAAGGGTCACAATTCGAATACGTTCATCCTGTTCTGCTAAAGAAAGTACTAAATCCATCATTTCTTTTTCTGATCTCATTTACATACTCCTCGTTTATTTTTTCTATATTATTACATCTTCTTTTTTGCCGATACAATCAGCATCATTGGGCGTCGCATTTCATCCGCCATCCCCGGAATATCCATCATGTTCTCTGGCGGCTGTGGCTCCACAATCTGATTTATTATAAAACTATTTGAAAGCAGTGTATTTAGATATGTGGTCAGTGTTCTATGATATTTTGTAACCTTTTCTTCCAAAAACATAGCTGTCCGTTTGCCCTCATAATAATAATTGTCCACCGGGAAATGCAGTATTTCTCCTTTTTCGTTATAATACCAGTCTTGTGTTCCATGAGCAGTAAAAACAGGATGTTCAACTGTAAAAACTAAATTGCCACCAGCCTTCAGCATCCTATATATCTTTTTTATTAAATTCTCATAGTCTGCTACATAATGAAACGCAAGCGAACTTAGTATTACATCAAAGCTCTCCTCTGGGAAATCCACATCTTCTATGGCACAGCATTCATATTCAATCTGTGGAAAATGGGTTTTTCCTTTTGCTACTTCGAGCATTTTATGAGAAATATCAACACCTACTACAGAGGAAGCACCGTTTTCCATCGCATATATACAGTGCCATCCATAGCCGCATCCTAAATCAAGCACACGCTTACCCTTAAAATCAGGTAGCATCTTTTTCAAAGTCTCCCATTCTCCCGCACCAGCCAGTCCTTTCTGCGAGCGACTCATTTGACTGTATTTTTGAAAAAATATATTATCATCATATTTGTTTTCTTTCATCTGAACTCTCCTCGTTTAAAAAGTTATTTATCTCCGATACAATTTCATTCACTTCATTATAAAGCTTCTCGGTCATGTCGTAGCATTCAAAAAGTGAGATACCGAGTACTTCAAAAATATGATTTACCTTCTCGGTATATTTTTCAGGTTTATGTTCAAAAGTTTCAAGCAGTTTTATAGCTTTCTTTTCGTTGATACAATAAGCATTATTACATGCAAATAACACTTGATTTAAACATGAAACTATACGAAAAACATGACCCGCAATATAATATTTATCGTCTGTTCCCGAATTTGCTTTTACAAACATTAAAGAGAACCCTGCTTCAAACATAAAAAAGTTAACTAAACTTTTCTGCAAAGCATTGGGATAAGTTTCTGCCTGTTTTTTTAATTCGCATAAGCTTTCATTCTTAGCATATAGTATTTTGCTAATCGCTAATTCTCCTCGATACATTGCACTAATATAACCATGGGGATGCCCAGTCTGATAATTGGCAGTAACAATTCCGTGCTCTGTATCTTTCATTATTTGTTCCACACGTTTAATATCACGTAAAATTAAATCCACATGATACCCGTTTATGACTAACCATCCGCCGCCATTAATCCAATCACCCCATGCTCCGGGAGGTACAACAAGGTTATTTCTATGCTCATCATCCAGCTTTGTAGCGAATTGATTAATAGTATTTATGTCAAATGATTCTGAATTGTAATAGATGCCGATATCTATATCCGAATCCTCTGTATGGGTGCCCCTTGCACGTGAACCACCTAAAACAATACCTTCTATATAAGACAGAGAGGATAATTTCTCTGCTACTGATTTAATAATATTATCTACCATCAAGCATGCTCCTTTTATCGATTCACTGCTGTAAAAATTCCAAGCCAAATCTTTTGCTTCTACTCAACATATTTATAATTTTTTTAATTTCACAAAAGATAGTTAAAACTTATCAATTGTCTTTTTATACCTCTGCTGATTAGATGAAGTCTTTTCAATAGCCTTTAAATTACCATTCATTTTGCTAACATGGTTTAAAAATAACGTTCCAAGCAGAAGTCGATCCTTTCTGGGTATCCTATTCCACACATATCCCTTGAATAAATCTTTAACAAGAAAAACTTCGCCATCATTTAGATTTTCAGTTTCTCTAATAGCTTCTTCCAATAGCTCATTTACATCAATCATGTTGTCCACTCCTTATTAATAATAATATCAACAACATTGTTGATATTATTATACGTATATTCACAGTCAAAGTCAATCCGTAAATAAGAAAAGCCACCAATCAAGGAAGTAACACCTCTCAATTGGTCGCCATTTCTGATATCCTATATCTCAATATCTATTTCAACACCTGATTTGAATTCAACGGTGAGTTTATCATCAAACACCGTAATCCTTTCAATAAGCCGCCTTACTAATTGCTCATCATACTCCTCCAACTCGTAGGATTGTTCATTCAAGAAATCAGTCATTTCAGCGATTCGTTGTCTTTTTCCTTCACGCTCTGCATTTTCAACCAGTGCATTTTTCTTCAGTTCCCGGAGACGGTAAATTTCATCAGCCACATCTTCATAGTCATTCTTGGATTTTGCTTGTATAAGGAGCTGTTGTTGTAACTCTTCCAATTTGCTATCGATATCATCGGTGGCATTATCATTTTCTTCATTAAATACAGTAGCTATGTTTTTCTGCAAGGTTGAGAGGAAGGGTTCTTTGTTAGCCAAAAGCTCGTTAATAGCCTTGACCACTGCTGTCTGCAATGTTTCCTCGTTTATGGTAGGAGCAGTGCATTCAGACCCTTTTTCCTCCAATCGGCTAACACATCTCCAAACAATAGACTTGTAGCCTCTGTTATTCCAATGTACCCGTCGGTAAATATCGCCGCAGTGTCCGCAGTAAACAATACTCGATAAAGCATACTTGCTGCTATAGACTCGCTTTTTACCGCCTTTGCGGCCACGAAGATTTGCTCTTCGAACCATCTCTTCTTGAACTTGCATAAAAAGCTCCCTTGGAATAATCGGCTCATGGCTGTTTTCTACATAATACTGGGGAACGATGCCGTTATTCTTGACCCGCTTTTTAGAAAGGAAATCAACCGTATATGTCTTTTGTAGAAGGGCATCACCGATGTACTTTTCATTCTGCAATATCTTTTTTAGTGTTTCTGGTCTCCATTTGGCTTTGCCTGCCGCTGTAAGAATACCGTCTGCTTCTAGTCCTCTTGATATTTGTAAAAGACTAGCTCCTTCAAGGTACTCTCTATAAATCCGTTTAACAACCTCTGCACCCTCGGGGTCGATGACTAGTTGCTTGTTTTCATCCTTGGTGTATCCAAGGAAACGCTTATGGTTGACCTGGACTTCACCTTGTTGATATCGATACTGAATGCCCAGCTTAACGTTCTGACTTAAGGATTGGCTTTCCTGTTGGGCAAGGGAAGCCATAATAGTCAGCATAATTTCACCCTTGGAATCCATGGTGTTGATATTTTCTTTTTCAAAGAATACAGCGATGTTTTTATCTTTTAACTGACGGATGTATTTAAGGCAGTCTAACGTGTTTCTGGCAAATCGGCTGATGGATTTTGTAATGATCATGTCTATTTTTCCTGCCATACATTCCTCAATCATGCGGTTGAACTCTTCACGCTTTTTGGTATTTGTACCTGTGATACCATCATCCGCAAAAATCCCTGCCAATTCCCATTCCTTGTTTTTCTTAATATAGTTTGTATAATGTTCAATCTGAATTTCATAACTTGAAGCCTGCTCCTCACTATCCGTTGAAACACGACAGTAAGCAGCCACTCGTATTTTGGGTTTGCTCTCACTAGTTTTATTATTTCCGACTCGTTTAATTGCCGGAATCACTGTGACATTTCTACTCACTGCCACTTGTTACACCTCACTTTCTATCAAACTGTAGGCATATTCCGCCTGCTTGTATGGGTCTTCATATTTTTGCACCAGAGGTTTTGCTTTGAACTTTACAGGGTAATCCGTTTTCGGTTCATCTTTAGGTTCCCTTATCCTCCCGAGCTTTTCTGCTCGTTTTCGTTTTTCTTCTCTGGCTTTTTCAAATGTCTCCTCATCAATAATGGGAGGGTAAAATTCATCGCCTAGGTAGTGCTTGTTCTGCAACATCTTACCTGCTGTGGCATGATAACAATCTATCCCAGCTTTTTTAGCAGCTTCCTTCAAAGAAAGGCCTGCCAAGTATCCGGAAAATAATTCTTTTACCTGCTCAGAAGTCTTTTCATCCACAACAGCTTTTCCATCTTCAATTCTATATCCATAGGGTGTGTGACCCATCTAATTCACCAACCTTTCCTTCAATGTGATTCCACATTTTAATTCAAAACCTACTTCCTCCCGTGAAAAGACAATAATCCTCTCTACGTAATCTTCAAACAACTCATCCTCATAAGCTGTGAGCATTTTGGACTTAGTGGCAAACTTAAGCAGACGGTCAACTTCATCTACTTTAGCAAAATTGCCATTGACGGAACGAGTAAGTTGATCCTTTTTGGCAAGAAGCCTTTCTCTTTCTGCCTCCAGTGCATTCTTTTCTTTATTAAACAGAGCAGGTTCCAGATACCCTTTGGCCATTAAACCTGTCAGTACTTGGCTCTGCTCCATGTTGTTTTCAATTTTAGTTTCCAACTCTTCAATTCTACGAAAACTCGCTGCATTGTTTTGGTTACGTAACCCATGAAAAAGTGGTCTTAATATAAACTTCTGACCGAATATGAGTTTATTCATCATCGTAACAAATGCAGTCTTTATATCTTCATCTCGAATGAACTGCATGGAACATTCCGTTATATTGCTGATATGCTTACTGCAGCACCAAGCAATGTATTTTCTTGTACCAGATGAATGAATCCGTCTTTTAAAGGTACTGCCACATTCCGAGCAGATAATTTTGCTAGAAAAGGAATATCGGTTTAGATATTTACTGTTGCGTTTTTCGATTCCTTTTTCCTTGGCTCTCTGATTGAGAATGGCATCTACAGCTTCAAAATCTTCAGGGCTGATAATTGCCTCATGGTGGTTTTCTACTAGATACATATTTTTTTCACCATAATTGGTGTGCCTGTTAAAATGGCTATCAGTATAAGTCTTTTGCAAAATAACATCGCCAGTATATTTTTCATTGGTCAGAATCCCTCTAATCGTAGTAGCTGTCCAACGACCACCTCTTTTTGAAGGGATACCCTTTTGATTAAGATCATTTGCAACTTTCTGTGTGCCTTTGCCCGATAATACCTCTGCAAAAATATACTTCACAATTTCAGCTTGCTTGGGGTTTATTATCATCTGACCGTCAATGTTTTGATACCCATATGGTGGGTAGGAAATTTTAAAGGTTCCGTTTTGGAATCGTCTTTGAATGGCCCACTTCGTATTTTCGGAAATGGAAACTGACTCACTTTCTGCAAGCCCACTTAAAATGGAGAGCATCAATTCGCTCTCCATTGAACTCGTATTGATGTTTTCCTTCTCAAAATAGATATGAACCCCAAGGTCGATCAGTTTTCGAACCATCTCCAAGCAATCTGTAGTATTTCTGGCAAATCGGCTGATAGACTTGGTAATGATGAACTCTATCTTGCCGTCCTCACAAACAGCGATCATAGAAAGAAGTCCGGCACGGACATCCCTTTTTGTACCCGTGATTCCTTCGTCATAGTAAAGACCCACATACTCCCATTCGTCATTGGAACGGATGTAATTTTCATAATGGGCCTTTTGTGCCTCAAGGCTGATACGCTGCTCATCACTGGCTGTTGATACACGGCAGTAGGCTGCAACCTTCAGCTTTTTCTTTTGAATCAGGGTTTCGTTTACCCCAATTTTCGTTATCTTTTTCATCAACTCACCTCGCTTTTTGGGTAGTGACATATTCCCGTACTATCGCAGAAATATCAAGTTATTTAGCCCATAATCTCTGACAAAAACAGGGAGAAAGTTTTGCGATTTACAGCCGATATTTTGTGGAATTCATCCACAGAAATCATGCTGAACATGAACATGGTTTCGAGCATTTTCTGTGCCATGTAAAAGTCGTATTCACGCTGCAATTCCTCCTGCGTAATCTCGTGTGCCACGGCATTAGGTATCTTAAAATTCTCAATCTGTTTTACTTCCATTGTGATTCCTCCAGTCCGGGGAACGGTGGAAATGTTCCCTCTGCCTATAAGCGAAAAGACAGGCTGAATCGAACCCCCTAAAGGCAAAAAAATAATGCTCTTCAAGGAAAAATCCTCAAAGGGCATCGTGTTAGTTCGGAATTTTGAGTTTCCAACCGCTATAAATCACATTGGAAGAAAGTCCATTCAGTTTCTTGATTTCGGTGTATCTGCTGCCTTTGCCGAGATATTTCACGGCAATATCCCAAAGGGTATCGCCCTTCACAACCGTATGGACACGGTAATCCGGCTCGGCTGTGCTGTCGGCAGGATAAATGGCAGTGCCGTCATTTGCAAAAACAAAAGTACCAGGGTTCTTATCTGCGGCCGCCTTTGCATTGGAAAGAATACGATACGCACCTACCTGGGATTTGCTGTCCTTCCAGGTCTTACGCACACGGTAATAACCAGTAGTCAGCTTTTCGGGATATGTCACCGTAGGCTCTGCAGGAGTTTCTGTTTCCTCCTCATCGGTAGATGCCAGGAGTGCCTTGACCTCGGCACGGAAGGTATCCATGCTCTTGCCGTGTTTTGGAAACCAGTGCATCACATCACCGTGGTTGGATGCCACGCCCTGCTTGTAACCTTCGGAGTGGCAGATGATGTTCTGTTCGGTCAAACCGTACTCCTTACAGAGGTAGGCACAAAGTTCACCGGACTCACGGTACACCTTCTTAAAGTAGGCATAATCCGAAAGACCGTCCTCGCAGATTTCAAAACCGATATGGGTATTGTTTGCACTGCCCCCAGCGTGCCAACCACGATGATTCCGGTAATTCAAAAAATTCTATGAAAAACAAATATTATTGAACGAGTAAACAATTTTTATGTTTGTCATTTAATTCGTTGAGGCATTTTTGACGAATCGCCCTTGACTAATTCTGTAAAATGGCTTGCCTTTTAAGTACAGGGCGACCCGATATACGAAAGAAAGCATGACAAAGTTCACCCTTGCACGGCCCATTTTAAGCCATTTTATCCCCAATCCCATCTCACGAGTTTGGGCTTGGCAGAATTGTCAAGGGTGTACAAAGCGATTCTTTTTCAGGGCTCTCGATACCGAAAGAAAGCCATTTAGCTTACTGGAAGTTCGTATTTAAATTCGCTAGCTAGCTGTATAAGTTTTATCCATTTTGAGGGCATATCTTGACATTGGTTTAGCTCCTCAAGATGTACAGGAATACGTCCTTTTTCTAGGGCAGAATGCGGCCGTAAAAAGTTGAAGAATGTGCTAAAAAGAACAACCTTTGCAATTGCGCCAGACTCTGAACTGAAACCACCTAAAGGCTTATAGTTGGCTTTAAATGTACGATTTAAACGCTCTACTATCTGCTTTAATGGACGATATTCCTTGGATACTGGATCTTCATTGGTTAGCCCGATAACTTGTGTGACATCAAAATCAATGCCGTGACGTTGGAAATACTGTTGTGCAAGTAAATAAATAGGATTTCCGTCAACCACGATATTAAGATTTTCAGGAATATCATTGCCGTAATGGCGAATGACGTCATAAATGGCTTTAATGGCAGTCTCTGTATCGCGATTAGGTGAATATCGATGAGAGAGAATAATTTTGTTTTTCGCATCGAAGAAAAAGTAGATATAATTCCAAGAACCTAGCACGCGAATATAGGTTTCATCTCCACACAACTGGTCTGATAATTGATACGGATAGTAAGTCGTAAAAGGTCTTATAAGTTACTGTACAAAATTCTTTTTTTGACATTTTTCCTTCTAATTACATAACTAATCATTAGAGAGGAGAAATATTTAATATGAAAAGAATTCGATTTAAAGAAAAAATTAGTAAAAGATGATACGGGGAAACGAAACTACATTTACATGAATATATTGTAGAAAAAATATTAGATAAATTTGAATTAGTCCAGCTTTATCAAATTTGCCCTTATTCAACAATACTAATGCTTAATAATGATAATTTTGATTTCAAGTATTTACCCTCATCAATAAATACTATCATATTCATTTTTGTTAAAAACGTGACTCAAATACCTTACCATTTCATCTAATAATTGCTAAATAAATTAATGGTATGGAGTTTGATCTATTAGTCACTTTTTTGCACCCAATCTATCCTCTGTCTGCACCCTAAATAACCCTTAAACACATATGCCGTAATACAAATTAACGATGCACCCAGAAAACTATTGGGTGCATCGTTATTTTGTTTATCAATCCCATTTTAACCACTTATTCAAAAATAGTTAGCAATATGCCATACATTTTCTTCGATGTCAGCAAGATTTAACGATATTCCCTTAAACACTTGAGCTATCAAGACTTTCACCTCTACTTGGGTGCATTTTTTGACATCCACACCACGCACTCCACATGGTTCGTCATTGGAAATAGGTCCACGGGTTGGACTTGTTGTGCTTGGTAACCTAGTTGGGCGAAGTGGACTAAATCACGCGCCATGGTGGCTGGATTGCAGGATACATAGACAATCTTTTGCGGATTCATTTGGCAGCTGGCCTCGATAAAGCTTGGAGTTAAGCCTTTACGTGGTGGGTCAACGAAAATCACATCTGGCTGGATGCCCTCGTTTACCCATTGTGCCATGACTTTTTCAGCGCTACCTGTGACATAAGTGGTATTGGTCAAGCAATTGAGTTGTGCATTGGCAATCGCATCTTGCACGGCTTCCTCCACAACTTCCATCCCATAGACGTGTTTAACCTTGTCCGCCACTGATAAGCCAATGGTCCCAATTCCTGAGTAAGCATCAATAATGATATCTTCAGGTGATAATTGGGCAAAGTCATAGGCAGTTTGGTAGAGTTTTTCGGCCTGAAGTGTGTTGACTTGGTAGAATGATTTGGCAGAAATGTGATAAGTCTTGCCTAGTAATTGATCTTTAATATAGCCTGGGCCAAACAACACTTTTTCTTGTTTACCCAAAATGACATTGGTTTTGTCTTCATTAATATTTTGCACAATGGTCACGACATTTGGTAATGCTTGGATGATTTGAGCAATGATTTGATCGACTTGGAAGAATTTTTCTTTGCGCGTCACAAAGACAACCATCATTTCATCGGTATAGTGACCTTTGCGAATGATGAGGTGTCTTAAAAAGCCTTCGTTTGTCTCTTCGTTATATGGTTTGACATGGAATCTGCGTAAAATATCACGAATCTGGATAATTGCCGCATCAATGGCTGGATCTTGAATGTAAAAATGCTCAATTGGCACAAGGTCATGACTATTTTTACGATAAAAACCAGTTTGTAATTGATTCTCCACACGACGAACTGGTATTTGGGCTTTATTTCGATAGCCAGTTGGATCAGTCATACCGATTGTTGGTAGTACGGGTACTTCTGGCATTTTCGCCACTTTTTTCATTACATTGGCGACTTGTTCTTGTTTGAAAATCAGTTGTTGGTCATAACTTAGATGGGCAAGTGGTGCAATACCGGTACGAATCAATTTTTCATCGGCATTTTCGACACGGTGTGCTGACTTTTTGATAAAGTTTTTCACCTTCGCAAAGCCAAATTTATTACCTACTTTTAGCACATGTATTTCCACTGTTTCGCCGGGTAGAGCATTTTCGATAAATAAAGGATAGCCCTCTACTTTAGCAATGCCCATTCCTTCGTGCGTTAAGTCAATGACGTCAACTGTTAAATCTTGATTTTTTGTTACTGGGTATGTTTTCATAAAATCTCCTTCATATTAATGATACTCAATAAAGAAACCTTCCATATCTTCCTGAATGACATAGACTGGCAATGTTTGGCTATCTTCAGGAATCAAGCCATAAGAATACAACCGCAGCTCTTCAGGCATTGAAGATATTGGTGTACCAGGAAGATAGATTGCCATGCGATGATTCTTACTAATTCCATAAGCTTCGTAATATTCGTACTTTCTATTCTCTTTTATTTCTGAGCTGCCCACTGGTTATTCATATTGTAAGTTTTCTATGTCGATTTCATAAAGCGTTGGACTGACTTGATGGGCTCTTGTAAATTGTCCAGAAACCTTACTTTCAGAAATCGTACCACCTGGATAGCCCGGTCCAGTTGAGCCCATATCAGAATCATGATAGTCACCTGAAAACGTGCCATTTGGTCCAATAGAAAGTGATGAACCCCAACCACCTGAACCACTTGAGAAGACAAAATTCTTGCCAACTAAGGTATCTAGAATCGTTGGTTGCGCAGCGGGTTGAGCTGGTGTCGATGTTTTTGTTTTTTCAGCTTGTGGTGCTTGACTGGTCGTTGTTTTTGATTGCGTTGTTTTCTCTTTTGTCTCAATTGTTTTTTTCGTGGTTGACTCAGTCGTACTTGAAGATGTCTTGGTCTTTTTCTTCTTGTCTTTAGATTGACTGGTGCCTTTCTTTTTGATAACTTTGCTACTTGTGGTTGTTTTGCTTTCTGACTTCTTTTCTTGCTGACAACTGGCTAATCCTAAACTAGTTACTAACAAGGTTACGAATATCCCATTTAACACACTTTTTTCATGTTTATCCCTCTTTTCCAGTCTCTCCTGTAAATAATAATTCCATCATTTGTTTCGCTTGATCATCACCAATATAATAAACGATATCTCCCACTTCAATCGTTAATACTGGTCCCGGGGATAAAATCATTTCCTCGCCACGTTTGACAGCCATAATGGTCGCTTTGGTACGATGCCATAGATTTAACTGTCCGACTGTTTGTCCTAATTCTTTAAAAGCCTCTGTGACGACTAATTCAAACGGTACTAAAGTCAAACTATCCTGCGTGCGGCGTGATTCAGTTTCCAATTTACCGATTAATTCAAGAGTCGTTTGTAATTCTTCTTGTTGACGCTTAATACTTTCTCGCAATTCCTGTTTGGTTTGTGTTAATTGTTTAAGATTTTGTGAGCGGGCGATGAAGGCACTGGCTTTTTCCTTTGAGCGTACATAAACACCGCTACCATGAATCACTTCGACAATCTCCAAGTCTGCCAATAAATTCACCGCTTTACGGGCAGTTTCTGGTGAGACCCCAAAGTTTGAAGCAATCGTCGTGCGTGATCGGATTTTTTCGCCAAGTGGATATTTTCCATCGACAATCCTTTGTGCTACCATTAAAGCAATTTCATGGTATCTTGATTCAGTACGTTTAGGCTTATTTTTTGTTGTTTGCATAATTACATCCTTCAGTTCTATTACTAATATTATGTCTTTATTTTACCATTTTTAAAACTAAAAAAAAACATCCTCTATGACAATTCATTTAAAGCTAATTCAAAAAATCAAATAAAAAAAACACTTTCAAGCATGCCTAAGCCACGGATACTTGAAAGAGTTCATTTTTTATCCTATTTTATTGTCGCCATCGATATCTTCGTCATTTAATTTTTCGACTTCTTTGATAAAGTCTTGACTAATTTCTTCATAGTCTTCCTCTTCACCAATCACGGCTTTATCAGGAATATCATCAAGGTTGGCAAAGAATTCGATATGATTTTTTAGATTTCTAAAGGTCATCGGCGCATCGCCACCATATTCGCCATCTAAATTAATCATCAATTGTTTACTATCTTCAGGTGTATGTACCTTTAAATAACTCGTTTTGGCATAAATGATTCGTGGGTCATCGACATGTTTTCCCCCATTTAAGACCAAACCGATTAAATGCAGAATTTCTAAAATGTTAGCGGTTTTAACGATAATCAAGGTAAAATTACCATCGTCTAACTTAGCATCTGGGACGATTTGTTCAAAGCCGCCAACTGAATTGGTTAAGGCTAAGAAAAACATCGACGCATCTCCTTGGTATTCGCCACCATCATATTCTAAATGCATTTTAATAGGTTTTATTTGCGGTAAGAGTTCGGCCCCTTTGACTAAATAAGCCAAATAACCAAAAATACTCTTTAATTCAGAAGGTACCTCATACGTTAACTCGGTTAAGTGCCCTCCTGCTGCAATATTGATAAAATAGTCACGATCTGTTTGACCGATATCCATTTTGACTGTTTGGTTTTTGATAATCACTTCAGCTGCGGCCTTGATGTTGCCTCGAGGGATTTTCAGTGCTCGGGCATAATCATTGGTCGTACCTGCAGGGATAATTGCCATTTTCGGACGATTTTCCAAAGGAGCAATCCCATTGACCACTTCATTAATTGTACCATCGCCACCAGCAGCGACCACTAAATCGAAGCCAGACTCACCTGCGCGTCTGGCTTCGTTTTTTGCAGAGTCTGGCTCTGGAGTGGTTGCATAGGCACTTGCTTCATATCCCGCTTGCTCTAAACATTCTAAAATATCCGCTAAATTGCGTTTTAGAGTTTCTTTTCCGGAAGTTGGATTATATATCACACGTGCTCTTTTCATAACTTTTCCTCTAACGTTTACCTAATTCTTGTTTTAATAATTGGTTAACCACACCTGGGTTGGCTTGACCTTTCGTTGCTTTCATAATTTGACCAACTAAGAAACCAACGGCACGATCTTTACCATTCTTGAAGTCTTCAATTGATTGTGCGTTGTTGTCTAATACTTCATTGATGATTGGTAATAATTGTGCTGGGTCAGATAATTGAATCAAGCCTTTTTCTTTCACAATAACCTTAGGATCGCCACCGTTTTTCATTAACTCTTGGAAGACTTTCTTCGCAATCTTAGAAGAAATCGTGCCATCCACAATTAATTGAATCATGCCGGCTAAGCTTTCTGGTGTTAGTTTACTTTGATTTAATTCTAGTTTTTCACTATTTAAGTAAGCAGATACTTCACCCATTAACCAGTTAGAAGCTAATTTCGCATCAGCCCCATTTTCAATCGTTGCGTCAAAGAAATCAGACATTTCCTTCGTTTGCGTTAAGACCATCGCATCGTATTCTGGTAATTCTAACTCATTGATGTAACGTTCGCGGCGTTTAGCAGGCATTTCTGGTAAGCTTTGGCGCACACGTTCAATCCATGCATCGTCAATTTCAAAACGAGGAATATCTGGCTCTGGGAAATAACGATAATCAGATGAACCTTCTTTGACGCGCATTAAAATGGTAGTATTTGTTTTTTCATCAAAGCGACGTGTTTCTTGTTTGATTTCGCCACCTGATAATAAGACTTTAGCTTGGCGTTTTTCTTCATAAGCTAAACCTTTTTTCACGAAGGTCATAGAGTTTAAGTTCTTCAACTCTGTCTTGGTACCGAATTCTTCTTGACCATAAGGACGTAAGGAGATATTGGCATCACAACGCATCGAACCTTCTTCCATCTTCACATCAGACACTTCAGTGAATTGGATAATCGAACGCAATGCTTCAAGATAGGCATAGGCTTCTTCTGGTGAACGCATATCCGCTTCAGACACAATTTCAATTAATGGGGTGCCTTGACGGTTTAAATCAACATAAGAATACCCTTCGTTACCATGCATGTTTTTACCCGCATCTTCTTCTAAATGCACGCGTTCAATGCGGATTTTTTTCTTTTTCCCTTCGACTTCGATTTCAATCCATCCATCATGGCCGATTGGTTGGTCGAACTGAGAAATTTGGTAAGCTTTTGGATTATCAGGATAGAAATAATTTTTGCGGTCAAAGTGTGTATGTTGACTAATTTCACAGTTCAACGCTAAAGCAGCTTTCATCCCAAATTCCAAAGCACGTTTATTCATTACTGGTAACACACCTGGATAGCCCCAGTCAATGACGTTGGTATTGCTATTTGGTTCTGCCCCGAAATGCGCTGGAGCAGGTGAGAAAATTTTAGAGTCCGTTTTTAATTCAACGTGGACTTCAAGCCCGATGACTGTTTCAAAATTCATTAGTTCGTGCCTCCTAAAATGACTGGTTTTTTCGTATGGAAGTCAGTTGCTTGCTCGAATGCTGCAGCTGCTTGATACATGGTTGCTTCATCGAAATGTTTACCAATAATTTGTAAGCCGACTGGTAATCCTTCGCTAAAGCCACATGGCACTGACATACCAGGTAGACCCGCTAAGTTCACAGGAATGGTTAAGACGTCACTTAAATACATGGTAATTGGGTCATTGATATTTTCACCCAAACCATAAGCAACGGTAGGTGAAGCAGGCCCAATGATTAAATCGTAATTGGCAAAAACATTTTCAAAATCTTGTTTAATCAATGTACGGACTTGTCCGGCTTTTTTGAAGTATGCGTCATAGTAACCTGCTGAAAGTGAGAAAGTACCTAACATGATACGGCGTTTGACTTCTGTACCAAACCCTTCACTTCTTGAATTAACATAAACATCTTCTAAGTTTGAAATATTTTCAGAACGGTAACCATATCGAATACCATCAAAACGTTGTAAGTTTGAACTAGCTTCTGAGGAGGCAATAATATAGTAAACAGCTACCCCATATTTTGAGTGTGGTAAGCTTACTTCTTCTACCGTCGCACCTAATGCACGGAAAGTATCAGCTGCTTTTAAGATAGCTTCTTTGACACCTGGTTGGATTCCTTCACCTAAATATTCTTTTGGTAAAGCAATCTTCATGCCTTTGACAGACTGACCAATTTTCGCTGTAAAGTCAGGTACAGAAACCCCAGCAGAAGTGCCATCTTTTGGATCATAACCACTAATCGCATTTAAAGTTAAGGCATTATCTTTAACGTTACGAGTCAATGGTCCAATTTGGTCTAGAGATGACGCAAAGGCAATCAAACCTAAACGAGACACGCGACCATAAGTTGGTTTCATACCGACGATCCCGTTAAAAGCTGCTGGTTGACGAATAGAACCACCTGTATCAGAACCTAAAGAAACAGGAACTTGACCGGCTGCGACACTAGCTGCAGAACCACCTGAAGAACCTCCAGGAACTTTGGTGTGATCCCAAGCATTGGTTGTTTTCTTGAAATGTGAAGTTTCGGTACTACCACCCATCGCAAATTCATCCATGTTTAATTTACCAACTGGAATCATATCTGCTTGATATACTTTTTCCATGACAGTCGCATCATAAATTGGATCAAAGTTGTAAAGAATTTTAGAAGCTGCAGTTGTGCGCAAATCTTTCGTTACAATATTATCTTTAATCCCAATTGGAAGACCTGCTAAAACATTGCCTTCACTGATGCCTTTTTCGTCTAAAGCTTTAGCCAATTCTAAGGCTTTTTCTTCGTTTAAAGTAATGAATGAACCCATGGTGTCTTCCGTTTCTTTAATACGGTCAAAAGTCGCTTGGGTTAAATCTTGTGCGGTAATTTCTTTTGAGACTAATAAGGCATGTAATTGTTCTAATGATTGATCATATAATTTAGTCATTATGCACCGGCCTCCCCGTTATCAATAATTGCTGGCACCTTGATAAAGCCATTTTCACTTTCAGGTACATTACGTAATAATTCTTCACGGTCAAAACCTGGTTGCGCCACATCTTCACGCATCACATTGACAGTTTCGATGACGTTAGAAGTAAAAGGAACACCAGTAGTATCCACTTCTTCTAGTAACTCAACCATATCGATAATTTTACCTAATTGAGTCGTAAATTCATGTAATTCTTCATCTGGGAAGGCTAATTTCGCCAACTTAGCGACATGTTTTACTTGTTCTTCACTAATCGCCATAATCTTCCTCCTATTTTTCACAGACCTTTTGTTAGTTCCGTTCATTTTCTATCTATACTTGGATATTGTAACATTTAATTGAAAATCATCCTAGTTAATTCAGAAATCTTTTTAAACATTTTTTCAAAAAAGTCACATTTTCTGAAAATAATTTGTAAAATAGCACAATTTCTTCACTCTTTTAGTCTGCGAGTGCTTCAACCATTTGCTCTTCGCTCCAAACTTCAATGCCTAAACTTTGGGCTTTGGTTAATTTACTGCCAGCATCGGCACCGGCAATGACTAAATCCGTTTTTTTCGATACTGAACCCGTGACTTTACCACCAAGACTTTCAATTTTGGCTTTGGCTTCGTCGCGTGTATAGGTCGTTAATTTTCCAGTTAAGACAATGGTTTTATCTTTAAATGGCGACTCTACACTGGCTAACTGCGCTTGGGTAACGCCTAGATAGCGCAAGTTCACGCCCGCTTTCTTTAATTCTGCT
>Shorty_p1__coassemble_1300_pt1 | contig 28430 bp, 30 predicted proteins | sample Shorty_p1__metabat2_high_PE_009 | metagenome-assembled genome bin Shorty_p1 | reverse complement strand
TTTCGTTAATAAATTTATTGAAAACATCTTTCTTTTAAAAAAAGATTATGATATATTTACGTTGTTAGCGGTTACAAAATTAAATTGAATAGAAGTGATGAGTTATGATTTTAGATACTATTCAGCAAAATTATCATTCATTTACACCTAAAGAGCAGAAAATCGCAACTTATATCATGCAAAAAAAGCATTTAAAAAACATGAACATTACTGAATTAGCAAACATTTTAAATACCTCTCCTGCTACGATTACACGTTTTTGTAAGAAAATTGATTGTGCCAATTTTGCTGAGATGAAAATTAATTTGGTTGATGAAAGTACACAAGAATCCATAGTTAATAAAGACACTATTTTCGATGCTATTCATACTTACTATACAACAGTGATGGATAATACAAATAAATTAGTGAATCCTCAAGATATTGCAGAAACAATAGAAGCAATTATACGTGCGAAGAAGATTTATATTTATGGTGTGGGTAGCTCAGGATTAACGGCATTAGAATTTATGCAAAGGTTAATTCGGATGGGGTTCAATGTTTCGTGTTTTACGGATACCCACATGATGCTAATTAGTCAAACCTTACTTACTCCAGATGATTTAGTAATAGGTATTTCTAGTTCTGGGCAAACAGTAGAAATCGTCAATATGTTAGCTAGTGCAAAAAAAGTCGGGGCTAAGACGATTTCGATTACGAGTTTTATTGATAGTCAAATTGTTCGGTATAGTGATATTAGCTTAATTGTGTATAGCAGCAAGTTTGTTAATAATACAAGTTTTGTAAATTCACAATTTGCGATGATGTTCATTGTTGATATTCTGACTATGATCTTACTGGATGATAAAGATTACAATACAATGATGCAAGAAACGATTCAAACAATTTTAGATAGGAAGTGAATGTCGTTTGATTATTAGTAAAGTAGAGAATTTAGGAACGTACCAAAAAGTGAATCCTTATATGAAGGAGTTGGTAGCATTTTTTGAGAATCATGATTGGCGAGAGTTACCTGAAGGAGAAATTCCAATTGCTGGAGATAAAGTATTTGGTAATTGCTTTATTTATGTAGCTGATGGTGTTGCTGGTGATTTTTTTGAAACCCATTACAAATATTTGGATGTTCATTTAGTTGTTGAAAATACTGAAGATATGGCGGTTTCAACAAAAGATTCGACGACAGTTTCCAAAGCATATGATGAAGAAAAAGATATTGAATTTCACCAAGGTCAGGTAGAGCAATTGGTTCATTTAAAACCTGGTGATTGTTTAATTACCTTTCCTGAAGATTTACATCAACCAAAAGTCAGAGTTAATGACAAGGTTGTAAAAAAAGCAGTATTTAAATTGGCAATAAAATAAACAGAAAAGAGGAATTAGATTATGAAAAAGATTGTCAAACTATTATGTACAGTTGGGTTAGCTGCATCAGTATTTGCAATGGCAGGATGTTCTTCTGATGATAAGAAGGACGATTCTCAAAGCTCATCAAAATCTGGTGAATTATCTGGTGACATTGTTATGTGGCACTCCTTCACGCAAGGTCCGCGTTTAGAAAGTATCCAAAAATCTGCGGATGAATTTATGAAAGATCATCCAAAAGTAAAAATTAAAATCGAAACTTTCTCATGGAACGACTTTTATACTAAATGGACGACAGGTTTAGCGAATGGTAATGTCCCTGATATCAGTACTGCTTTACCAAACCAAGTAATGGAAATGATTAATTCAGATGCAATTGTTCCTTTAAATGATACGATTAAAGAAATTGGGCAGGACCGTTTTAATAAAAATGCCTTGGATGAAGCAAAAGTTGGAAAAAATTATTATTCAGTTCCGTTATACTCCCATGCACAAGTTATGTGGGTACGAACTGATTTATTGAAACAACACAATATAGAAGTGCCAAAAACTTGGGATGAATTATTTGAAGCAAGTAAGAAATTAACGGCTGATGGTGTTTATGGCATGTCTGTACCTCTAGGGACGAACGACTTTATGGCAACACGTTTCTTAAACTTCTATGTTCGTAGTGCAGGAGGCAGTCTTTTAACTAAAGATTTGAAAGCGGATTTAACAAGTAAATTAGCGCAAGACGGTATTAAATATTGGGTGAAGATGTACAAAGAAGTATCTCCTAAAGATTCACTAAACTTTAATGTATTGCAACAAGCAACATTGTTCTATCAAGGAAAAACAGCATTTGACTTTAACTCTGGTTTCCATATTGGTGGGGTACAAGCCAATAGTCCACAATTATTAGATTCTATTGATGCTTATCCAATGCCAAAAGTAAAAGACTCTGATAAAGATTACGGTATTGAAACTTCTAATATTCCAATGGTTGTATGGAAAAATTCAAAACATCAAGATGTTGCTAAAGCATTTATGCAATATCTATTTAAAGATAAAAACTATGTAGAATTCTTAAATTCAACACCAGTGGGTATGTTGCCAACTATTAGCGGAATTACAGATCTACCTGAATATAAAGATAATGAAACACGTAAGAAATTTGCTCATGCAGAAGAAGTAATCTTAGAAGCTGCTAAAAAAGGTACTGCAATTGGATATGAAAATGAACCTAGTGTCCAAGCTGGTTTAATGACAAATCAACATATCATCGAGCAAATGTTCCAAGATATTATTTCTAACGGTACTGATCCAATGAAGGCTGCGAAGAGTGCAGAAAAACAATTAAATGATTTGTTTGAAACTGTGGCAGTAAAATAAAAAATTGAGATTGGGGCTTGTTCTTTAAGCCCCGATTCATTTAATAAATATTAAAGAAGGGAGTATGAAAATGGCTAAAGATCGAAATTTAACACGTTGGATATTTGTTTTACCAGCAATGATCATTGTCGGATTACTTTTCATTTATCCGTTTTTTTCAAGTATTTTCTTTAGTTTTACAAATAAAAATTTAATTATGCCGACCTATCGTTTTGTCGGTTTAGATAATTATAAAGCAGTATTATCTGATCCAAATTTTTTCAATGCATTTTTTAATTCAATTAAGTGGACGGTTTTCTCGTTAGTTGGCCAAGTATTTGTTGGATTTATTTTAGCATTGGCATTGCATCGTGTTCGACGTTTTAAGAAATTATATCGTACCCTTTTAATCGTTCCTTGGGCGTTTCCAACGATTGTTATTGCCTTTTCATGGCAGTGGATATTAAATGGTGTTTACGGCTATCTTCCAAATATGATTGTAAAACTTGGCTTGATGGATGCTGCACCACCGTTTTTAACTGATACGACTTGGGCTTTTGTTTGTTTAGTGTTTATCAATATCTGGTTTGGTGCCCCAATGATTATGGTCAACGTACTATCGGCATTGCAAACAGTACCTCAAGAACAGTTTGAAGCAGCCAAAATCGATGGCGCTTCTTCGTGGCAAGTCTTTCGTTATATTACATTTCCACACATCAAAGTTGTTGTCGGTTTGCTAGTCGTATTAAGAACAGTTTGGATTTTTAATAACTTTGATATTATCTATCTAATTACTGGTGGTGGGCCATCTAACGCAACAATGACTCTTCCTATTTTTGCTTATAACTTAGGTTGGGGAACGAAAATGTTAGGTCGTGCATCTGCTGTTACAGTATTACTATTTATTTTCTTATTAGCAGTTTGCTTTATTTACTTTAGTATCATTAGTAAATGGGAAAAGGAGGGACGTAAATAATGAAGAAACGATCAAATATTTTTCTAGATCTTGCTTCTCATCTTTTATTGATTATTGCGACGATTATTGCAATATTCCCGCTTGTTTGGATTTTTATTTCTTCGATTAAAGGAAAAGGGGAACTAACCCAATTTCCAACAAGATTCTGGCCTAAAACATTTACCCTAGATTACTTTACTCATGTAATTAATGATTTGCATTTTATTGTGAATATTAAAAATAGTTTGTTGATTGCTTTATCAACCACTGTTATTGCGATTATCATTTCCGCGATGGCAGCCTATGGGATAGTTCGTTTCTTTCCTAAATTAGGAGCGATTATGTCTCGTTTATTAGTTACAACTTATATTTTCCCGCCAATTTTGTTAGCGATTCCATACTCGATTGCAATGGCTAAAGTTGGATTAACAAACAGTTTGATTGGGTTAATGGTCATCTATTTATCATTTAGTGTGCCATATGCGGTATGGTTACTTGTTGGATTCTTTCAAACAGTACCAATCGGCATTGAAGAATCAGCCAGAATAGACGGGGCAAATAAATTTACTATATTTTATAGAATTGTTTTACCAATTGTTGCACCTGGGATTGTTGCTACGGCGATTTATACATTCATTAATGCATGGAATGAATTTTTATATGCATTAATCTTGATTAATGATACCAGTAAGATGACTGTAGCAGTGGCATTAAGATCATTAAATGGTTCAGAAATATTAGATTGGGGCGATATGATGGCCGCTTCAGTGATTGTTGTATTACCATCAGTTATCTTCTTCTCAATTATTCAAAATAAAATTGCTGGTGGCTTATCAGAAGGTTCGGTTAAATAAAAGAAAGGAATACTTATCTATGATTAACAAAATTCATAAGTTTGCTGGTGTCGCTATAATTTCAGGTGTGTTACTTACAGGTCTTTCATATTCTTTTGTTAATACAGATAAAATTGTTTATGCTACTTCAGAATTATCACCAAACTATCAAAGTGGTCCTTATATTTTGAATAATACTGGTATTGATATTAGTGATCAGGTTTTAAATAAAATTCAGGGGGATAATCAAAGTATAGTATTAAATTTTGAATCGAGTAGTCCAAATTCATTACAAGCTATATTTGGTATATCTAATAGTAATAGTGGTTATAGAAACAATTATTTCGATATATTTATGAGAAATTCTGGAGAGATTGGTGTAGAAATACGTGATGCTCAGAAAGGTGTGAATTATCTTTTTGCTCGTCCTGCTTCTTTATGGGGAATTCATAAAGGAAATGCTGTAGAAAACACTGTAGTATTTACTGCAAATGCTACGGAAAAAACATATGAGATGTATGTTGATGGAAAATGTATTTTTTCTAAAAAAGTAGAGGTATTTATCCCTATTAATGGAATTACGGGACAAAATAATGCGATGATAGGCGCAGTAAATCGCGAAGGTTCACAGGCGTTTACAATGAATGGTAAGGTTAATCAACTTCAGATTTTTAATCGAGTGTTGACTTCAAGTGAAATTTCTGAACACTTTTCTAGGGAAAATAAAAAATTAATTTTTCAATCAGGTGATACAACTAATGCAAATTATTTTCGTATACCAACTTTATATACGTTAAATAATGGTAGGGTACTTTCTAGTGTTGATGCACGTTATGGAGGTACGCATGATTCAAGAAGTAAAATTAATATTGCGACTTCTTACAGCGATGATAATGGATTAACGTGGAGCAATCCGATTTTCGCAATGAAGTTTAATGATTATGAAGAACAATTAATTGAATGGCCTAGAGAAGGAAATGCAAAAAATTTACAAATAAGTGGAAGTGCCTCTTTCATTGACTCGGCGATTGTTCAAGATGATAAAGGAAAAGTAGTATTACTGGCAGATGTGATGCCTGCAGGAATAGGTAATAACAATGCTAATCGTTCTGACTCTGGTTTCAAAGAAGTCAATGGAAAATACTACTTGAAGTTAAAGAAAAATGGCGAATCCTCTTATCAATATACTGTTAGAGAAAACGGTGTTGTGTACAATGATTCTACTAATCAACCTACAAATTATCAAGTGAATGAAAAATACGAGGTTTTAGAAAATGGTCATCCGTTAACAGTAGAGCAATATTCGGTGAAATTTGATGCCAATTCAAACTTACAAGAATATCATAATGGTAAGCAGGTACCGATGAATGTATTTTATAAGGATTCTATATTTAAAGTGGTACCTACAAATTATATTGGAATGACATCTAGTTCAGATAGTGGAGAATCTTGGAAAGAGTTCAAATTACTTCCACCTTTTCTAGGAGTTAATCATAACGCAACCTATTTGAGTCCAGGTCAAGGATTAGCTTTAAGTAATAAAAATCGATTAATTTTCGCTACTTATACTAGTGGACAGTTAACATATCTTGTTTCTGATGATGGTGGTAACACATTTACAAAACGTTCAGCACCAGTTCCTTTTACAAATGCAACGGCTGAGGCTCAGATGATAGAACTGAGAGAAGGAGTGATTCGTACATTCTTTAGAACAACAACTGGGAAAATAGCTTATATGACAAGTTATGATAACGGAGATACCTGGTCAGGAGTAAGTTACTTAGATATGATTAGCCAAACTTCATACGGGACTCAAGTATCTGTGATTAAATATTCGCAAAAAATTGATGGTAAAGATGCCGTTATTTTGAGTTCGCCAAATTCAACTGCAGGAAGAAAAGGTGGACAATTATGGGTTGGATTAATTAATGCAGATGATAGTATTGATTGGCGATACCATTATAATGTGGATTTACCAAATTACGGATATTCTTATTCGGCTTTGACGGAGTTGCCTAATCAACATATAGGTTTATTTTTTGAAAAATATGATTCTTGGTCTAGAAATGAACTTCATTTAAGTAACGTTGTACAATATGTAGATTTAGAAATTACTGATTTATTAAAATAAAATTTTCATAATGGAGGAATATAAAAATGACAAAATATGGAGTTGTAGGTACAGGATATTTCGGTGCGGAATTAGCACGCTATATGTCTAAAAATGAGGGAGCAGAAATTACTCTATTGTACGATCCAGAAAATGCAGAAGAAATTGCCAAAGAATTAGGAGCCAAAGTAGCTTCGAGTTTAGATGAATTAGTGAGTAGTCCAGAAGTGGATTGTGTGATAGTTGCAACACCAAATTATTTGCATAAAGAGCCAGTAATTAAAGCAGCTGAGCATGGCAAGCACGTCTTTTGTGAAAAACCAATTGCTTTATCCTATGAAGACTGTCGAGAAATGGTGGATGCATGTAAGAAGAATAATGTAACCTTTATGGCTGGACATATTATGAACTTCTTTAACGGTGTGCATCATGCAAAAGAGTTGATTAACCAAGGTGTGATTGGCGATGTATTATTCTGTCATACTGCTCGTAATGGTTGGGAAGAAGAACAACCTACTATTTCATGGAAGAAAATTCGTTCAAAATCTGGCGGACACTTGTACCATCATATTCATGAATTAGACTGTGTGCAATTTTTGATGGGTGGTATGCCTGAAAAAGTAACAATGACTGGTGGAAATGTAGCGCATAATGGCGAAAACTTTGGTGATGAAGATGACATGATTTTCATTAATATGGAATTCCCTAATAAACGTTTTGCATTACTTGAATGGGGTTCTGCTTATCGTTGGGGTGAACATTATGTATTAATTCAAGGAACAAAAGGTGCCATTAAGCTTGATATGTTTAATTGTGGGGGAACTTTGAAATTAAATGGTGAAGAAACTCACTTCCTAATTCATGAATCTCAAGAGGAAGACGATGATCGTACAAGAATCTATCATAGTACGGAAATGGATGGGGCGATTGCTTATGGAAAACCAGGTAAACGTACACCATTGTGGTTATCATCCGTAATTGATAAAGAAATGAAATATCTCCATGCAATTATGCAAGGTGCAGCTGTTAGTGAAGAATTTGAGAAATTATTAACTGGTGAAGCTGCTTTAGAAGCAATTGCGACTGCAGATGCTTGTACCCTTTCCATTAACGAAGATCGAAAAGTACATTTGTCAGAAATTGTAAAGTAGAAAAATGATAAGTAGGAAGAGGGCGTAAAGCGATGGATGAAAAAGTTAAAAATATAAAACATCAACTAATTGTATCGTGTCAAGCCTTGGAAGATGAACCATTACATTCTTCATTCATTATGGGAAGAATGGCCCTAGCTGCACAAGAAGGTGGTGCCAAAGGGATAAGAGCAAATAGTGTGGTAGATATTAAAGAAATCCAGAATGTAGTAGATTTACCAATTATTGGCATTATCAAAAGAGATTATGAAGACTCAGATGTTTTTATTACAGCAACCATGAAAGAAATTGATGAGTTAATGAGTGTTCAACCCGAAATTATTGCATTGGATGCCACAAGTAATATCAGACCAAATGGACAGACCTTAGCTGAATTATTTGCACAAATTAAAGCTAAGTATCCAGAACAATTGCTAATGGCGGATTGTTCAACGTACGAAGAGGCTGTTTATGCGGATGAGTTAGGTTTTGATTTCATTGGCACAACACTAGTAGGCTATACGAAACAAAGTAAAGGAGCAAAGATTGAGGCGAATGATTTTGAATTAATTCGTAAAATCTTAGCGAAAGTGAAACATCCGGTGATTGCTGAGGGGAATATCGATACCCCTGAAAAATTTAAAAGAGTTCTTGAGTTAGGGTGTTATAGTGTTGTAGTTGGTTCGATTATCACACGACCACAATTGATTACGAAACGATTTACAAAGGTATTAGAAAACTAGAAAGAAGTAGATAAGATGAGAGATTTAACGAAATATCATGGCGTAATTCCGGCATTTTATGCTTGCTATGACGATGAAGGTGAAATTAGTCCTGAAAGAGTGCAGTCATTAACCAAGTATTTTATTGAAAAAGGTGTTAAAGGAGTTTATGTCAATGGTTCCTCAGGGGAATGTATTTATCAAAGCGTTCAAGATCGCAAAACTGTATTAGAAAATGTAGTCAAAGCAGCGCAAGGAAAATTAACCATTATTGCGCATGTAGCATGTAACAATACCAAGGATAGCCAAGAGTTGGCACGTCATGCAGAAAGTTTGGGCGTAGATGCGATTGCGGCCATTCCTCCGATTTATTTCCGATTACCTGAATATGCGATTGCTAAGTATTGGAATGATATTAGTGATGCAGCACCAAATACGGACTTTATCATTTACAATATCCCACAATTGGCAGGTGTCGCTTTAACACCAAGCTTGTATGAAAAAATGCGCGAAAATCCTAGAGTTATTGGTGTAAAAAATTCATCGATGCCTGTTCAAGATATTCAAACTTTCTGTAAAGCTGGGGATGATTATATTGTCTTTAATGGACCGGATGAACAGTTTATTTCAGGCCGCCTAATTGGTGCACAAGGTGGAATTGGTGGCACTTATGCAGTAATGCCGCAATTATTCTTGCAGTTGGATCATTTCTTAAAGACCAATCAGTGGGAAAAAGCCAAAGCGTTACAAGCTGAAGTCAATGAAATTATCGCACAAATGTGTAGTTGTCATGGCAATATGTATGCAGTGGCTAAAGAAATTTTACGAATCAACGAAAATCTTAATATTGGTTCTGTACGTGCGCCTTTAGCAGAATTAATTCCAGACGATTTATCAAAAGTTCAGGCTTGTGCAGAATATATTAAACAAGTAACGGCAAAATTCATTGATTAAGGTGGCGATGATTCATGTCAACATATCTATGTTTTGATATAGGTGGGACGAATTTAAAATATGCTTTAGTTAACGAATCAGCTGAAATCCTTCAACAGTGGGAGCAACCAACACAAGCCCATTTAGGTGGTCCGTTTATTTTACAAACCGTTTGCGATATTATCGAACAGTTAAAACAGGAAAATGAACTAGTTGGTGTGGCAATCTCAACTGCAGGGATGGTGGATCCTAATGAAGGTTCTATCTTTTATGCCGGACCGCAAATTCCTAATTATGCCGGTACTCAATTTAAAAAAGTGATTGAAGAAAAATTTGCGCTACCATGCGAAGTTGAAAATGATGTGAACTGCGCAGGTCTTGCAGAAGGCATTTCAGGTGCAGGTAAAGAGGCAAAGATTTCCTTATGTTTGACGATTGGCACAGGGATTGGCGGCTGTATATTATTAGATAAAAAAGTTTTCCATGGATTCAGTAATAGTGCCTGTGAAGTGGGCTATATGCATCATGGTAAAGTGAGTTTTCAAGATTTAGCCTCTACAACAGCTTTAGTGCAACGAGTATCCCAACTTAAACAAGAAAATATTAGTGAGTGGAATGGTCGAAAAATATTTGAACTTGCAAAATCTGGGGATGTGCAATGTGAAAAGGCTATTCAAGAAATGGTGAATGTTTTATGTGAAGGTATCTCAAATATTTGCTATGTGCTGAATCCACAAGTAGTGATTTTAGGCGGTGGGATTATGTCCCAAGCTGAGTATTTAGAACCATTATTCGCAAAAACGTTGTCTCAATACTTGGTTTCTAGTATTTTAGAAAAAACAACATTGACATTTGCCACACATCAAAATAATGCTGGATTCTTAGGAGCATTTTATCATTTTAAACAAAAACATGAGAAATAACCACCCACCCCCAATCTAAGTGTGTTTAGGTTGGGGGGGTTTTTACCAGAAATAGCTGATGTAAAGGCCGAGTGTCATAAATGGAATAAAGGGAATCGGGGCAAATGGTTGATGACAAAGGCAGTATTTCAATAAGAGATACAAAATGCCACTGCCACTCGCTACGACTAAAAGCATGCTGATTTGCTCAAGTGTCAGCCAGGGAAACCATGCACAAGCCAACAATAAATCCCCCTGACCGAGATAATGCTGACTAGAAAAATGTCCCACAATACAAAGCAGTAAAAGCACGATAAAATGCATCGGATAAAAAGTTAATCCAGTACAAAATGCCAGAAACCAAAGCAATCCACTCCCACTAAAAAAAACAAAAGGATCCAATATTAAATAGAGTATATCCGTAAAACTTAAGATAAAGGCACAACTTAACCAGCAAAAGGCGAGCAATTTTTGTGAAAAAATAGGCAAATTGGTTATTTTTACGAACATAAAACCAAAGACGACCTCCGCACACAGACTACTCCAGGGGATTTTTGCCTTACAATAACGACAACGAAATCGAAGGAACAAAATAGACACTATAGGAACTAAATCCTTTATTTTTAAGCGCTGATGACAATTTGGACACTGCGAGGGTGGGGCGATGAGTGATTCTCCTTGGGGTAGCCGACAAGCCATACAATAATAAAAGGACCCTAGACAACTTCCGATAATAAATGCGAACATACAAATCCTCCTTCAAATAAAAAATGACCCTTCATGAGAATAAATACGCAAAATTTTCGAAAAAGCGTTGCTAGATTAAAAAAACTTGATAATTTTAGAAAAATAAACCATTATATTTTACTTTTTTCCTAAAATGGATTATCCTAAATATGTAGTAAAGATTAGGAGGCTTTTATTATGGCAGTAGAAAAAACAAAAAACGTATTAAATCAATTAGTTGCGGACTTGAGCCAATTTTCAACAGTGATTCATCAAGTTCACTGGTACATGCGTGGGCCTGAATTTTTAACTTTACACCCATTAATGGACGAATACATGGATGAAATCAATGCACAGTTAGATGAAGTCGCTGAACGTTTAATCACATTAGGTGGCGCTCCTTACTCAACATTGAAAGAATTCGCTGAAAATACAGGTATTAAAGATGAAGTAGGCAGCTATGATTTATCTATTCCAGAACAAATGGAAAAATTAGTCGCTGGTTACCGTTATCTTGCTGACTTATATGAAGAAGGTATTGAAGTGTCTGGTGAAGAAGGCGATGATGTGACACAAGATATGTTCATCGAATTCAAAGGCGCTGTAGAAAAGAAAATCTGGATGGTTCAAGCCAAATTAGGCCGTGCTCCAGAATTAAACTTAACAGAAGGCGTACATCACTAAGATTAGGCATAGAAAATAAAATAAATTTTTTACCGTTATCCAATTTTGGGTAGCGGTATTTTTATTACCAAAAAACGAACCTGCTCGCTGATATTTGCCAGCTGAGGAGGTTCGTTTTCATTTGTCTGAGAATTAAAGTTGCGCTTTGGCTGTGTCAATTTGTTTTTGTACTTGTTCAAAGCCAGTACCGCCAAGTGAATGTCGGCGTTTGACAGCAGTATAAGAATCTAGTTTTTCGTAAATATCTTCCTCAATCAATGGGGTAATCGCTTGGTACGCCTCTAAAGGAATATCTTGCAAATAGTGGCCGTTTTGAATGCATTGTAAGACCAATTTACCAACGATTTCGTGCGCTTGTCTAAATGGCAGTCCTTTGCTTGCTAGATAGTCAGCTAGTTCCGTTGCATTCGAAAAATCTTTTTGCGTAGATTCTAGCATCCGTTCCTTATTGATTTTCATCGTCGCAATCATGCCACTCATAATATCTAGACTGGTCAAAATCGTTTCGGCCGTATCAAACATGCCCTCTTTATCCTCTTGCAAATCTTTATTATACGCAAGCGGCAAGCCTTTCATCACGGTCAATAAACCAAATAAATCTCCGTAGACGCGTCCTGTTTTTCCACGAATTAATTCGGCCATATCCGGATTTTTCTTTTGCGGCATAATCGAACTACCCGTTGAAAAAGTATCGGTTAGCTCTACAAATTGATATTCATGACTGCACCATAAAATGATTTCCTCGCAAAAACGGGACAAGTGCATCATCAAAATAGACGCATTACTTAAAAATTCTAAGATAAAATCACGATCACTCACTGCATCCAAACTATTTTGATACACTTGTGAAAAGCCTAATTTCTTGGCAGAATATTCGCGGTCAATTGGAAAAGTGGTCCCCGCTAAAGCCGCAGCCCCAAGTGGTGAAATATCTGCACGTTGCATATTTTCAGTAAAGCGTTGTTCATCACGCGTTAACATTTGATAATACGCCATTAAATGATGCCCAAAAGAAATCGGTTGGGCATGCTGAAGGTGAGTGTAACCTGGCGCGATGGTTTCGACATGTTCTTGCGCTTTTTCAACCAATACTTCACGGAAATGATGGATTTTTGCCACCACTTTAGTAAGTACCTCTTTAAGATAAAGATGCATATCGGTCGCCACTTGGTCATTACGACTGCGCGCGGTATGTAATTTTCCCGCCACTGGACCAATTTCTTGATGTAAAAAAGTCTCCATATTTAAGTGGATATCTTCATTTTCGATGGTAAAGGTCAGCTCATTTTTGGCCAATTTTTCCTGTAAAGCTTCAAGACCTGCGATGATTTGCTCGCCTTCTGCTTTCGTTAAAATCCCAGTATGTATCAACATTTTCACATGGGCCAAACTACCAATCAAATCTTGCTTGGCTAATTTTTGGTCAAAAGGAATCGACGCCCCAAAAGCATCAATCCAGGCTTCGTTTTTCCCGTCAAATCGACCACCCCATAATTTTGCCATTTTCTTCATCCTTTCTAAAAAACAACCCCCACCTGGCATAATACGAGGCAGGGGATAAAATCATTATTTGTCTAAACTTGCTTGTACTTCAGCATGGACTTTACTTGGTAGTCCCCAAAGTTTGATAAATCCAATCGCTGCATGTTGGTCAAAGGTATCGGCTGAAGTGTAAGTCGCTAAGTTTTCGTCATATAAACTATTCGCTGATTTACGTCCTTCAACAATGATGTTTCCTTTGAATAATTTCACACGGACCACACCGTTCACATAAGCTTGTGTGCTCTTGATGAAGGCTTTCAAGGCATCAGTTAATGGGTTGAACCATAGTCCGTCATAGATGACTTGTGCTAGTTGTTGTTCCACGATTGGTTTGAAGTGGGCCAATTCACGAACAAATACTAAATCTTCTAATTCCTTATGAGCTTTCATTAAAGTTAAGGCAGCAGGACATTCGTAAACTTCACGAGATTTAATCCCAACAAGACGGTTTTCGATATGGTCAATTCTACCTACACCATGCTCACCTGCGATATGGTTTAATTCCATGATTAATTCTGCTAGGCTGTACGCTTTGCCATCTAGAGCGACTGGTTTTCCTTGCTCAAAGGTGATTTCCACAACAGTTGGCGTATCAGGCGTATCTTCTAATTCTTTGGTTAATGCATAAGCCCCTTTTGGTGGAGCAGCCCATGGATCTTCTAACACGCCACATTCACAAGCGCGTCCCCATAAGTTTTGGTCGATTGAATAAGGGTTGTCAAGATTCATTGGGATTGGAATATTGTTTTTCGCTGCGTATTCGATTTCTTCTTCACGCGACCATTTCCATTCACGAACAGGCGCTACGACTTTCAAGTTAGGATCTAAAGACTGAATGGCCACTTCAAAACGTACTTGGTCATTTCCTTTACCTGTACAACCATGTGCTACAGTCGTTGCCCCAACTTGATGTGCTAATTCCACTAATTTTTTCGAAATCAATGGACGAGACAGTGCAGATACTAATGGATAAGAATTTTCATAGAAGGTATTTCCTTGTAAAGCAATCAAAGCAAAATCTTCGGCAAATTCTTCTTTAGCATCGATAGCATAAGATTCTACTGCACCGACTTGTAAGGCTTTTTCTTTAATGGCTTCGATATCTTTTTTCTCACCGACATCTAAACAACAAGCCACTACATCATATCCTGCGTCTGATAACCATTTAATTGAAACAGAGGTGTCTAACCCTCCAGAATAAGCTAAAACTAATTTTTCTTTCATATCCATTTTCTTCCTTTCGTCCTTTAATTTCATCACGTGACTTATCTTAACAAATAAACTTGCACAAATCAAGTATAAAATTAAATATTTATGCAAAAACGACGGAAAAATAATCGCTTTTTGTGTATAAAATGTTTAGATAGATTTATGAGGAAGTTATTTATATCCCGTTTACAATGATTGCTTGTTCGCATTTTTATGCATTTTTTTGTATAGAAATAATTATTCAAAACCATCTGATAGAAAATGAATGGACAACAAAATTTTTTCTACTATATATAATATATGGCAAATCTGTTTGTCTTATCTGGATGCTGTAAAAGGACCTTTCTGAAAAATATTGTTCGTAACAGCTGTTTTTTTCATTTTTTCGTAGACTTTTTGTTGACAAGGCTTGCTTTTACCGGTATTATATTAAATGGTATTGTTTGCCCCACGAGAGCCCCGGAAACTCAAGTGTATGTCAAACATTCAAATCGAATTGGAGGAAAATAAAAGTGCGTACAACATATATGGCCAAAGCTGGCGAAGTAGAACGTAAATGGTATGTCATCGATGCTACTGATGTTCCTTTAGGACGTCTTTCAACTGTAGTAGCTTCAATCTTACGTGGTAAAAATAAACCAACATTCACACCTCATGTGGATACAGGTGATTTTGTAATTGTTATCAATGCTGATCAAGTGAAATTAACTGGTAAAAAAGCAACTGACAAAGTTTATTACCGTCATTCAAACTACCCAGGAGGATTAAAATCAATCACTGCTGGTGAATTACGTGCGAAAAACTCTCGTCGTTTAGTTGAAACTTCTATTAAAGGTATGTTACCTAAGAACACTTTAGGTCGCAAACAAGGCATGAAATTACATGTTTATGCAGGTGCTGAACATCCACATGCTGCGCAACAACCAGAAGTACTAGATATCACTAACTTAATTTAATAGGAGGGAATTTCATTGGCTCAAGCACAATATATCGGCACTGGCCGTCGTAAAAATGCAGTAGCTCGCGTACGTTTGGTACCAGGTACTGGAAAAATTACTGTTAATAAAAAAGATGTTGAAGAATATATTCCACACGCTGACTTGCGTGAAGTAATCAACCAACCATTTGCTGTAACTGAAACAAAAGGCGCTTACGATGTATTCGTAAACGTAAATGGTGGTGGTTACGCTGGACAATCAGGTGCAATCCGTCATGGTATCGCACGTGCATTGTTACAAGTAGATCCTGATTTCCGTTTAGCTTTAAAACGTGCTGGTTTACTTACTCGTGACGCACGTATGGTTGAACGTAAAAAACCAGGTCTTAAGAAAGCTCGTAAAGCTTCACAATTCTCAAAACGTTAATATCCTTTATATATCAACGTTCCTGGCACTTTCCAATTTTTGGAGAGTGTCTTTTTTTGTACGCTTAGGTACGAAAAAATGTACGAGATTTTGAATTGGCTGTTTTTAAGACCTAGGTCAGTTACTATATAATCGTTCTTTTTATCTTATTCGATTGTTATTTTAATTAGTTATTTATTTTGCTTGTCGCGCTTCATCTAGGCGTTTCTCGAATTTCTCATAAGTGGAAAGATCGACAACATTTGGAGTATTGACGTATATTTCTGTCGTTTTGATATCCGAATAGGTTAAGGTTTGAGAAATTTGCGCCATTGTTGCACCGCCTTCACGAGCCAATGTACTAAAGGTATGACGCAGCTTGTGTGGATTTGTCTGGGTTAGTTCCTCATGTCTTCGGTGAATGGATTTTAGTCGATAATTTAAGTAATCCACATGAACCGGAATATTTACTTCGCCGCTTCGATTGGCATAAGTGAAAAGAAATTGCTCCTTAGTCTGTTTAATCCCAAGTTGTAACAGTTCTTCCTTTTACTTTTGCTTCCATTCTTTCAATAGTTCAATAAGGAATGTCGGAATCTTGAATTTCGTGGCTTTTCGACCTTTTGTGGATTTTAAATTGCCAAACTTATCCTTGCTTTGAATCAAACTGACATAACCATTTTCAAAATCAATATGCTTCCACTGGAGGGCATAGGATTCGCTCTTGCGGTCTCCTAGGTTCAACGTTAGCATCAAGAGAACATATTCTTTCATGATTAGTAAACCTTTGCTGTAATCCTCATTGGCTGCGTCTAACCAAGCAATCAATTCTTCTGCTGTCAGAGCTTCACCGTTTAGCTGACGCTCCGCCTTTAGTTGCTGTTTCTTGGGATCACCCACGTACCGAATCACTTTTTCGATCCGATTGTATTCGATATACTCTAATAGCTCCGCAATATCAAAAATCTGATTGACGTAACTTTTGATGATTTTGATATTGGCATAAGTTTGGGACTTTTTCATCAAAGCACGAAGCACAAAGTCTTTATTGTCGTTTAAGAACTTGATGGAACATTCACCAAACATCGACAGAATATGAAGACGGAAGACATCTTTCGTATTGCTAATGGTTGTATCAGTTGGTATTTGCCTAGATCGTCGCGATATACATATCCAACCAAACTGTTTCATAAAACTCTTTGAATTTGATATGCCCGTTTAATTCAAATGAACGAGCACTCTTTTCATTAAGCACACGTTGAATTTTTTGAGACAGGTCTTTTTCAGCTTGTTCCGCTTCTTTTTTCGTCCTAAATGTCTTGCGGTAGCGCTCGGTAGTGACACCGAGAATTTGTCGCACCTCCTTGGGGTAAAACACCTCCAATTTGCAGTGGTTGTTTTTCAGTTTAGTAATTGACATGTTACTTCCTACTTTCTTATACGCAAACCAGAACGTAGGAATGACTACGTTCTGATTATAAACCGCTTCTAGCGAGTATAGCAACGGAGCCATTCATCTATAGCTTGCCGATCAAACCGCACAACACCTTGAATCGTGATTTTTGGCAGTCCTTGTTCAACCCATTTATCCAAAGTGTTGTTCGCAATATGGAGATATTGGCAAGTTTCTTTCTTGCTTAAATAGCGTTTGTCGATCGCAGTATCTTGTCGTACTTGATTCACATTGTTTAGAAGAAGTGTGTACACACTATTTCCTAGCTGTTTCATCTGCTCATCGTTCAGTAAAAATTGAACTTCGTGTATAGGAAACCTCCTTTCTCTAGTAAGAATCTTCATTTTCCAATTCCAGTATTTTTTGTTCGATAAAGGTCTGATCTGTTTCCGTAAATTTTTCTTTTCCTATGGCTAGTAATTCTCTCAAATAAACTTCTGCTTGTTCTAGGCCATAGGCTTGTAGAAAAGCTTCGTAAATCATGGCGAGCGATTTCGAAGTGGCATTTTCTAACCAAGCTTTCTTCTTGGAAAAGGTGGGCTTTTCACGAACTACACGTAAGGGGATTTTGGGAATACCCCCCACAAATTTATCCCACCATTTCATGTTCGGCCAACGAGCTTTGTTATGATAGTTGACGGGGCCTTTGGGTTTGGTCTTGAAGCTGTAGTGGGAAGCTAAAATGCCACGAATTACCGTATTGAGTGGTATTCCTTTCGCAAGCTTTTCCACGGCTTGCCGCGCTTTCTGATCGGTTAATTCCAGTTCCCAGCGAACCCACTCGTTGACTTGGGCAATTTCCCCCGTTTTATCGCGGATTTCTTGCTTTTTGTCATAAACCCGCAGTAGTTGTGGCTGAGCGCCAGTATAAAGCGTATGGCCAGTTAGAATTCCTTTCTGTAGTTGCCCACTGTTTACTTCCCGAAAGTGGCGGCTTTGAGAGCTGAGTTGGCCGTTCTTCACGTATTTTTGCAAGGTAGACACAGGGGGAGAGGAGCCATCAAATAAATCCATTGCCAATTCGGCACGAGTAATGGTTCCTTTGGCTTTTAAAATGGCGGCTAAGAATTTCTGCCAATGTCAACCCTCCACACTAGACATATATTCTTCATATTGGCGACACCCTTGACCCGATAAGTTTACTAACAGATTGTTGTGGTGGTCACTTTGGTGAATGATAATATCTACAAAGGAATAGTGAGAATCGTAAGTGGGAAAAGGGCTCCCTTTCTTTTCCGAAGTGAAGTCAGAAAGGGCAATTCCCAATAAGTCCGCAACTTTTTCCATTGAAGCATCCGGTAATGAAAAACGTAGAAAATCGATCAGACATTCGTTACTTTGCTGGGGTGTTTGGTTCATTTACTTCTCCTAGTTGACAGGAGGTGACGCTAATTTTCAATGCTGCAAATTGCCAGGTGTCAATCATTGGTTGACCTTCTCCCACAAATGATTTTTTCTGAATTTTTCGGGGATAGACATTTAAACCATTAAAACGAATAGGAATCAACTCGCCGTCTTCATAGTTATCCAAAATTGGTAATTCTTCTTGATGCTCGACCACAATGGTGATCGGGGAGCCGAGTTCTGTTCCGCCATTATTCAGAACCAGTTCGACAAAAGCCCGATCATAGACTTTGAAGGTGAGGGTCATTAGCCCGGTTTCTACATGTTCGCCAACATGGGTCTGTTCACGTTCCATCCGCATTTGAATATCACTTTTGGCGAAAACAAAACGTTGCGGGAGTTTGAATTGTTTGAGATCGAAACGTAGACTGGCTAGATTGACAGTTTCTGAATCGTTTAGTGAGATACTGGTTCCTTTTTGGATCATTAATTTTTTTGACATGTGTATTTCTCCTTTGATTTTGAATTTAGTCTTTGTTTTAATTGGTTGAAACAAAGTAGAGTGGGCGCACGAATCAGTTGCATGAAATTTCCTCCTTTCACTAACAAGAACAATTTGGAACCCCCTATTTTCCAAAAAATGTGGAATTTCTCATAGTTTTCTTTATGGATGATTTCCCTTTCATTACTACTACAATCTGAGTAGGGTGATTTTTCGAAATAACAGGCAAGTGAATTAACTTGTAAGAGATTCTTAAACTATTTGCTTCTCAATCGCTTTCTTTAGGAAAAGTTTTTTTGGGAAAACACAAAAAAGACGTGTAAACGAACTCGGCTCTGCCGCTGACAGCCGGTCCGTTCACACGTCTTTTGCTTTTCTATTTAGCTAATTTTGACAAAAATCGAGTCTTTGAAGAATGCTCGTGAAGCCTTTTTTAGCAAGCATCAGAGGGATTTCCAATGAGTTTGGTACCTCCCGTGTTACCACCGGGTATAAAGATTTTCTTCTGTCAATCGATCAATCTTACGGCTAGTAAACGTTTTTCTCGTATAGGCAAAAAGAACCAACTTCATCATTGCACCCAAATCATATTCTCTTGGTCTTCCAAAAAGGTAAGGTTGTTTGATTTGAAGAGATGCCACTAACTCGTTGATAAAAAGGGCTACGTGATTTTCTTTTGGCTCGATTGAGGTACTGATGTCCAATGTAAGTTGATTCATGTTATAATTAGGATACATTTGTTTAGTCCTTTCAGGATTAAAGTGGAAGTATGGGTGGCTACCTATACCTCTTTTATTTTATCCAAAAAAAGCCCGTGAAATGAACGGAATTTCGTCATTTCATGGGCTTTTGTAAGGGACTTTTTTCACAGCCCCTACTGATTAAAAAACGGATTGAACTTGAAAAAAAGAGTTAGATTTTTTGAACAATATTAGTAACGCTCACATTAGACTTTAATAATCTTTTCAAGTTTTCTAGGAGCAATATTTGTTGCTACTCTTTACTTTCGAAAAGAATCTCTAAATAAATTTCATCGATTTACACAACTTCTTCAGATCAAAGAGTCTATGACGTACTTTATCACCTACAATAAAGCCATTTTGCTCTGTATCTCCAGTCGATTTTCTTATGTTACGAGGTAGTGGCTGCTGTCGTCATGTGTGAACCCTTCAGAATCAATCAAAAGCAAGTAAATTTCAGTCCAAATGAAAGATATGTAGGATAACCGATATTCCTCTTCGGCTTCATTGTCGTTGCAATTCAAGCCGCTAGCCATATTCAAAGTAGACTTAGGGTCAAGATGGCGAAGGAACAAAACAAGTTTCGTTTTTAACGGATTTTTATCCACTCTGATTGTAACAAGAGGTCATTCGTGCCCTAGGAGAAAATAGGAACCTAGCTTCAATTTCGATTCCTGAAAAGAGACTTACATATTTTCTAGTCTTGATTGAGCGGTTCAAACTATGATATTAAGTGGTATAATTTTTGGTTAGATTGAAGCAGTCAACTGATACTGATCAGTTAAGTATTGGTAAAAAAATTCTTTTACCAATCAAAAAAACCTCGACTATTAGCCGAGGCTATGACTTTTTATGTCATTGGGGAAGAACTCACAATACAGTTTAATTACTCGTCCTACGACTAAAGAAGAATGACACCACGGCAACGAGAATCACCGCTCCGATAATCGATGGTACCAATGCCATCCCGGCTAATGACGGTCCCCAAGAACCAAAGAGTGATTGTCCGATAGCGGAACCGACTAAACCGGACACAATATTCGCAATCCAGCCCATCCCTTTTCCAGTGATGGCACCTGCCACCGCTCCGATAATCGCCCCGACAATTAATGACCAAATAAGACCCATAATAAATTCCTCCTCTATTAATTAGATTGCTTCTTTCCTAGCTTCACGACAACTTGTTCGTTTTTTACTGTTTGCGATAGTCATCGTGTATTTCTTTGATCTTCAGCAACACCGGCAGCAAAGTCGCCACCAACGAGACAATCATCATGCCTTTTTCTTGCTTTTTCATGTGCTTTCAACTCCTTTCTATAAGTTGATTGCTTCGCCACCGGTTACCCCGTAAATTTGAGCGGTTACGTAGCTGGCTTCGTTGGAGGCTAAGAAAACATAAACTGACGCTAATTCTACTGGCTGTCCTGCCCGCTCCATTAAAGAGTCTTGCCCGAAGACCGGTAATTTTTCTTCCAGTTGGCCTTTGTCTAGTTGCAAGGCTGTCCAAATCGGTCCCGGTGCGACACCGTTGACCCGAATGCCTTTTTTGCTCAACTGTTTGGCTAATCCCACCGTGAAGCTGGCAATCGCGGCCTTCGTTACCGCGTAGTCCAAGAGATGACCATTTGGACTGAACGCTTGCACCGAGGTGGTCGTGATAATGCTGGACCCTGTCGGCAAGTGTGGTAAGGCGGCTTTCACCGTGGCAAACATGGAAATAATATTCACATCAAAAGTATCCCGGACTTGCTCCATGGTCAACTCTGCTAAAGAAGGCTAAGTAATCTGTTGCGCCGCGTTTAACACCAGCGTGTCTAATCCGCCTAGTTCTTTCACTGCTTGAGCCACCATTTTTTCAGGTGCCGCAGCGTCGCGCAAGTCAAATGGTAGTAAGACGGCTTTGCGCCCCGCTTTTTCCACATACTTTGGCCACTTGCTTGGCATCCGGCTCTTCTCCCGGATAAAACTGCAAAGCAATATCGGTGCCTTCTCGCGCATACGCAATCGCCGCCGCTCGGCCAATCCCCGAATTGCCCCCGGTAATCAAAACCCGACGATTAAGTAAGCGCTCATGACCAACATAGCTCTCTTCCCCACAGTCCGGCACAGGTTTCATCTTCTTCTGTAGGGCCGGGATTTCTTGATCCTGTTTCGGAAATTCTGATTCATAATATAACGCTCGTGGATCCTTTAACACTGGATCTGTCATATCCTCACTCCTAACAAAATGTCGATGTTATAATTCTACTTTAATATAAATTTCATTTTTTGTAAAGAATTATGCCTTTACTAAAAGTAATTGTTTTCTTATCGTTACTTATTTTATTTATTGCTTGTGGTCCATTGGTTAGAAATATTATAGGGGGATTAAGATGATTTAAACTTTTAAGATAGCAGATTCCGGCATAGAAAAAGCGACCCAAGACGTAAATAACTGGATTGTCTTCCAAAAAGCCACCAAAGTCGAACTCCCGTCTCCACTAAAATAAAAAGGCCTCGAGCGTTAGCTCGAGGTTTTCTTAGTATTGGTGGAATTAAAAGGTACTTTTCAAACAAAAACTACACATAAAAAATAAAAAAGTATTTAAATGTAATCGATTTCAGTATATGCTATATCTATAAACGCGCGTTTATGAGTTTGAATCAAGCTGCAATATAAGAAGGCAAACTGCAAGACCTTCATTTTAAGGAGAAGTATTATGGGGAAAATAAGTTTAGGAATAGACATAGGAGGAACGTTCATTAAGTATGCATTAATAGACAAGCAACATCGCATCAAAGAGAAGTGGAAAGTCGAAACGGTTAAGTACAATACAGCCGACGAATTTTACGATTATATATGTTCAAATATAAGAAATGTAGATGAAATTGACAAAATCGGTGTAAGCGCACCCGGCCTTATTGATGAAGATTCGAATGTTAAATCCTATGCTGCTCCTAACGTAGCTATAATGTACGGCACAAATATCAATAATGAAATCAACAAAAGGACAAATAAAAAAGTGTCCGCAATCAATGATGCAAAAGCGGCAGGTTTATGTGAGTTTAAAATTTGAAATGCAAAGGGATACAAATCTTCAGCGTTTTTGATTATAGGTACAGGAACAGGCGGATGCATATGCGACGAAAACGGAGTTGTGTATGGAAAAGATTCGTTTGCGGGGGAATTCCATAATATGCCTTTTGTAAACGCTGAGATAGGCGGCCTTGATAAGATGGGTGATTATGCTTCGATAACCGGATTGGTTAATTTATACAATAAAAAAGTTAATCGGGAGGAGCAGGTTCAGTATGGAAATGAGGTTTGCAAGAAGTACCTAAACGGAAATGAATCAGCTGTGTCTTCAGTAGATGAATGGATAGGAAACATAGTGGCCCAATTAATAGTAATCACCGTTTTTTATAATCCTGAAGTGATATGCATCGGTGGAGGAATATCCGAAGAAAACTGGTTCATCGATAAAGTAAGAGAAACGTATAAGAAAACCTGTAGGGAGTATTTAGAAGCGGATTTTATTACTACCGAAATCAATAGATGCAAGTATAATAACGATGCCAACATACTGGGTGCTGTTATAAAAGCTTCTATCTAAAATACACAACAGTTTTTTTTCAAGAAAGAATGTTTGAAAATAAATTTATATTGAAAACGGAGGATAAGATTCAGTGATATACGAAGAATTAGACAAATTCCAAGATGATTTCCTATGGGGATCGGCATCTGCAGCGTATCAGGTTGAAGGAGCATGGGACAAAGATGGAAAGCGAATGAAGAGTTATTCTTATCCGATTGATGCAGTCCGTGAAGCAATAATGAATGCCTTCGTTCATCGAGACTATACTATGAGTTCAGATATTAAAATAGAGATTTTTGATGATAGATTAGCGATTTCTTCACCAGGCTCTCTTCCAGATGGATTAACGGTTGAGGACATAAAACAGGGAGCAAATGCTAAACGGAATCCTATTTTGATAAATGCTTTGGATAAAATGAACTATATTGAAAATTATGGTTCTGGAATTCGCCGTATTTATTCTCTGTATAAGGGATTTATGCGTCAACCAGAATTAATTGCAACACATAATTTATTTACTGTTGTCTTGTATAATATGAATTATAAGCTAAATACTATGGAATTGAATCGTCATATGATTTCGATTGTTCAATATCTTAGTAATGGGAAACCCGCTAGTCGCCAAGAGATTCAAGATGCACTAGATTTGCAAAAAAGTTACACATCTGAACTATTATCTAGTCTGAAGAAATCAGGCATAATTGGTTCTGAGGGGCGAGGGACAGCTACTCGATATTACCTGATAGCCACTGACACGGGCTAATCTTAAGAAAGTTTTTTATCTTTACCGGACGATTTACCGGGAGATAGAATATAAATCTTATTATATCAACGTTTTAATCACCGGACGATGTTTCATAAGATTCATAGTTTTAGAACCTTTTACCGGACGACTTACCGGACGCTATGTTTTTAACCCTGGTATATCGCTATTTTGGTCACCGGACGATAGAGAGTTGAGGATTTAATGAAAAAGTAATGGCTATTCTTCAATCAGCCAACTCGCCAAGTTGTGGTAATGATTTGAGGTAATGACAGAATATAATTTTATATAGCTGAGTAAAACTTCATGAATAAGAGAACCTTAATTTTGCACTGTTTGTAGCAGTATAAAACATTAAAAAACAAAAATTTGTTTAACCAGGTCTTAAGAAAGCTCGTAAAGCTTCACAATTCTCAAAACGTTAATATCCTTTATATATCAACGTTCCTGGCACTTTCCAATTTTTGGAGAGTGTCTTTTTTTGGTTGAATTCCTTGAAAATTGGGTCTATTTTACAGCCTCTTTTCTATATAAACTGTTTTCGATACTTGGAAAAATCTGTTGTTTTTAAATTTTATTTAATTCTAATGTTTACTATGTTTTTAGCAGTGTTAGGTAATGTAACTGCAATAAATTTGTTATACAATAATGGATTTTGATTTTGGGACGTAAAACATTGTGTTTTATGTGTCTTACGTTTGTTTAATATGTATGGAAAGCCTTTAATAGGTGAATAGAAAATTTATTTTTGTTGAACTAAAAAAGAAGCTAATTCGTATGAACTAGCTTCTTAGCTATCTAAATATAAAGCAAGTTTATTTGCTGTTTCTCTTTTATCTTCAGTTGTGACGTGAGTATAAATCTTCAAAGTTATATCACTATTAGCATGACCTAGACGGTCTTGGACTTCTTTCAATGTTGCTCCTGCCTCGAATAACAATGAACAATGAGTGTGTCTAAAACCGTGGATTGTGATTTCTCTTATTTCTTTATTTTCTTTAACAACAGTTTTCATACAACGATTCAAATAGTCGGGGTCAAATGGTTGGTCTTTTCCTTTTTTATTTTTACGAGGATGATTATACCATTTTTGGTTATCTAATAAAATAAAAACAGGAAGAATTTATCTGTTTCTTCCTGTACCTCATTACTTAAAATGTTGTTTTTCCACCTCGTTTGACAGCAGTCGGTTGAATGATACTCAATCCCTCCAGTAGCCAACGAAGTTGTTGGTTACTTAACTACATGATTTCTTCTGACTTACGCGGCCACCTTAGTTTTCCATCATTAAATCTTTTATACAATAAAATAAATCCATCACCATCCCAATAGAGTGCTTTGAAACGATCAGCTTTTCCACCACAAAATAAGAATATTGCATCATCATATAAGTCCAAATTGTACTCATATTGAATGATACTAGCTAATCCATCAATACTTTTTCGCATATCTGTTTTTCCACATACAATAAAGATATTTTTTACTCTAGTAAAATCAACGAGCATACTATAATTTCTCCAAAATCATTTGTGTTAGTTGTGGGGAGACTCCTTGGAATAGACGTACCTCGGTTCCTGATGAAGTCTTGATATGTGCCCATGTTTTTGAGAGTTCTTTTTATGCAGAGCATCAACTTTTTGGTTTTTTTCATTGTCAGTAAGCTTTACAGGTACAATTTGCGATTGAAACATGTAAAAACCTCCTTTAAATTTTTGGTAGCTTAATACTACCTAAATTCAAAGGAGGAGGAAAGACCGCTAAGCTATCTAACACTTAAATTGCATTTACCAATTATTTATAATTAAGCTGATTTAAATGAGCAAGCCAACGCCTTAATTGACTTGTCTAAATTGTTGTTTATCTTCCATAGGGTAAACAAACAATTTAGTAGATTCCAGATCAACTTTTGACATAGAAACCTTTGAGATTTGGTTGTTGGTATAGGTTTTATAGTAATAATCACCAGTAGCAGCATTTCCGCAAGAAGAATACATAGTGATATCATGAGTATTTCGATCAGAAGTGGTACAGCCCTGAACAAAAGCGACTGAATCTAAAATGTGGAAGAATTGTGTAACATTGGCTACATCATCTTGCGGACAAACTGAATGTTCTTTAACAAAGGTGGCTTTAACTAATCTAGATGCTGGTGACCAATCACCAGGTAAACCAATCGCACCAAAACCTTCGCCAAAAGGTTTTGCATCCCAATCAGGAGAATAAGAATTGTGAGGTTGTTTGCTACTTAAATGACGATAATTGTGTAAATTCATTAAATGATAATCAAAACTAGGACTATTAGTTAAAACGCCAACAGGATTATCATAAATGACGGTTTTTCCGTCAATAATTTCAACGACAATCGCTTCGTCTTTGTCGGCGATGAGCCAATGTAAAGTAGTGTTCGGTACATTAGGCTTAAAAGGAATATCAACCATATTTAAATTTTTAAGGGCAGCTTTAGTTTCCTTAACAGTTGAGAATTGTGCTAACACCCAAGGCACTAATTCATAAGGAGGAAGATTAAGGGCACCTTCTTTGATTTCATCAGCATATTTAGAAAAGTGTGGGAAATTCAAATTTGCAATGCCTAAGCCTTTTTCGTTAATCGCATCGGCATAAAGTGGATAATCATCTAATACCATAGCTACGCCGATAAAAGCATAGTGTGATTTTTGTGAAGGTTCATTTTTATAGGTGATTTCATAGTTTCTAGGTGTAATAACAATTTCTTCGCCAAAATGGTAATCTAAATCTAAATTTCGTCCAAAGTAAAAATCTCCGTTAACATATCTTAATCCAGTACACATAAATATGATGCACTCCTTTCAAAAAATTATACATTAAGCAGTTTGATCGGCAAATTTATGTTTTTGAATATCGGTAATGAAGAATAATAAACCAGAAAATCCGATAAGTACATAACATAAAATGCTAATCCAAGCTGCAGTAAAGCCAAAGGTATCAACAAAGAAACCAAATACAATATTTCCTAAAGCAAAGCCAACTGCAAAAAAGATACTAAATACACCTAGTATTTGACTGGTGTCTTTCATACCGAAGAGTGTTTGCATCATTACAGCCGGTGCACTCATATAAGAGTAAACATTAAAACCATAAAGGACGGCCCAAGCAAATGCAGAAAAGACTTTAATGCTAGGAATAAAAATACTAGCAATTAGCAAGATAACGGTAACTAGTTGTAAAATAAAGGCTAAAAACATGGCGTTGCGTACACCAATTTTTGAGAATAAGAAACCTCCGCCAACATTTCCAACCAAACAAGCAATGGCAAACGTAGAGCCAATCGTACCAATTAAGGTAGTATTGATATGAATAGAAGCGAAAAAGTTTGCATATTGAGTGGAAAGAGCAGAAATAGCTAATCCTATAATTAAATAAAAACAAGATAATGCCCAAAAACTTTTTTGTTGGGTAGTTTTTTTATAGCCGATACCGGTTTGAGTATTATCAGGATGGGTACCTTGGGGAACAGATTGATTTGTAGAGATTTTTGAGTCTTTAGAAGAATCAGTTGATTGTTTGGCAGCACTAGATTCGATCGGTTGTTTGTTAGGACGGATTAAAAGCACACCAACAAGTACCCCAACAACCAAGGAAGCCAATGCACACATGAAATAGACTCTATGTAATTCATAATGATTGAGTAGGTTGGTTACGATAGGTTGTAAAAAGAAATTCCCGATAGAACCACCTGCAAAGGCAATTCCTAGTGCGCTAGCTTTAGATTTTTTATCAAACCAAGTAGCGATTAAAAACGGTACCCCTAAACCTGAAAACGTAACAGTTCCTATTTGAGTAATTGCATTTGCTACTAAAAACATCCATAATTTGCTTGAAACTGCGTTTAACATAACTCCAAAAGCAGACAAAATTAATCCACCTAACATCATTAGCTTGACTGGAAATTTACTATACATTTTACCAGCTATTGGTGAAATTAATGATGCTGCTAAAGCGCCAACCATAAAAATATAGCCAACACTTTGGACACTAAAATGATATTCTTTCTCTAAATAGTGAATGAATAATGGAGGGATGTTTTGTGCAATGCCATAAGGAATGGCTTGTAATAGCATACAAGCAAAAATAATTAAATATTTACTGCCTTTAGACACATTTGTCATAAATTATCACCTCAATATTTATTTATAAAACATTGATCTCTTAAAAATGTGAGGTGACCCCCAAAAGTTAGACTTTTTTACGAGACGACTCCGGTCGTCTCGTT
>Shorty_p1__coassemble_1290_pt1 | contig 28724 bp, 36 predicted proteins | sample Shorty_p1__metabat2_high_PE_009 | metagenome-assembled genome bin Shorty_p1 | reverse complement strand
CTGTGGCTAGGTAGCCATAGCCATTTCCTCGTGGTTGACGAATCCACACATAGCCGTCTTTGTAGCAATAAGCGTCATACTTAACATATGAGCCCGTACCTAGCAAAGCGATTTCAGGCGCTTTTACGCTTGGTGCGGTCCGCAAATAAATCGGTGTTCCTGTGGTAAAATGCCATTTTTCGCTTATCCAGTCCCTGCTTGGTGTAGGCTTTGGCGTAGGTTTTGGCGTAGTCGCAGCCTTGACTGGCGATGTATAGGCCATACTTACCCAGCCGACGCCATCTACCTCTGCCCAAGTAGTGTAGCCATTAACAGACTCACCATTGCGACAAATACGTGTCGCGTTAAATTGGTAGCCAGCCGGTAACGTACGTACGATACGACTTGAGGTATTTTGTGCAGCGCGAACGTTTAGCACTGTATCGGTTACTTGTCTTACATTGTAAGGCTCGACTTTGTAGCCACCAGTATTAGTGGTTGGTTTAGCCGGTGTAGGTGTAGGCTTAGCAGATACGTTTCCGCTTTCGATATCCTTTTTGAATTGCTCGCGCGAGATACCCCACTTAGCTAAGTATGGATAAGGGTCGACATGGTCCGAGCCATTGTTAGGTTGATGACGCGTGCAGTATTCATGCGTTTTGATACCCTCAAGCGAGCCACTGTCCAACGTTGTAGGAATGCCGGCTTGCTTGGCTAAGTCGCGTAGCAAGCCCACATAAATCTTGTAGTCGCGCATAAATTCATCTTTCGTCTTATGGCTTTCAATCAATTCTACAGCTGCGTATGTCTCAGCGTTAAAATCGCCCCCAACATCGTAAGCTCCTCTATTGGTTGGTGCGGTCTGAATGATGCGGCCATTACCTACCACGTGCGTATAAAAGCCACTATTTAAGTCCTTGCGTTGCATGTAGTCCGCTTCGTTCTGTGCTGTACTATTAGGATTTGCTGTACTGTGGGCATGCACTTGTCGATAAGGTGCATAGCCTACTTGAGGTGTATCTGTTCTCATTTTACTCACCATCCTTTTTAGGCTGCTCGTAACCTAGTGCTTGCGTACTATCCGCAACGCCTGTCGTAGTAGGGTCTACCACAATTCCTAAAATACTCAACACGACAAAAGCGGCGTTGATAATATCGGCTAGCTGTTGATTAAGCACGCCAAAATCAAACTTATAGCCAAAAGGAGCAGCTAGTGCTTGTACCAGCAGCAAAACTGCCGGTACAATACTTAGCCAAAACATTTTATTTTTTATACGAATTTTCCAGTTAATTTTCATCGTCTACATCTCCTTATCGATTTTTTTCTCAATTCTTCTGATGTCGTCTGACAACGCCTTGACTTGCTCAGTCAGGGCAATCAAGACTTTGTTTTGCTCATCGTGGTTATCCAAGCGCTTTGTGGCCCTTTCTAGTTGCGTTTTAAAAAATCCAGTTTGCTGCTCTAACATCGTAATTCGATTTTCTTGCCTGGTCGTTTGTGCTTTTAGAAAACTATAAACTGCCAATACTGGGCCGATAACGCTAAGTAACCATTCGATTACCGGATTGTTCATTTCGTCACCACCACTAAAAATCTATACTTCGCTTTCCGATTCCACGTTATTCACTTTTAACTTTTCGATTTCCGCTTTCAGATTCGCAATCTCTCTGTCCTTATCATTAATCGTAGCTACTAGCTGTAATCGTTCTAACTCTAACTGTCCTAAGCGTTCTTGTACCAACTGATTCAACATATTAATTTATACCTCCAGTTAATTCTTTGACAAACTCTTCTTTAGCTTTTTCAAACCATTGGTTAGGTGTTAATTCATTTAAATTATAGCCACTTTCGTTATTCAAAGGCACGTTCGCGGCTAGGCTAATGAATCCAATGTTCGCATTCATGAATACCGTAGCATTCGTAATTTGTCCTTCTTCCACTTGTAAATTGACATTTGTTACATTTGTCGTAATCATATTAGATTACCTCCTTTTATGTTATAAATAATATTTTCTAAAAGATTTACTTTATTTGATAATTTTTGGACTGCGCCAATTAATACTGGAATTAGCCCACTATCTTTGACCTGATAGTAGTCGCCTACCTTAAATACTGCATTTGGTAGGACTTGCTCTACTTCTTGCGCAATCAAACCAAAATCTTCATGCACGTTGTCTGATTTCCAGTCAAACTGTCTGACTTGTAGTTGGTTGAGTGTGTCTAAGGCGTCTTTGGTAGGCGTGGTTATGTTTGATTTTAGTCGTTGGTCTGATAGCCACATACTAATTCCCCATGCTTTTCCTGCTCTATTTCTGACTTCCATATACGCCCCAGATTCATTTGGCTTGGCGACAATCATTTGTTTTATACCCATATTATTATCCATGGTAGTTTGAGGTATATAGTTAGCATTGACTACTAGCTGCTCTTGATTCTTTGTATAGATTTCTAATCTGCCTTGTGTACTTTCAATAAAAGACTTTCCGTCTTCGTGGGCTATTATTCTTAGATGGTAAGGAGTCGTATCATCACGGTAAGTAGTATTAGCTACAAAATCAAGATACGCCTTCCTACCAACTAAATGCATACCTGAGTTTAAATTTGTACCTACATTAGTTTTTTCTGGTTCGATTTTAAAACCTTCAGCATGGAACGTTATTTTTCTTTTAGCGAATACACCGTCTTTATTTTTCATTTCATTGATGAATCCACTGTATGTTAATTTCGTTGACCCTGCATATTTACCAGAAGAATCAGATATCGTCATATCAACGGATTGTGCTCCATAGCGGCCAACAGCGTTGTTTTGGGTTGAAGTGAACCATCCATCCGTTAGTTTTGTTGTACCCTTAGGCCCAGTTGATTTGATAATAGTTCCGTCAATTGTTCCACCTTTGATATAATCTCCGCTAATCTGAGTTGCCTTAATTTTGTTGGTAAGAATACTGTTAGCCACCAATTTATTTACAAACGCGTCGTCCATTTTAGTAGAGCCGTTTAGTCTGATTAATTTAGCGTTAATTTCAGCTGTGGAAGTGTTTGCGTTTAGGTTAAGCGACGCTAATATATCACCAGCGCTATTTAAGGCTGTTATGGCATATTTGTTAGCCAGTTGATTGACCTTAGTTGTGAGTCCTGTACTGCTGTCGTACACGGTTGATGAGATACGGTCAGCTAGTTGCTTGACTTCGGTGTATTGGGTTAGGGTAGCCATATCTTCAGGAGCTGGGGACCAAGGAGAAGGTGTTGTTCCCTCTTCTAGCATCAAATCAGTAAGATACAAATCAAATTCAGACGTCGAATAAAATGTAAATTGGTAGTATTTGTTGCTATTTGCCGTAAAAGTATGACTAACCTTTGTCCAAGAACTAGTCAGCGCTACAGATTTAGCTCCGCCTTGCTCGGGACCAAAAGTACTTACTGTTCCTACGCCTCTAACATATGCTGACCAAGTATATTTTTTACCAGGTGTTAATTGTTTTTGCATCCCCCAATAACATCCACCGTTTATGTTTTCTGTACCTTTTTTGTACTTATTTATTCGATATGCTTTACCGCTAGGCGAATCTGCGTCAGTAATTATAGTCTTTGATAAATTAACCTTGTTTGAATCTCCAACTACACCAGATAGTTTATCACCAGTAAAAAAGCCGGTTTGTAATAATAAATTCCTACCACCAACTTGCAAATTATCCAACTTACTCTTTGTACTCTTCACATAACTAACAATTCCTGTTCCATCTATCGTCAACTTACTATCAATAGTTGATTTGTCGTAGTAATTGCCCAACTTAGTTGTAATATCTTGCGTGTACTGCGCTGTTATTCCACTTACTGCTGTTGATAGCTTGCTGTCGACTGTGGTTTTTTGATAATAATTGTTGGATAGGTTGTTGTTTATTCCGTCAATTTGAGACTGTTGGTCTTCTGGCGCAAGCGAAAATCCAGTGTACATATTGCCGATTTCTAGCTTTGGTTTCAGCATTCGGATAGCTACGTTTGTTCCAGTTTGTAGATTTCGGATAGCTACACCATAACGCATAGTGTCGTCATCTTTTGGTATCGTGAAAGTCCATTTCACGTCTACCCATTCACCTTTTGTAGTGATTGATATATTAACATTTTGGGCATACCAGTTGTAGCTGTTGTCTGGATTCTTTTTAACCAATTGATATTTAAACGTTGTGTTAGCGTCCACCTTAACTTGTGTACGAACAGAATAAGTCTGCCCTTTGATTAGCTTGTTTGTGTCAAAAAACTGCATAACACCAATAGCATTATCGTTGTTAGCTGTAAAGTACAAGTAGTTGCAATCATCATCAAATTTTGGATAGTTAAATTTCGTACCGACGTAGCTATACCAATAACCAGTATCATAGTCGTTGTCTGTTCTTACTTCTTTTTTAAAACCAGCGTCAACAAACAGATTTCTGCCACCAATATACATGTTATCCAACCTATTCCCAACTTCAGTAATCCCACTCGCAACCTGCTCAATACTGTTGCTAGTTTGCTCAATTTTCGTACTCTGACTATTTACTGTCTTAGTTAATGCGGCTACATCGGCAATCGCCTTATTAGCGTTATTTTTCGCTGTATTTGCTGCGCTGACCGCGCTATTTGCATTAGCTACGGCATTAGTCGCATTTTGGCTTGCACTATTAGCCACGTTTGTTGCATTTGACGCTTTATCTAGTGCGCTATTTGCTGTGCTACTTGCATTAGTGGCGCTCGCGGCCGCACTTTGTGCCTTATTATAAGCCTCCCCTGCTAGCTTTTGGGCTTCAGTCGTATTTGTCTGTACAGTTTCAATACTAGATACTTGCTGACTTATTTTCTTTGCTGTTTCTTCTTTAAAGCTGTTATATTCGCCTTGTAGTGTGGTTAAGTCAGATTTAACCGCGTATTTTTCTGACATTTCCTGTTTCACGCTTGCCACTGAGTCAGTTATTGTCTTATTTAACGTTAACTGTGTCTCAGATAAATTCGTCTTGGTGGCATAATTTTGTGTGAGCGTAGTCTTAACTGTTTCAATTTTGCTATTTAATTCAGTTTCAGCGCTCGCTAAATCAGACCTTACATTATCCACATTCGTATTTAACTTACTAATTTCCGTGTTTGTAAGGCCAATTAATCTGTTTGCTTCGGCCGCATCTGCTTTAGCTTTATCGGCTAACTCTTTGGCTGCGTTCGCTAGTCCGTTAACTAAGGCTGTCTGTTTGCTTGCTTCGTCAGCTGTATCTTTAGCACTGTTTGCTGTGTCTATAGCGCTATCTGCTTTACTATCGGCCGCGTCTGCTTTATCCTTTGCTTCGTCTGCCACTTTAGCAGCATCGTCTGGGTTGCGCTCCCACTTATACAACTTAGGATTCGTGCTAGCGACCGTCGAATAATCGACGTAATAGCCACGATATTTAGGTATCCAGTCGGTTGGTAGCTCTGTTGTAAATTTAACCGTTCCGTCAGCGCTATCTGCCCACGCTAAATGTACGACTGGCGTTTTACCTGGTTGACCGTCTTTTACGTTAAAGACTGTTAATTCATTTCGACCACGTTCTTGGCCATCTTTTTCAGCTATAATTAAAAAGGTCGCTAATTCGTCAATACTACCAGCACGAACGATAATACTTGGGTCGTGGCTGTACTCAGTACCGTTTTTAAACCAGGTAAGGCTAAATTCATTGGTAGCGTCTCTCGGCCCATCCATAACTCTAGCTCTGAGCGCGGTTTCGCCAAAACCGTTTTTAAAGCTGTAACCGTTGGTGGTTAGGATTTGTACGTCGTATACTTTATTCGCTTCAATAAGCTCCCTAACTCTAGTAATCAAAGATTCATCTACTTCTGATTTCAAAATTTCAACATTAGTAAATGTGCTAGTGTTGTTTTCCGGATTATCAAAATAAATATCTTGCTCGCTAATCCTAGCTTCTAAATTCAATACCGGATTATAACCAGTATCTTGTGCAAGTATTGTGTCCCCAATACCAAGATACTCATATCCTTTAATTTTGACTGTAACTTCAACTTTCGATATCTTCTTTAGTTCTGCCAACGCTTGAGCGGCTAAAACATTAGGGTTATCTGTTTCATAAGTCCAGTTTTTAGCGATATATCCCTCGCCATTAACTTTAGACATAAATTGATTTCTAGCTTGTACCGCTCGAATGGATCCGTCACCAATTGGACTATAATAAAGTCGATTCCCATCAGCATCTTTCTCATCAATCAATACGCTTGCTGGTGTCAAACCGTCTTTACCAGTTGCATGTATGGCTGTTTTGAGATTGTCGATATTTTCTTCAATTTCAATCGTTTCAATGTTATGTCCATACTCAAGCAAGATATCTGTTCGGCGCTTCCCAATTCCTTGATGCTTATCGTCATGTTCACGATAGACATTTAATTTGATTTTATCTAATCCCCAATGCTTGTTTAAGACTGTTTCAAACTCGATCTCAGCACCAAATTTATTAGCTAGACTAAACAGCCTAGCTAACACACTATCTTCGCTACCTTCCCATTCTAATTGCAGTTTTTTATCAGCTACTTCATTAATTCCTAAAACAATTGGATTATCTCCAGCAAACAAAAAGACATCTAAGTATTCCTTAAATGTCATGGCTTTACTTGCTTTATAGGCTCTACTATCTTCATTTCGCAACTCTAATGTTAAACTATCAGCTTGGATGCTTACTACTTCTTCGTTTTTGGTCGTTGCTGTAATGTCAAAGTGATAGCTGATGTCATTCCATACAAACGATACCTTGTTACCGACTTTGAAATATTGAGAATACTCGCTATTTTGTACAACTGAACATTTAAAAAAGGCGGCGGTACCTTGTAAAAATGTATGCAGATTGCTTTCTGTGTAATCATCCAATAAACAAAGCAAATGATCTTGATTGTCTAAAATCGCAATCATTGGTTTATCTACTTTTACTTTTTTCTTCAATTAGTACCACCTCTTTCTATATGTTCCGGTTATCGTTGGCGGAGAATTCGTGAAGCTACTATAACCAAATTCAATTTGATTTTTACCAGGTTTTAAGACTGGGAAGGTGCTTCCTGTAATCAAATCATCTAGTGTTTTAATACCGTCACGATAAACAATATTCGTGCCATCTTCTTTTCTGATATCAACTTTTGAACCAGCAATAAATCTGTTGGGTACATCCACCCAGTACTGCGATTTTAAGTCAACAACCAAAACGTCACGAATTCCCATATGAGTTACTAACTTAGATGTAGGTTTGCTACCATATTGACCAACATAAAATTGTAATCTTTTAACTCGTTTATTCTCTAGTGCTTTAACATTGTGAGTATAATATCCGCCATACCAATAGTAAGTAATCTTAGCGCCTTCTTTTTTTAGATCAAACATATTCCTGTTTTGGTCTCTTCCTTCGCTACCGTATGGGTTCTGACTTACCCAATAGCTAGGTGTATATTGGATTGCTTTAAAAACTGTACTTCCACCATTACCATCACCAATTAAGAATCTGATATTAGCTGTATTACCTACTGCATCATCTTTCTCAATTGCCATACCAGCGATAAAGTGATTATCTTCATCAACGTATGCTAAACACCACTCACCACATTGACCCATTACACCTGTTTCAAACCAAGCACGAGCCCATGTGTAGCAATATTTCATAGGACTATCGAAAACTAATTCTTTGCATGCACCATAGTAACTATAACCACTGTTACTAAAACTTCTTGGTAATACACCTAACCATCCACCAAAATCTTCTCTAGTTGTCATTGTAGTAACAATTTTTTTAGATTGATTTTCATAAAATACAGATGCATCTTGCCAATCACTAAAGTTTTTACCATTTTCTTTCGGCCTTATAGTTTGTGCTTTGGTTCTTACTTCACCATTCGCTTCGTCTACATAACCAAGTTGCGTGATAAAAGTTGCTTCTTCTCCATTTACACCAATCGCACTCAAATAACCAGTTTCACTTGTATTTTTAATATTAATCTCTAATGGTGTTTCTACAGTACCATCATAATCAATATCCACTGATAAGATTCCCTGATCATTAACTGTGGCAGTAAAAGGTGTCAATTCAACAGAGTGTGCTAGTCCATCAGGTACAACAAATGTAATGGTGCCAGTAGCTAAAAATTGTGTAATTTCTTCTAAGTCAATGCTTGTTAAATCTGCCATGTAATACAGATTTGGTTCATCATCAAAGCTAATTTTATTGTCAGATTCTTTGATAAACGCATCAATTCTACGTTTGATTTCAGGTACTGCTAGCTTGTCATCACAAATTGTAAAGTCTACTTTAATTGTCTTTTCACTTCTTCGACTTCCGACAATTTTAACACCGTCTTTTTGGATGATACTAGATTTTTCAAACCCAAAACCAAAACGTTCGATTTTATTAATCACAAATAATTCAGCAGAACTTTTTCCGTTCACTTTCATTGTTACAGACAAGCTATCACCCCCTTATCTTACTTTTCATCAAGTCGTACTCATTCGCAAAATCTTTTGCGTAGGACCATGTTCCCCTTGCGATTTCACGATTATTGGCTTGTACGACAATCACTTTTTCTTTCTCTATTAATTTCTTAATTGCATATAACACTGTGTCAGGATTATTATCCACATTGGATGATTCAATAAATCTTGCATTATACCCATTAAATGGTAAATTCTCACCAGTTCCCCTTGCATAGTGTGGCAACTGACTTTTGATTTTACGCGTTTCATAGGCTGTTTTGATTTTCGTGCCTTTTTTCAAAGGCAACATAACATTTCTGCCTTCTGGAATAAATGCTGGCCCTTTTGGAGGAATAATCATTTCTTCGTAAATCGGACCTTCTTGGTCGTTAACAACAGCTAATTGGTCATTTGGTAGACCATCTGAACCTTTAGCAAAATGAAAACCTATTAGTTTAGCAGCTGCACCAGCAATATTCGCCACAACTTTAAATGTTTTTGTGATGGTTTCATTACCACCAAAACCTCTAACGTTTCTAGTTGCTTCTTGTGCTGGTCCGGATGCTTTATCTACGCCTCTAAAAGTTTTGCTTCCTGGTGTTAATGCTTTAAAATCATTGATACTTTTTTGAGATTTATTAGATTCTGATACTACATTACTGCTATCACCTAAAAATCTCTTGGCATCAGGATTATTCTGAGCAAAATCATTTAATGCTTGACCGCTTTGCAATGCTTTGTTTAATAAGTCAGCATTGTTTGCATACATCATTTTGACATTTACTGGTAACGCATTCCATTGATTCACTTGGTCTTGTGATTGGAACATTTTGTAAGCCACATCAGCATTATCTACACCAAGTTTTTTGACATCTGCTTCATAACTATTCCATGCACCTAAAGCATTAATATTGTCATACATGATTAGTTTTGATTGGTCACCATTAACAATCACTTGCTTTTGTTCGACTGACAATTGATTCCACTTACCAGCTTCACCCATTGCTACAGCGATTTCAGTTTTTGCATTAGATGTAAGATTCGCATGTTTCAAAATAAATTCTAAGTTTTGCCATGCTTCTTCTGAATCAGTAGCGGATGCAATCACTTCTTTTAAGTTAGTCTTAACTTTACCGGTCTTTTCATCAAACACCATATCATTCCAAGCTTTGTTAGCAATAATAGCTTCATTGCTTGATTTTTTGGTCGTTTCAGCAAACAGTTTGTTTTTTGCTATCGCTTTATCTGTGTGCTTACCCATTTTTTCGACGACTTCGCCATAGTTAATGCCTAACTTTTGTAACTCGTCTACAATCTTGTATGTGTCATTTGGATACATTTTCTTGTAGTATTGCACCAATTTTTCAGCATAAGATTGCATCATTTGTTCATGTTCATCAGTTAGCTGCTTAGTTTTCGAATTATATTCTTTACGTGTGATCAATCCAGCTTTCAAAGATTTCTTAAGGTTGCTAACATCATCATCATAAGTTTTATTAGACTTTTCAATTGCCTTAATAATACTTTGAGAATACTCTCCAGCCATTTGTAAACTCATGCTGTTAATATCGCTATTTAAAGCTTTCATGATAGCTTGTTTTTTCTTGCCTGACTCAAATAACAGATTCACTTCTGCCTGCATCATTGATTGGCGATTATTCATGATAATCTGCTTTTCTTCGTCGGTGAACTTGCTAACATCTCCATTGTGCTTTTGATAAATAGCTGATACTTGGTTAGACATTGCTTGTGTTGATTCAGTTAGCTTCTGATTCGTTTCCGCGATTTTATCCGCACGTTTTTGAGCACCTTTTTGCAATTCTTCTGGCAAGTTGTCAATCAGTTCTTTATTCTTTTTATTAACTTCATCAACAGTCTGATTGATTGTCTTTTGCATTTCTTCAAAGGCTTTCGCAACATTTTTCGCATTATCCTTAGCTTTGTTTTCAAAGTTATCCAAAGCTAATCCAGACTGCGTCGAAAACTCTTGCACCTTGTTTAAAGTTTTGCCAGCTTCTTCCGATACCGAAGTACCCCACTTACGCGTTCTTTCAGCACTCTCTACAGCCTTTTCTCCCCAAGCTTTCCACGCTACAGCACCAATTGTAATTGTTCCTGCTGCACCTAACACCCAAGGATTAAGCAAAGCGCCACTTTTTAAAAATCCACCAATGGCTGATTCTGCTAGAGTTGCACCACCACTAGTCAATTTCAAAATATCTCCAAGTTTGGATATACCACTAGTGACTTTACCAATCGCTACCACAGTTGGTCCTGCAATCGCCACAAATCCACCAATCTTTAAAACTCGTTCAATATCTTCATCAGACATATTTTCTAAAGTATCAGCGAATTTTTTGGTAGCAGATTCTACTTTTGGTAAATATTTTTCTCCAAGTTTTAGCAACACTTCGCCAAGTGGCAATAAGGCCGTTTGAGCATCTCTGAATAATGCTTTGGTTCGTCTGCCAAATGTACGGTCTTGTTGTTTTTCCACTTTTTTCATAGCGCCGTGTACATCATCAAACGAATGATTCACATCATTTAATGATTCGATAATTTTCATGGCGTTATCTTCACCCAAAGCGGACCAAACCGTACTTGCTAATGTTAATTTTTCCTGTTGATTTTTAGTGTTTTCTAAATCTTTGATAACTGATTGAAAGACATCTTGTGCAGTACTCTTTCCTTCTTTAAACGAATGGAATAATTTTTGTGTGCCTTCTGAAAAACTACCTAGGTTCTGTTCAATACGGCCGTCGTTTAAACTGATGGTAAACTCTTTAACAAAGTCATTGACCTTATCTAAGTTGTAGGCTCCGTTTTTCAAACCATTATCTAAAATCGCAAAAGTTTGTTTAGCACTAAATCCTGCTTGTGACCATAATTGGCCATATTCTGCTAGGTTATCACCTAATTCATGCGTTTTATCCAAGCCTTTTTGAGCACCAACAACGTACAAGTCCATTGCTTCATCAGCAGATAAACCAAAGTTAGTCATTAATGAGTTAATACCACGCAAGGATTCATCCACGTCTTGACCAAGCGTATCTCTTAAAATTAATGCTTGTTTAGTCACTTTGCCGATTTGGTCTAACGGTATTTGTGATAGCTGTGTATTCACATTAGCCATTACATCAGCTACATCATCCATGGATTCGCCAAAGCCATCAGAATAAACTTCTTTCAACGCTTTAGCAGTCGTTTGACCTTGTGTTTCTGTCAGTCCTAAAGAACTAATCATTTTAGTATTAGCACTTTCAACATCCATAGCGGTTTTCCCACTAATCGTAGCTAAACCAATTAATGGTGCAGTTAATCCAGCAGTCATTTTTTCGCCAAAACTTGAAATCTTTTCTCCAGATTCGCCTAATTTATTCCAGGATTCTCTATGCTGATTGATTTTCTTTTCTACACGGTTAAACGCTTGATCAATATCAGAGCCGTATTTCTGCATCTCATTTTTCATGAGTTTAGCAGCTTTCGGTATACTGATTCCCAAAGCATCACGCAATTCCATTGCTCTCATAGTGGCTTTCTCTAGTTCCTCGCCATCTAAATCAGCCATGGCCTTTTTTGTTTTAGCAAGACTTTTAACCACATCATTCATGGATTTACCATAGCCTTCACGATAAATATTAACCGCCGACTTGGTTAGTTTTTCGTTTTCTTTTGCAGTACCTTTTAACATTTTCCCGAGCAATTTACTTGCTTTAGTAGTCTCTTTCGAAATGTTATTAGTCGCTTGCTTGAAATCTTTTTCCATCTCATTAGCGATTTCTTTACCGATTTGCTTTGCTTGCTGTTTACCTTGTTTTAAAGGCTTCAAATCAGCGACAATCTCTGTTTTTAAACTGGCTAATTCTAATGTTCCTGCCAAATTACACACCACCTTTCAATTGTTGATATTCTTTGATTGCTTGCTCGTCTGCATGCGTCTGACCGATTCGCCAACACGTTTCTAAAAATTTTCTACCTTCTTCATTAGATAGCATATTTTCCACCCAGCTATCTCTTAGATAAGCTTTAAACAATGTATAAGGTAAATCTAATACTTGATTCAAAGGCACGCCTGAATAATCTGATATTGCCTTTAAATGACCTGTCGTTGTTTTAATTTCCTGTTCCCATGGTTCCTTTTTAAAATATTGTTCAATCAATAATTTAAAAATCTTTGGGTCCTTTGGAACAGGCAATGCTAGTTTGGGTCGTTGTCTACCTCGTAAGCAAAACCAAGCACACTATTTAAAATAGCAGTCAATTGTGCAGAATTTAATTGTGCAATTTCTTCATCAGTAAATTTTCTGCCTTCTCGATTATCATTCAGAAATTCTTTGGCTAACTTCTGACAATTTTCAATAGTATTTTCTGCACGATCAACTTTATTGACGAATCTAGTTGATGGTTGCGTAACATGCAATTCAGTGCCATCCAACCAAATAAAATCTATTGTCTTTTCGCTTAAAGCTTGTAAATTAATCATTTAATTTTCCTCCATACAAGAAAAAAGTTGCAAGGACTAAACCCCTGCAACTAATTCAGTTTCGATTTCAGCTAAGAAGTTCTTGATGAATTCGATAGCAGATAATTCTGCATCAATTACTGTTTCTTGACCGCCTTGGAATTGCATTGTGAATCCATTGGTCGCATTCGCAATCATAGTTAAGCGAATTTTCTTACCGTCATCTTTAGTATGCACAAATCGTACTAATACATTTTTCAATGGATTATCTGCGCCAAAGGTAATTTTTGCTTTATTTGTGTCTTTGGTAATTTTTGCGTTTGTCAATAACCCGATTTTTTCAGGGTCAAATGTTAAAATACCAGATTTGAACACACATTCAGTCTTAGTAATTTTACGCTTAACAACTTTACCATAGCTGTTTTCAACGTCATAAACTGTTGGCGTGTAAGTAAAAGTTGCACCGCCTGACGTGTGACCAACATTATTTGTATCTGTTTCAATTGTTGCATGTTCTGGGACTGTAGTACCAGTAAACTCTGTTAAATACAACTCTCCCGCGCCTAAAATAATATCGTTAGGGCTTAATGTTTTTTCTGCCATTTACACTCTCTCCTTTGTTTTTAGCACGAAAATAGCAGTTATCTCCCAAATCTGTAAATCATCTCTGAACATTTCTCCACCTCCAGAGAGTGCTCCTGTAAATGATATTGTTGGGAGTACAACTGCTTTATTTTCTTTCTCAGTGCTAAATAAATTAATTAGTTTTCGTTTCCATTCGGTAGCGACATCATAATCACTATCAAATATTCTAAGCTGTAAGATATCTTGAGCAACATATCCACCACTAACCGTTGTGATTGAATAAACTACAGACAAATCATCAATCACTGTCGTAAATAGTGGATAAACCTTACCTATTAATTCCGGGTAATTATCCGTGATACATTGATTAATCTCTTTCCCTGTGATCATCACATACCTCCTAGCAACTTTTCTATGTTCCCTTGATTTTCCAACACAGCATTTTGCAAGTATGGATTTGGTCTTGAACCTTGTGTCCATACTTTCTCTCCAGTTTTTGGGTCTGTGTATACCCACGGAGTTTTTCTACCACTACCATCAGTTGCATAAATACCTGTTCCTTGATGATGGTAAATAGCGTAATCCAAACTGTTTCCAATAATAGCTTTAGCTTGGTCACCATTGTTTTCGACTTCTGACCGAATATCCGCTTTTAAGGCACCACTGTCAACACCAACTTTATCCTTTGCAGCATTAGCCACCAAATCACCAGCCATGTTTAAATTTCTCAACATGATTGCTTCTAATTTTTCAACAGCTGCATCCAATGATTTTTCAAAATCGCCTGTGTTAGCCATTTTTCATCACTTCCAAATAAAGTTGAGATAATCTACCTTCGTTGTTAACTGCCTTAACCAAATAAACCGTGCCATCTGATTCGTAAAACTTGAAGTGATCAGCGATAAAATCTTTTCGAATACTCAATCCAATTGCATCATATTGCTTGATTCTAGCACCGTTTGAGCCATAGGTGAGTTGATTATTAGCTGATTGGTCATAAATTGCAATAGTAGTAGGTTCATCATCTACCCAAGATGTTTTTACTTGTCCGCTTGATGTCCTTATTACTGACTTCTTTTTGACATCAACTAAAATCTTCTTCCGTTGTCGATTCATTTTCATCATCACCCCAGCTTCCGATTTTGGCATTCGCGTTAACGATTGACTGAATATGAGATGGCAATTCGTTCATATACTGATAGGCAATACCAGAGTAACTTTCACTTGATAAACCTTCTGAACCAAGTTGATTAAGAATAATAATCGACAAGCTAACCACAGCGATTTCTAATGCTGGATTCAGTTCTTTTTGTGCAGTTTTAGCTAATATAATATTGGTAGCATCACCTACTACACTTTCAACAACTTGGTCGCTAAATGTAGTAGGTTCTAGTCTCATTTTTACTTTTCCTGATAAATCAGTCATGGTTATTCACCTGCTTTTTTATCAGATTTTTCATTAACTTTTTCAATCAAAGGTCTACCAATTTTATTTTCTTCTCCAGACAACTCAGCAATACGTTTTTTTGACTTAGGACCTTGATAGACATCTCCAACTTCATAAACTCGGTCGTTGTCTTGTAAATCCTTAAATCGTTCAATCACACGGTATTCCATGTATTAATACCTCCTTTACGCTCCAGGTGCTTCTGCCTTGTAAGAAACATAAATCGCTGGGCGAGCTTTTAACAATACGATTAAGTCGTAGTAGTCCAAACCTTTAATTGTGTCACGGTATCCGCTACGGTCTTGAGATGCTGGAACTAAATCAATTGCATTCACTTTTTCAATTGGTGAAGCAACAGTTAGAGGTACCAAGATGTAGTTTACAGTTTTATCCGTTAATTGTTGTAAGCGAGATTTAGCAACTTTCTTGATATACACATCACCATCATCTAAACTTTCCACTTTACGATTGATACCGTTGATTTTTACTTCGTTTGTTGTAAAGGATTTAGTCACACCTTGAGCATTTTTTAAGTTGTAGTAGTAGTCACTAGACACGAACATGATAAACGGACCAACAATATCAGCATCTGTCATGTATGCTTCGGCTTTGTCATAAGAATCCAACGCGTTTTCTTTAGTGATTGTTTCTTCAACGGTTTTACCAACGTATTTTCCTTCTGAGTCTAAATTAGAATCTTTTTCAGCAAAGGCCGCATCTAAAATTACTTTGACTGCACGAGCATCTTTTGTTGGAACACTGATTAAGCGACGGTGTTCACTAATTACGTTTGCGACTTGATAAGCAGCGTTTTCTTCTTGGTCTAACTTATCTAAGTCGTAACCCATCCAATCTTCTTGTGTAAGTTTCAACGTTTCTTTTTGAACAGTGATATTTGTACGAGAGTTATCTTGATTTCGTTTATAATCAGCTTTAGTGAATCCTTTCATGACATTCACACGAACCTCATTCACTCCGACAAAATCAGATTCTGTAACATCTTTTGCTCCTTCTTTTAATAACTCCCAAACTTGAGATTCAGAAGCAAAATCCTTGTCGATTAATGCAACATCTTTACTATCTAAAATTACTGGCATATTTCATTACTCTCCTTCTTTAATTGACTTTAAGTTTTTCGTTAATCGGTCACGCCAATTATCAGCTTGGTTAGCCGATTGCTTAGGTTGTTTAGGTGTATCGCCTTTCACAACACCTTTTAAAATTGACTCACGATAATTTGTTAACGCTGCTTGGAATTCTTTAAATTTAGTTTCTGCACGGTCATCTTGCGTATCACTGATAAAACCAGCAAACTCAATTGGTAACTTGGCTTCTGACAATCGTTGACGCGCTTTCTCATCAGCTTGGTTTTTAGCCACTGTACGCTCTAATTCTTCCAAACGTTTAATTCGCTCTTGCTCTTTTTCTTCTGCAGTAAGATTGGCTTGGCGAATTTCTTCATCTTTTTTCTTTTGCCATTCAGCAAATTTTTTGTTAATGATATTATCCAAATCAGTATCTGAATATTTCTTATCATTTTTATTGGATGCTTTATTTTCTTCTTGATTACCGTTTGGATTATCGGTTGGATTGTCAGTTTGTTTTTCACCTTGAGCTTGTTCTTGACCTGATGCAGGTGCAGGTTCTTGTTCAGCAAAAAACTGTAAATTAAATTTAACTTTCTTCATAGCAACATTTTCCTTTCCATACCTTTTAACGCGAATGAATGCTTGCGCGTATATTTCCATATCTTTTAACGTGATAAATGCTTGCACGCACCCATAGCTTTTAAAGTCTTCCATGCCTGGACCGTATCTGGACTATGTTTTTGACAATAAAAATAGCCCTGATCAAAATGACTAGGACTTACCGTTTGCTAAATTTTTCTGTTAGAGCAAAAGTTCGCTCGTATTCATCTTGTAGTTGTCTGCGTTCAACTAAAGTTAGAGTGTTCTTACTTAACACTCTTTCTAACACGCCACAACGACTTCTTAATGCTCGCCATATAATTTCATTATCACTGTACAAGCAAACGCCATTGTGTACATAGGTTACTTTCACTTTCATTTTCTGTACCTCTTGAAAAACAAATCTTTGCTAATTCTATCAAACCATGACAAAATGACTAATGCTATCCCAACAGAAATAGCTAACATTGGAATAGCAATCAACATGAAAAAGAATCCCCAAACAATTCCGTACATGGCATCACCTCCTAATTTTTAGTATAAAAATAGCACCTACCTAACTTTTACGTTGAGTAAGTGCTACTATATTGTTTTCCATCCTTCTATCATTTCTTCTATTTCTTCAAGAATAAAATCCTCAGAATCATCCAATATCACAATTGGTTTTTCATCCATAATAAATCACCTCAATTTATATCTCACACCTGCATTATAAAACGATTTAATCATTCTTTCAACAAAAACACTTTGATTCTCTACATTATTCTTTTTTAAATCATTTAAAGTTTTTTGGGCGTTTGCTTTGCATAGATTTGCGTTATAATGATCAGTTTTCGTAATATACATCACCTTACCCTGATTTGTAACTATGGTTAAGGTACGTACAGATTGATTACTCATAAAGAAATTCAAATCATTCATTGAAAAACTAGATAATCCAGGATGATTATGCAACACATCCAAACTCCGACTTGGTGATGAATTTAATAAAAATACTGCATCTGTTGAAATATTAGGATTTACTGATACTCTATTTCCATATATCGAAACTTGGTACGAGTCTTTCAATATATACATGGTTTCATCAGAATTATTATTTCTCATTGAATCATCTAATAATTCTTTATGTTTGATTTGAATATTTCTAGACTCTATTTCACTCAATCCTGGAATACGAACCATCTTAACTTTGCTGATAGCTTGTTCTGTAATGTTAACTTTCTGCCCTAATCGCTTAGCTTGGTTCAGTTCATATTGCTTAGGAAAATATTTTGCGATATGTTCTTTAGCCTGTTTCAACTCTTCTGCAGCACTCTCTACATCAATCACAGGAACAAAGGTACATCTGCAACCAGGATGTGCTGGTAGGTGTGGTGCTTCATCAATATCATACTCATTTCCATGATGTTTGCCACATATCTCACACGTTCTTTCATCCTTAGATGCATGCCATTTTAACTTAGTGTAGCCTTTTACCTTATAGCCTTCTATTTGTCCTTGATTCAAAACGTGCATGTATTCTGTTCTTACTAAACGCTGCGCTTGATATCTACCAACTTGCATTCGTTCGCTTAAATCATTAGCAATTTGAAAAGGTGATTTGCCTTGAATGATTCCATTTCTTAACTTGTCATTCAATTGATTAGCTAATAGCCTTTTGTTTTTCCAAACTCTGTCAGAAAAATTACCACCTTGCCACGGACGTATAATCATTTGATCAACAGCTCGCTTATTCAATTCTGTTTCAGGTATTTTGTTAATTACCGTTTCTATACCTAAAACCAAACCTTGCTTCATTCTACCCTTCAGATAATCTTCTTCTGAATTACCAAGCTGTTGAATGGTCTTTTGGATTTTATCTTGTAGCTTTTGCAAATGACCAAATCGATAAAAATCAGAAATGAGTGGATTTTCAACATTCATTTTTCGATAGACTTCGAATAACTCTGCTTCAATCTCTTTGTTTGCTATTTTATACTCTTTCAGAAATTTTAGAGTTTTCTTTTCGTTGTCCGTGTAAGCTTCATGCAGTGGTTGCTGCATCCGACGCTCCCAATAATTCTTCTTGGCCATCATCTACCACCTCGCTTGGCGTTGGGATAAACCCGTTATTGAACTGCTCTTCTTGTTCGTCTTGGATTGTTTTTAATTCTGCTTTTACATCTGGCACAATATCTTGACCAAGCTGTGTCAGCATTGTAGCTTTTGACGTAAGGCCATTTAACTTGGATACAAAATCCACAATTTCCTGAGAGTTCTTTGGTAGATTTTCCTTGAACACTATTCCAACATCTAATGGATTGATAGTGATTTGTTTCATCAGGCTTAGGTAATTACAGATAAAGGTAAGGCGTTTCAACAACCCTTTTTTCATCCATTTAATCTTTTCTAATCGCAACTGTTCCAAAGCCAATAATTTATATCGAATGGCCACGCCAGAAGCATTGCTTGCGAACTGTTCATCAGACATGTTAGGTATAAATGAATGCTTGTGTATGTCTTTATCTAAACGATTCTTGATGTTTTCTGCATAGCTATCATTGATTGTTTTGATTAACCAACTTACATCCCCATTATCTCTGACTTTGATACCACCAGCAGCAATTGACTTGTTTAAATCTTCTTGTGTGGTCGCATCTAAATTTCTAAAAATCATCAATGCGTCGGTGTTATCAGTTAAATCATTCACGCTATTAGATACAGATAAATTATAAGCGTCAATCTCACTAATGACTGGTTCAAAGTCTCCAATATTCCAGCGGTTGTTCTTGTACTGAATAATCGGACATCCATCAATCATGTGTGGTGTTTCTTCTTGTTCAATTGTAAAAGATGATACAGCAACATCATTTAGATTCTTAGATTTGAACGCTGTATCTGTTCGAATATAGGAATAGACCTTTTTATTTGTATCGTCATAGCAAGTTAGAGTCACTTTGACTTTGTTGTTTGGCAAATCATCTTCGTCAAAGACAATTGCATCAGTGACCGATTCACGAATTTTTCCATCAGTAATGACCATGACACAACGAGGATCTAACGCTTCAAAGCAATAATTATTCTGCTCGTCAATCCAATCAATCTCGTATGCTTCACCAAAAATAGACATAAATAAAAGCAAGTCACTATCTACGGATGACTCACTATTAAAGTTAAAAATATTTTGTAGTTCTTCATGTTGTTCTATTTTAGAGTAATTGACAGAACCAGTGTATCCAGTAGCGATTGTTGAGATATATCTAGGATAACCGTGCGCTACTTTGGCATCTTTTTTGTTCTTTCTGTTTTTTCGATTTAAAATATCATGTTCGTTCTTGTAATAACGCATTAACTTATTTAGTCGCTTGCGTCTATTCATCAAATGACTTTCATATAACTTTCTTGCTTCATCAAAAGTTAACATCTGCATTCTCCTTTTTTATTATCTAAAACCAAAATCACTAATATTAATTGCTTCGGCCTTACCGGTATTACGCATGTCTTCACTGAAGGCGTATCTTGTGGCATCAATAGTATGATTGTCTTTATCTTCTAACCGCGCTTTTGGATTTCCGTCTTTGTCTGTTTGATAGTCGATATTCTCAAATTCTTTGGCAATATTAGGTGTGCGTTCTGGATCGATACAAATAAAATCCAAATCATCCAACCACTGTTCACCATATTCTACTGAGTCGGGACCTTTCTTCACGCCACGAACTTTTGAAATATTATGCTCGGTTATCAACTCATCAATCGATTTAGGTTCGACTGAGTCTGCAAACATCTCATCATTCTGATAACCTTTTTCTTTTAACTTAATCGCTAACTCACGATTACTTATTTTCACACCATAGATTTCATCAATTGCGTAGATGCCATTCTTTTTCTTGTCATAATGCCAACGAACAAAAGCCAGTGGGTCCGTAGCATAACCGAAGTCAAGACCGTTTCGAATGTTATCGAAGTTAGCCACCATCTCATCCGTGATACTTCCTGCTTTTACTTTAAGGTTATCAAAAGGTACCACACCAGAACCAATTGCTTTCCCTAGGTATTCCCATTCGTATTTCCGTTCATTTCTTTCCTTCGTTGCCAGCGCTTCATCAATGAAATCTTTGGCAATGTGTGGATTATCAAAATAAGTAGAATGATGCACAAAAGTATTTTTCGGCTGAAAGCTTGTTTCGTACTTTTTGTTTACCCAGTTTTGTTTTCTCTTTGGCGGATTATAACTGTGGAAAAATTTATAAAAAAGACCATCTTCTAACTCAGCACGAATGATTGAGTTAGTGATGGTTGATATCTCATCTTCTGTTTTAAATTCTGCTTCCTCTTCGAACCAGGCGATTGCGAAAGGAAAGCGACTATCTTTTAATGATTTAATACGTTCAGGATTTTGAGCACCTCTAAAAATCATATAGTTGCCACGCGGAAGATAGGTAATTTTGAGTGGTGACTTATTAAACTTAAACCACTTAGACACGCCTTGTTGCTCGATAGCCCACTTCATTTGCTCGTAGATGGATTGTTCTAGCGTGTTGTCAACGTATCGGATGGCGACAACGTTAACTGGATATCTCATCATAAATTGCGTGATAATGTGTGCAATAGCTGTAGATTTCCCAGAGCCACGACCGCCTTTTTCTACCACATGTAAAATGTTTGGATTCTTAGCGGCTTTCCAAGTATCATGGAAAGCTTTTGGCAATAACTCAGATATTCGTTTAACCGCCATCTTCATCATCACCGTCAATATCATCAACAAATGTAGGGATTTCAGACACAGCCACTTCTGTTTTATCTGTAAACAAAGCAAATCGTTTGCCAAGTAATTCAGCTGCTTTGAGTCTATCTTTGGCTCCGACTTCTTTTTGAATAGTCGACTGCACACCTTCGCCTATGCCTATTAAAACTTCTTCTGTTTCGTTTCCACGCATGACTGATGTCAGATACTCTAATACTTCTTGTGCGTCTGCTGTACGCTCTGATTTCAATTCTTCGAGGCGCTCGTCGATATAGCTTTTGATTGTAGTATTTTGTAGTAATTTAGATGCATTTGTATTAGCATATTTCGAACTATATCCAGCCTTAATTGCTGATTGAGTAGCATTACCGCTAATAATGTACTCATCAGCAAATCGTTTTTGTTTTTCTGTTAGTTTCATGCTACTCAACTCCTTTCAGTAGTATTAACACTTGCAGTAGGAATCGAACCCACGCTAACAGTTTTGGAGACCGTTGTTCTACCACTAAACTATGCAAGCATAAAAACACCTCAGCACCGTCCATTATGCCGAGGATAATAAGGAAATATTTAAATGACACTACTACCCGTGCATAGTAGGCAATATTTACACGATACACGGTCGTTTGCCTAGGATGTTTCCGCAACCAAGGACTTTAGCGTATTTCAAAAACTAGACTAGATAAGGAACCTTCCTCCAATCTGTTTTCGAATGATTGTCTTAAATTAGAAGCAGCACGTGAAAGATTAACGAAGGAAGATTTCCTCCCTTCAAGTTTTATTTGTGTGAGTAGCAAGCCTGCCTCTCATTTTTGACAATATCATAATAACACCTATTTTACGGTTAAAACCGCCATATTTCCGCCAAAAAACCGCCAAAGTTATCGGTAAGCAATTAATTTACCATTCCTATAAGCTTCAGCAAACTCGACCAAGGCAATGCTTTTCATTCTTTCGATACTTCTTTCAGAGTATCCCATCTCTTGACTAATCTTATAATTCGTATAAATTTCTTTTGAACAAAAACTGTAGAGAAGTACTTGTCTGCTTATCAAACTCAACGCTTTTAATGCTGAAACCATTGCATTAATCTCCACTTCTGCATCAGCTAACTGTACAATGGCATCTTCAATCTTATTTCCGTGTGTTGGAATTCGTGGCATATCACTGATAATTGGCGACTTAATATCAATGCTAGATCTTCCAACTATCCGTTCCAAGCGCCTGTAATTCTTCAGAGTCTTGCGTGCATTTGCCTTTGTTTTCTTAATATCAACTTCTCGCAGTAACATCAACCAAATCGCCCCTTTTATGATATAATTAAGTGTATTGTTAATTTAATTCATAGTCGGAGGAATCCGGCTTTTTATTTTACAAAAACAGACCATTTTGTTTTAGATTTTTTATCTCCCAAGATAGGATTTTGTCCAAATATTTTAAACACTTCATAGGCTTTTATTTGGTCATCATTCCATTTAAACAATAATATTCCATTTGATTTCAAGACTCTCAAACATTCGTCAAAACCTTGCTTCAAATCATCTTGCCATGTTTCTTTGTTTAATTTTCCATACTTTTTAACAATCCAACTAGATTTACCACCATTAATTAAATGTGGTGGATCAAAAACAACTAAATCGAAATAATTATCATTAAACGGTATTTTCCTAAAATCGCCAATTAAATCTGGATTTATTTCAATTTTCCTAATCTTATTTCTATCTTTAAATTCAAGGACTTCTTGCCTTATATCCATATACGTTGTGTTTTTGTGTTTTTTGTCATACCAAAACATTTTTCCACCACAGCACACATCTAAAATTTTCATTCGTTTCACCTACTTTATCATCTTACTTTGATGCATCAGATGTACAATAATCAACACGACATCAATCTCTTTTAAATTAAGAGTCTTGGCAATGTATTTATACCTATACCCATCTCTCCACATTTCTCTTACCAAGCGAATGATTTTCTTTGAAAAGCTGAAATTACAATCAATCAAAATAATCTCTCTTTCGCCTTCAAGTTCTTCAAATGATTTTCTACCTCGTTTCATTTTTTAAACCTTCCATGCAAATTCAATCAGTTTCACGATTTCTTCAGGAGTCTCTTTCACACGGCCGATACCGTCCTCACAAGTCGTGACGAAAATCGTTTCTCCATCTTCATCCCAAAAAGCAACTAAATGCTTAATGTTCAGATATACCTCAGCGTCATTCAGAGCATTTGTTAGCTTAATAATTTTCATTAATCGTTCACCTCTTCCTTAACTCCGTGTTGTTCGATAAATTTTAGAAACATACTTCCGTCAATTTCTTCTTGTGTGAACTTTGTTTTGTAATTATTATGTTCACTTTTATTCGCTACTTCGTAAGAAAAATACACATTCTTATTAATGTAACTACAGTTATCATCTTTATCTAATCTCAAATAGTATTTCTTAGGTTTTGGTGGTATCAGCTCGACTTCTAAATTGAGAAAAGAATCATTAATACTAAACCATCTATCCATTCCGTCAAAACGTTCATTGCGAAATTCCTTTGATTTTCCATAAAATGTGTATTTGGTTATGTGCCCCATGAGGTCATGCACTTCCAATTCTGTTCCGTCTTTAATTTCATCATTAGCTAACTTAGCTAACACATCTATCACCTTCATCACTCAATCACTCCTAACTTTCTCGCTCGATATAAAAACCAACCCAATGCACTTCTAGCCACTTCGAATCTACCGGCTATAAATTCCAACTTCACATTTCGTTTCTGCATTTCCACAATCTCATTCAGATGTGGGTATAAATTACTTTTCATGAGTCTATCCATTGGCGTTTCGATTTTTAAATTACTCAAGCGATTATCTCGTTTATCGCCATTGATATTTAAGATTATCTCCTTTTTCTTTCTGTCGCCAACGAACGTATCGTATACCAGATTTTTAACTAATACTGGTACGCCAAGAATAGCAATTCTTCCGTTTCCGCTTTCGTTGTAGCTGATACAGTTTCGTTTAACAACTATATAAGTCACTTCAGAATCACTCTCGCTAACCTTTGCTTTAATCTGAAATATCCGTCCATTGTTACTGACTAAAATATTTGAATACTCTGGATGGAATTTATAAATGTGGTGATGCCGTCTTAATAATCCATCGTCACATTTTCTTAACGTAATTTCCTTAAATCCGTCTTGTACGCATTTCGGCGCTCCGAATGCTTCACGGATAAAAGACTTTTCACTTTCCGTGCATAGATCTATCGCAATTCCCCAGTTTTTCTCACATTTGCTGTTTAAAAGATTAATCGCTTGTATATACTCAGCTGTTGGCATCTTTCAACACCCTTTCTAACTCGAATAGCCAATATCTTAAACTCATAAAATAACCACTCCTAAAATTTATCAATACTTTTACATATTATTGTTTAATCTCTAGTAAATGTTATTTTTACTATAACCGTCTCAACCATTCTTGATTTAATTTACCGACATCTAAAACTGGACCTTTCTTGTTACATCTCGGACAAGCTCTGACAGTTATCAAATTTTCCGAATGTCTCTCTGTCACGATTCTGCCTGTCCCGTTACATAGTGTACATTTCTTCTTCATACTTTCCTCCTGTACAATCTCTTCCGCTCAAAAATATACGTTTTCAGCCCCTATTTTCATTTCTAAGCGATTTTTATTTAGTTTTAATATAATTTATACTCAATATGTTTAAAACGGCTGAGAAACGATTTTAAAAGCTATTCTTGATTTTCTTTTTCTCTCGTCTAAGTTTTGCTCGTTGATTTTGTCTGCGTAGGCTCTCAAAACAGCTCATTTCTTCAAATGTGTCTGCTCTGTGGTTATATTTTGCAAAAATGACTGGATAGCCATAAGTTTTGGCAAACATCTTCATTTTTAAAGCGCTAATTGCATCTTGATACCCTTTAACATCAACAACCTTAATAATTTGGCCATCTTTGTATTTAACAAAATCGGCCTTATATCTTACAGCTTGTATTTTTTCTCCTGTTTTCAATTCACAAGCCGGTTGAATAGGAATCATCTTCTGCATAACCCAATATTCTTCAGATAGTGGCAAGAATGACTCGCCACTATCTCTGAGTTTTTCGTAGTACCTCGCTTCAGCCTTTGAGTCAAAGTTATAGCCATCTACCACGACTTTTTTGTTTTTGTACTTGCTCATTTATTCACTCCTAAAAGTTGATTTAATGCATTTCTAGCTGACTCAACACTCTCTGGATTAGATGTCTCTTGCGGTGGATTTTTAAAGTGATCAGGTACTTCTTCAATTCGCCTGTTTCCGTATGAATGTGTTTTTGGCTTTTCTTGTCGCTGCACTTCACGCTGCTTTTCTAACGCTTCGACATCTTCAACCGTCTGAATTCCTTGTTTTTCCCAACTTCTCAAGATTGCCTCGGTGTACTTAAAATTCCGTGCATTTGATTTTGATGTAATCTCTAATGCCTTAATGACCAACTCAGGCGACAAGTCTTGGCACCAAAACTGGATGTTTTGAATCGTGATTGGGTTAGCTAATCCGAAAACTTGCTCGTAAGTCCGAATGACTTTTGAAATCGGGTCGACCTGCTCATCTACTACAACATTATTTGTTACATTGTTTATTTGTTTATCATTGTTGTTAGATGTTAGCTGACTGTTAGCTGACTGTTGGTTGACTGTTAGCTGACTGTTAGTGTGTCTGTTAGGTTGGTTTGGATTATCTTGGTAAAATGCCCAGTTATTAATGGTTATCAATCTATTTTTCTTTGTTGATTGGTCTGTTAGAAATTCGTATTTTTCAAAACGCTTTAGAGCAGTTCTTACGTTTTGAATCGAAATCCCATTACCACAAGCTTCGACGATTTTCGGTAAACTAGTCACAAATTGACCAGGCTTTGCAACATATTTTTGTCCTTGCCATTCCCACTCTTTTTCTGCGTGGTTAGCCATAAGCAACAGAGTAATTAATATTACTTTTTGCTCGGCTGTAGACTCGAACCAAATCGGCTTATCAAGCAATTTTCTATGTAATACTATCCATCCTCCTCTATCGCTCATGACCTACCTCCTAATCAATTAAATCAGCAACTTCAACGAATCCACTTAGCTGCCTGGTTCGTCTGCAGTATTCGCATTTTTCACAGCGCTTAGGTACTTTTTGACCGTATTTTGCCATCAATACATCAGGTAATCTTTCTTCCAGGTATTTCAACTCAAAATCAAATCTCTGTGGAATGATTTCAATCGCCTGTTTGGCCGGTGGTGTTTCCTTACTAACTGCGAAAATGTAAGGTGTGAACTCCTTGCCGAATTTCATTTCAAGCAACCTTTTATAAACAGCCATCTGAAGCACGTAGCCGTATTCTTCAACGAACGAAACGTAGCAGCGGTACTTATTTGACCAAAAGCGACTATTGATTGCCTTAGTCGTTTTTAGATCAACGAAATAGCCTTTTTCAACGTTTAAGCAGTCAATTCTTCCTTTAAATTCTGCGCCAAATAAATTACCAGTAACCACATGCTCTTTCTCGCCTTGATAGACGAAGTTGAAAAAGTCGTCATTTTCAAGTGTGGTAATCATTTCTTCAGCAATTTTGAAGGCACTTAACAATCCATAAGGTTTGCGACTGGAAAATAAATATTTGTTATTTTCATTTTTAAAATCTTCATGCGCTTCTGGGCTTTCAAAATAACTATGAACGTAATTTCCGACTAATAAGGCTGTGTTATCTCCACTTGGAATATACTCGCCTTTTAACTTAGCTAATGCAGCTGCTTCACATTTGTCGAAGTCTTTAAATTGGCTAACTGACAAATACTGCCAGTCAGCCTCCTTGCTATAATAGTTCTGTTTGTTCAACTTCATGCGCTTCATCTTCCTTCAACGCTTCATTCACGACATCATCTATATTTGGTTCAACAGATTTTTTGGCTTTCGTTGACTTCTTAGGTTCTTCCTGTTCTTTGGCAAACTCTTTTTCAAGCTCGCTTTTTTCTTCTTTCTCTGTTTTTTCGTGATTTGGGCGTTCAAACCAATCTTCTACCTTGCTCATTCCATCTTTTAACGAGCGATAGATGCCGCCTAAATCAATTAGGTTGCGTTCGGTGAATCCACTAACCTTATAGCCAAATCTTGATTCAATCATGTCTTGAGTCACATCATAATTTTCTTTGAAGATTTTCAACGCTTCTTTTAGTCTATCTGCCAAAGGTCTATCATTTTGATTTGCTAAAGTTTTTTCGCATTCTAAAACAGCATTGTCTATGATGTCTCCAGGGATGATGGCCAAGATACATGATCTAAGTCTTCTTGCGCCGTTATTAGCAACCAACTCATAGATATCTCTAGAGTCGTTTAACATGTAAGAACCTTGTTTAGTGCTCCTTTCGTGTTTAACCGTGAAGATTTTTTCTTGCCGGACATTCGTTTCTAGATCCCAAGCGTATGCCATAACTTCGGACTCACCATTTTCTTGTTTTAATTCTTTGATACCGAAGCTAATATTTCCCCAGTTCTGCGCCACGACTTCAGCTAATCTAATGGATGGGCCGCTTACCATCTGTTTACCTCTTGGGTATCTATAAATTGCCGACTCTGCCAGTGATTTGCGTTTACATGCATCCAAAATGCGCGCTTCAGCTTGCATTGTATTTCTCGGAAATTGCTTAGCCATAAAGATTTGACCTTTCACTTCCTCCATTTCTCTGCTTGCCTGCGCCATCATACCTCCGCTAAAGTTACCTGCCTGCATTTGATTTTGTTGAAATTGTGTTGTTAAATCGTTCATTTTCATGCTCTCCCTTCTGATATTCTTAAAATATTAATCAAATCTCGTTTTCTTCCTTGATTCTTGTATATTTCAATATATTGCTTGATGTATCTTTTTAACATTTCTTTAGGTCCATCCCCTGCAAAAGCTTCTAGTACATCTAGTAATTCGTCGCTTCTATATTCGTCTAGTTCATGATCAATTAACTCATCTAATTCATCAGGAAATGCCATATACCCATATTCAGTGATAAGAACCTTATTTCCTTTATATATTGGTTCATCTGATATAACTGATTTTTCAACAAATTCTCGCCCAATATTTTCTTGAATTGGTTCTGGCTTTTTTGTATACCAGGCATCAAACGCTTGACCTTCTTCGTAACTAAACATTTATTTCCAATCCTTTCTGTGCTAGAATGTACTTGTAATTTATTTATTTTTGGTCACTAGTTAGCGCTAGTGGCATTTTCTTTTTCAATGCATCTTTTTATTACATTAATATACTGTTGAGATTTAATTACATCCCAATTTTCTGTTAGCCATTTATTAGCCGATTCGAAATCAAAGTTTCTCATTCTATGTCAACACCATTCTTCT
>Shorty_p1__coassemble_1276_pt1 | contig 29307 bp, 25 predicted proteins | sample Shorty_p1__metabat2_high_PE_009 | metagenome-assembled genome bin Shorty_p1 | reverse complement strand
CCAAAGTCGAGTGACTTTGGAGATTTTCAATATACCTCGTTATTGGGCGCTTACTTACTAGGAAAGGCGCGAAATCATTATTTTCTTTCAACAAAAATTTGATTTTCATTAATATAGATGTTGTACAATTGATTTTTCGTTACTGTTTTAATAGTCGGATCATTTACTGGGAAGTTCGAAAAATCATAACTACCCGGTGCAAGCTTGACATCTAAACCTGTTAAACTACGCAACCAAAATTCATTTGGCCAATAAGGATTATTCATATCAGGAATTAATTTTTTCAAGATTGGATAATTCCTTTGCGCATTCAAAACAACAGGAGAAACGTCATACAACTGATTAGAAAAGATGGTCTTACGTTTCTTTGTGACCACTTCTTTTAAATCTTGTGTCAAAAGCTGAGTTTGAAAGGCCACTGTTTCTCTTTGATTATCCAATAAATAGCCGTAACCATAAGCAAAGGTAAACTGGTAAAACATAAACCATACAAGTAACACCGATTGTACGATATAAAATTTTCTAAAGCGTACTTCAGACACACTCATACAGCCGATTAAGGCGATCAAGACACTTAATCCATAGCCTCCATAACGTCCTGCTGTTTCTACTAATGGGACCTCAAAAACGAGTAATACCCCATAGCTTAAAACACTCGCTAAAATGATAAATAAAATAAGATAAATCACGGTCAACCCAAGTGGCACTTGCGAGGTTAGAAAACTATAGCAGATGAAGCCTAGAATTACCAAAACTGCCATTAGTAACCAAATCTTAGCTGAATTTTGTATAATTTCGGTAAAATATGCCTGCGCATTCGCAACCAATTTTGTAGGCATTTGCGAAAGAGGCGCGATATTGACCGTGTCCCCTCTTGAAGATAGTTCAGGATTAAAACTCGTTTCTACCAAATATAGCAACATTCCTAAGATAAAACCTAGCGCACTAAACAGTAGCTTTGGAAAAACTTGTTGAAGCTTCTCCCCTTGAAGGAGGGATTGATAGCTGAGCACTAAGGCGACAATAATTGCCACTCCAGAACTTGACTGATAGGTGTTACACATTAAAAAGACAGAAATTGCCACACTAGGTAGCAAGTAGAGTGCCTTTTTACGAAATGCAAGATAACCTACAAAACAGAAAAATAAACTCAACGATAAAAATGGTCCGTCAAAGCGAAAACTGACACACTCTAAAAACCATGGATTCATTCCAATGAACAATGACATCACACTTGCAGCAAGCGGTACTTTACGGTTTGGATATAATAAATACAGAGCAAGTAAGCTGGTCATTGTTAATATCAGTGCTGAAATCACAAAGGTTGTAATCCCTTGATCGGTTAAATGACGTCCTCCTTGAATGAACCAGGCAAATAATTCACTTCCCCATCTAGAGTAATGAGCGGCAAAATTGGTCATCCCATTTATCTGCCGGACCACATCATCAACATAAGGATAATTGCTTAAACCAATAATGACTAAGACACTTAAATACCCAATTAAGTTGATTGCAATGCTTGGTTTATTTTGCATGAGCCATTCTTTCATTGATTGATTGGCATCGGCTTTGAGAGTAGCCTGGCGCTGAAGTCTACTATTCATCCATATCCCCTCCCCGTCTCGTTTTTTCTGTTTCTTTAACGATATAGTGAGGACGTTTTTTTGTCTCTAAAAAAATTTTTGCAATATATTTGCCAATGATTCCTAAGCATAACAACTGAAGCCCACCCATAAATAGGATAATGGATACTAAAGAAGGCCAGCCGGTTGTTGGATCTTTGAAGATGAGTGTTTTAATTATCACAACAATCATGGCAACCACTGCTCCCACGCACGAAATCGCTCCAATAAAGGATGCAATATTTAATGGTGCTTCTGAGAAATTGATAATGCCGTCAATCGAGTATTTAAATAAACTCCAAAAAGACCAGGATGTTTGACCTGCCACACGTTCACGATTTTCAAATGTGAGATATTTCGTTTTATAACCTACCCAACTAAACAAGCCTTTTGAAAAGCGATTGTACTCACTTAATTCAAGAATGGAATCGACCATTTGACGGGTCATTAAGCGAAAATCTCGGGCTCCATCTACCATCTCCACCTCTCCAATTCGATTGACGATACGATAGAACATCCTCGCAAAGAAACTACGAATGACTGGTTCGCCATCACGAGTGGTGCGTCTTGTACCCACACAGTCATATCCTTCATCGAAAATAGCTTTCACCATCTCAGGTAATAATTCAGGTGGATCTTGCAAGTCTGCATCCATCACAGTAATTAAATCACCTGTCGCAGCTTTTAATCCTGCAAAAAGTGCCGATTCTTTACCAAAATTTCGCGAAAAAGATAAATAGCGGACATTGGCATCTTTTTGTGATAAGAATCTAAGTTTTTGTAACGTTTTATCTTTTGAACCATCATTTACAAAAAGAAATTCATAATCACATTGCAGTTGCTTAATCACTTTTTGTGTTTCTTGGTAAAAAATCTCTACGGTTTCTTCTTCATTGTAACAAGGCACAATGATTGATAATTTGTACACTTTAGTTATTTCCTTTCATGTCAAAATACATCTAGTTATTACTTTATAGGAAGTTGAGCATTTCGTCAACAAAGCTAAAAATATTTCAAAAAAATTGCTAGCCTAAATGACTAGACTAGCAATATTGATTAATCTTCTAAGCGAATACCAAAATGTCCTCCTACACGAGAAAGGTTTGGATTATAAAATGGATCATTGGCAATATATTTACCCCAGCGATCTTCCATGAATTTTGTTTCTTGATCAAATCTAGCTTTTTTCTCAGGCGTATTTTCATAGCCACGCGTTTGTGATTCATAGTGGTATAATTCGACACCGTGTAACCAAACATTGTCATGACCCGCTTCATATTCACGTAGACATAAATCGACATCATTAAAAGCAACAGTTAGTTTTTCTTCAAAACCGCCTAGTTGTTCAAAATCCGCTTTACGAATCATACAACAAGCCGCCGTTACCGCAAGATAATTCACGTTGATTTCTAATTTACCAAAATAGCCAAAATCGCCTTTTGGATACGTGTGATGGCAATGTCCAGCTGCCCCACCTAAACCAACGATTACCCCCGCATGCTGAATTGTCTGATTTGGATAATACAGTTTAGCACCGACCATGCCGATACGTTCAAACTGAGCAAAGGAGACCATCTTGGTAATCCAGCCTGGAGTAATGACTTCAGTATCATTATTCAAGAATAATAAATATTTACCCTTTGCTTTTTGAGCCGCTAAATTATTAATTCTGGAATAGTTAAATGGAATATCAATCGACTCGACTCTAAAACGTTCACCCAGTTGTCCTTTAAACTTCGCATATAACTTTTCCATGCGTTCATCGGTACTACCGTTATCTGCTACAATGATTTCATAATTTGGATAACTTGTTTTTGCTACAATCGAATTTACGCAACGTAACATATCATCATAACCATCGCGCGTTGGAATAATGATACTCACAAGGTCAGTACTTAAAACCTCATATTCCACATCATACAATCCATTACCTGCCGCATGATGAGCCGTTCCTTTTATCCCACGTCTAACCAAAGCTTCTTGCACAGCTTTCAAACCTGCTTCAAAGGCATATCCTTTAGTAGACTGATCCGCTGCGGTAGACGTTGGTAAAATACGCCAATAATAAAGAACTTTTGGAATATGATGAATTCTTTGAGCTGTTGTTTTTTCTGTGAATCTCAATACTAAATCATAGTCCTGTGAGCCTTCAAAACCTGGTCTAAAGCCGCCAATTTCATTCATGATTGAACGACGATAGACACCTAAATGAGAAATGTAATTGGTTCCTAACAATAAATCAGGTGACCAATCTGGCTTAAAGGCTGGGTCAAATCGATTGCCTTGCATATCAATTTTGTCTTCATCGCTATAAATTAAATCTAACTCTGGATTCTCATTTAATGCTTTTACTACTTCATAAAAAGCTATAGGTGCAAGTTCATCGTCATTGTCTAAGAGTGCAACAAATTCACCTGTAGCAATTTCTAAAGCCGAATTGGTTGCTCGACTAATATGCCCATTTTCACTACGAAATACTACTTTGATTCGTTCATCGCTTTTTGCATATTTTTCTAAAGTTGGCCGAACACTTTCATCCGTAGAACAATCATCAGCCATACACAATTCCCAATTTGGATAGAACTGATTTTGTGCCGATTGAATACATTTTTCTAACCAATTTTGCTCCACATTATAAACTGGCATTAAGATAGAGATTTTCGGCTGATATTTGAAGTTTTGAATTTCTTTTTGAATGGCTTCCACATCCCAGTTCTCATTTTGTGAAATCCAAACTTGATAATCTTGTACACTCTTTCCCGGTGATTGATCCATTTTTAATCTTCGTAGAGTAGACATTAGACCATTCCTACGAAAATAACCCAAACCACGTTTAATTTTTTGCAATCCTTGGACTATCTTTCCTTCTGTCCCGGGAACAAGTGGAAATTTTTGGTTCAAATTTACTTCTTTTTTTGTTGTGTGATTGTTCCCTTCAAAAACTAATTGGATTACATTACTATAATTATGATTTCCGTCTAATTCAACTTGAAAACCTGCAGAAACATTGGAAGCTAGCTTGTGTAGCGCATTTACATCCCCACGATACACATAGGAAATTTGGACAATACCATCAAATCCTTCAACATGAATGGAAGGGACGGTTTTCGTTTCTTCATCCAAAGCCCAACCACTAATGACAATGCTATTATTGTTCCCATTGCGTAAAATACTGTCAATGTAAATTGTATATTGATCTGCCATTTTTTCACTCCTAACCTAGCTTATTGGGATTTTGATAGTAATCTGCTAAAATTTGTGATTGATGCGTATCGATGAAGTTTTCTTTTGCTTTTCTTTCAATTTGACGATTGATATTCGTTTGCTCTACTAATGTTGCATAAGGTGTAAAGATGACTTTCTTACCCAAATCCTGTACTTTCAAGCTTAAATCAATCCCCTGAAGCTGATTCGCTAAAGCAAAATCAAAGCCGCCAATTCTTTGATAATCTTCTTTACTAATCATCAAACAATCTTCAGTTGCTGTATAAATTTCCCGAGGTAAAACTGGGCGGAAGTAATAACCAATTGTTTTATTAGAAACCCCAGCTTGTTCGTATTGGATTTCTTTTGCTTGAGCATCCACTACTACACCGATATTCATTACGAAATCATCCTGATTCACAATCTTACCAGTCACTAACCCAGCATGTTTTTGTTTCATGAAGTTCATCATTTCTTCTAACCAACGATAATCAGCCGGTAGTAATCTTGCATCAATGAACACAAAATATTCACCTGTAGCAGCTTCAATCAATTGTTCCACTGAAGTTGCTGATGTTAATGTCAATCGTGGATTTTTAAGGTCAGCTACCTTGGCTGATAAGAGTAATTCACAATTCGAATAATTAGTCTTTTCCAACAACACCTTCGCCCAGGTCGCGTCCACCAATTCCGGATTGGTAGGAATAATAGAAATCTTAGCCTTATCACCATGATCAAAATCAATCTTGTAAGCCCCATAGTTTTTCGTCATCGTAACTTTGCCACGTTGATTCATTCGTAAAATATGATCTTCTAAGGCTCTTCTACCTGCCACATAAGCATATTCCTTTGTTTGTGGATCAAGTGCCGTAGAAGTCTCAACGGTACGCCAATGATATAAAATCTTGGCAATGTGATGGATTTTTTTGGCTTTTTGGGTCGCACGTAAGACAAAATCGTAATCTTGGCTACCATTATATTCTTTTCTTAAGCCGCCCACTTCACGCAAAACTAGATCATTTTTTACCACAACAAAGTGCGTAATATAATTATGTCCTAGTAACAAAGTCTCATTCCAATTTGGTTTAAAGAATGGATCAAAACGTTTGCCACGGGTCGTAATCTTATCTTCATCCGTATAAATAAATTCGATAGCTCGGTCTTCATTCAAAGCTTTGACCACTTCATATAGGGCATTTGGCGCTAGTTCATCATCATTATCCATGAATCCAATGTAATCTCCAGTACAGATGCCTAAAGCTGAATTGGTGGCTTCGGAAATATGACCATTTTCACTACGGAATACAACTTTAATTCTTTCATCTTCCGCCATCATCCCTTCAAGTAGCGGACGAATATAACTTTGTGTTGAAGCATCATCTGCGATACACAATTCCCAGTTCGAATAGTATTGATTTTTTAGGGAATCTACACACGCTCTAAGCCATTTTTCTTCCACATTGTACACTGGCACCGCAATTGAGATTTTAGGTTGATAGCTAAATGTAGCAATTTCCTGCTTGATTTGATTAATATTATACGACTCATTTTCTTCTATCCAACGTTCATAGGCACCTTGCTTATTTTTACGTTGCTTAATATGTTGAATCGCCCCTTTTATACCTAAATGACGCATCATTCCAAGTATATAGCGCACACGTCGATAAAAAGAAGCATTGGATAAATTATGACGGTCAATTGAAACTGGAATATGCTCACCATTAATTGTTTGTACGTAGAGATGCACGATTCCTCGATTTTCAAAATTTTCTACTTCGATAATAAAACCATATTTTTTCTTTTCTGGTAACTTTAATGCGTCGTTTACGTCTTTACGATATAACGGGGTAACTTTGTAAAAGCAACCTTCATCATACTGTAATTGATAGTTCAGTGGCTCTTGATCTACTTTAGAATATCCCCAACCTTTAATAATTGTTGTGTGTAATTCACTGTCTACTTCCACTGATTCGATATTTAGATGAATCAACTCATCGCGTAATTTTTTATGACTGCGATTGGCAAATAATTGATCACGAAACTGTTTGAACTTTCGATGACGTTGCCATGCTTTGGATGCTACCACCTGATTATATCGTTGAGCCATCGATTCATAGCGAGCTTGCACTTGCTTTTCATATTCTTCCCTTTCTTGTTCGATGCGCATTTTTTCCAAGCGATGACGTTTAAAATCATTCAAAATGACATGCTGAATTTCACTGAATTCTCCGTCAAATAAATATTCCAATTCAATACTCAATGTCTTGTTTGCGACCTCTTTGCCAGAAAAAACAAAATGATTTTCTGACTCGGTATTTGAAAATAGATAGATACCATCTTTATTCCACATGGATTTTTGCGTAAAGCGTCGATAAGGTTGGTCGTTGAGATAAGCTTTGAAGCTCACAATTCCGTCCCCACATAGCGGCTCAACATAAACATTTCTCACGTCTCCTCCCACTTGTAGCTCATAACGACGATTTTCACCCGTTCGATTATTCAGTATATAAGTAAACGGCGTAATGCCTGAAGGAGTCTCAAAATATATATTCACATGTTTCACAAAACTTGAATTCTCTGGCTGTTTCAAAATTGGTTGTGTCACTGGTGATTTTTGTAAAGCAAAGAAATACTGATAGACCTCACCAAATAAGCGATTTTTAAAAGCAAATTGAACATCTAAAGGTAAGTCTTCGTAATGTGAATCAATTTCATTTTGACCAACTTGCGAATAAGTAAAGTCCTCAATTGCGACATTTAATCCTACTCGTTGAAATAACTCTAAAAAACCTTTTTCTGTAAAAAAGCTGTGGTGTGTGGCATCTAATAATCCATACTGATTCCAATTCAATTGATTATTAAATAACTCAATCAATACCGAGTTATGTGCTAGATTAGGAAAAGTAATTAATACTTGTCCATCCTCTTTTAAGAAAGGAACGACTTGTTTTAACACTTCTTCAGGATTGGTTAAATGTTCTAATACATCAGCAAAAACAACTGTATCATATTTTTGACCATTAAACTTTTCAACCCAATGATAATCTTCAATATTGCCATAAACGCCATCTTTAGCAAAAGTCATGACAAAATCAAATAACTCTTTGTCAAACTCAACAATAGAAACTTCACAATGTAACTCATCTATTAGATACCTCGTCATTCTTCCATTGCCGGGACCAAATTCCAAGACATTGCTATGAGGTTTAATCTGTTTAACTATTTTTCCTAAACTTGTGTGCTCATCTAAAGAAAGCTCAAAATCGTATTTCATCTAAATCGATTCCTTCCATTCATGATCAAGGACCACAATTCCTTCACCAACATATTTCCCTGTAATAAACATGGTGACGTATTTGGTTTTATAAACAAATGGGACAGTGGCATTTTCCTCAAAAAAGGCCACATCAAAGTAATATTCACCACTTAGTAAAGACATATTTGGATATTTGATGTAAAAAACATTTTTTCCTTTTTTCCATGGAATAGCCGTTTTATCTAGTAATGTATTCAACCCACAGACATAATGATTTTGGACGGTACGAATCGCTACTCCTAACACTGGATTTTTCGGACTTTCATCTTTAACCGTATATTCAACTTTGACATAAACGGTCGAATTTTGTTCCACAATATCTACTGGTTCAAGGTTTTCATCCAAAAGTGTTGCTGAATCAACCGTTACAATTTCTGGTGCACTATGCTCTTCTACTACACTCTTTTCACGATCGACCGTTTTTAATGATTTACGTTTTAAGAAGTTCTCATATTCTTCAGTCACTTCCATTGTTTCGCCTTCATTTTCAACAACGCCATTTTTTAACCAATACACTCGGTCACAAAATCGGCGAACCGCATTTACATCATGAGAAACAAAGAGAATTGTCTTGCCTGCATTACGAAACTCGGTAAATTTTTCCATACATTTTAATTGAAATTCTAAATCCCCCACCGCTAAGGCTTCATCGACAATTAAGATTTCCGGATCGACATTAATCGCCACAGCAAAGGCTAGACGGACAAACATCCCACTAGAGTAGGTTTTCACTGGTTGGTATAGGTGATCCCCAATATCAGCAAAACTAATGATGTCATCTACCATTTCATCCACTTGTTCTTTGGTAAATCCTAGGACCATCCCGTTTAGATAAATATTATCATAACCGGAATATTCAGGATTAAATCCAGAACCTAATTCAAGTAACGCAGCAATATTCCCATTTATTTGCATTTTACCACTTGTTGGCGTCAAAACACCCGTAATAATCTTTAACAAAGTTGATTTGCCAGATCCATTTTCACCGATGAAGCCAATCATTTCGCCTTTTTTGACATGAATATTCACATCATTTAAGGCATAGAAAGTGTCATGATAAGACCGACGACGAAAATCTAGCGCCTCTTTTAAGCGGTCAGTTGGCTTTGCATACATCGCATAGGTTTTTGTTATATGTTTTAATTCAATTGCATATTCACTCATAGAAAATCTCCTTATAATACATCAGAAAAATGTGGTTTCAAGCGTTTAAAGACGACACTACCAATTAACAGTAACGCAAGTGTCCAAACCCAGAAATAAATGCTTAAAGCGGGATGTTGCCAGAACCAACCTTCACTAAAGAATGCATTACGGTATCCTTGAATCACATAAAATAGTGGATTTAATTTTAAAATAGTTTGAACAACTGGTGGAAAAGCACTCACACTCCAAAGTACCGGACTTCCCCACATCAAAGTTTGCATGATGACACCAATAAATTGATTGATATCAGGGAAAAATGGTTGAATAGAGGCTGTAATCCAAGTTAAGCCAGTTAAGAACATCATCATACAAAAGCCATAATAGATAACTTGAATCGTTTGGATACTAGGAATAAAACCATTCAAAATCGTTACTAAAAACGCGATTGCCAAGAAAAAAATGTGCATATATAAATTAGAAATCAGCTTTGAAGTCGGCAAAATTCGAATATTAAAGACAACTTTTTTAACTAAATAGCTATATTCTCTAAAAACATTGGTTGCTGAACCCAAGACATCAGAAAAATAAAACCAAGGGACAATCCCCGTTAATAAGTAACAGATAAACGGATATTTTCCATCTGTTAATCCTGATTTCAAACCAACATCAAAAACAAACCAATAAGTCAATACCGTCACGATTGGATTGACAAACGCCCAAAAAATACCTAACGTAGAACTCGCATATCTTGAACGAAAATCATTATACGAAAATTGCATCAATAACTTTTTATTCGTAAAAATATCCTTAAAAATTGAAAATAAATCTTTTAACATCTCTTTATTCCTTTCAAAGTCCTTCTATTTTCTGAAAAACCTAAGATAATCAACAGTCCTATTTTACAAAATGAGCGATACAAAGGCAAGATAATTCACAAATTTGTAACTATCTGTCATATTCAAATGCACTACAAAAGGATTCATTTGAAAAGTGTTTAAATTTTCATTAAGAAAGCTAAAGAAAAAGCGCAAAGAAACCGTTTTATTCTACATACAAATATGCTATATTGAATGTGTAAGTAAAAATTTTTGGGAGGAGATTTTTTATGAAGAAGTTTGTTTATCCTATTTTCTTCACTTTACTTTTTTTATTCGGTGTACCAAAAATGGTGTAGGCAGATACGGAAATGTATCGTCTCTATAATCCAAATAGCGACGAACATTTCTACACCAAATATGCCAATGAACGTGATACTTTAAGACGCGCTGGTTGGCAATTTGAAAATGTTGGTTGGGTTGCACCGGATAGCGGAGATGAAGTGTATCGTCTTTACAATCCAAACAACGGTGATCATCACTATACATTAGCCCCTCTTGAACGAGACGTATTAGTTAAAGCTGGTTGGCGTTATGAAGGTGTTGGTTGGTATTCAGATAAGAATAAAACCATTCCTTTATACCGAGTGTATAATAAAAATAATTTAGGTGCGGGCAGTCATCACTACACAACTTCAGCCGCTGAAAAGAACAATCTATTAAAACATGGCTGGAAAGACGAAAACATTGGTTGGTACGCGCTGAAACCAGGCTATGAATTATCTTTACCTCCAATCGTTGTTCCGACACCGACACCACAACCTAATCCAACACCTCAAGTTTCAACAGGACAAGGTTTAATCAAAGGTTCGCAAAACGGAATTTACCATGTACCAGGTTCGAAATACTATAATCGTACGAAAAATGTCGTTCAATGGTTTAATACCGTAGAAGAAGCCATTGCTGCAGGTTATCGTGCACCTAGAGGATAAAAAAAGCAAGGCCTGATAAGGTGACTTTTCACTATATCAGGTCTTGTTTTTATTTTTGTGTCGTTGAACTTAATACTTCATTCTTCTTCAACAACTTATTATCATAATAAGAGGAACGTTTCGACATTTCATTATCAAAATACTCATAGCCTAATTTTTCGGCTAAAGTTTTTTTGTCCGAATATAAATTAACGCCTAATCCCAATTGATCTCCTTCAATTTGCGCCCCTAAAGCAGCCAAAGTCGTTGGATATAAATCAAATGAAGTAAATTGACGATTTTTCGTTCGGTCGCTAGTAATCGGACTATTAATAATCATATCAAAAATCGTTCTTTGATAGCTGTCTGGTACATCATTGAAGAAATCTTGATCCATACTCAGATGATCTCCAGAAAGAATAATTGTGGTATTTTCATAAAATGGTTGTTCTTGAATCCATTGGATAAATTCTGATAACATTTGATCAGAAAAATGAATGACATTGGCATATTGATCTTTAAATAATCTTGGTGCATTCGGAGATAAATAACCATCTTCAAAATGCGTATCTGCCGTCAACATGGTAAAGTTAAATGGTTTGTCTTGATTTGCCGTTTCCGTTAGCATCTTTTTAGCTATATCTAATAATTTTTCATCTTCATAACCCCACCAAACATGATAACCCTCTGGAATCCATTTTTGCGTTAAGGCAGTGTTGTAGTCTAAAATACGATAATTTCCGTGCTCGGTAAAATATTTATCTCTACCCGAAAAAGCTGCATTAGAGCCCAATAGCAGAGTATTGGTATAGCCATTGTCCTCTAAAATTTCACCTAAAGAATAAGCCCCTGGTAAGAAATTCGAAGTATTAGCCCCGAATGAATTCGCCTCATTGCCTAAATCAGTTTGCGATTGATTATCGGCATTTAACGCGACTTTCACTGGTAAACCAGACGTTTGCGCAACCATCCCACCAACAGTAAATGAAGTCGTTTTAATTGGTAACGCACCGCCAATCTGATTGGTGTTCGAAAAATTCATTGCTTGGTTATTTTCAATCATCTTGGTAAAATTCGGCAAGAGATTTTCACTCATCGCCCCACCGACGTCTTTGGATAGATAGGTTGTTTCCATCGATTCTAAATAAATGTATATTAAGTTGCGTTTCTTTTCTGGAAAAGTAACCTTAACTTTTTTAGGATTTACATATTCTTCATCGTAAATTTTAGTCTTTTCAAAGAAGTAAGCTTTCACCTCGGCATAGCCAAATTGATTGACACTTAGCATAAAGCCAAATATCAAAACGACCGCCGATAATATAGTCATAACCACTTTAGGAAATGGTAAAACTTTCAATATGCCACGACGATTGGCCTTTTTCAAACTAGCCGCAATAATATAAAAGATAAAGAAAGTAAGCAATCCAATCGCTAAACTTCCAAGTAAGGGTTGCTGAATAAATGAATTAATTTGTGAATCATCGGTACCTTCAAGCGGTTGGACCAAAGTATATACAATCTGATCAATGGAAACCCCTTTAAAATGATTCATTGCCCAATTCGAGCTAAAAATCAGCAGCAATGCCACCTGATAACATACAAATAACCAAAACGTAATCATCTTTTCAATGAACGTTGCTGGGTATAACTCCTCTTCATAATATTCAGTATCACGATGTAGATAATAGAGGATGAAATAGACACATCCAGTAACAATGACATAGATAAAATATATCTGTTCCGTTTTCTCAGCTGGAAATATTGTCAATAAATCCATCCAAGTAAATTTCTTACTTACCAATCCACATAAATAAGTTGCCCAAATGGTACTTACGAAACCCCAAAAGAGCGAAAATAGAAAGGCCTTAAGACGTTTTTCTTCAAATAGATTTTGAAAAAATAAAATTACTACCAATATTAAGGGAAATATTAGCATTTAATCACCTCAAAAATTTCTATGATACATTCTATCATATTCTTTGAGACTTCTCCATGAAATCCACTTTATGAAATATAAATGTAAAAAAAGCCCGCAGAACCCTCTACGGACTTACTCGAATATTTTCTTAATGATTTAATCAGCTTGGGCTACAGCTTGAAGCATTCCTTGTAAAGCTTCTTGCCAAGTAGGAATCTTAAATCCTAGTGCTTTCGCTTTTGATAAATCCATTACAGAATATTGTGGGCGAGTTGCCTTTTGTGGGAATTGTTCTGAAGTGACAGGTAATACTTTCACATCTGTATCTTTCAAAATTTCCTTAGCAAACTCATACCACGAGCATGTATTGTCATTTGATAAGTGATAAATACCAAATGGCGCTTTTTGATCAATCACAAAGTACATAAATTCAGCTAATGTACGTGTCCAAGTTGGGCGGCCGAATTGATCATTAACGATTGTAAGTTCATCGCGCGTTTCAGCCAATTTTTGCATGGTAAAAACAAAATTGTGACCATACTTACCAAATACCCAAGAAGTGCGAATAATGTAGTAATCATCCATTATTTCTTGAACCGCTTTTTCTCCTAAAGCTTTGGTACGTCCATATTCATTTAATGGATTGATCGGTGCATCTACTGCATATTCGCCATCCTTTAATTTTCCGTCAAATACATAGTCCGTACTGATATAAACTAATGTAGCACCTACTTCTTTAGCAGCTAGTGCAACATTACGTGTACCATCCACATTGATTTTTTCATCTAATGCTTTTCCTTCATCTTCTGCCTTATCTACTGCAGTATAAGCAGCACAATGATAGATAACAGTTGGTTTTAGATTAGTGATATAATCCATTGTCGCTTGAGCATCCGTAATATCCATTTTCTTGGCATCAGTAGAGACATACTTCACTCCTTTTTCATCAAGTAAATGACGTAATTCGGTACCTAATTGACCATTTCCACCAGTTAATAAAATCATATTTTTCTCTCCTTTAAAAAATTTTTAAATGACTTTATGTTTTAAACCGTTGAAAAAGGCTGCTCAGAATGATTCGAGCGAGCCTTTTAAAAGTTTTTATTGAGTTTTTTATCAGTCAGATTGCTTATTGGCCGTTTTTTGCATAGTTTGCTTCCACAGTTTGTTTTTCAGCTTCCCACCAACCGCGGTTTTCTTGATACCATTTAATTGTATCAGCTAAACCATCTTTGAAGTTAGTGAATTGTGGTTGCCAACCTAGTTCTTCACGAAGTTTGGTTGAATCAATGGCATAACGTAAATCATGTCCTGGACGATCATTGACGTGGTCATAAGCTTTTGGATCTTGACCCATCAATTCAAGAATCAATTCGATGACTTCTTTATTATTCTTTTCACCGTCAGCTCCGATTAAGTAAGTTTCACCAATACGTCCTTTGGTAAGAATCGCCCATACAGCTGATGAATGATCATTGGTATGAATCCAGTCTCGTACATTTTTACCATCGCCATATAATTTTGGACGAATGCCACTTAAGATATTCGTGATTTGACGTGGAATGAATTTTTCAATATGTTGGTAAGGACCATAGTTGTTAGAGCAGTTTGAGATTGTTGCTTGTAAACCAAAAGAACGAACCCAAGCTTTTACTAAAAGGTCTGAACCAGCTTTAGTTGAAGAATATGGGCTTGAAGGATTATAAGGTGTTTTATCAGTGAATTTTTCGCCTTCTCCTTCACCATGACCTGGTAAATCTTCGCGCAATGGTAAATCACCATATACTTCATCAGTTGAAACATGATGGAAACGTACATTGTGTTTGCGACATGCTTCAATCAAAGTATACGTACCGATTAAGTTGGTTTGCACAAATGGGAATGGATCTTTCAAGGAATTATCATTGTGTGATTCAGCAGCATAATGAACAACTGCATCTGTATCCTTCACCAATTCATCGACTAATTTCGCATCCGCAATATCACCAACTACCAATTGTACACGGTCTTCAGGTAGTCCTGCTAAGTTTGCTTTATTCCCAGCATAGGTTAATTTATCCAAAACAGTGACATGCACTTCTGGATGATTATTGACAACATAATGTACAAAGTTTGAACCGATAAATCCGGCTCCTCCAGTTACGATAATTTTTTTCATAAGTCTCTCCTTAAATTTCGCCATATACAAATGGGTTTTCTGCTTCAAATTCTTTCAAAGTAGGATGTTTTTTGTCCTTGTCAGATAGAATCGCTTTAGAAATATCGATTGGCCAGTTAATTGCCAAATCTGGATCATCAAAAGCAATTCCACCATCTGCAGGGGCATTATAATAATTATCACATTTATATAAGAAATTCACATTATCAGTTAAAGTCACAAAACCATGCGCAAAGCCTTTTGGTACAAGTAATTGACGATGGTTGTGTTCTGAAAGGATATAACCTTCCCATTGTCCATAAGTTGGGCTACCTTTACGAATATCCACAATCACATCTAATACGGCACCAGTGACGACACGAATTAATTTAGTTTGTGCTGCTTCTCCTTTTTGGAAATGTAGGCCACGTAAGACACCCGCTTGTGAAGATAAGGAATGATTATCTTGCACAAAATCATAATCTAATCCATGTTCTAAAAATTTGGCTTTTGAATAACTTTCTGTAAAGAAGCCACGATGATCTCCAAAGACGTCCATTTCAATAATTTTAACGTCTTGTAGCTTTGTATCATAAACTTTCACAATAAGTCCCCCTAGTTTTGCGCTGCTAATCGTAATAAGTATTGTCCATATTGGTTTTTCTTCAATGGTTGTGCTAATTCAACCAATTGTTCTTTATCAATATAGCCCATACGAAAAGCAATTTCTTCTAAACAAGCGACTTTTAAGTTTTGACGTTTTTCAATCGTTTCGATAAAGGTAGAAGCTTCTAATAAAGATTCGTGCGTACCTGTATCTAACCATGCAAAGCCACGACCCATCACTTCAACAGATAATTTACCGCGTTCTAGATATACTTTATTGACATCAGTAATTTCTAGTTCACCGCGCGCAGATGGTTTGATATTTTTAGCAATTTCAACCACATCATTATCGTAGAAGTAAAGACCTGTTACTGCATAATTTGATTTTGGATGTTCTGGTTTTTCTTCAATTGATATAGCTGTCATATTTTCGTCAAATTCAACCACACCAAAACGTTCTGGATCGTTGACATGATAGCCAAAGACAGTCGCACCTTCTGTTTTGCTAGCAGCACGTTGTAACATTTTTGATAAACCGCCACCGTAATAAATATTATCTCCTAAAACAAGGCAGACACTATCATCACCGATAAATTCTTCACCGAGAATGAAGGCTTGTGCTAATCCATCTGGACTTGGTTGTACAGCATATTCAATATGAATTCCTAGCTCATGACCATCACCGAATAATTCTTCAAATCGAGGTGTATCTTGAGGGGTAGAAATAATCAAAATTTCCTTAATTCCTGCCAACATCAAAGTAGACATTGGATAATAAATCATTGGTTTGTCATAAATTGGCATTAATTGTTTTGAAGTTGCACGAGTTAATGGATATAGACGTGTGCCACTTCCGCCAGCTAGAATAATTCCTTTCATAAGTAAAAATCTCCTTCAACTTTTATTTACTATCTGATTATCTCATTTTACCAAACATTTGTCACAAGTTTCTAGATTTTGATAAAAAAATGTAAAAAAATTTTTATTTTCTAATGAATTTCTTGTAAATAATGGCCCAAATCAGATTCACACGCCAGATAAGTTGCTGTAATTTGGACGATTTGGTTTGTAATTGGCTCGCATTGTCCTCGTGACGACGATAATCGGTCAAAACTTCTGGTAAAAGTGCAACATTGGGTTCAGCCATAATTCCGATAAACATATCATGCATCGGTACATGTTTAGGAATGGGTAGAATTTCGTACTTTAAGTCTGCGCGAAAGGCCATACCTGCACCGATATAGCGATTGCGAATAATATTGGCAATCGTTCCTGTTTTGACCTTTTTATACTTAAAATAAGAAGCATGCACAAGTTTTAAATCAGAATCGACAATGGCTAAATCACTTAAAATCAACTTGGTTTGTGGCTGCAGTTGAAATAAAGCTAATATTTTTTCTACCTTATCTGCATGCCAGACATCATCTTGATCCGCTAAAAAGATAAAATCTCCTTTACTTTGAGAGATGCAGTAGTTGAAATTAGCAATAACGCCTTTTCTTGGCCCCTGTAACAAGCGAATTTGTGGGTATTTATTTTGAAATTCTTGAATAATTGCAATCGTGTAATCAGTGGAGCCATCATCAGAGATTAAACACTCATCGTCGTAAGAAAGCTGACTGAGGATACTTGATAACTGTGCTTTTAAATATTTTTCTCCATTATAAGTCGTCATACAGACCGAAATCATAGTTACTTCCCTCGTTTCAACTCAAAATAACTTCGTAAAGTCATCTTCCAAATTTGGCGATTTTTAACCTTCACCCATTGTTTGAGTGTTCGTTTTAATAATTGTTTGCGATGATTGTCAAGCTGTTGTGTTTCATAATTTTGATAATAATTTCTTTCTGCTTGTAAAATAGATTGATAGCGTTTGGTCGTCATGCTTTCATAATGCATGACTGATAATTCATGCTGTAGTTTAGATTCAAGGACATAAACTGATTTTTGTTGCTGAAAAATTTCGAAAAATAGCCAATGATCTAAAAAATCTAGTGGAAATTGTGTATTAAATCCCCCGAGTTGCAAAAGAAAAGACTTACGAAAAACAGTCGCAGAATTAATAGCCATGACTCTTTGCTGATATAGTCCGGGAGTCAATGCTTGAAAATAGCGATTAATATATTGATTTGCTTGAATGGGTGAGATTTGACGCTTTTCTTCAAAGACTTGTGGACAAAGCGCGACACAATCTTGTGGTACGTGTTGACTCTGTTGAAAAACTTCTTGAAAATAGTCACTTGTAATCGCGGTATCATGATCTAGTAAGATAAGCCATTGCGCCTCACCCATTCTCTCTAGTGCTAAATTATATGCTTGGGCTAATCCAGCATTTTCAGGACGATGAATATACGTAATAGGTAAATCAGCCGGTAATTTTTGCGCAACTGAACTATGATCAATCAATAAATAGCCGCTAATCGTTTGACCGACTTGTTGGGCTGTTTCTTTGATATTTGGTATATCTTGCCAGTTTTTTTCGTAACAAACTTGCACCAGATAAGGTAATGTTAAAACCATCGCCATCCCCACTTGTTGAAAAATTTTGCCATCGATTGCATAAAGACCATAAATAATTTTCGACTACGATGTGCACCCTTACCATACAAATGAATAACCGTATCAAATGGTGAATACAAAATATGATTGCCCGTTTGATTCAGGCGTAAACAAAAATCATTATCTTCAAAATACATAAAGAAGCGTTCATCATAGCCTTGAATTTGTTTAAATACATCAACATCTACTAACATGAAGCAGCCCGAGCCCATTGTAATAATACTACTTCTATCATCAGGTAAATTGCGACACTCATAATCAGCTAGCCGCGTGTCAAATAGCTTTTTGACAAATTGAAAAGGCACAAAGCGTAAAAAATAATCGAAAACCGTTAACTTATGCCGTACCAAATGTTGTGTCGTACCATCTTCATTTAAGACTTTCGGACTCACTGCAGCAATTTTATCTCTTTGAATCAGCGTCAACATATGTGTCAATACTTCTTTTGTCACAATGATGTCTGGATTACAGATAAACGCATATTTACTTGAGGTATTTAGCAAGACTTGGTTATGTCCGTGACCAAAACCTAGATTTTCCGATGCTTCAATTAAGCGGATAAACTGATATTTTCGTAATTTTTCACGATAGCTTTCCTCTGAGGCATTATCATAAACGACCACTTCAAACCGCTTATCTTGGCCCACTTCTCTTTGTAGACAATCAAGCGTCCGAAATATATCGCTACTATTATGACTGACAATGCTTATCAATACTTTTTCCATAAATTCTTCCTATTCTTCTCTTTCAAAAGCCAATGATGGTTTCGCATTAAGACTTAAATCAGCAAAATCGCCTTTTTTCATAGCAGTAAAGGCAAAACTAGCCACCATCGCAGCATTATCTCCACATAATTTTAATGGTGGAATTAATAAGGTCACTTCTGGTAATGCTTCGGTCATGGCTTCTCGTAGTGCTTCTCTTAGTCCTTGATTGGCAGCCACGCCTCCTGCAACGATTAATTGTTTCACAGGATATTCTTGGCAAGCACGAATAGTTTTCGTTACTAGTACTTCGACGACACTTGCTTGAAAACTTGCGGCTAAATCTTCTTGAACAAGGCTTTCATTACGCTGTTTGGCATTATGCACCAAATTGATAAAGGCGCTCTTTAAGCCACTAAAACTAAAATCAAAATTATCTTCATGAATCATTGCTCTTGGAAAATGATAAGTATCTTTCCCACGATGAGCTAATTCATCAATTTCCTTCCCACTTGGATAGCTTAAGCCCATCACACGACCGACTTTATCATAGGCTTCTCCAGCGGCATCATCACGGGTTTCGCCAATAATCTCAAATTCACCATCTGCTTGCATATAGACTAATTCTGTATGACCGCCACTAACCAATAAAGCCATTAAGGGAAACTCTAGTGGTTGCACAAACTTGGCGGCATAAATATGTCCTGCCATGTGATTGACTGGAATTAAAGGTAGTCCATGCACCCAGGCAAAAGCTTTAGCCGCTGACAAACCAATGAGTAACGAACCTACTAAGCCTGGTCCAAACGTTACGGCCACCGCTTTTAACTCACTGGGTTTCACGTTTGCCTCACTTAATGCTTCATTGATACATAAGGTGATTTGCTCGACGTGATGGCGGCTGGCTACTTCAGGCACGACCCCTCCAAAACGACGATGGCTTTTAATTTGAGAAGCAATCACATTACTTAATATTTCATCCTCACTAGAAACCACAGCCACTGAAGTTTCGTCACAAGAACTTTCAATAGCTAAGATTAATTCTTTCATGTTGTTACTAATCCTCTCTTTGATATTGATAAATCCAAGCATCTTCTACTGGATGTTGATAATAATTTTTACGTTTAGCTATTTGTTTAAACCCACATTTTTCATATAGCGCAATGGCTGGCAGATTACTTTGACGGACTTCTAAAAAAATAGTTTGCCCTTGTTTTTCAAAAGCCTCTTGCAGAAATTTTTGCATCAATTGATAGCCAAAGCCCAGATGTTGAAACTCTTTGAAAATTAGGACTTCATCAATTTCGATTTCATCTAGAATTTGACGATAACTAACAAAGCCAACCAATTTTGCTTGTACTTCCAAAAACAAATAATTGGTCGCTGTACTATTCAAATCAGCCATAAACTGTTCCAACGTCCAAGGTGCCCCATGCGTAAAGGCTTGATTCATTTTTTGATAGATTTGAATGATTTGTTCTTCTAAAAATTGTATCTTGCTAACTGTATTTTTTTCATCAATTTTGCTAATCATCTAACATTTTCACCATTTCTAAAGCATCTTCTTGATTTTTATCATAGTATCGGGGCAAACGACGTCTAGAAATAAAGCCAAATTTGCGATATAAGCGTTGGGCATCTAAGTTGGTTACACGAACTTCTAAACTCATTTGCATACATACATTTTTTCGTGCAAACTTCTCTACTTCTCCTAATAAAAAAGAAGCAATTCCCTGTTTTTGATATTGTGGTAAAACCGCTAAATTAGTCACATGTCCATCATAAATATCTACGCGCATCCCGATAAAAGCGACTAATTCACGCTTATCAAAAACTCCTAGATACAGATGGGGCTTCTTTGAATAAAGTTCTGATAAAAAAATACTTCGTGTCCATGGCAGATCACCTTCATATACCACACGCTCAATTCGCAATAATTCTTTCATATCTGTTGGGAAAATTTCGCGCACCAAATAATCAAGTGCATTAAAGCTTACGAGTTTGGCGTGATATTTGCGTTTTCTACGAGTAATGAATGAAAAGATGAAATTTTTAGATTTTTTCCACATATTGATTATCGCCCTTTTCTTGTGCGTGGGTTTGTAACCATTTTTCCTCTGCTTCAACTAACTTCAAATATGTTGGTAAAAAATTCGCAATATCTTTTTCAGGTGTTGCGGCTAGACCAAGTTGGGCCAATTTGCTAGCACTTGGATATTGCCAGTTTTCGATTGTGTTTACTTTCGCTTGTGGAGCATACTGCGCAATCTCATCAGTGAACTTTGCCACATCTTTGCCGACTAAATAAATGGCTTGATCTTTAAAATGTGCCAACACTTCAACGATTGGATAGTGTCCGGCTGGCATCACTTCTACTAGTTCATTTTCTTGCCATACAAAAGCTTGTGCATACACATTTTTCCGTCTAGCATCAAAAATAGGCACAATAATTTCTGAAATATTGACACAATTTGCAGCAAGCACTTTCAAACTAGATACGCCCACCAAATCAATATTTAAGGTATCCGCTAATGTTTTGGCCGTGGTTACCCCAATGCGCAGACCGGTATATGAGCCTGGTCCTTGTGCCACAACAACGCGATCAAGCTCCGTTGGTTTTACATTGACCATTTGCATTAATTGATCAATTGCTGGCATTAACGAGATGCTGTGATTTTTATTTACTGTGGTCTGAATTTGACCGAGTAGTTGATGATCTTCATGTACAGCCACTGCCAGGGTTGCATTTGAAGTATCCATCGCTAAAATTTTCATGTTTTTTCCCTACCTTTTCAATGTCTTTTCTATTATAACAGAAAACTGTGACCATGACTAACTTTCATTGAAGGATTTCAAATTCTTACATTATTCAATAAAGTAAACATACAACAATCTTTCATCAACAAAAAAAGAACCGAACATCTGCTGTATACAAATTCACATACAGTTTGGATGTTCGGTTTGAATTGATTAGATTTTTTGCCATTTTAGAATCTGCCAAATATACATTGCAAGAATTCCTCCAACGACTAGTAATGACAAGAGCATATTGGGCCAAAAAGCACCAAAAAGCGCAACTAAAACAACCGCAACCACCACTGCGATAATTGTCGCAATCCATTTAGCAAACATAATTAAAACCATCTTGGCATTACTTCGACCACGATTAATTAACTGGATATAATCACTCCACTCAAAGAACGGTTGACGATAATCTTTTAGTAAATAATTGGCTGTTGCTGGAATCGTATATAAAACACCGCCTAAAACAAATACGGTTGCACTTAATAACGTAAATTTACCAACCAATGCAATTCCAAGTAGAATAAGAAGTGTTAGCGCTCCTTGAATAATTAAGATAAATTGGAATTTCAAGCGCAAATATTTTTTTATATCTTGTGGTGTAGTAGCCAAAAAGTGAAAATTTTGCCGTTCAAGCGAAACTAAGATGGCCGGTAAACTATTTGGTGTAACAATTAAGCTAGCCAATAATACACCTACCAATAAAAAGATGCCATAATACTCAGTACCAGCTTTTAATTCTGCTATTACCTGCATAAAACTAAAGCCAAAAAATAATGGTAATAAAATTGTCGCACTAAAAATTTGAAATAATAAAGTACTTTCTCCTATTAATCGCCATTGATAGCGCCAAAGAATAGAATGGGCGTTGTCTTTTTGACCAACTGCTTTTTTCGTCGCTTTGGTTACGACATTGACTTCATTTTGGCTCAATAATGGATAGATTTTGCTGCGTGTAAGAATAACCATCAATGCAACTACCATCACAAGGCCAAGCAGACTGCTCACTCCTGGAATGGCAAAAGGTTGCGCTAGTGCAAATAACAATGGTCGGATAAAGAAAACTGGTGCAGCTTCTAAATTTTGCGCTGTGTAACTATTCATTAAGATGGCAATCACGACTAATACTGAGGTAAGAATCATCATAACCTTTGCTACTTGTTTGAGGCGATGCTTGAAAGCCGGAATCAAACTCAAACCAAAAAGCAGCAATAATGAAAGCAAGAATATAAAAACGATAAGTACAATCCATAAAAAGATGGAAAGAATGATAGCAAGTACAGGATTCGTCCCTGCGTGTAGACTGTAGTTTATAAAGGCAGCTAAACAAGGGAACAGATAGATGATTATCGTAAAGACTGTAATAAAAGACTTGCTCCATATCACTAAATTTAGCGGAATGGGCAAGGTTTTATAATGGTCAAAATCATTATTATCAAAGAAAGTATTGTAAATGAGCGAAATGCCTTGAGATAGCGAAATGCCTACTAAAACCAAAAACAAACCATTAAATTGTCCGGGATATTGGTAGAGATTTTGTACCATGAATATACCGCCATACAAAATAACGATAAAAATCGGGAATATCAGATTTTGTAACAACAAACCTTTGATTAAATCATCGCCATTCTTTCCTTTACTACGGAGACGATTGGTCATTTGGGGATTACTTTGGATTAATCCTAGTTTAAGTAAGGCCACAAATTGTTGTTTATTCATATGCCTCACCTACTTTTTCTTCACCAGTCATCGATAAGTAGATTTCTTCTAATGTTTTTCCTGGTTGACTAGCTAATAAATCCTCCACAGTTCCGGAATAAATGACTTCTCCTTTTTTCAGGATAGCCAATTCATCACAGACTTCTTGGGCAATGGCTAAGATATGTGTTGAAAAAATAACTGTATTACTATTTGCAACATGTTTTTTAATCAATTCTTTTAATTCGAATGCTGACTGAGGATCTAATCCTGTCAACGGTTCGTCTAATATCCAAATATCAGGATCCAATGTCAAGGCACCGATTAATATGACCTTTTGGCGCATCCCGTGAGACATACTAGAAATTAACGTATTTTGGTCGGCTTCCATTGAAAAAAGTTGGATATATTCCTGCATTTTGGCCGCCACATCTTGGTAATTGAGGCGATATATATCAATCATTAACCGCCAATATTCCATCGCTGTTAATTGTAAAAAGAGGTCAGGACTATCAGGTACATAGCCAATTTTTTGCTTAATTTCTTGGCGATGTGTCGTTAATTCTTGGCCATCTACCTTAATTTTGCCATTCGTTAAATCATGGGCACTGACTAAACTCTTAATTAGTGTGGATTTCCCCGCACCATTATGCCCCAACAAACCAAACACCGTACCATTTTTAATTGTAAGGTTCACATCTTTGAGCGCTTGTTTTTGGTCATAAAACTTGTCTGCATGAATCACTTCAATCATTTTTCATCACTCCTTGTCAATATAGAATAATTGTACCATATATCACAAACATTAGTCATCAAACCGAAGAACTAGATTTTGCAATAAAATAGAAAAACACGCACTTGATGAAAAGCACGTGTTTATTTTTTATTTTGTTGAATCGCGTAAAATTAATTTTGTTGCAATAGTAATCTTTCGCGGAAATGGGGCATCCTCTTTTGCTAACTGAACCATCGTATCCAGTGCTAATTCTCCCATCCATTCGGTAGGCACTTGGATGGTACTTAAGCTAGGACTGACATATTTAGCCACAGAGATATCATTAAATCCTATCACAGCAATATCTCCTGGTACCTTTAACCCGTGTTCTTGAATTGCTTGCATCGCACCAATTGCCAAGGCATCACTAGCAGCAAAAAACACATCTGGTAACACATCAGGCTGTTTGGCTAAAAAGTTTTGCATCGCTTGTTTGCCACCCTCTACTGTGAAAGGTGCAAACAAATAGTTTTCCTGACGTGAGAGTTTTAAACGTTCTAAATTTGCTTTAAAATATTGATATCGTTTGTCTGCTACTTGATGGTGATTGGATTTCGTATATTCTACTCCGCTGAGCATACCAATATTTTCATACCCAGATTTCACGATATAATCCACCACTTGGGCCACACTTTGTTCAAAATCGATGACTAAAGAATTATACCCAGATATCAGTTCATCTGAATCGACAAATAAAATCGGTTCATTGGTTTGTGCGAGTAGTTTGATTTCTTGAGATTCAAATTTTCCTAAAGCGATAATGCCATCGGTGGTTTGTTCCGATAGATGATGCAAAGACTCTTTTAATAAGCCAATATTTAATTCTTCCGCTTTTTTCTCAATACCCAATCGAATCGCTAAATAATAAAGATCGGCAAGTTCTTCTTCGCTGTCATACCATTGCACTAAGCGAAAGGTCATGACTTCTTTTTTCTTATTCTTATGTTTGGTATAGTTGAGCTGTTCGGCAACCTCAAAGATTTTTTGACGTGTTTCTTGGCTCACCGAAAGCTCCATATCATAATTAAGTACTCTAGACACCGTGGCTGGTGAGACTTGGGCAAGATTTGCTATATCCTTGATTGTTGCCATAAACTTCTCCTCCTAAAGGGTTTGAATGAAACGCATAAAGGCTGCTTGACCTTGTTCATTACGTTTAAACACACCAGCATCGGCTAAAACTTGTGAAAAAATTTGTCCTACTTCTTGGCGGATGATTTCCGTTGCATTATCTTTGGTGAATGAATATTTCTTCTTCATTTCATCTGCCCAAGGACGATGATAATCAGCTAGCTCATTTTCTTGATTTAACACATATTTTTCAACTTCGACTAATTCTGCTTTTAGTCTTGGTGGTAAGACTGCCAAGCCCATCACTTCAATTAAGCCAATATTTTCTTTTTTGATATGATGAACTTCTTTGTGTGGATGGAAAATACCGTCTGGATGTTCTTCAGAGACGTTATTATCGCGCAATACTAAATCCAATTCAAACAAGCCTTCTCGTTTTCTAGCTATCGGTGTAATGGTATGATGTGGCGTACCATCTGGCGTAACTGCTACAACTTGCACACTTTCATCACTATATTCACGCCATTTGCCTAATATTTCATTCGCAGCTTGCACGAGAGGTTCTTTTTCCAAACCTTGCAGACGAATCACTGACATTGGCCATTTCACGATACCTGCTTTGATTTGCGGAAATTTCTCTAATTTGATTTCTTTTTCAATGAGAGCTTTGGCCATTGGAAACTCATGGCGGCCTCCTTGATAATGGTCATGCGTTAATATTGAACCACCCACAATTGGTAAATCCGCATTCGAACCGACAAAATAATGCGGCAATACTTCAACGATGCGCAATAGTCTTTCAAACGTTGCCTCATTAATTTGCATTGGGCGATGTTCTTGAGAAAGGATGATGCAATGTTCATTATAATAAGCATATGGCGAGTATTGGAAGCCCCAACTTTGACCATCTAAATTCATACGGATAATACGGTGATTACATCTGGCAGGAAAATTACTGCGACCTTGATATCCCTCGTTTTCCATACAAAGCATACATTTTGGATAGCTTACAGACTGAACTTCTCGCGCCTTCGCAATGTCTTTAGGATCTTTTTCTGGCTTGGATAAATTAATCGTAATCTCCAAATCTCCATATTCTGTTGGTGCGGTGTAAACAATATTTTTAGCAATATCACGCGTTTTAATATAATCGTTTTGCTTAGATAATTGATAAAAATAATCCGTTGCCGCTTCTGGTGACTTAGAATAATGTTGTGCAAAAAAGGCGTTAACAACAGATGGCGGAGGCGTTAAAAAGTCCATTATCTGTGCCGTTAACTGTTCTTTTTCGCTTTGGCTATTTTCAATGGCCTGATTTGTTAAAGCTTGTTCTAATAGTTGATCCAATAACTCCAAAGAAGATTGTGTAACCGGGCGCACTTGGGTATTTTCTAACGCGTCTTCACCGATTAAATGCAATAATCGGTTTTGTACATAAATTCTATCCATTTCCATCCAGCCACCTGCTTGAATGGCAATCGTTGTAAAATCAGTAATCACTTGACTAATTGACATCTTTTCACCTTCTATTTAGTAAAGCGATAACCTAAAATAGATTATCGCTTGACTTTTTTATTTTTTATCATCGTAACCATGTGGATGGGATACATGCCAATTCCACGCAGTCTCAATAATTTTTTCGATCTCTGTGTATTGTGGTTGCCAACCTAAGATTTCTTTGGCTTTTTGACTTGAAGCCACCAATGTACTTGGGTCCCCCGCTCTTCTTGGGGCAATTGTAGCAGGAATTTCTTTACCTGTTACCTTGCGTGCAGCTTCTAACATTTCTTTTACTGAATAGCCTTGATTGCTACCAAGGTTAAAGAAGTTGCTTTCATTGCCAGCATTTAGATATTCAAGCGCTAAAATATGGGCAGCAATTAAATCTTCCACTTGTACATAATCACGAATACAAGTACCATCTGATGTTGGATAATCATCACCAAAGATTTTTAGTTCTTTGCGTTGACCTAAAGCGACTTGTAAAATGATTGGCACTAAATGTGTTTCTGGTGTATGGTCTTCACCAATACTTGCATCACTTTTAGCCCCAGCGACATTAAAGTAGCGCAAAGCAACATATTTCATGCCATAAGCGTTATCGGCCCATTTCATCATTTTTTCCATCATTAACTTACTTTCACCATATGGATTTTTCGGATTGGTCGGTGTTTCTTCAGTAATGGGACTTTCTTTAGGCTCACCATATGTAGCTGCTGTTGAAGAGAAGACGATTTTCTTCACATCATGTGCTTCCATCACTTCAAGTAAGATTTGCATCCCGTAAACATTGTTATTAAAGTATTTTAATGGATTTTCAACAGATTCGCCAACTAAAGAACTAGCTGCAAAGTGCACGACTGCATCAATGCTTTCTTTTTCAAACACTTGATTTAAAAATGCTTTATCACGGATATCGCCTTCATAAAAAGTAGCATCTTTGTGTACAGCTTGACGGTGACCGGTTAATAAATTATCAACAACCACCACTTGATAACCCTTATTTATTAATTGATCCACTGCATGTGAGCCGATATAGCCAGCTCCACCTAAAACTAAAATTGACATGATTCTTTCACCCTTAACTTATTTACTTAATTTACGTGCACCATCATCAATCTTTGCTAAATAAATATCGGTATCATAACCAATGACTTCACGATATTTTGCTTTGACTTCTTCAGTAAAGGATTCAACCGCACTTTGTTTCACCAATGCAATCGCACAACCCCCGAAACCAGCACCTGTCATACGCGCACCTAAAACATTAGGATTTGCTTGAGCCGCAGCGACTAAAGTATCTAATTCAACCCCAGTTACTTCATAATCATATTGCAAAGATTCATGTGATTGGTTTAATAATAACCCAAATTTTACTAAATCTCCAGTTTGTAATGCATTTTTTGCTTTTAATGTTCTTTGATTTTCAGTTACGGCATGTTTCGCCCGTTTGATTAAGGTTGCATCCCCAATTAAATCTGTATTTGCATTAAAGGTTGCTTCATCTAAGTCACCTAATGATTGAATATCTAATTTCTTTTGTAGACGGGATAAAGCTTCTTCACATTCAGCGCGACGTTCATTATATTTAGAGTCTGCTAATTCTCGACGTTTATTCGTATTCATAATCGCTACGACATATTCACCGAACGCTGCTGGAATCACTTCATATTCTAAAGTATTGGTATCTAGTAATAAGGCATGATCTTTTTTGCCCATACCAATAGCGAACTGATCCATAATACCTGAATTTACACCGATAAATTTATTTTCAACTTTTTTACCAATTTTTACTAAATCTAACATTTCAAATGGTAAGTCAAATAAATCACGTAAAATAACCCCGGTTAATAGCTCAATCGATGCAGATGAAGAAAGCCCGGCACCGTTTGGAATATTTCCGTTATAGGCAATTTCAAAACCTGAATCAATTTTACCACCAGCTTCGATTAAGAACTTCACCACCCCTTTAGGATAATTGGCCCAATCATGCACTTTTTGATAGCTTAAATCTTCTAATTCAAATTCAATAATCCCTTTTTCTGGGAAGTTAGCAGAATATAATCGAATTTTTTGATCTTCTCGTTTTCGCGCTTGACCGTATGTACCAATTGTAATTGAAGCTGGGAAGACATGTCCCCCATTATAATCAGTATGCTCACCAATCAAATTAATCCGACCTGGTGCAAAGTAACTTCCAGTTGGTGCAACGCCAAATTGTTCAGTAAAGATTGCTTTTAATTCATTTTCCATTATGAACGCCTCACTTGCAAAAGTTTTAGTAAATTTATTATATTTTATTTACTAAATATTTTCAATAGCTTTCTCTTAAAAAATTAAAGGCTTTCATTTTTTGTTAAATTCATGAGATATAAATGGAGTTATATATTATCTTTTGTTATAATAGAAGCAAGAAATAAATGAGGTGATTGCAATGAAAAAATTTTTTAGTGGATTTTTAAC